>JAABUM010004263.1_pt1 | contig 16373 bp, 26 predicted proteins | sample 5559161 | NCBI WGS metagenome assembly JAABUM01 (sample SAMN10711868, study PRJNA513369) | rock metagenome | isolation source: Antarctica rocks | place: Antarctica: Victoria Land, Siegfried Peak nord
CAAGAGCAGTCGTCACGACAGCATTGCGCAGCGCTGCCCTGCTCATCTGACGGCTGCAGCAGGAGCAGACGTCCGCAGAATGCACAGCCGTTCCAAGCACAACGTGTGTGCAGCCCCACCTGATCTTGGCTGCACATGCAATCAGGACTGCATCAAGCTTGGAGACGTGCGCACCCTGTCGTGTTCGATGTGGCAAACGCGGACGAGACGCGCGCTGCTTGCTTGAGGCCAGCGTGCGAGAATGCGAAGTGCGGAAACCGAATCTAGTTGTGGTACTTTGCCGAGCCTCGTTATGATTCCAAGATTCTGGCTGCTGCATGTGCGGCCCCTAGATTCGACAAAGTGACTGATTTTTGGCACGAGTGGCTGCGGATCAATTGTACCGCGCATGTGACGACGAAGGCGCGCAATCATCGCCTGCTGTGGCAAAGGGCAGCTCCTAGCCGCGTTGCGAAGGATTCGGCAGGAGGGCGGCAGCCCTTGGCTTCGCCAGAGCGCACTGAAAACGCCAATCAGCGCTGCACGAGAATGCTGCTTGGTTCATGATCGCGTCGGCATGGAAGAACGAGATTTGACCTCGTGGTTGCGCTGACCCGCGCAAGGCATTGCAACAGGAAGGAGCTGGCCTGCTCCAGCTGCGCCACTCCTTCACACGCGCAGCCCAAACGTTCATACGCACTGCGGTTTACATCATACGTGGCGACTTCATGCAGCACCGCCATGACAGATGCACGGTGCAGAGCACCACCCTGCGCCGATGAACACGGCTCAAAAATCCAGCACATGAAAAACATAACCTGATGCGGCATGTCATGCGGCCCTCGCAGTGACGCCCAACACTGGGTAGGAAGTAGGTACACAGCTAGACTGATCCTTGAAAACAAAACGCATCGTATTGCAGCACTCCCTGTACTAGGTTGCCATGCTCTCCTTCGTCCGAAACAGGTAGACAGCAGTCCGTGCCACCGCCATGCGCTCGGACTGGGCTCCGCTGCTGGGATGACCAGCCAGGGGCGTGAAGCACAAGCGGCTGCTGATCCTCCTAGGCGCTGCTACTGGCACTGCCGCTAATCATAGGACGCTGAGGTGCCGGCCCCGCACTAGGCTCACGTTGAGATGCAGCGCTGACCCCCGCACTGCATGCGCGAGGCCGCCGCGCCACTGCCGAGGGCTGGCACATGCCGCCGGTCCGGCGGGCGCGGCGGCCACCTGGAGGGCCGCTTATCACAAAAAGCCGCCCCTGGTGCGCTTTGGCCGCGACGGCGTGCCGCTGGCGCTGCCGTTGGCGTGGCCGTTGAGCTGCACGTTGGCGACCGGCGTCGCGGCCGGCGGCCCAAACCCTAGCGGGTCAAGCCCGGAGGCCATCTCCAGGTCGTTGAACTGCTTGAAGCCGCGGCGGGGGTTGCGCGGGTCCAGCATAGCCAGGCTGAACTTGTCGCCGCGCGCCTGCGACACCGCATCACAGTTCGAGTTTTTGACCGGGCAGCGAGTTCATCCAGCGGCAATCCTAGACAACCCTCAACCCTGTTTGCACCTGCCACAGAAGCAAGCAGCCCCAGCCGCACGCAGCCCCAGCCCAGAGGCGGGAACACGACGGATGGCCTGTCGGCAGCTCGGGTTCAGATGCGTGCGTGTTTTCACGAAATAGACGGCGATTTATGCAGTTCGAGGTTGGCGGAACGCCGATCCCCCTTCTCAGATATTGAGCTGCTTAGCGAGGTTGCAAGCCAGAGGGTCAGCCCACGACCATGCACATGTAGGACGCAGCGGCCCTCGCGATGTGCTGGGCAGGCCAGATTGCTTCCACGCAAGAAGGTCATGGGGCAGGAAAACTCACCCGGGCGCGCCAGGCGGTGAGGCCCACGAAACCCGCGGCGGCCGCCACGATGACCACCACCACGATGCTGATCAGCGCGGCGCCCCAGGCGGGCAGCCCGCCACCGCTCCCGCCGCCGGAACCAGTGCTGCAGGACGAAATCTCAGCATGTCAACGCCATGAGATGAGATACAGAAGAGCAGTGTGAAGGCAGCTTGTGAGGCAAGTTGTGCAAATCTAAATGGCGCGCAGGCCCCAGAAAGAGGCGCCAGCGGCAGGCGCGGCGAATCGAGCGGCCGCAGTCGCGAAGCCTTGCTACCACGGCTGCAAACGGCTGCAAGGCGCACGCTGGGTGACTGACACCTTGCCCAGGGCGCACGGGAGTTCTCGTCCTCTCAGATGCACCAGTGCCGCCCGTTCCCAAACCACCCTCGAATATTCCGGGATCTGGGGCACCTGGTGCCGGAGGCGGACGCCTCGGCGGTGGCGATGTTCTCGCCGAGCCCCGCCAGCGCGCCGGCGGGCGGATGCTGTGGGCACAGGTGCGTCGCGTCCGCGAGGTACTTCAGCTGCGCCGGCGGGTCCGCGCCGGAGCACCGAACCGTCAGCTTGTTGTACTGCGCACATGAATGGATCTATTAAAGTGGAGCAGGCTTGGAAACTCGCTGTGTAGTTCAATGTTGTCGGTGTTGTACGCCAGGTATCTGAGCTGTGACTGCGCGTCCACAAGGTCCGACACTGACAACCTAACCCACAGGCCGAGGCACAGGTTGTGGCACATACACGACGGCATGTCAGTGGCGAACAGGAATGAGAAGTGTCCTGTCTCATTCTTGCAATTGGAGGCTGCAACTCGATGTCAAGCCACGTGGTTCAGAAGGCAGCGCACCCGCAGGTTGACATTCGGCTGCACAAAGTCGGGCACGCTGTTGGCGTACAGGAAGGAGGGGACGGCGCCGGACAGGGAGTTGGCGGCGACATCGAAGATCTGCGGCTGCGCCATGAGCGGCAGCGAGCCGGCGCCGTCCTTGTTGGCGGCAGTCGGCTCCTCCAGCAGCTGGATGCCCAACGCGTTGATTTGCGACTGTGTGGAGACGACAAATCGGTCAGCACGACGGAGGAAAGCCGGGATTTGGAGGCGCGCACGCGTGGTTTGTTTATCTGCGACTGCGTGCAGAAAGCGAGTCGGGTCAGACGTGGACAGGAATGTTGGAATTGTCCTGTGTGTGATTGATGAGGATATTGAAATGTTGGTATGTAATCGTGTTAGAGGAAGCTATGAGCAGCAGCCAGCCGACATCGCCCTTCTTGGCCGCGGTTGGCTGGCATCCAGTAGCTGGATGCCCTGCACGTCGATTTACGACTGTGTGCAGAGACCGAATCGATCAGCCACACTGTGAAACTGGGCCCTTGTGTGTGTAGCTGTGCCTGCAGCAGCAGCGAGCCGACGTCGTTCTTGCTGGGCGCCGCTGGCGCCCTCCGACAGAGAATGACGCCCAGTGCGCGGGTCCGCGAGCAGCAGGCCGGCAGCTGTTACCACACGCAGACAGATTGCCGCGCGCTTGGCTGCGGCGCACGCCAGCTGACGCAGCTGCGGCCGCGGCAGGCGGGAGCTGCTGCCCCCGCAGCGTGCTGGAATGTGGTGGGCGGATCACGCCCAGGAGGACAACATTCAGACAGAGGCTGTTTTGTTAACTGGGATGCACTGTTGTTCAACACCACAAACGATCAATGGCACAACAGGATTTCTGGCGCACCAGCTTGAAGATGCCAGCGTTGCCCCAGGAGTCCGCAATGGAGCCGGTCATGAGGTTGCGCGTGATGTTGAACACGCGCAGCTCGTTGAACATGCCCGGCACATTCGGCAGCGGCCCCCTGTGCGGCGGCAACATACGGTTGTGCCCCGGGAACAGGCATGTGCATGTGCATGTGGGGAACTCATGGTCCGTGAGCCTGGCTGCGCGCCGGTTGCGGGCTGCACACTGCTGCAATGGCGTGCTGATTCCTTACCCCACTCGTTCGCTGCAAGAGTCGCAAGCCGGACTCACTTGAAGCGGTTGTTGTCCATTTGCAGCAGCACCAGCTGCGGCAGCAGCGGGAAGACGGTCGGGAAGTTGCCCTGCAGTGAATGTCGGATGCGCAGACCGTCAGCCCTGTAGTGAAATGCACAGTGGGGTGCACAGACCAACGCCCAATTCGAGCTGGCGGCACGGCAATGATGGGCAGCCTGCTGGTGCAAAACCGGCACAGCTTGGCAGCCGTGGGCAAGACGGCGCTGGGCAGTCAGCGTCGCAAACTGAAAAAGGGCTGCAGCATAAGCTGGAGAAGAACAATATGCTGCTGCGGGCCCAGCTGCCGGCCAGCTGCCAGCCTCTGCGGTGACCCGGCAAATGCCTGAACGCCCGCGAAATGGCGTCAAGGCGCTGCCAGCGCATCAGCGCCACCGCGCACGCACCCCCACGATTCTAGGCTGGGCATGATGTCATCTCCTTCACCCCGAACAGTTTCTGGCTGAGCTTAATGTTTCGCAGCGGCGCAGAGTTTGTGCTGCGCAGAGGTGGCGCCTCCAACCGGCGCCGCGCCATTCTCAAGACCTATCTTGTCCGTTGCTCTCTCACAACCACATTCTGGCTGAGCTTTTTCCCGCGAAGTCACGCACCCCGAACAGGTTCTGGCTGAGCTTGATGTTGCGCAGCGGCGCAGAATTGATGCGCGCTGTGGTGGCGCCCTGCCACGATGCCGGCAGCCCGCTGAGCCGATTGTCCGACACGTCCAGCGATTCCAGCGCCTCATGCAGCGCCAGCGACTCCGGGATGGCGCCTGCGAACACAGCAGGGGAAGACACGCTGAGTTCTCGTTCAGTTTTGACCGTCAAACTGGTCAGCCAATGGTCCGGCACATCCAGCGGCTCCAGCGCCACGTGCAGCGCCAGCTACTCGGGGACCGCGCCTGCGGACGCGAGAGGATTCAGGGTTTTGAGACACGCTTCTCCGACACGCCCAGCAGCTCCAGCGCCTCATGCAGAGCCAGCGCCTCCAGCACTAGGCCTGCGGATACGAAATCAGGTTGGACGGTGTTGACTCTAGTGTGACGTTTTGACGTGTAGTCGTCCGGATGTTCGACGCATCCAGCGATTCCAGGCCTCGAGCTGCGCCGGTGACTCCATGACGGTGCCATCCCAGTGTGCCACCAACGCCACCATGATGATTGACTCTTCGGCGAAGACTCAGGGTCTCCTACTGACTCGTGACTGGGCTCCTGGGCTCGGCACAGCGCATCTAGTGGCCACTTGAGGTGTTCGCAATGAACGACTAAAAACTGCGCCGCTGGAGTAGTTGCACTATCAACTTCAAAACCAAGAAAACAACCCTGCATGAACCCACCAGTCAGGTTGTTGCTCATGAGGTAGGCATAGCGCAGGTAGCGGCTGGCGCCCAAGTCCGCGGGGATCGAGCCGCTGAGGTAGTTGTACCCCAGGTCCAAGATCTCCAGGTCCTTGCACAGCGTGAGAGTCTCGGGAATCGGGCCCAGCAGCCCCGCGGACAGCGCCGTGAACACGCGCAGCGGCGAGGTGTCCGTGAAGACGTCCGGGATGGTACCCGTCATACTGTTGAACTCTGCGCACATTTATTATGGCAAGTAGGTTTTGAGGGTGATACACGTATCCAGCACATGAGTTGTGGCAAGTAGGTTTTTGAGGGTGATACACGTATCCAACATGTATCCACGATGCATGCGGGCCCTGGCATGATGTCTGCGAGGAAGGCGAGGAGAGAGGGGCGTTGGGGTGTAGGGGCTGAGGGCGGGTTCGCAGGCCAGGCAGCTGGTCAAGTGCAAGCCCGAAGCGTGTGCATTGGATGCACCGGATCACGCAGCGGGTGGGAGCGGGTGCAGGGGCGAAAATGAAAGTACCTATGCGGAACTCCTGCAGCGAGCTGCCAACGTCGAACAGGCAGTCTGGCAGCGTTGCGCCCGGCATGCCTGCGGCACAGCAGTAACGCGTCGTTAGTTGCTGACCCATTTGTCAGTTGGCGACACCCCCAACGAAGCTGCCCACCTGCAGAGGCTGCATACCACCATCGACGACATGCCTGGGCGGTCGCGTGCCTGCAGATCGTTTTGCAGCCGCACAGGGTGCGTGTTGACGTGCTTTGCCAACAAACCCGCCGCGGGTTCTCCGGCCACGCCCGTGGGCTGCCGTCATGGTGCGCCTGCTCTTCTCTGATTTGGACGCTCCAATTTGGGCCCAGCAGAGGCAAGCAGCCGTCCACCAAGTTCCAGGTAGAGAAGCTGGAGAATTTTTAGCGTCTCACGATATAAAATTTTTAGGTAGATATAAAATATGTCTACAAGAAGCTGGAAGCTTAAGGAAGCTTCTGACCATGCTTGCCACCTGAAGCGTGTCAGGCTGATGCAGGGCTGGCGATTTGGTGCAAGTCATAAGCAAATTTTCCAGGATCGCCCAGTGATCGCTGCCATGGTGAGCTCTGCCAGCCGTGACGCCAGCAGGGGGGCTGCTAAATACAGCAGCTTTATTTCATGAAAAAAACGCTTGATTGACAGCATCTTTCAGATTTGATTTCAAATTGATCGCTGGTCCACGGCCAAAGCTTTGCTTAGGGCGTCTCTGCTGCTATTGGAAGGTAGCGGGCCCTGCTGCTTACCAATATCGCCGTGTAAAAGACCACCAGGCGCGATGTCGGCAGGCAGACCTCACTGTCGCTCGGAATTGCAGCCACCGCTTCTACAGCAGGGTTTCTTTCGAGGCTGAGGCTAGGCTGCCTACCTGCTTCCGCAGTGTTAGGCACCGGCAGGCGCGTCGCCAGCAGGCAGATGCCGCTGTCGCACTGGTCCGCGGCCGGAATTTCACTCAAAAGACTGACCTTCGCAGAAGGCTGGATGACTCACCGATCTCCACCATGTTGAGGACCGACAGGCGAGATGCCAGCAGGCAGATGCCACTGTTGCGCTGTTCAACAGCCTGAGCTTCAACGGAGATATCTTGATGAAAGGATGCCACACCCAATTTCTGCCACGTCAAAGACCGACAGGCGCGGCGTTAGCAGGCAGAGGCCGCTATCGCGCTAGTCCGCGGCAGGGTGTTGTAACAGATTTGCGTCTTTGCAGAAGGCTGAATGACTCACCGATCTCTGCCATGTTGAGGACCGACAGGCGCGACGCCAGCAGGCAGATGCCGCTGTCACGCTGGTCCACTGTCGGATCGAACAGCGGGGCGCGCAGCCCCGCGGCATCCGACAGGTCCAGCATCTGCAGGTACTGCAGCCTGTCCAGCGCATTGAACACGTTGGTGAGGTTGCCCTGCGCCGCAACACATATAGTAAGTCTGCTGCGTCATGTTTTCTGCGACACGAGTGCGGTTTCCATCTGCTGGAGCTGTCGGAACGCAGCGCATCGGAGCCGGATCGGCAAGTGGCCAGCACACACGAACAGGTGTTCACATGCATCGCATCCTCCCATAATGTGGTGAGATACATTGGATCTGCGGGGCACCGCAGGCGGCCCTGGAGCTGTTTCATTTGCTGCAGCACTCGGTGGAAGCACGGCATGCGCTGAAACAGTTGTGCGTCAGCAAACAGATGTGCATCAGGGGCTCGGGATTCGTCATTCACGGCGCACACCGTGATGTCGAAGTTGTCCGACAGGTCCAGGGACTCTAGGTCCCTGAACTGCGCAAATTCGTCGACGGGGAACCGGCATGTGAGCCCGTAGCCACTGAAGTCCAGCTTGAACAGGCGGCCTGCACATGCCGGGAATGCAGCTTGTGGTCACCTATGATCTTCAACCACACCGGCGGAAGGTCTCGGCCGCGGCAGCCAACACCTGCCAGGCGCTGAGTGTGATGCCAACTACGGCGCCGCAACAGGGACCAGAGCGCCTAAACCCTAAAACCTTGCGCTGGCACTTTGAGAATGCCCCTCGCCAGCGACCTGGCAGCACTGCATGCGCGGGTAGAGTTTAGGGTTCAGGGCGGGTAGGGTCTAGGGTTCAGGGCGGGTAGCATGCGTGGCCCGCAAGGAGGTTTTTATTATTTTTACTTTTTTTAACGCGGCGCCCACCTTGACCGTTGCAGGCGTTGCCGGCGATCTGGCAAAAGTCCAGATAGGGTTCCAGCACGTTGCCTCCATACAGGTCGTTGTTCTGCGCCCACCGCCCGCACTTCAGGTCCTGAATCTCGTTGTCCAGCCCCGAGCCTGCACGGCGAAACGAGGTAGAATGACTACAAAGCAGCGAAACTCACATTCGTTATCCTGCCCCGAGCCTGCATGGCGAAACGAGGTGGAATGACTACAAAGCAGCGAATCTCACATTCGTTGTCCTGGCCCGAGCCTGCATGGTGAAACGAGGTGGGATGGCTGCACAAAAGCAACAGCAACCACATTGCTACTGTGACGGCACTTGTTACCCATGTCTCCGGCGGGGTGCCAGACTCAGACACGGGCTGCCACCTCGCACTGGCGCATTCCGCCGAAAAGCTGATGAACGCGTGCCCACGACAATGCAGCCCTGTCAGCAAGCGCGGCAACACCATGCGCGGCAACACCATTCGCAGCAATGCCATGCGCTGCCGCTGCAGCCGTGGTGGCCGCGGCAGGATTCCGAGCTCCTTCCAAATTATCTGTGCCTGCGAGACCGCATGCGCACCTGTGCCCACAGCCTGCACGTGGCAGGTGGGGAGGACCGGGAGATTCCAGCCCACCATTATCAACATCATAATCATTTAGGCAACCCACCGTTTCCGGTGTCGACGACGCGGCGGGTGGTCGCGTTGACGTCCGCCTTGCAGCACAGGTCCCAAATGGAGGACAGCGCCGCCTGCTCCTCCGCCACCAGGTGGAGGTTGCGGTAGTTGAACGCCACGTCAATTTGGAATCGCGTCTGCATGCCGAAATCGCCAACTAAGTCCGTTGGGGCTGTGCTGCGAGAGCTCCACCGCCATCAGGTGAAGTTTTGCGGTAGTTGAACACGCCGAGGGTGGACCGCGTCTGCGCGCGGCGGGAACACTGAGGTGCCCGACAAGTTGTCTCAGCCCCGATAAGGCACCTTCTCCCCCACCAGGTGGGCTTCACAAGTTCAGGTTGCAGTCCGTTTTTGCCATGTGGAAAACAAGTGCGAGCACGCAGGCTTGGAGTTCGCTAACATGGGATCCAGCCTTCAAGCCGTGTCCGCTGGCGCGGTTGTGCTGCTGTTCTTTGGATTCACCCCGTGCGTCGGGGCGTTGCTGACGACGGAGCAGTTGTAGGCGGGCACATAGCTGTTGTACGCATCGCTGCCCTTGGTCCGCGCCGCTGGCGGCCGGATGACCTCGTTCTCGCTGGATATGTATATCGTGTTTGGCAGCACCGCCTCCTCTGCGGTAGGGACAAGGGGGTGCATCAAGTGCAGTGTACACATTGCACTTGGCTGAGTAAGCCACTCAGTAGGCTGCTGTACTGGGTTTGACGTGCTTCGACATGCTACTTGAGGCCCAACCCGCCGCGGCAGGACGCATTGGCGCTTGTTCCCAGACCTGGCTAGCTTATTAGTTTGTTAAGTTGTTAACCAAAACTTGCTTACGACGGCAGCGCCGTTGCTTCCTGCCAGACCGCGCGCGCAGCCTGACACCCCATAAACCCTACACAGAAACCACAAACCCCACAGCCCTTTGGACAGCTCACCGGAGCTGAAGATGGCGTTGCCGGGCCGCGGGACGCTGTTGCCCGCCGTGGCGGAGAACCACGACGGGTTGCAGTACAGGTACAGCGCCATGTCTACGGCGCCTGAAGACTTGAGCGTCACCAGCACGTCCGGGATGGCCTTGGACGTGTAGTTGAACGTCACAAAGTCGTAGTACAGCGCCCGGCCCTGCGCGCGCAAAAGTATGCACAATCTGATCTGAAAACCTACCACATGCGTGCAACAGGGGAGATCAGGCGGCAGGGTTCAGTGCTGTGGTGATGTGCTCGCGCGCCGCCATTCTGCCTGTGCTACCTGACAGCTCTGGGGCGGATGCCACCAGATCGCTTAGGATTGGGTGCCCCAATGGATAGTGGGGGCGCGCATTGGATTTCAAACAGTGTTTGCAAAACTGGCAGGTTGGCATCGAGGGTGTGTGCAAGTCGTGAAGCATGCGGGCAAGACAAGGACTCACTGCTGGCACAAAATTGTAGTCGCTGAACGAGTCGTTGATGTCCAGCGTGTTCTGCGCAGTGCCAGGGGCGACAACCGCCTGGAGAAGAAGCGCCACCATCGCAGCTGCCGCGGCCGCTGTCATCATGTGCCGCGGTGTTTGCCGCATGCAGTTGCAATGCCGCTGGCACAGCCTCTCTGGCGCTGCCATGCTGCGACGCAAGCCGGCGAGCGGGCCAGGATGCAGTCTGGCTGCGTGCCGCGTTGCAGTCAGACTTTCAGTCCTTTGAAAGGGCCGGCCTCCGCACTTACGGCGCGCACGCCTGCCGTCAGTTACGGAGCTGGCTGGCTCAGCAGCGAGCCCGCGGCGGCAGCTGCGCCGCAGGCGCGGCCGGCTGCCAGCTTCTGGGCGCCTTGAGAACGCTGCTGTCACTCGTGGTGCGTAGCGCCCCAGCGCCGATGCTGTGAGGGGCGGCGAACCGAGCTGCGCAGCAGATGTACAGGAGGAGTTGAGGCCAACTGGTAGAGAGCACAATGAAATGGTCAGACTCAAGCCTCTAGAGAAAGGTCACGGCAGCTGGCCAGGACACCAGACGCCAAGCCCACGTGTACGTGATTCAGGCCCGACTGTGAGCGAGCAAATTCCGTGCCAATGATTCCTGAACCCACCATACTTCAGGACATCTGGTAAAAGTCAGCAGCACGCATTTGCAGCCTTCAGCGCCGAAAGTCTCAAGCAGGCTTGCACACTCAAGCACGACACCCTCCACACGCTGCAGCGCGGGCGATACGTAGCACGTAATGCTCCTTCCACTATGCAGCAGCCTAACGACAGCTTGTTGCATGTCGAAGCGACTGATGCAATTGTCGAGACTGCTTGTGGACCTTCAAGACGCTACATCCGACGTAGCAAAAGGTGTCGGTGCAATTGTCGCAATGTGGCCACTGAGCCGCACCTGTTGAACCGCAATGGAAGTTTTGATGAGGTAGCTCAATAGCACGGCTAGCGTCACTCGCGCAGTTGTTGGCGGGTCAGCAGGGAGCAGGTGCAGATAGGCTGCAGTAGCACGCTTGTAATCACGCCAGAAGTGTTGCGCCCAGGTTGCAGAGCAGCTGCTGGCGCCTGTGCAGATAGATGCTGCAGCTGAACGGTCGTACGCTCCGTGTGTGTACACTCGCTGCGGCGGCAAGCGCACCAGCGCATGAAGTACTGCTGTTCACGTGCGAATTGGCAAACTTCGCAGGGTTTAGCCAGCTGGCAAGGAGCCGCCACGGAAGCCGCCGAACTTTTGGCCTCCCGGCAAAGGGTGCTGAGCAAACAGTTTTTGGGGGGGTGGCTGCGATCTGCTTTTGCCTCTGATGCAGCAGAGCACGCACTGTGCGCACAAATCGTCGTCGTTCATGCTATGTACTCGAACGTTGAAACTCCAGCTCGTCTCACTGGCAAGTGCGCTCAGGACGGTTTCGAAACCAAGTTTCGACAACAACGTGCTGAGCTCAGGCAGCGACCGCAGCTCGTCAACTATGCGCGGCAGCGACAGGGACAGCATCATATCTGACTGGCGATCTTTGATGAACATGGACGTGGAAGAGCTGGAGAAATGGCTGAAGACGCGAGAATCGAACAGCTGCGGGTAGAAGGAGGACGATGGCGAAGCCAAGGGCCACAAGTCCGGCCGGTACGGTGTCGCGCAGGATCGCATGATCAAAACCATCAACAGGACATTCAAAACGTTCCGTAATGACAGACGGAACCTTGCGTTTGCCCATGGCGTGACGTCGATCGTCTGTCTCACAGCTTCGAAACAGCTACAGCCGCAGTGCAGCTGCTGCCTTGGCAAGTCGGAGAGTTGTCCAGTACCCAGCCATCTCATACAGCACTACTGCGCTTCAGCCCCACGCGGTGTCGCATTGGGTTGACTGACAGACAATTCAGCCTGCTTGCCGCAGCCACACGGCGATGATGCATGATCATTAGTACCGTCGTGGGCAGTGAGACGCTCAGCACGGTGGCGCCTTATAGACAGACAGATTGATACCGTAATCCCATGTCAGCATGTTCACGTCGTGCCGACAGATGGTGCATACGGCTTTGGCACGCGATCTTGCGTCTTTGCAGGTGGCACGACCAGCGGGCACTCACTGTCGAGCTTGGGCGTGCAGGTATATCGTGGAGCTGCTGCAGAAGGATGACGCCGACTTTACAGACGAAGGCGTCGATCAGATGAAGCGGGTATGCTCCATGGCCGGCATGCAGAAACTGGACGCTGTTTCACTGCCCAGCATGCATGCTCACAAAGCTTTGCAAAAAATACATTTGCAAAAGACCTTGCACCAAATTCGTATGGTGCAGGGAGTGCATTGAGTCACAGACTGTAGGTGCGATCGTACTGCAGCCGCCATCTGAAACAAGGTCCCAGCGGGGATGCAGAGGACAGCAAGTGGCGCCACAGCCTCATGAACTGGTAAGATGCAACTGCAGTGCACTTGACTTATTCGTGGGATGGAACGAACATGATTGCATAAAATTTCCTCGAGTCATGTCTGCCGTGCACATGTGCATGCGTGTGAGGATGGGGTGCATTCAAAAGTGGCATTGATGCGGTGAAGTGACGTGCGTGCCCCGATCTGCAGGGGCCACGACCCACTGAAGGAGCAGCGCAGTCGACAAAGGATGGGAAGTCAGGGAAGCAGCAGCCATTCCTTGTTGCACTACAAGGCTGTCCTGCATTTCTGTGTGTCAGTGGATCCGTCTTGGCTTTGCAATGGCCAGTGCTTTCAGATAATTTCAAAATACCTTCTGCGTCTGCTGTGCACCCTGACACCACCACACACACCTGACGCAAATACGTTTATCGAAGCCGCAACTGCCGAGACACAGCACATCTGGCTGCTTCGGCTGGTCGCTCCTCAATTTCTCTTCGCCTGCAGGCCGCTATGGCGTTACCGTCTGGCATGTGTGCAGCTTATTTACTGGGCAGCCTTGGGCTGCTTCAGCTCCTGCATGGCTTGCTGTATTTTCGCAATCTGCACGTCGTGCAAACCAGACCTCGTCAGGATCCGCATCGTCAGCCAGTTCAGGCGAAGGAAATGAGAAAACCATCTAAGATAGGCGCTCCGGCAGCTCAAGAGCAAGAAACAATTGTGTTCCGATGCATGTTCATGCATCGTTTGCTTTGCAGAACACACGGCAGCGCGGTGCTGCAAATTGTTATCAGATTCAATCGTTCCCTGTGCTGCTATCAGTGCCGCCGCTGCTGCTGCCGCCAGAGCAGGCGATTGCCACTGCCGCTGCGTCGCGACGTCGAATACACGCCAGCTGAACCTGTCTGGCTGTGGACAGCCTTTGCTGAAAACTTTTCGACACTCCAGGAGCCCACCTGCTGCTGCTTGCGGCCCTGCTTCTCCGCCAGCGAGGTGGTCTGCGACTCCAACCGCTCCAGCTCCCGCCGGATGAACTCCAGCCGCTTGGCCACATTAGAGCGCGCCTGCAATGAGGGATTTCATCAGGTGCCTGTGTGGGACGTGTGAAGGGGCAGGGAGAAGCCTTTAATTTGCTGATGTCCTATGAAGAAGACCAGCTAGCTCTTTGGCCTCATCATGGATACCTGCTGTGGTGTAGTGCCGGCCTGGGCTGGCGCAGGCGCCTTGCGGGGAGTTGAATACGGGCAGGAGACTGTGAGAAAGAAGCACCGCCGGTCCCATGGCCTTCTTCCACATCGGCAAAGGCGGCACCCCACGACACACCTCGATGGGGTCCTGGCGGATGAGGACGGGGCCGATCAGCTTGAACACGCCGCTCACGTCCTCCAGCCGGTCGACCTCCTGCAGCCACAAATGTGTCGTCAGGGTTGAGCGGCCTGGCAGCGCTTTGTGTTATGTCACCGGGGTCGACCGCAGTTGGCATGCCCAAATTTCCCAAGCGGCATGCCAGCATGGGTGACGTGAGGTGCATCAGGGAAGGCCACGGTACCCACCTGGAGCACCATGTCGTTCTCCTGCAGCTGCTGCGTAAACTTGCGGCGTGCCTCCCCATTTTTATTAAGATCTGCAGCAGCAGACGTGATCGCGGCAGGTCATTGCTTTGAACAACGCAGGAATTACGGGCTGTGTGACATCACAACGAATGGCTCGGCGCAGTGTATCGCCGCGCCAGCGCTGAAGCCGCCGCCGGCGCACCTTTCTGCAGCTGGTTGTAGATCTCTGCCTCCGTCTTCAGGCTGATGTCCAGCTTCTTCAGCTGCTCCTCCATGCTTGCCGGATGCGCTCTACTGCATGCTCAGCTGCGGTGCGCCTAGCTCAATGACCCACAGCACGCAGCCGCTGTGTGGTGCCAACCGGAGCTGGAGCCAAAACGCAGGGTAATGCAAGACGGAGGAAGCCTTGACGAATCCGGTGCACGTCGTAGGGAGAAAGCAGCCTAGAAGCTCTGCGCAGCAGCAGCAAGAGGTGCGTGCGGAGGATTGGCACCGGAATGCGAAAGGCAATTCGGCAGATGGATCCAGGCACACCGCTCTGAGACGGAGTTTCAGAACGCTGCAAACACACAAATGGCTTGTGGCGCTCAAAACCGGATTTGATCGCCTCTGCCCGCGCAACTGAAACATCTACACAAAACCCGTGCCATCTGCCATTTGCAAGCGACACGCGAGACCAACGTCCATTCTGCGTCCGCACTGCAGTTGAATCATCCAATCACGCGGTTTCAAGACACCAGCTTGCTTTTGTGCCACAAGAGTACGCCGTGCTGGCATGTGCACCTAAATTAGATTCTGCTGTATCAAGCCGCCTATGCCACGGCACCACCTGCCGTCCCTGAAAAGCATTGCGCACCGTAAACTGCGCATTCCGTCCCACGGCAGCCGCAGCGATTCGCGAACCGCCACCTTATTTCCGCTCCATATCCCACGCCCCGCCTACTGCCTGCTGCCGTCAAAATCCGCGCAGCCAGACCAGCCCGAACCGGCCGAACAAGCCGCTGCAGCTGCAGGGGTCGCCGCCGCTGCCAGTGGGCCTCCTGGCATCTCGGGCCTTGGAAAGGAGGCACGTCCACTGGTGCCGGCAGGGCAGCCGCAGGTGCCGGCCCAACAGCAGCAGCAGCGCCTGCAGCAGGCGCCCCGCCGCTGCGGCCGCAAGCGCAGCATGTCGCTGTTCTCCTACCTGCAGATGGCTGTCACGCAGCCGATGGACCTACTCATGCGGGGGCGCATCCGGGAACAGTACTACAGGAGCGAACAGCTGAAGAACACACGCACCGGCGCCAACGCTGGAGCATCAGGTTAGTCTGCCGAAACGTGTGTCTTCCCTGCCTTCCTGGACTTGGGGCTCATGCGCTTCAGCAGCGTGTGCAGCCATGTGGGGGAGCTGTCTGCCTGTCTGTCTGTCGGGGAAGGCGGGGCAGGAATTGTCGCTTTCAGTCAGCAACCCATCAGAACATGAGCAACGCTACCACAGCATCTTTCCGTGTTCTCATGCAGGCGACGGGGGCGAGGTGGAGCCAGTGGGCGACACAAGGCAGCAACATTCGCTTTGATCTGTAGCCAAACTCTAGCAACGCCTTTCCGATCTGGCCTTTCGTCACTTCCCCTGTTGCAGGTGACAGGGGCGAAGTGCGGGTGGGGCCGGTGGGGGAGGCGGGCCAAAACCCTGTTGCCTTAGTCAGCAACACATCGAGGACTCATCTGTCAAGCCTACATGCTGACAAGCAGGTGACGGGGGCGAGGTGTTGGTGGAGCCAATCGGAGAGGTGGGCGAGGACCCCGCCGCAAAGCGCCACCTCATCATCCTGGTAAACGGCCTCTTTGGCAGCGCCGACAACTGGGACGTGGTGGTGGAGTGTCTCCAGGTGCCTGCTGGTCATCGTGTCAACTGTCGGTCCATCAGTTCAGAAGGATTAGATGATAGCGTCAGAAGGACTACGCAAAGGCGTGCGCTCTGCATGCCGCAGCTGGTCGGTCACAGGCTCGCTGCCAGGCTCGACGCCTTGGCCGTTGCCACAAGGTTCTGACGTCGACGAGCTCAGCGTGGTGCGTGTGTGGCTAGGCTGCAGGTCAGAGCACCTTTCAAAGCAGCATTCAATGCGCCCCAGGGGGCGTTGAGGAAGCCCACCCCGTTTTTGGGGAGAGTGTGGCAACGTCAGTGATGCGCTCCATGGGCGTCAAGCACGGCTGGGGCGGTAGGCGCGGCAGGAGACCTGGTGCGACATACTGGCGCCAGGAAGCATGACAGCACCCTCCAAACACTGTATGTCCTGTTTACGGCAGCTTGAACGGGAACAATAGGAACAGGAACAATAGGAACAAGGATTGATCGTGCAGGCGCGGCTGGGGCAGGAGGCGAAGCGAGAGACGCTCGTGGCGGCGTCCAAGGCCAGCAGCCGGCGGCAGACGTACCAAGGCATAGACAAGTGCGCGCTCTGCAGCCAGAGTTT
>JAABUM010004264.1_pt1 | contig 16371 bp, 19 predicted proteins | sample 5559161 | NCBI WGS metagenome assembly JAABUM01 (sample SAMN10711868, study PRJNA513369) | rock metagenome | isolation source: Antarctica rocks | place: Antarctica: Victoria Land, Siegfried Peak nord
CCTCACGCAGCACGTCATGGATCAGCCGTAAGCATTCGCCAGGGCGAAACCAGACGCTGCGAGGCCGCTGTTGCCCGGGGCCGGCCTCCTCTAACACGAGGTCTGGGTCGAACAGCCGCATAGCGGCGTCGAGATGCACGAGACTGGCACGATGCTGGACGATCTGCTGCTCCAGGTGGCTCACGATCCCGCTCAGCTCGCATCGCTTCCCGCGCAAAGCCTCAATGACGTGGGCCTCGGCCATCGCAACTCTCCATCCTGGATCAAGGTTCAGGATGGTAACCGGACGACCCCACCCCTCGGAACAAGGCCGTGGTGGCAGCTGCTACATGATACCGGAGTTTTGGACGGCGAAAGCGAAACCGTCCTATCCTGCCGACCGCGCCCTGACACGCCGTGGCGCGGGATGTAAAGTTCCATCGCTGGAGACTGGGGTGTGTATCAGTGCGGGCGCGGGACCCAGGCGAAACTAGATTTTTCAACGTCTTGTCGCGCTGATCAGCGCCGAAACCCACCGCTGATTCACACAAAGGACCAATCCGCGCTTTGACGTCCCGCAACGACGACGCTATCAGGTCGCGGAACATTGTTGGGACCCGGTTGGATTGGCTGTTGCAGGGTATGCTCACCGGTTCCAGCGTTTGCCTGCTGTTTCAGGACAAGGGTGATCCATGCTGCACATCCACCCGAATGCCCGCACCATGCCCGGCAGGGTTGCCATAATTTGGCCATAGGGCAGCGGACATTCTACAAAGAAGCTTCACTACCAATTCGAGGGACAAGATTTCATGGCGCGTAAACTGGTGATCTCCTCCTTGCTTGTTGCCGGATTGCTCGGCGCGTCAGGCGCGTATGCTGCGTCGCCAATCTTCGGAACGGCTGCGGTCGCCCCGACGACGGCGACCGAAAACAAGATGATCGTGGGCAAGGGCTATTACGCCGACTACTACGGATCGGTTGGCATCAGCAACCTGAACTACTCCTCTGCCTATGCGAGCTACGGCGACTATACGTCTGCAGGATATTACGCCTATGAAGCATATTACTACTTCTCGACGGCCCAGTACTATCGTGCATATGGCTATTGATTTCGAATTTCTGAAAGACAGCCCACGACGTTGCCACGGGGACTGAGAGGGCTTGCCAGCCCGCATTCGCAGCTGCTTGTCGCTTTATGCTTCTACCAGGCTGTCGTTGGCTCGCAGGTTGCTTACGGGGCCAGTGAGGAGCGTGAACGCGCTCTTGAAGAGCGTGTTCACTACCTTGAGCGACGGCTCGAGCGGCTGGAAGCTCAGTTCGAACGCCCCAACTTAACCCGACATGGTTCCAAGGCGGCTACCATTGCGGTCGCGGTGCCACCGCCGGCACCAGGTTTGCCGCAGAACAGGCCGCCGGCGTCCGGTGAAGTCGTGGACGCACCACCCCAATTGGATGCCAAGACAGCTACGTCGGTGGATACCGTGCCTCATCCAGGAACGGGCAAGCCAAACGATGCGGCCCAGGAAACCTTCGTCTTCCGCGAGAACTCGGTCACCTTGAAGCCCGCACGGATCGAGGCCTCGACGCAGTTCGCCTATATTCGCGCCAACGGGTTCCTGCAGACCGACCGGGCGTTCGCGTCCACCTCCTCCCTGCGGGTGGGTGTCTTCGACTGGATGGAGGTTGGCGTGACGGTGCCCGTCTTCAGCGCAACGCGCTCGCGTATTGTCGGTCCGTTCGCCTCGCAGGAGCAGACGGTTCGCGGCCTCGGCGATATCGGGCTGCAAGCCAGCATGCGCGTTCACGAGCAGACAAAGGACACACCTGGGGTGGTCCTGTCGGTTGGCGGCATTCTGCCCACGGGCATCAGCCCGTACCGCTTTGCATTCTATCAGCCCAACCGGGATCAGCGAGGCTACAACCCCAACCCGACCAATCTGAATGGCAACTATCTATCGCGCGGTATCGGCGGGATCACGGGCAACCTCCAGCTCTACAAGACCCTCGACCCGGTGATCGTGTTCCTCGGCGGCGGTGTCCAGCACTTCTTCGATGCCCGGATCAACTCTCACACCGTGCAGCCCGGCATGACCTACACGTACAACCTCGGTTTCAGCTTCGCATTGTCAGAGAAGTCGACCCTTGGCCTGCAGGTCAACGGCAGCTACGCGGGCAAACTGCTCGTCGACAAGCGCCGTGTCCCGGCCTCTGAGCTCGAGCCCGTCGTGGTGCGTACGTCTCTGGTTCAGCGTGTTTTCGCCAACACCTTCATCGAGCCCGAGCTGACCGCCGGGCTTACCAACAACGCGCCGAACCTCGGGCTTGCGGTGGGGCTTCGGCACCGGTTCTGAATGCGAACCCTCATCATGCTCAGTGCCATCGCACTCTCGGCCTGTCGGGGCGACAAGGCCGCTCATCCGATCCGTCCGATGTCGTACCTCGCACTCCGTTACGAAACAACGATCCCACAAGCGTTCGACTACACGTGCGGTGCGTCGAGTGTCGCAACCATCCTGACCTACCATTTTGACCGACCAACCACAGAAGCCGAGATCATCGGCGCGCTCCGCAAGCGTTACTCAATTGAGGAGATTGCCAAGCGCCGGGAAACCGGGCTGTCCTTCGACGATCTCATCTTCGCCGCCAATCAACTCGGCTACTCGGCGGAGGGCGCGCGCATTGTTTCAAGCGAGCTCCGAAAGCTGGAGGGACCCGTCATCGTCCACCTCGACAAAGGCAAGTTCCAGCATTTCGCAGTTCTGCGACTTGTCGGTGACAACGTCTTCTACCTTTCCGATCCGGTTGTTGGACAGGTCACTATGAGCAGTGCCGAGTTCGATAGCGAGTTTTCCGGAAACATTCTGGCGATCTGGAGAGAGGGCACCGAACTGCCGAGAACGGCGTCGCTTTCCCGGCCGCGCGACGGCGTATCCCTTCTCAACACGGTCGGGAAATTGAACAATGTTCCCACGACTGTCCCTCAACTTGTTCAGTAGGGGATCGGTCGCCTCGCTGCTGGTGCTTGCCGCGGGCGGGGCGCATGCAAGCGATTGCGCCGGGGTCGCGCCAAGCTATGCGGCTGAACGGACAGTCACGGTCGGTGATGCAAGCTTCCGCACCCAAGTCTACGCATCGGGCGATCGCGAGCGGGAAGACGCCCGATTTGACGGGCACACCCGGATCACGATCCGGACGCCAGCAGGCACGACGATCTTCGAGCCCGACCTTCACCGAGGTGTCGAGATGCCGATCCCGGACGCACCACGACAGCAAACACGGCACATAGACTCGGTCGAGGCTGACGGCACATGGCTGCGCGTCACCCAGTTCCAACACGGCGGAAGCTGGATCGAGCTGTCACGGACAACCTGCAGAAACGACGGCGTGATGATACGAAGGGACTTCGTCACGATCGACACCCAAGGCAGGGAAGTCAAAGGCAATCTGATCCAAGATCATATCCGACTTGGCTCCGTGCCGCCCGAGACATTCAGCATCCCGTCTGATGTAACACTGCTTAGACGGCGCTGACGCCAACGGTGTCCTGCTTCAGCCTGGTTGCCCTAAACCGACTGGAACACCTCCGCCAGCCCCGGACTCTCCCGGCCGGCCTTCTGGAGCTATTTGGGGGCCATTGATGTACGATAATGTTCTTGAGCAAACCAGCGGTTCGGGCCGGCGTGCGCCGGCCCCACTCCCGCTCAACCTTGGACGGTTGCCCTTTGCGCACTTTCCGCCAGGCTGCTGGAGTACTCGTCGGCCTTGTAGATGTCCGAGACGATCGACTTCAGCTTGTTTGCTTCCTCGCTCATTCCTAGCGCCTGGGCATAGGCTGCAACGGTGCCGAAGCCAGCAAGGCCGTAGTGCGACATGCGCTGGTATTGGGCGATCATCTCCAGATCGCGCAGCTGCGGCGGCAAGTCGGCCTCCAAGGCATGCTGCTTGGCCTCTTGGACCAACCCCTGCATGCCCGGACAGGGGCTGTCGCTGTCCGCGTCCATCAACGCGCGCAGCGCCTGCGTATGCTGACTGATGCCGGTAACGGACTGTCCGAACAGCTGCTTCAGTTTCGGGTCTGTCGCTTTTTCACTGAAATCTTGCACGATTTTCTGCATCTGGTCGTTGGCGGACCAGAGGTCCCGCATGTCCGCGGTGTAGAGTTCTTTGAGGTTGCTCGGTGCTGCTGCCATTTCATGCACTCCAGGCCGATATCGCTCGCCTCAAGCCGCGAGCGGGCGGTGAACGCCCGAGCATGCACCCGGTTCGGGTGCCATCAGAGTGGCCGCCTGCGACGCCCCACAGCCTTCCGATGGGAGCGCCAAGTTGCGTTCTTCCATCATGCCTTCGGACACTAACAAATCTGCGTCGATCGCCAGCTCATTGTTCCAATCCTGATTTTTCGATGCAAAACTCCAGTGCACGCTGGCCGGCGAGCCCGGCCAACCAAGCGCCCGCTCAGCAAGTGATAATCCAGAGCGTTTTTTGCTTGGCTCATGTCGGGTTCCGGGGTGTTGGCTTGCAGGGGCGTGGCTGGTGGTTCTGACGGGCTTCTGATGTGATGAAAGCGGCGGGATGATCGACCGCCCGTTTTCAGTTGAGGAGCTCTGGCGTTCATGGCTGCACCCGACTTGATCAACCTTTCGGGCCTGATGGACGATGCCAAGTGCTTCGCCTTCGTACGCCAGCACCGCTGGCCAGAGGGCGTGCGCTGCCCCGCCTGCGATAGTTCTTCGGTCATCCGGGATGGGTGCGACAACGCGCAGCCCTGTCGGCAGCGGTATCGGTGCAAGGCATGCGCGTCCCGTTTCGACGATCTCACCGGCACGGTGCTCGCCGGGCACCACCAGCCGCTGCGGGTGTGGGTGCTGTGCCTCTACTTCATGGGGCTGAACCTGTCCAACGGGCGCGGCTCGGTACGCCTCCTGTGGCGGAAGAAACGGCTAGGTGTATGATCAGCACCGGAGGGGCGCGGCCGCTCCGTTTTTGGTGGTCAAGAACCCCGTTTTCCAACTTGGCCCGTGGGCTGCTGCGCACTTACGAGTGGTGACGCCCCCCGGGGCGATCCCGGTTAGGAAACTGATCTGTCGCGCAGCCCATCCCCTCCGCCCTTGCGCAGCAGAGGAGGATTTGATGAGCAAAGCCAAACGGCCCAGCCGGAGGCGGGAGATGTCGCCCGTCCACGCCCACGCCGCCGCCGTCGACATCGGCGCCACGCTGAACGTGGCCGCCGTCGGCCCGGACCGCGACCCCGAGCCGGTGCGCAGCTTCGGCACTTTCACCGCCGACCTGCACCGCATGGCCGATTGGTTCGAGCGCTGCGGCGTGCGGACCGTGGCGATGGAAAGCACCGGGGTCTACTGGATCCCGGCCTACGAGGTGCTGGAGCAGCGCGGTTTCGCGGTCGTGCTGGTCAACGCCCGCGACGCCAAGCACGTGCCAGGGCGCAAGACCGACGTGAGCGACGCCCAATGGCTGCAACGGCTGCACGAGTATGGGCTGCTGCGCGCCAGCTTCCGCCCGGACGCCGAGATCGCGGCGCTGCGCGACTACCTGCGCCAGCGCGAGCGCCTGCTCGACTATGCGGCGGCGCACATCCAGCACATGCAGAAGGCGCTGACGCAGATGAACCTGCAACTGCACCATGTGGTCACGGACATCACCGGCGCGACCGGCTTGCGCATCATCCGCGCCATCGTGGCCGGCGAACGTGACCCGGCCGTGCTTGCCGCCCTGCGCGACTATCGCTGCAAAACCTCCGAGGAGACGGTCCGCCAGGCGCTGGTCGGCAACGACCGCGAGGAGCACGTCTTCGCGCTGGCGCAGGCCCTGGAGCTCTACGACACCTACCAGGCCAAGGTGGCCGCGTGCGACGCGCGCATTGAGGCGGCGCTGAACCGCTTGCAGGCCGATTGCCCGGTGCCCGCCACGCCGCTGCCCGCGCCGCGCCACCAGGCGCAGACGCACAATGCGCTCGCCTTCCCGGCACGCGAGGCCTTGCACCGGATCCTGGGCGTCGATCTGACCCAGATCCACGGTCTCGGGCCGTATCTCGCGCTCAAGCTGGTGGGCGAGTGCGGCACCAGCCTCTCGGCCTGGCCCAGTGCCAAGCACTTCACCTCGGGGCTGTGTTTGGCACCCAGCAACAAGATCTCCGGCGGCAAGGTGCTTTCGAGCAAGACCCGGCGCTCGAACAATCGAGCCGCCGCCCTGCTGCGGCTGGCCGCGGTCGCAGTGGGCCGCACCGAGACCGCGCTCGGCGCCTTCTACCGCCGCCTGTCCGGGCGCGTGGGCAAGGCCAAGGCGGTGACCGCCACCGCGCGCAAGATCGCCGTGCTGTTCTACAACACCCTGCGGCACGGCACGGCCTACGCCGATCCCGGGGCCTCCTATTACGAAGAGCGGTACAGGCAGCGCGTGCTGGCCAGCCTCCGACGCAGGGCGAAGTCGCTCGGCTACGTGCTGCAGGCCACAGACCCGACCCCGGCCGTGGCGGAAGTTTCTTAGGAACCAGCAGATCGGCAAGGAATTGGGCCTTTGCGGGTCTGACGTGCAGGCCATGACGGAGCAGCTGCGCCGCGGCTTGGCCGCCAAGACCCCGGAGGTGACGCTCAAAGGCGAGGTGGGGGCCGATGAGGTTTACGTCGTGGCCGGACACAAGGGCCAGCCGGCGGCGGTGGCCAAAAGGGGCGGCTCGGGCGCTGTCGCAAGCTGGCAGGCGCACCGGGACGCGGCACGCTGGAAAAGGGCAAGCCGCCCATCCTTGGCCTGATCCAGCGTGGCGGCCAGGTCGTGCTGCGCATGCTGGCCAACGTGCAGCAGGCCACGATCAAGCCGATCATCACCGCCGCCGTCGCCCCGGGCACCCTCGTCCACACGGACGAGTATAGCATCTACGCGCGCCTGCCGGCCTGGGGCTACAAGCACAAGACGGTCTGCCACGGGCGCGGCGAGTATGCCCGCGACGAGGACGGCGACGGCTTCTGCGAGGTCCATGTGAACACCATGGAAGGGTTTTGGTCGCTGCTGCGCTCATGGCTGCGCCCGCACCGGGGCATCTCGCAAGACAAACTGCCGCTTTATCTCAGCTTCTTTCAGTTCGTGCACAACGCGCGCCGACGCGGCAAAGCCCTACTCGGCGCGCTCATCGCTGGCCTGGTTGCATGACCGGCCCGTCACCACCCCGGAAGCCAATAAGAGCCACAGCCAATTAGAATTGCTGGATTTTCGGATCCCGGCGTGAACGGAGTGGATTATCGAAATGCGCGGGCGACGCCGGTTCTGTCGTTGATCAGCGCGGTTGCTTGATACCTGCATGTTGCATGTCGGCGGACCCTGGCACGCCCTGCTTGGTGACTTCCCGGCATGGAGGACGGGTTTTGGCAGATAAGCGTGTTATCAAGGCGAAGTTCGACAGCGAGTCTCAACGCTGGTCGGCGAGGCGGACCCATTGGGAAAGACCAGACTGCTGTAGCGTCTCCTCTCGAGAACGAGACGAGCCGTCCAAAAAACTGTCAAAGCGGTGAAACGGGGAGACAATCCTGGCGTTCAACGCAGGCGGAAACTACCAAAGGGAATTGCCATGCGCGTTCTACCCATCGCCACCCTCGCCCTGGCGCTGACCGCCACGGGCGGCCTCGCCCTGGCCCAAAACACCAGCACTGGGACCACCGGCACCGGCACGGCCGTCACCAGTCCGGGCGACCGACCGTACAGCCCGAACAACCCGCCGCCGCAGCCGGAACGTCCGACCAACTACGGCTGGATCGGCTTGCTGGGTCTCGCTGGCTTGGCTGGCTTGCTGCCGAAGCGCACCGTGACACCGATCAGAACCACCACGTCGCCGACCGACACCACGACCACCAGCACGCGGATGTAAAGGGACGGATGGGTCACCGAGCGCACGCTTTCATTACTGAAATGAACGCCGACAAGGCATTGATTATCGAAATGCGCGGGCATTGCCGGTTTTGCTGTTGGCCAACGCAGCAAGTTAATAGCGAGAATGAACCATGAAGATGATTTTAGCGGCAGTCATTTTGGTAGCGAGCAGTGCGACGCTGCCCCGTGACGCTCAGGCAATCGGCTGTGTGTCCGGCGGCCTTGCCGGCGGGGTAGGCGGACATGTAGCTGGCGGCCACGGCGTGATCGGCGCGTTGGGTGGCTGTGTTGCCGGGCATTATGCCAATAAATACCAAAAACGCCGGGCGGCACAGCAGCAACAAAACACCGGCTACGGACAGAACGGTTCCTACAGACAGAATGGATCCTATGGGCAGGGTGGGGCCATTGGGGAACCTACCGCCGGCTACCCCAGGTAGAAGGGGCCAAGTTGGAGAAGGGCACCGAGTGTGCCTTTCTCCCTTAGGGCTCATCCGGAAACAAGCGCTCGGACTGATGGCGTGTTTGGTTGCATGATGTAGTTCCATTCGCCGTGGAAGGCATCGCGGCTGATGTTTAGGCTGTCCATCTCCCGATCGGACACGACGATCCCCTTGGGATAGTCGGTGTTGTCCAGCTCGCAGCGGACGGTCAGTCCGGTGTCAGTCGTCGTGGCGCTGATCAGATCGACGATGACGCGGTAGCTGACTAGCGGCCGGGCCTTCCAGTTCATCGTGATGAACGAGAACAGGCGGTGCTCGATCTTGTTCCACTTGCTGGTCCCGGGCGGCAAGTGATGCACGGCGATGTCGATGCCCAACTCGTCGGCAAGGTGCTGCAGCTCACGCTTCCACAGCCGCAGGCGCGAGCCGTTGCTGCCGCCGCCATCGGCGGTGATCACCAGCCGCGTGGCCTCCGGGTAGCGCGTGCTGCCGATCTCGGTCCACCAGCGCCGGATCGTCTGCACGGCGAACGCCGCGGTGTCGTGGCTCATGCCGATGCTGACCCATCCGGCGTTGGCCGCGAGATCGTAGACGCCATACGGCACCGCCCGGCCCAGCTCCTTGATCAGGAAGTCATGCACCCGGACCTCCTCCGGCTCGCCCTGAGGGCGCCATGCCTGACCGGCGTTCTTGAAGTTGCCCACAAGCTCCTTCTTCTTGGTGTTCACCGAGATCACCGGCTGGCCCGCTGCCAGCGCCGCCTTCACGCTGTCGTTGATGTGGATGAACTGGGCGTCGCGGTCTGGATGGCTGTCGCCCTCGCGGGTCTTGCGGTTGGCTTGCAGGCTGAACTTCTGCTTGTGCAGCAACTCGCCCACCACCGTGCGGCCGATCCGATGACCCTGCGCGACCAAGGCGGCCGCCAACTGCGACAAGCTTTTGCAGGTCCAGCGCAGCGGCGACATCGGGTCGCCGCGCTCGCTCGGCTCCACCAGCGCCAGCAGGTCGCCGAGCAGCGTTGCGTCCTTCTCCACCAGCAGCTTGCGCCCGCCGCCAGGACGGCGGACCCGGTCGGGAGCCAGCGTATCCAAAGCCGTCAGTTCCTTCAGGCCGCGGCCGATCGTGCTCACCGCAATGCCCGTCGCCGCCGACACCGCAGCAATGCCGCCATAGCCAGCGGCACGGGCCTCGGTCGCGGCAAACAGGCGGCGCTCGCGTTCGCTCAGGTGCGGGGACAGCGACAGGAAGCGCTCGCGGATCGGGTCAGACTCAATCATCCAAACCGAATAACAAACCTTTCAAGCAACGGAAATCCGCGAGCGGGACATTCGCATGCTACCCGATTCGGATATTTCCGGATGAGCCCTTAGGTGGTTGCGAGTTTCAGGCACCGCAGAAATGCCTCAGATTGATCAATGTGTAGGCCATCAGTTTCATACCGTAGTGGCGCTGCTGTTTGAACTCGAAGCGCAACAGCAGCCACTTGAATTTATCTTCCCACGCGAAGGTTCGCTCCACGCATAACCGTAACGAATGGATGGCGGCATCGAACAACTGACCTGACCGGCGTGGTTCAGAATCAGGCCTTTTTGGGTTACACGAGGCGCGCGGAAACCGCCGGCCTGTAAGGGTCGGATTTCGGTTGGAAGGGTACTCTGTGCGGGAGGCGGCGAGCCGTCCCGGGTCAAGCTCGCTGGGGCTGAAGCGGTCCCAGGCCCAGCAGGGTGAGCCAATGCGGATGGCCTTGGCCGGTCATCAGTTCCCGTGGGCTCGTGCCATTGCGTTCGGCACGTCGGCTGCGCAGGAAGCGGCGATGGTTCAGGAAGAACCGCAGCAGGTCCAGGTATGAGCCGCCGAGATGGCGACGCAGGGTGAAGTAGGGGCGCAGCCGCGAGTTCAGGTTCTCCACCAGCGCGCTGCTGCGCGGCGTGTCCGCCATGGCCCGGTGCACGGCGTCGAACAGGGCGTGGAACTTGCCCCCGGTCTGCGCCTGCAGCCGGTTCCATCCCTGCCAGTATGCGGGCGAGGTGGTGGGCAAGCGGTGCAGCAGGCAGGCGTCACGCACCAAGGGCTCGGCGATGGCGTGAACGCGTGCGATGGCGGCCAGCTTGTTGTCGAGCACGCCGGCGAAGGCGAGCAAGGTGTCGCGCTGGTTCTGCAGGGCGACCCGCACCAGACGGATGCGTCGCGCGTCCTCGGGCTCGCGGCGTGCCAGCTCCTCGACGACGAAGTCGAACAGCTCTTGCCGGGTCGCCAGGTCCGGGCCGGCCAGGGCGAGAACGTCGTGGCGCAGCCACTGGGTGAGCGTTCGGATGTCGCGAGCGAGCTGATGGGCTCGGGTTTCAGCCTGTCGCGCACGTTCCAGGTGGGCGGCAAACTCGTGGTCTGGACCGCGCTGACCAGCGCGGTCCATCTTGACTTGCAGCGCCTTGCGCCGGGACGTGGCGCCCTTGGCGCAGCGCGACAATGTGGTGGCGAGACCTTCGCACTGGCGCTGGATGTGGAACACGTCACCGTGGCACGGCGTGTCGCCCCAGGCCGCCCTCTGCCCGGCGCGCAAGCCTTGTCCGGCATCGGCGATCGTGTAGTCAGGATCGAGCCCCTGCTGGGCAGCATCCAGCAGATGCACCCCCCAGGTGTCCGCGTCGCGACAGTGCTCCGCGGCGAGGAGATAGCAATACGTTGACTGGGCATCGACACCGGCCAGCACGGGCGTGGCGCCCTGGAAGATCTCGTCGTGCAAGCCCACGCGAATGCCTGACAGGTCCTGGTCGTGGTTGATCGCGGTGGCCTGCCGTGTGGCCGCCTCGAGCACGTCGTGGACGCAGCCCAGGCTGACGGGCACACCCAGCAAATCGCGCAGGAACTCGACGACGCCGCGATACGAGCTGCGGCAGATCAGCGTCAGCCCGACGATCACCTGGCGCAGCCACGCCTTGGTGACCGCCAGCTCGAACAGCACCTCATTGTCGGGCGTGGCAGGCGAGAAGGCATCATCCAACGCCGCAACAGCCTTGTGCGTCTGCTGGTAGACGAACTTGCGGCTCACCCCATGCCGGGCCGCCAGATCGTTGACCGTCTCCGATCGCGCCAGCGCCTGTATGGCCAGGTCCTTACGCTCACTCTCCGGCAGCCTCGCCGCTGCGCCAACACATCGATCCATCTCGCACCGCACCTGAAAACGTCAGGGTGCCATCAACCGTCCTGGAAGCGTCAACCCGACTCCAGCCGTAACCCGTCTTTGAACCACGCCCCTCAGGTCGATGCCGGCCATTCCCGTTTCAGGACGCAAGCCGTGTCGCTCGCGCGCCCCTTACTCGGCCGCGGTGCGGTAGCTCTGGCGAGCCTGCTGGCGCTGCGCAACCTGCGCCTCGAGCGGGTGCAGGGTCTCGTCGGCGGTGCGGCGGACGGCGCGGAGCAAGATGGCGGTGTTCTGCATCACCGTGTCTAGGTACTCCCGCGCGAAACGCTGCTGCAGCTCGATGATCGCCGTCGGGTTGGTGAGGCGGAACAGCTCCTGCGTGGCGCGCAGGTTGGTTTGCACGACACCTTCGATCAGGCCCGCCATGCCCTGCTGCAAATCACGCAGCCCGCCCTCAGCGGCATGGGGCAGCGTCGCCAGCCGGCGCATCTCCTCGGACGTGCCATGGGCGACCTGCACCACCTTGCGGCTTACCTCTTGAAAGGTTTGGGCCGCCTCTTGGGCGATCTGGCGCTGGCCCTCGGCCACCGCCTGCGTGCTCCGGCGCACGGTCTCGTTCGCTGTTTCACCAGCGCGGCGGGTCGCCTCGACACCGGCCTGGGTGCCCTGACGGGTCATCTCGGCCGTAGCTTCAACGCCGCGGCGGATCGCCTCATTGGTGACCTGGCTGCTCTGCTGCACGGCTGTCGCGCCCTGGCGCACGGCCCCGGCGATCTGTGCCCCGCTCCGTGCGGCAAACCCAGCGTCGGCGCGGTCGTTCTGCAGCTTGCTGCCATGAATATTGTTGTCGGTCATAGTATCGTCCCTCCTATCACTGCTAGAACGCAATCATTCTGCTATGCTGCAGTGCACAAGATAGTATTGCGCTATCTCACACTTGGATGACACTCACTTATCCGTGTATCTATCATGCAAATTATGCATGACCGTGTAGGTGGTATTTCAGTTTTCTTGCATCCTGTCTGCACAGACGCTGAGAGTATCACGAAGAGAGAGAATCTCGATTTACGATCTTAGACAGAGATCAAATCTCTACTATAAAGCCAGTCTAGAATTTATGACGCCAGGACCATAAGCTTCCGGTGTGGCGCCCGGCACTACTTTGCCCCACACGGCGCGGATGTTGGGTGTAGCCCTTGTAGGCGGCAGCAACGGCGAGCCATCATGCCGACGTGACCAAGCCGTGCTTGCGATCCGCTAGGCGTGCGCCCCATCTCTGTATGATGTTCCTAGTGACCAACGAGGACGCCGACGCGATCCGCACCGCCTTCTATCGCGAGGGCGAGCTATCCGCCGCAATCGAGGTGCGCCGCCGCTTCCCGGGCATCGCCGACAATGTCAAAGCGCGAGAATGCGCCCGCACCATCGCGGGCTGGAACCCAGACCCGGCGCCGCCGCCGGCTACGGTGACGCCGCTGCAGCCTCGCAAGCAGCGCTAGACCGTCCAGCTACTGTGACCCCCGCCTATGCCGAGATCATGCACGCCGACGCCTCATCTCGCGACAAATGGTTGACCTGGATCTTGACTGCGGCCGACGTTGAGCACCCCGGCAAGTACGTCGCCCGTGCTCACCAGGCGGACCACCAGGGCGGCACTGTGCAGCCAGGCGCCCTGGTCGCGGACACGCTGGACGAACTGCGGGCGATGTTGCCGACCGACTTGACCCGAAGCGCCCGAACCTCAGCATTACCCCCGGATGTGATCGAGACTTGGGACTAATCGCGGAGCACATCCGTCCCCCATGCCGCTCTCGACCTCGGTGAACTCACTCAGCCAGCGACCAGCTTCCGCCGTCAAGGTGGCGGCTGACGGCTTCACGCTGGGCGTCCAACTCCAGCCCGCTGCGCCCCTGGCGTTCGGTGGAGACGCGGTAGTAGGCGACGAACTTGCCATCCATGAGCTGTATGATCGGTGACGACCAGCAACGTCACGGATCATACAGCGCTACTCTGGCCCCTCACCGGGCAAAATAGATGTTTAGTCCCGCTTTGGCCGGGCGCTGACCACCTCAGTTTCGTCATGCAGAAGGTGATCAAGACGCCCGCAATCGTCTGGTCCAGAAGGGCGAGTTGGCTGCGATCAGCACGGCCAGACACGGGTGCGGCCCATGTCGGTCCAAAGACGACGGCGGGCTAAAGTCAGCCGTAGTGCGATGACGCACCCATTGCAAGCCACGTCGGAGGAGCCGGACGCTGGCGGGCCGCATAGTTTGCCCCGTTAGCGCCGGGTAGCGACGTAATCGGTCCAGGTCATGCCGCCACCGGCATAGGCGGCGTCCGCCGGGTCAAGGGAGGCCGGCGCCGCGGCGAGTTCGGTGCCGTAGCTCCCGCCGCCATAGGCACCTGCGCCGAAGCTGCCTTCCATGCCAATGCGGGGACCGATCGCGGCGACGTAGTTCACCGTCTCGTCCGGCAGCATCGTGCTGCCGTTCAGGTAGGCGTCCACCCGGTCTGGCCCGGCATTATAGGCGGCCAGGAAAGCGGGCGCGCCGAAGCGGGTGTGCATTTCCTTGAGGTAGGCGGTCCCGGCCAGGATATTGCTGCGGGGGTCGTACGGATCGGGACCGAAGGCGTAGCGTTGCCGCAGCAGGTCGTAGGTGCCGGGCATGACCTGCATCAGGCCCATGGCGCCGGCGCTCGACGTGATGGGATACTCTGTACACGTGAGAACCCGAAAACTTCGCACCTCCGAAACGCCGCTTGTATCAGGATCGACTCGCTAGCCGATTTTCGGGTTCTCACGTGGACGGAGTAGAGAACCATCCGCGCTGGTCTGCCGGCTACCCGACTCCTGCTGCATGACGGCGCGGATCCAGGCTTCCGGAACACTGAAGCGAACGGCGGCTTCGTGGACGTAAGGACCCCAGGGATCGCCGGGCGGCCCCGGCGCCGGGTAGTTCTGGCTGGCGTGGGCCTCGAACACCGCAGCCTCGCGCGGCGCGTCAGGATTGTAGCCGTAATCGCCCTTGCCGTCATAGCCGCGCTGGCCGTCCCAGCGGGCTGTCTGATAGGAACGTCCGCATCCCGCTAATGCCAGGATGACCAGGGCCATGCCCACCAGCATGGCGGGGGAGCGTCTCAATGCCGGCTGATGCATGACGGACCCTTACGCCGAGCAGACAGCCGCGGCAAAGCGGACCATACAGAAGGTAAGGTGGCTTGCGCTACTCGCAGCAACTTCGGGTAGTGGGCCAGTTTGAAACTCCCCAAAATATAGAATTCTGGCCGGTTCAGCTTGGGTCATCTGCCGCCTAATGCCATCTTATACCAGACGCCCTGACTGCTGACCGGTCCGGGTGGGCTGGGACGCTGCGCCGAGCGCATGGACTCGCGCTTTAGAAACCGGTCATTCATCAGGGCGTCTGGTATTAGGCGTATGAAAGTCTACACTGTTCGCCCCGTTGCCAATCACCAACCCCCGCAATGGATAATCGTGGTCGCTGACAGCGCAACGCCAGGGGAACCTCGGCCTGCGGTGGAAATTCCGCCATTCACCGATCGCAATCTTGCAGAGGCGGAAGCCACTCGGCTCAACGCTGGAGGCGCATAAAGCCACACCAATGAAGCGCACCGCCAGACCCCGCGATCTCATCCGACTCGGTGAACTCCATGGTCGATATCGCGACATACCAACTTCCGATTGGAGTTGATGACGGGAAGGATGCGGGCGTGGCGACGGTGGGACGTAACGGCCCATTCCCAACAGTCCAGCTATAAGCCGCCACTTCGGGCCAGTCGCACTTCGGCAAATCAAGAACTGCCCGTTCTGCTTGGGTTTTAGCCAGGTTTCCTAACTGCCCAAAATAACCGTTCTGGGCAATTCCGCCGGTCGTCGGCGCAGCGATCTCAGGCGAAATCGGCCGCCAGATCGCCTTGGTTTCTCACTGTAATGAGCAGTCAGGCTGGAAACGCCCTTTCACAGCGCGCTTAGCCTCTCCCGCGCCCCAAATGGCGGCTGGTGTCACGACTGTTGGGAACGGGCCAGATAGCAATGGGCAGAACGCCAGGGACGAACACGGGCGCAAGCTAAAGCTGTCCCGTGGACCGCAGGACGGCGCGGTAGTGCGACTGAGCGGCATCCATGGCGATGGACCTCTATTGCTGGCAGAGGGACCCGAGACGGGCCTAAGCGTATGGCGAGCAACCGGGTATGAAACCTGGGTGACGCTGGGCAGCATGGCGAAGGCCGAGCTGCCGATCAGCCGCAAGATCGTGGTGTGCGCAGATGATGATCCGCCCGCGCATGACTTCAAGCAGGGTGGTGCTGTCAGGCGACTCAAGCAGGCATTGCGTGACTGGCGACGCGACGGCCGCGACGTGGTGAAGGCTACGCCCTACGCGCAACATCGCGGAGACAAGAGCGACTTCAATGATGTGATCCAAGCGGCTGGCGTTGATGCGGTGCAGGTGCGGATCGAATGGGCCTTGTCACCAGAGTTTGCAGCGCCGTCGCGTGTGAGCGTGGAGCAGGCAAGAGACACACGCGACCAAGTGACCAAGCGTTTCTTTGCGGTGCAATCGACGTGGCACCCGCCGGCAAAGGACGATACGGCACCAATTCCGCCGCCGGTTCACATGCTCAAACTAGATACAGGCGCGGGCAAGAGTGACGCGGCCCGACGTCAGGGCGCGTCGATGCTGGCCAGGATGCGGGCCGCTGGGGATGATCGGACGCTGGCCATTGCGGTGCCGACGCATCGGCTTGGCGATGAACAAGCCGCTGCATTCGAGACCGTGTTGGAAGCTAACCCATCTTATTCAGGGCATGGCAGGGATTCGGCGGCGGGTGTCGCGTAAGCTGCTGATGGTGTTTACGGATTGGGTGTCGACGCCATCCATTCACCCGATCACGCCGAGCCACACCCGCCA
>JAABUM010004268.1_pt1 | contig 16359 bp, 16 predicted proteins | sample 5559161 | NCBI WGS metagenome assembly JAABUM01 (sample SAMN10711868, study PRJNA513369) | rock metagenome | isolation source: Antarctica rocks | place: Antarctica: Victoria Land, Siegfried Peak nord
GGCGGCAGAGCGCCCGGTTGAGTCCCCCTTTCTTGGTCTCAACAGCTCTACATGCGACTTCGTGTCGCAACTCGTCGACGTGCCACTTGCGGCCCGCTTTACCCCGCCGCCTGGCCTTCAGGCGCGCCGTGAGCAGCGGAGCGAAGCGCTCCTCCCAGTCCCGCACTGTCTCGTGGGTGAAGGTGAAGCCCCGCGTGAGGAACATCTCCGCGACGTTGCGCAGGCTCAACTTGATCCCCTAGGAATTTCCTTTTTGACCCTAGCTTCTGTAGCTCCAGAAACACAGAAATAGCAGGCCAGATCGCCGTAGAGGATGGCTATTAGTGCCCAACCCCTCGAAAAGGTAAAAGTTCGCGGTGGTTACGACTCTGGCCCCTCAACAGTCTCGTCCTGTAAAGACCGGCGCAAGAATTCCAGGCCGTCATAGCGTGCGAAAAGTTTACTTTGCGCACACGGCTGCAACCCGGCCTCAAGCAGGGCCAATGTTCCCGCTCAGGTGCGCACATACTGTTGCTAAAATCATCGTGCAGTTGGCCCGTAGAGGAGTTGGCTTCTTGCCCACCTGAAGTGACCCAGAATGAGGAGCATAGCCATAACCTACACGTACTTTTACCTTTTCGGGGGGTTGGGCACTAATAGCCATCACGCTCACCCGCCCACGATCACGGTGCATCGGGGACTAGGCCGACGTGGTGATGAACTCGTTGGTGACCCACCGGGCGACGTTGTCGGGATAGGGGGCGGGCACTCCTAAGACGATGTGCTGGAAGCCGGCGGCGCGGGCTTCAGTGATCGAGTCCCGGGTGTTGCTGGGCTGGTCGTAGGAGACCGGCAGGAAGATCGAGCGGGTGATCGAGGCAGGGTCGCGACCGATCTCTGCGCAGAAGCGGTCTAGCAGGGCGCTGCGCGAGACGGCGTCTGCGATGTCGCCTGTGCTGGCTGGTTCGCTCATCCGCTCGCTCAGAGGCGCCACGACCACCCCACAGAGGCCGCCTGATCACCGCGCGCAGAGACCCTGTGTCCCGGGGCAGTGTCCACGGCTCTGTCCCTAGCTTTCAACCACGGATGAGCTAACCAGCCAACACACCTGGAGTCAGTGGCAGTGGCCTGGTGCCTCCTAGCGCATAAGAATCCAGCAGCGTGGATACTCATGCACCGCTGGACACAGGTGGCGGAATGGCCACTGGCCATGCGCGGCAGCGTCGAAGCGCACATGCGGCGAGCGCATGTGTTGCATTGAGCGAGGAGAAACCAGCCCGGATGAGCCAAGGGGCCAGCACATCCGGTCTCCACCCACTCTTGGAAGCGGTCATGCACCGGCGACTTCGGCCCGAACTTCCGGGGGATCGTCTCCCACTGGGTGCCGGTGCGCAACAGCCACCCCGATGCCGGCAAAGAGCGGGTGGTCCGCCGTGTGCAGGCGTCCGGACGTCTTGCGAGGCTTGTCCACCACCAGCAGAGGAGCGCGGCGCTCCCACAGGGCTTCATCCACACGCCACAGCGTCGAATCATCGTGGGGAGCAGGGGGAGCACCAGGGTCAGCAGGAAGGGACAGCGGGGGCAGACCTCTGTCGGTCACACCAGACAGCACAGGCAGCATGCGCCACGGCCACATTCCTCCTTTCTCATCACTAAACTGTCCCGGATAGTCTGTTAGGGGCCGCCGACCGTCAGGCGTTCGCCAATCAACGTGCGCTCCGCATGGTTGCGCGCGAGCGTGAGAGCGGTCGCGTCCGCGGCACGCGCCTCGCCCTCCCGACCAAGCGCCCGCAGGAACGCGGCCTGCACGGTATGAAAGAGATGGTAGGACGCCAGCGGCGCGGCGAGAGCGGCGATCTCCCGGAGTGCGGCGGCGGCCCCGTCCGTCTGGCTGACCACGACGGCGCGATTGAGGCGCACGACGGGCGAGGGGTCGAGCTGGACCAGAAGTGTGTAGAGTGCACGCAACTGCGGCCAATCGGTCTCCGGCCAGGAGGAGGCCTCGCCATGGACGGCGGCGATCGCCGCTTCCACCTGATACCGGCCCGGCCGGCGCAGGGCAGCCGCTTCGCGCAGGGTGCGCACCCCGCGCGCCATCAGCGCCTGGTCCCAGAGCGCGCGGTCCTGCCGCTCCAGGACAACCAAGCCCCCCTGGGCGTCGAGGCGCGCCGGCCAGCGGGCAAGATGCAGCCGGATGAACGCGAGCAGGCCGAGCGGCTCGGGCTCGTCGGGGAGGGGCTGCGCCACCAGGCCGGCGAGCCACTCCGCGTCCTGCGCCAGGTCACGCCGGAGCGGGGCGGCCCCGGACGTCGTGAGATACCCCTCATTGAAGATGAGATAGATGACCGTGAGCACGGCGTCGAGGCGCGGCCGCAGCTCGTGGGCCGCAGGCACACGGTAGGGGACCCCGGCGTCCACGATCTTGCGCTTGGCCCGGACGATGCGCTTGCCCAGCGTGGCCTCGGGGACGAGGAAGGCACGGGCAATCTCGGCCGTCGTCAAGCCGCAGACGGCGCGCAGGGTGAGGGCGACCTGCGCCTCGCGTGCGAGCGCGGGATGGCAACACGTGAAGATGAGGCGGACCCGATCGTCGGCCTCAGCGCGCGGCGGCTCGGAGAGCGCGGCGAGGAGAGCGAGCTTCTCGCGGTACACCGCGTCGCGCCGGACACGGTCGAGGCCCTTGCGTCGCGCCGTGGTGAGGAGCCAGGCGGCAGGTCGTTCTGGTATGCCCTCGCGCGGCCAGTGCGCGAGCGCCTCGACCACGGCCTCGGACACCAGATCCTCGGCCAGGTCGAAGTCACCGAGGAGGCGGACCAGGCTGGCGGTCAACCGGCCCGCCTCCTCGCGGAACACGCGCTCCAGCAGGCGATACGGCGCGTCGCCGTTAGCGTTCGACAACGGGCCGTACTTCCACCTTGCCGTCGGGGATGGGGACGGTGCGGGCGATGGCAATCGCCTCATCCAGGTCCGCCACGTCCAGAATGCCGTACCCCCCGATGGCCTCCTTGGCTTCGATCAGCGGGCGATCGAGGAGCAGCGTCTGCCCGCGCTCGATCACCACCGTGGTGGCCGTCTCCGGCGGCTGCAACTGCTGGCCTGCGACCATCGCCCCCGAGGCGAAATGGCGTTGCCACCACTGCGTGAGCTCAGTGAAGACCGCCTCCTTCTCCTCGTCCGACCCCGACTCCTGCCACTCGCCGCGCGTGAGTAATAGCATGTACTTCATCGGTCACCCTCCTTCAACTAGTCCCCCATCATGAACACCGTGACGGTCCACGTCTGTGGTCTCTGCCGCCCGCATGTCCCGATCATACGACGAATAAGGGGGACGCGGTTTGGACACGGGCACACAACGAGCCCCTGTCGTCGCGGCTCGGGAGTGCCAGCATCATCCAGGACAGCACGAACACAGTGCCGGGTGGCGACGGGTCTCCCCCCACTCCACGCCGCGTGCTGCCCCTGCGCGGACTGCCATCTGACGCGTCCCGTCCACCAGCAGCACAAGGCGACTCCTCAACCATGCATACTGGGGAGCATCTCGTGTGCGAGGAGCGCATAGCACACGTTGCAGCAACACGCGAGGAACAGGGAGAGTGCTTGGCTCGCGCCATGGGCGTCTAGCCAGGCCACTGTGGGACGGACCCTGCAGGGTGGCGGGGCCAGGTGGAAGGAGAGAGCCACGATAGCGCCGTCGGTCCGGCTGCAGACGGTGCGCTTGACTTAGTCTGCGCAGCCGGCGCGCTGCGCCCAGTGCCGCGTCCACCGCCGGATGTGGGTCCGCTGGGCTGCTCCCAGCCGTCCCGCCAAGTCGCGCTCCATCACGGCACCCGCCCAGGCGTAGAAAGGAGCCAGGTCGTCACCCACAGAGCCGGCGATCCGCGCATAGCCGTGCCGCAGACCGGCTTCGAAACCGCGCAGGACCCCCGCCATGACCCACTGCGGCACGGCGGCGCTCCGGCTGTCCAGGCGGAGGATGGTGATCGTCCGCGCCAGGTCGGCCCGCGGGTCGCCCGCAGCGGCGTTGGCCCAATCCAGGACAGCGGTGATCCGGCGGCCGTCGGTGAGCACGTTGAGGGGATGGTAATCCAGGTGGAGCAGGGCGTGGGCGGTGCCACACCACGCCCGCAGCAGCGCCTGCAGAGTGGGGTGGTCCGGTCCGGCCCAGGCAATCCAGGACGCGTCCTCGCGCCCCGGGAGCGGAGGAGCCGGGAATGGTCCTTCTCCTCATACAGTGATCATGCTTTAGGATCAGGATACCCCAGCAGACGCACACTCTGTTCCCCGCGTCCTGAAACCTGACACATCCACCGCGTCCCACTGCAGCTCACACAACCGGGCCAACAGACGCTGCCCTGCTGTCGCCACCTGCGCCTCCAGCGTGTCCAGCAGGGCCGCCAACCAGCGCGCGCACACGGGGGGCAGATCAACAGGGCCGCCAACCAGCGCGCGCACACGGGGGGCAGATCAACGCTGGCGCGTTCGGTCATCTGCTCGTCATCGTCCTCCACGCGACAGATGAGAACACGTCAGTGGCTCATTGGGGACCTCCATGACGCTGCACCGCTCGCGTAGAACCTCATGATAGCCCCACCCGCCTCCCCGCACACGCTGGCGATTGCGTGCCTGGCCCTGCCTCACCCCAGCCCGTCTGCGCGCTAGGAGGGTTCTTTGCTCGGATGCGGGTGAGCAGGTTGCTGGCGCGATTGCCCGCCGCCAGGCGCGCCCGCACCACGCGACGCCGCAGCAGAGGGAGCATTGTTTTCAGCTCATCACTGGCGCTCCCCACCCGGGCCAACACCTCAGCCAGCCGCCGATCCCGGTGCGCCATGCGCCGCTCAGGACCCGTGTAGGGACGGCCCTCCTCTGCTCGTCGCCGATCCGCGTGCAGACGCTGGACAGCCTTCTCTACGACAGGGAGGACCGTCTCCAACGTGGCGAGGATCTCTGCATCCTGCACCGCACCCTCGGTACTCAGTGGCGTAGCGCCCAGTTGATTCGCCATGGTGACGCCTCCTTCAATCGGTCGGGGTGTCCCGCCGCTCTTCCTCGTGGGCACGATCTCATAGTCTGCCTGCCGCTGCTCTCTGTTCATGGGCCACACACCGTGGCCCCGGGCGGCGCCAGCGCGTTCTCCCGTGTCCTCTGTTCATGAAAGGGGGACAGGAGGGGGCAGTCCACAGACCTGTTGTCCTGCTGGTCCCGCCCCCTCTTCGTCAGAACGAAGGCAGCCAGGGCCTCTGCGCCGAGAGGCTACCCTCCCTATGTATCTTTGCTGCGTCAGATCATGAGCCTGCCCATCAGCTGCATCGCGACCGTGGCCACAACACCGGAGGTGGCAGCGGAACCACTGCCACCTCCGGTGACGACTCTCCTCCCTCAGAGACCTCTGCGGGCGGTGCCATGCGCACGCTTACCCACGGTGACGCGGGAGCCACGCGCGCAGGCGTCGCCCGGCAAGCGTGACTAGGATGAGGGCTCCCAGAGCCAACGTGCCGAGGGGAGCGCGGCCTCCCGGGTCAACCGCGCCACCGTTACCGGTGTCGGGCAGCTTGCCGGGCACGATGGCGGGTGACGTCCCTGCTGCAGTGGCCGGATGACCACTCGCCCGCTGGGGGGCCACACCAGCCACTCGTTGCCCTGCGGCGCGACGCGCTGGCGTGGAGGCCACGCCAGCGACCAGCTTGCGCGGTGTGCTAGCGGCTGGCTGCCGTGCAGCGCTGAGCGCCGGCGTGGTCGAGGCCGCAGCGACCAGCTTGCGCGGTGACGTGGCCACGCGGTGGTGTCCAGCGGCGGAGGCCGGCTTGGCGGCGTGATGAGCCGCCCGCTTGGTTGTGAAGGCAGCCACAGTCTGCTTGCCCGTGGCCTTGGGCTGGGCAGTGGTGCCTATGCCGTTGATCCGAGACAGTGTCGCCGTGCTCGTCGGAGAAACGGCCGCCGCGGTACTCGTGCTCGTCGGAGGAACGGCCATCGCCGTACTTGTCAGGGGGCGGGCGGTCTCCGACGCTGTAGCAGCGGGGCTGTCAGTGGGTGTGGCCGGCACGCTCGTCGCGGACGCCGATGCCGTTGTGCTGGTCGCGGTCGCCGGGCTGGCCGTCCCAGTCGTGGTTGGCACGACTGCGGTGTCTGTGCTCGTTGGCCCTGGCGTCACCACGACATTGGCCCCAGCGGGCGGACCCGAGACCACCACGATGGGGGCTCTGGGCTGCGGTACAGGGGTGCTGGTGCTCGTGAGAGCCACGGGCGCCGCTGTCTCCGTACTGGTCGCTGTACTGGCAATCACCGATGTCTGCGTCGCCGTGGCCGGCGCCGACGTGCTGGTGTTTGCGGGCACAACAATGGGCGTCTGGGTCACCGTCACGGGAACCGCCGTGTTTGTGCTGGCCGCGGCTACCGATGGGTTGGTCACCGTCGCCGGCACTGACGTGCTCGTGCTCGTGCTCGCACCGGTCGCTGGCGCGGGCATGGGCGTGTTCGTGCTCGGGACCTGCGTCGGTGTTGTCGTACTGGTCACCGTCGCCGGTACCTGGGTCGCCGTGTTGGTCGCCGTCGCCAGCACGGGCGTGTTCGTGCTCGTGGGGGGCGCAGGCGTAGTCGTCGCGGTCGGCGACGGCGAAGTCGCGCTGGGGGCCGCGACTGTGCCAGTGACTGTGGGCGTGACCGGCGTGGTCGTCGCGGGTACGGGCGTCTGAGTGCTCGTGGCCAGTGCTGGCGTGGTCGCCGTTGGCGGCACGGGCGTCTGAGTGCTCGTCGCCGTCGCGGGCGCCGGCGTCGCTGTGTTCGTGCTTGTCGCGGGCACGGATGTCGCCGTCACCGTCGCGGGCACAGGTGTGTTGGTATTTGTCGGCGCGACCGGCACGGGTGTGTTCGTCGCCGTGGCAGGCGCCGACGTTGCCGTGTTCGTTGCCGTCGCGGGCACGGGCGTCTCAGGACTCGTCACCGTGGCGGGCGCCGACGTTGCCGTGGCCGGTACCTGAGTCGCCGTGTTGGTCGCCGTCGCGGGCACCGGCGTCGCTGTGTTCGTGCTTGTTGAGGGCACGGATGTCGCCGTCGCGGGGGCCGGTGTGTTGGTGTTTGTCACCGTGGCCGGCACGGGCGTGGCAGTGTGCGTGCTTGTCGGGGACACGGGTGTGTTGGTCGCCGTCGCCGGTATGGGCGTCGTCGTGCTCGTAGCAGTAAACGGCACGGGCGTGTTCGTCACCGTCGGCATTGCCGTGTTCGTTGCCGTTGCGGGCACTGCCGTGTTGGTCACTGTCGGCGCCGGCGTCTTTGTCGCGGTCGGTACCGCCGTGCTGGTCTTCGTGACCGTCGGTGCTGGGGTGTTCGTCTCAGTCGGTAGCGGTGTACTCGTCTTCGTGACCGTCGGCACAGGCGTGGCCGTCTTGGTCGCTGTCGGCACAGGCGTGTTCGTGTTCGTCTCAGTCGGCACTGCCGTGCTGGTCTGGGTCGCCGTCGGCACAGGCGTCTTTGTCGCTGTCGGCACTGCCGTGCTCGTCGTGGTGCCCGTCGGCACAGGCGTCTGGGTCACCGACGGCACACTGGTCGGTGTGGCCGTGCCGCACGTCGTCGTGCCCCCGTTGCCCCCGTCAATCAGGCGGTGCTGATCGCCGTAGTAGTTGGTCGAGCTCGGTGGCCCCAGATGCTGGATCACCGCACCGTAGATAAAATCAACCTGGAAGTAGCAGCTCGGCACAGCCGCACTCAGCGTGTCCGTCCCCCCCGGGCCAAAGCTGCCCGTCGTGGTCGAGTACACCGTCTGCTCTGACGCCGTCGTGCGGCTGTACACCGCTGAGGGGACTTCGTAGGCCACCAGCGCGAGCTGCCGCGTCGCGCAGGCTCCGGTCAGCGTGAAGTGGACCGTCACCGTGTGCCCGGCCATGGCGTTGCCCGCGTCGTGCAGGTGGGCGTAGGTCCACGTTCCTTGGTCCAACGTGTAGTCATACGACCCCACCGTCAGGTCACTCGCCGTACAGGCCGTCGCCGTGGCCGACGGCGGTGTGCTCGTGGCTGGCACAGGCGTGCTCGTGGTTGGCTTCGGTGTGCTCGTGTTGGTCGCCGTGTTCGTGGGCTGAGGCGTGCTGGTCGTTGTAGCAGGCTCCGTTGTCGCCGTCGCGGTACCACCCTGACCCAGGTGGCACACGCCGCTCTCGCCGCCTCCACCGAGGTACAGGACGAATGTCGCCTCGTCGTCGCTATAGCTCCATAGATCCAGGTAGGCCTGGTGCAACAGCGTGCTGATCGTCTGCCCGTTGTATGTTTCGCTCAGCAGGCTGGGCGTATTCGCAGCGTTGAGCTCCGCCGCTACCAGGTGGATCTGGTAGTCCGTCGAGCCAGATTGCGGGCTCAGCAAGGCCACGATCTGCTCAGGCGTCTGGCCTTGGTAGTCCAGTGTCGCTGCGATGATTGCCTGGAACTCGGCCCGCGTGTAGTGGTTGGTATAGTTCTTCCAGTACCCGGGGCTGTAGATGCCCGCGCAGGGCCCCGTCACTGTGGTGGCCGTGGCCGCTGGGATAGGGGTGTTCGTGCTGCTGGGCGACGGCTGCGCGGTCTTGGTCGCCGTGGCCAGGGCAGTGTTCGTCTTGGTCGCCGTCGGCACTGCCGTGCTCGTCGTGGTGCCCGTCGGCACAGGCGTCTGGGTCACCGACGGCACACTGGTCGGTGTGGCCGTGCCACACGTCGTCGTGCCCCCGTTGCCCCCGTCAATCAGGCGGTGCTGATCGCCGTAGTAGTTGGTCGAGCTCGGTGGCCCCAGATGCTGGATCACCGCACCGTAGATAAAATCAACCTGGAAGTAGCAGCTCGGCACAGCCGCACTCAGCGTGTCCGTCCCCCCCGGGCCAAAGCTGCCCGTCGTGGTCGAGTACACCGTCTGCTCTGACGCCGTCGTGCGGCTGTACACCGCTGAGGGGACTTCGTAGGCCACCAGCGCGAGCTGCCGCGTCGCGCAGGCTCCGGTCAGCGTGAAGTGGACCGTCACCGTGTGCCCGGCCATGGCGTTGCCCGCGTCGTGCAGGTGGGCGTAGGTCCACGTTCCTTGGTCCAACGTGTAGTCATATGACCCCACCGTCAGGTCACTCGCCGTACAGGCCGTCGCCGTGCTCGTCGCCGGGTGCTGGTGCTGCGTGGTAGCGCCGGTCGCGGCTGCGGCACCCATATTTGCCGCCTGCGCGGATCCAACGCCGCGTGTGGGCAGAGCGGCCACCGCCACATTAGCCATGAGCAGGACGGCACACAGGACGCGCACCGCCGCTCCTGCTCCCTGCTGAACTCCATGCGCGTCTTGCCCGCGCGGCGCTGGCCCTCTGGCCGGTGTCTTCCTTGTGCCCCAATTCAACTGCATGTCTGTTTCTCCATACCTTTCACCGTCACCGGTCAAACCTGTTTCCCGCCACCCCAACCCTTGTTCAATGGGGATACTTGCCTGCCGCCTGGGGGCCAACCGCGCCGCTCACACTCACGCTCCAGTTCTGTCGTCTGGGGGCGACGACAGACACGGCTTCGCTCGAGTCCTGCCGCGTGGGGACTGCGGCAGGCATGACTTCGCTCCAGTGGAGCATAGAGCCTGGGTTAGCAGGCTGAGTATCCTTGGTACTACGACCAGAAGGCTTCGCTGGGCCTCTTCCACCTGGGGACAGTGGAGAGGCCGCCGCGGCGCCGCGCTACCCTGGGCCGGAGCACACGTTGGCGTGCTGGGGGACCTCACGGCCAGAGTAGGGCGCACCCTTCTTGTGCAGCCTACACACTAGTGTGCACGTTATTAGCCCATCCGTCACGCTGGTTACCCCATCTGACCCCATCTGTGCCCCCCCATCCGGGCCGGTCCTGGTGGGTCGGGCTAGCCCATCCTTCCTATCCTATCGGCAAGCCAGACCATGTGGAATAGGGGTTCCGGTGATGAACAGGGGTACATGGCGTCTGTTGGCCTACCAACCACCGCCAGATGGAGGCAACCGAACCGGGCTAAAGTAAAGCCACGGTGGAACCCGCAGACGCCGTGCGATATGCTGAGCAGAGCAAGCACCGCGCAGGGAGGGCCACGATGGCGGTGAGGGAACAGGACGACCTGAAGGAAGCCCTGCGGCGATGGCTGTGCTGGCCTCTTGGCCCAGCCGTCATGGCCACACGTCCGGCTGAGCGCATGATCCCGACCTTGATGATCAGCAGCAAGGTCATAAGACATCAGCGCCCGCGTTGCACGGGGAGCTTGGATGAGCATGCCCCGCACGGGTGCGTTCCGCACCAGGCGCATGCATACTTATGCATCATCTGTGTCAGGAGGGGAAACGTCTCTCTAGCACCTAGGATGCCCCGGAAAGGCGTATGCGGGGAGCGCATGTCTCTCATGGCGCTACTGCTTGGGTCGCTGAGAAGCACTCAAGGGGTGCTTGGCATGGCCAGACAGCGGAGGTAGCCCGTGCAGCTGAGTGGCACGTGTGCTCCTCCTCTTCGCAGCGGGCCGCACACTGCTGCCGGTCTGTGTCGCTCAGCGGTAGGCGCGGGCCTGCAACTCGTACAATTCAGCATACAGGCCACCGGCGGCCATCAGCGCGTCGTGGCTGCCGGACTCGCGGATCCGGCCATCCTCCAGGACGACGATCAGATCGGCCATGCGCACGGTGGAGAAGCGGTGTGAGATGAGCAGGGTGATCGTGCCTGTCTCCACGGCGCTCTCGCGGGCCGCGCGGGCGTAGTGCGCGAACAGCTCATGTTCGGTCTGGGCGTCCAGCGCGGCGGTGGGCTCGTCCAGGACAAGCAGCAAGGGCGTGTCGCGCATGGTGGCCCTGGCCAGGGCCAGCTTCTGCCACTGGCCTCCCGACAGCTCGACCCCGCCCTCCCACGCGCGCCCAAGCTGCGTCTCCAGACCCTGGGGCAGTCGGGCAGGCAACTCGGCGGCGCCCGCCCGGTCCAGGGCAGCCCCCACCGCGGCCAGATCGGCGATGCGGGGCAGGTCGCCCACGCCCACCGTCTCGTGGGCCAGCACTTCGAAGCGGGAAAAATCCTGGAAGGCGGCGGCCAGACGACCCCGCCATGCCGCGATGTCGAGCCGGCGCAGGTCGATGCCGTCCACCATGATGGTGCCCTCCGTGGCCTCGTAGAAGCGGCAGAGCAGCTTCACCAGGGTGGTCTTACCCGCGCCGTTCTCGCCGACCAGGGCGATGATCGATCCGGCGGGCAGGTGCAGCGAGACACCGTCGAGCACGGTCGTGCCGGTGCCGGGGTAGCGGAAGGTCACGTCACGTAGCGCGATACCGCCGGTCAGCCGCGCGGGGACCGGTGCAGGGTCGGCGGAGGCTGGGCGCGCGGCCTGGGCATAGCCGGCCAGCCACAGATAGCGCTCCGCAGTGCGCAGCACGCGCAGGAACGACGTGCCGTAGGCCACGGCGGTGAACACGATCGCATTCAGGCCGGCGACGAGGCCGACAGCGAGCACCACGTCCCCCGGCGTGGCCTGCCCCTGCACGGCGCGTACCAGCACCAGCCCAATAGCCCCGGCGTAGGCGGCAGCGGAGACAAGCGCGTCAATGGCCTGCCAGGCGGCACCCTGCCAGGCGGCACGGTCGCGCACGTCGATGATCCCCGTGGCGACGGCATGGTGGCGGGCCAGCAGATCGTCGGCCAGGCCGAACACGCGCACCTCCTTGCCCATGGCCGCCGTGGTGGCTGTCTCGAACAGGTGCCGCCGGAGGCGCTCCGGCTCTGTGGTGGCCTCGGCGGCGGTCTGCGCGAGTTCCTGGCCCTTGCGCCCGGTCAAGAAAGGGATGATGCCCACCAGGGGGAGCAGCAACAGGAGAGGATTCAGGCGGGCCAGCAGCACCCCGCTGGCCACCAACTGCACGGCGACGCGCAGTAGCCCGACGGTGGCGTTGGTCATCCACGCCAGCCCGCAGCGCTCCTCACGGAGCAAGGCCAGCCGGTCGAGGTAGTCGGGGCGCTCGTGATGCTCCAGGCCGGGGATCCTGGCCATCAGTTCGATCAGCCGTCGATCAACCGCGGCGCCGGCTTTCTCGGCCACGGAGAAGAGCAGGCCAAGATAGTAGAGGCCGTTGATCAGACCGAGCGCGCCGCAGCCGGCCAGCACCGCGGCGGCAATCAGCCCCTTGTGCAGACTGGCGCCCAGCGCGGCGTCCACCAGCAGCTTGGCCCCGAAAGCCGTGGCCGGACCGAGCAACGCCATCACTGCGCCGGAGGCCAGGAAGAGGACCGTCTGCCAGGGTGCCGCGTCGAAGCTAAAGGCCATCAGCACGCGGTAGGCGCGGAGCCGCTCACGCATCCTACACGTCCTCCCCATCCATCGCGTCCCATCGGCCTGGGACAGGTGAACTGGCCCCGGCGAAGCGGTCGGCCTGCAGGCGGAACAGCGTGGCGTAGCGCCCGCCCGCCTTCATCAATCCGTCGTGGGTGCCGTGCTCGACCACCCGCCCGCCCTCCAGCACGACGATCTGCCCAGCCCGGCGCACGGTGGAGAAGCGGTGGGAGATCACCACTGTGGTCAGACCGGCGGTTAGCTCCAGGAAGCTGTCGTACAGCTCCGCCTCCGCGCGCACGTCGAGGTTGGCCGTGGGCTCGTCCAGGATGAGGATCCGTGCGCCGCCCTCCACGGCGACGAGGGCGCGGGCCAGGGCGATGCGCTGCCATTGGCCGCCGGAAAGGTCTACTCCACCGGTGTATTCGCGGGAGAGGACGGTCTCCCAGCCCTGCGGCAACCCCTCAATGAGATCCAGCGCCCCCGCCTTGCGCGCTGCCTCACGCAGCCGGGCCCTATCCCCCGCCAGGTGCGGGGCGCCCATCTCCACGTTGTCCCGCGCCGAGAGGTGATAGCGGGCGAAATCCTGGAAGATGGCGGCCACGCGCCCGCGCCAGGCTGCGGGGTCTACCCCGACGAGGTCCACGCCATCCACGGTGATGCGTCCGGCTGTTGGCTCGTCGAGGCGGCAGAGCAGCTTGACGAGGGTCGTCTTGCCGGCGCCGTTGGCCCCCACGATGGCCAGCGAGGTGCCGGCGGGCACGGTGAGGTCCACGCCGACCAGCGTGTCGCCGTCCTGGCTGGGATAGCGAAAGGTGACGCCCTCGCAGCGCATACCCTCGTATGGGCTGCCGGGAGGCAGATCCGCGGCATCCGCCGTGGCTGGCGTGGGTATGGTGAGGCGCTCTTCCAGGGCCAGCAGGCTGGGCACGGCCACAGCGGCGTAGGCCAGGGTCATATTCGGGTCATCGGAAGCGCGAAAGCTGCCGGCGCCGAAGGCCGCCTGGCTGTAGACGGCCAGCGCGGCGAGAGTGATCTCGCCCCGCGTGGCTGCCCAGGCCAGCAGTCCAAAAGTGACCAGGTTGGCGGCGGTCACCACGGCGATGACGATCCAGAGGGTGCCGCGTCCCGGCCGGCGGGCCTGCCAGATCGGCATCATCGCGCCCAGCCAGGCGGCGCCGTAGCGGTGTTCCAGCCAGCCCGCCAGGCCCCAGAGGCGCACCTCCTTGGCCGCGCCGGGGGTGAGGGCGAGGTCGCGATAGTAGGCGGTACGGCGCATGGCGGCCGCCTGGCCAACAGCCGCCTGACCGAAGCGGATGAACTCTCGTTGCAGGTAATAGAGGATGATCGGCCACAGCACCAGCCAGCCCAAGCCCAGCCACGGGCGGAAGGCCAGCAGGATGACCGCCGAGCCGAGGGCTTGCAGCCAACTGGGGAGTAGGCTGGCCAGCGCGGCCACGGCGTCGCCGGGGCGGAAGTCCTGTGTCCCTACCCCCTGCGTCCGCGCGATCAGGTCGAGCACGTTAGGGTCCTCCAAGGGCGCACTGCTCCAAGGGCGGCTCACGGCGGCCATGGCCCGCTCCTGCACATGGCGGTCCACCCGCCGCCCGAAGCAGGCGGCCAGCGCCCCCAGGAAGGGTCCCAGCAGGCGCTGGCCCACGATCAGCAGGGCGGCCCCGGTCAGCAACGTCAGGGCGTGGCGCCCAGAGGCGGAGTCGAGGCCGCCGCGCACCGCTGCGGGGACGGAGCCCACCAGGAGACCACCAACCACCAGGGCGGCGAGAGGCAGCAGGGTGGCCAAAAAGATACCTGCGGCGAGGGCCAGCGTCATGGGCCGGCTGACCCGCGGCAGCAGGCGCAGCACGGCGATGGTGCCCCCCAGCGCCGGCGGAAGCGGCCGCCGCCACGGGCCGACCGCCCGCGCGTCGGCCCGGCGGGGAGAGCGGACCATCACCATGATTCTGCCGGTGGGGATGTCTCGCAGGCCGCAGGGCCATGGATCCCGATGACGCGCAAGCTATCGCGCAGGGTGACCACCTCCAACCGGGCAGCGCTGGTGAGACTCTCAAAGCCGGTGACCATGGCGGGGCTGCCACCGACCTCGATCTGACGTGCGGGCAGGAAGCGCACGCGGGGATTGTCCTTCCAGAAACGCTGGGCCTCGGGGAGGCTCAAGGTCAGCGTGTGCCATGTCTCACCATCAAACAGACCACAGGTGGGACACCAGATGCAGAAATAGCCGGACGAATCGTCGTCCGTGCCTGAGAACTCCCAGGCTGGTCGGCCCTGGCGAATGGGCACCCATGTGCCGCAGGTGCAGTAGCGCATAGCGCCATCCGCGGGCTGGATATGGTAGAGCCCATGGACGATGCGCTGCACACGCGAGAGGGCGGGTTTGATGGTGCGCAGTCCGGCAAAACCATCGCCAAGGTGAGAGTTGACGTAATGGTTATGTCCGGGAGGGGTGCAGCCGGGACAGCGCAGAAGCAACTCGCCCTCGGCAGGCCGGAAGCGGCCATGCAGCCTATGCCGTCCACAGCCGGGACACCAGACGCGCGTCTGCTGCCAGCCCTGCGTGTCCGGTGCGAGCAGGCCGCAGGCCAGGGCGTCGGAGCGCAGAGAGGTGGTGAGGACGCGCTGGAGCATTGCTTTCCCCCGTTCCACCCTCTTCTTGACGGCGTCCTCGCTGAGGCCCAGGTGTGCGGCGACATCCGCGTGGGGCGACTCCTCCACGTAGCGGGCGACCAGCACCGCGCGTGTCTCCGCGGGCAGCAGGGCCATGGCGCGGTCCAGCAGGTCCACCAATTCGCTCCGGTCTAGATCGGTCTCCAGATCGACGGTGCCGTCGGCACGATCATCGCTGCCCGGCAGCGCGCCCTCGGCGGATGGCGGAGCTGATCTGGCCCGCTCCAAGCCCTGGTGCCGGCGCCAGTGCAGGCAGAGATTGCGGGCAATGCCGTAGAGCCACTGCGTGCGCCGATCAGGGTCACGCAGGGTCTGCTCCTGTTGCCACGCGACCAGCAGCGCCTCCTGAGCTAAGTCCTCAGCCGCGGACGCATCGCCGGTGAGCCTCAAGCACAGGCGCACCAACAGGCCACGCTCCACAAGCAGCGCCGTCTCCTGCTCTCCTCCAACCATCGTGTCCTCTCCCCGCTCTTCCGATTCTCTACGTGGCCGTGGCTCGACCGGTGCGTGCGTATCTCTATCATGCATGTTCCCTGACGCCAGCCCGAGGTGACGCAGTTTTTTCGCGGCCTGCCGCACAGAGTGCGTCTGCCATGGTGTGCTGTCCTGTCTCGGCGGATGAGCAGCACACCGCGCACGTCTAAGTAGTCAAGCGGTGTAAGTTCGCGGTTTCCGCATGTGGCCCTGGAGCATGCAAAACTACGAACCATGACCAGGCAGCCACTTAGTGATCCTAGACCGTTGGCGGTGTGGTGCGGGTTGGCCATTGCACGTGCCACCGCGCGCCCTCGCGGGTAAGGGGAAAGGGAAGGGCATGCGGGAGCGGGGTTCCCCATAACGATGGCCCATTGCCGCAGAGTACGCTGATGGCGGTGGTGAGGCTCGCGACGTGGCCGACGACGATCGCGGGGTGGTCAACGCAGGCTGCGGCGATCTCGGCCAGGGCTGCGGTGACACGCGCTGCGACGGCGTGGCCGGTTTCGCCTTCAGCTCCGCGGGCACCGAGATCACCCTGGACGATCCACACCTCTAGCACCGGGGCGGCGACGGCGACCTCCGAGAGCGCAGGCAGCACCTCGATCTGCAGGCCAAGCCTCGCAGCGATGATCGCCGCTGTTTGGCGCGCTCGAAGGGCGGAGCTTGCATAGACCATGCCAGCCTGCTCGCGACGCAACCGGCTCGCGGCCGCAGCCGCCTGGTCCCGACCCCGCGCGGTCAGGGAGGGATCCGCAAGGCCAGCGAACTGCGTGGGTGTCCCCTCGGCCTCGGCGTGGCGAAGACAGATGAGGCGGGCAGGCTCGTGACCCATATAGAATCCCGTTCTCCGTTCAATACCTACGCCAATGAGGGGGAGCTAGGCTCCTGCGGCATGGGATGGATGCAGCCCATGCCTGCTATCTTGTGCATGAGACGGCCCAATAAAATCGAGTCGGGCTTTTCGGGAAGCAATTTTA
>JAABUM010004269.1_pt1 | contig 16356 bp, 17 predicted proteins | sample 5559161 | NCBI WGS metagenome assembly JAABUM01 (sample SAMN10711868, study PRJNA513369) | rock metagenome | isolation source: Antarctica rocks | place: Antarctica: Victoria Land, Siegfried Peak nord
GGCGTTCCCGGAGGCGAAGAAGCTCGAGGATCAGGGGCTGCACCAGATCATGTTCCGTTTCAGCCCGAACGATTACGGGCGGATGAACGAGATCTGGAAGGGCGTCCACCCGGAGGACGGCTCGCAGTTGCGCGTCGAGGACACGATCCCCGAGGGCTTCGACCCGCCGGAATTGCCCGAGGAGCCGCAGTTGAACGCGCCGGGGATCGACCCCGAATTCCTGGCGGCGGCGGCGAAGCGCGTCTTCGGCACGGACGACCCGACCAAGATGTAGCGCGCGACACCTTATCTGAACCTCGCAAACCGGCCCCAGGGCATACGTCCTGGGGCCGGTTTCTCTTGCCGTGCGACGACTTGACCAGGAATTGGTCCGGCGGTCACATTCCCCCTCGCGGATACGTCAGAGGGGTGATAGGGTAATGCTATCGCACCGCACAGGAGGAGGAGCACGATGACCAAGAAGTCGAACAACGGCACCACCGCGACCCGCGAGAAGTCCGCAGGGTTCACGACCGAGGAGAAGGCCGCGATGCGGGCGCGCGCCAAGGAACAGAAGGCGCAGGCGACCAGGGCGGAAGGGGAGCAGGCCGTCCGCGACGCGCTCGCCGGGATGGACGACGCGGATCGCGCCCTGGGCGAGCGCCTGCACGCGATCATCACCGAGAATGCCCCCGAACTGCTGCCACGGACCTGGTACGGGATGCCCGCGTATGCGAACCAGGAGGGCAAGGTCGTGTGCTTCTACCGCAATGCGCGGAAGTTCAATGAGCGCTACGCGACGCTCGGCTTCAACGACATCGCGCGCCTCGACGACGGCACCATGTGGCCCAACGGCTACGCCCTGACGGCGCTGACCGCCGCCGACGAGAAGGCGATCGCCGCGCTGGTGAAGCAGTCGGTGGGCTGAGAGACACAGCGACGCGGAGACACAGAGGGTTACGGAGAGAGCGGTGTGAAGATCCGGGGCGTTACGGGAGCCTCGGCCTGCGTTCAGGCAGGGAGGGCTGCGCCAGTGTCTCGCCTCAGTTGGCGCAGCCCTCCCTGGTGCGCCATGCGCGCCATCGGCGACTTCGCTCCTTCTCGTCCTTTTCTCTCCCGTTTCCTCTTTGTGTCTCTGTGCCTCCTGTTCCGTCCCTTCTCGTCTCTCTCGTTCGATCTCTGCGTCTCTGCGTCTCTGCGGTTGACGTCCTATTCTGCCCCGGCGCGGATCCGATCGCGGCTATCGCCCAGCAGGAAGAGCGCCGCGCTGTTGAGTGCGAGCAGGAGCGCCAGCACCAGCGCTGGGAGCGCGTGCCCCGCCGCCGCCAGCCCGGTCACCGCGATCGCGAAGATGACGAACTGGATCGGGATCCAGGCGTACAGCGGCAGGGTGAAGCGCGCACGCGGGGCGACAAACAGCCCCCAGACGACGATCGCCACGAGCGCCGCCACGAAGCCGAGGGCGACCCGCGCGGCCCCGCCCCGCCCCAGTTGCGCGCCCCAGATGGCCCAGGCGGCGAAGACGCAGAGTTCCAACAGGAAACGTAGCCCCTGATTGACCACCAGCAGCGCCCGCTTCATCGCCGACTCCTTCACCCGTTACTTTCGCGACGGGAGCGTAAGCGCCCTTGCCGCACGATCGAAAAGAGGCCCAGTGGGAGGTAGAGGAACGCCAAGAGAAGCGGCGTACTCGGTCCACCGAAGAATACGCCGTTCGCCAGGTACACACCGCCTATAAGGCAAACAGCCAGGAGCAGCCCGCGCGCGACCCATGCCGGGACATCGCCGCGCTTCGGCGTACCATAGCCGACAACCCCGTGGGAGAAAAAGATGAGTAGCCCTGTCGCATCACCTGTCCACGAAGGCACCGGTATCACGCGCGAGAAGCGTGCGTAGGAGTAGGACTCGTACAGCAACATAAGGAGCAAGAACATGCGGCTAAAGGAGATCGCGCGCCAATTCTCCAGGTCACCGCGCGCGCTCCCACAGTGTGCGGCGAGCCTTTCGCCCGGTCATCGTCCCTCCATTGGCAGCGGCAACGATCTGACACCAGCACCGCCGCGTCGACCCGACAATGTAGAAATGCGAATACCACGGCGAGGCAACGGGGTATACCCTCATGCTAACAGCGTCGCCCCGCCCTGCATAGATCCCTCCCCATAACATCGCCGTCGCGCGGATCTTCACACATCACCAACACCAATCGCCCCTTTCTCAGCATTGTTCTTTTCGCACCCTCCGGTCTCTGCATCTCTGAGCCGCCCCCCCCATGCCCCCACTCCCTTTTTCTCTCTTCCGTCCTTTCTTGTCGTCCTCTTGTCCTCTCGTTCTTGGTGATCCACCCTGCGCCCCTTTCGTGGCACCGATTCTGCGTACATGCGTTCTAGTATTCGCGCACTGAACCATGAGGAGGAACCACGATGAGCAGCCAGAATCTCCCCGACAATCTCCCCGAGCAGAGCCAGAATCCGGTCAAGGATCCCGATGAGCGGACCACCGGCGGCGAACCGATGACCGGACCGCAGGCGTCATATCTCAAGACGCTGATGCAGCAGGCCGGGAAGTCGGAGAACGAGTTCGATCCGACGTTGACCAAGGCCGATGCCTCGAAGATGATCGACGAACTCCAGAGCGAGACCGGGCGCGGCGCATCAACGAAGTAGCCCAAATCCAAGAGTGCGCGCCACGACCCCGGCGAGCTGCCGGGGTCGTGGCGCGTTCTGCGTCCCACCCCTACTCCATAGCGCCGCTCTCCTCCCGCGGTACGGTGCCCGCCGCACCGCGCCCCACGATCCGCCCGTGCCGCGCCATGCTCCGCGCTCTTGACAGGTGCTCGTACAGACGGTAGTCTGCGCGTACCGGATGGGACATTCGCCCGGTATTCTCGCAACAGCGACAAGTGCAGCATGGACGGTGCCTCGGGGCGCGGCGTCATGGGCAGGACGGCACCGCCGGACCTGCGCGCCGCGCGATCTCTGAGCGCGCCGACGGACGACACGCGCCACTGTCGGCGTGTGCCAATTGGGATGTGTCCGGCGCGGCGCGGACGCACGGAGTGAGGGAGCAGACGGATGCGAACACGCGCGGCGGGGTTGGCCGGATTCTTCGGCCTGTTGTTAGGGCTGCTGGTATTCCCAACCATGGCGCTCGCCGCGCCACAGATCGCCATCACGCCCAAGCAGGGGCCGAATAGCACCCTCTTCCTCGTCTCCGGTGTCGGCTTTGCCCCCAGCACCACCTATTACTTGCGGGTCGCGCCGCAGAGCGGCGGCACGCCGATCGCCTTCGATGACGCCAGCGCCAAGAGCGACACCGATGGCGTGCTGATCGCCGGCTTCAGCTTCGGCAGCAGCGTCGCCGCCGGTCCCTACACGGCGAGCATCACCAGCGCGCTCAATGGCGGCACCGTCCTCGCCTCGGTGAACTTCACCCTCGGCGGGGCCAAGTCCGGCCCGGACATCGCCATCACCCCCGCGCAAGGGAAGGGCGGCGACACCTTCGTGCTGACCGGCACCGGCTTCGCGGCGAACACCACCTATACCCTGCGCCTACAAAGCGAGGATCGCAAGACGACGATCGCGCTCAATCGCAGCGACGTCGCCTCCGACGCCGACGGCACGATCGTCTCCGGCTTCAGCCTCGCGGCCTCGCGCCCCGCGGGGAGCTACATCGCCGAGGTGCTGACGAAGGACGCCACGCCAGCGGTGCTGGCCGGGACGACCTTCGCGCTGACCGGCGCGGCAGCGAGCCCGTCCCCGAGCGCGTCACCCTCGCCGTCAGCCTCGCCTAGCGCCACACCAAGCGCCTCGCCCTCGCCCACCACGACCGCGACCGCGTCCCCGTCCCTGTCGCCGACCACTATGGCCCCGACCGCTGTACCGCCGACCGTCGTACCACCGACGACCGTGCCGTCGACGCTGACGCCGCGCCCGTCGCCGAGCGCCACCCTGCCGATCGCCCCGACTATCTCCCCGACGCTGATGCCGACCGCGACCGCGATCGCGCCGACCCCGCCCGCGACCGGTAATGGCGGCTTCCTGCCCGGCCTGCCGAACACCGGTGCCGGTGGCATGGTCGCCCTGGATACCGGCGCGGACATCGCCACCGCGCCCGCCGCCCCGCGCGAGACGCCGCTCCTCGCGCTCGCGATGCTGATCGCCGCCGCTGCGGTCACGGTCGGCGTGGTCCGCCGCCGCGCCGCCATAATGACGCATGGCAAGTGACGAATAGCGTCACGAGCGCTTACGCAGCCCACGAAGCCACCCGCTAACGAAGCCCGAGCGCCCGCCCTCTCCTTATCACCGGAGAGGGCGGGTCTTTGCGATACAACGCGACAGTGGGCTGACGTGCCTCGGAGGGCAGTCGCCACCACGGCGGGTCGCCGCTACGCATAAAGGTCGCACTATCCAGGGTCCTAAATTCCGGCACCGAAGTCCCCAGACCAGGCGTGAGATACCACCCCTAAACGCTGCCTGGCACCCCTCCCATCGCGACCGAAATGCCCGCTGCCTGGCACGATCAACGACCAATCTACAGCGGCGATGACCCTGCTCCTCGGATGGGCGGGTGTCCTTTGGGCGGCGGGGTGACGAGTGGAGCGAGCCGGGGGTGAGGGTTCATTCAGCACCCACTCACCCATACAACGAAGCCCCTCTCCTTGATAGGCGGGTGCCCTTTGGGCGGCGGGTGGCGCGTAGCGCCGGGGTGAGGCCCGCACCGGCGCACGCCACACACCATATCGCTCACAACGGCACGCCCCTGCTCCCCAGATGAGCGGGTCCACTCCGGTGCTTCGCGCGGGGTGAGGTCCGCATCGAGAACGGGACAGCGCGATCAGCCCGTCAAGTTGCGCCCTCCTATCCCAGGCACACCCCCACGCAGCCCGCTATACTTCCTCGCGCCGACCATCACGCCTCGTCCGCTATCACACTCGGCACAGCCATTCGCCCACGTCATCATCCACGGCGTACTCGTCTACGCGAATTCCTTCGTCTACTGGCCCACTTCGCCCACTCTGCCCACTCACCAGGAGCGATCCATGCGCCGCGTTTTCCTGCCCGTGCTGCTCGCCCTCCTCGCGCTCGGCGCGGCACCGCTCGTCCACGGGGTGGGGCGCACCGCCGCCACCCCCCGCTGTTTTCCCCAGAACGAGCGCTGCATGGACGGCGCATTCCGCGACTACTGGGCGGCGCATGGCGGGCTGGAGATCATCGGGCTGCCGTTGGGACAGGCATTCGTGGACGATCGCGGCCTGATCGTGCAGTACTACGAGCGCGCGATCATGGAATGGCACCCGGAGAATCCGCCCGACTATCAGGTCTTGCTGACCCGCCTCGGCGATACGCGCCTCGGCGCGCGATCCGAGCGCACCGCCCCCCCCCGACCCTGCCCCGCCAGCCCGACCGATTGTGTCCTCATCGCCACGGTCGGTCACACCCTGCGCGGCGCATTTCTGGCCTACTGGCAGGCGAGCGGCGGCCTCGCGGCCTTCGGCTACCCCCTCACCGAGGAACTGACCGAGACGAACGCCGCCGATGGCAAGCTGTACACCGTGCAATACTTCGAGCGCAACCGCTTCGAGTACCACCCCGAGAATGCCGGGACGCGCTACGCTGTCCTCCTCGGGTTGCTCGGCGGCGAGACGTGGCGCGCGAGCCCCGCGCTCGCCAGCCGCTCGGCGGTGGCCGTGCCGGAAGGGGTGCGGGTCGTCGGCCTGCCGACCCGCCTGACGATCCCGTCGATCGGGGTGGACGGCGCGATCACGCCGGTCGGGGTGGACGCGACCAACACGATGGAGACGCCCACCGACCCCTACGGCGTGGCGTGGTACAAGTACGGGGCGCGACCGGGCGCGCGTGGCAGCGCGGTGCTGGCCGGACACGTCGATTACGCCGGGATCGGCCCGGTCATCTTCTGGGATCTCCGCTTCCTGGTGCCCGGCGCGGAACTCTTCGTGACCGACGATGCCGGGCGGCGCTGGCACTTCATCGTCACGGCGAACGAGAACTATCGGCTCGACCAGTTCCCCGGCGACCGCGTCTTCAACGATAACGGCGGGACGAGCCTCAACCTGATCACCTGTAGCGGCGACTTCGACCCGCCGACCCGCTCTTACAACCAGCGCACCGTCGTCTACACCCGCTGGGATGGGAACATCCCGCCCGCCACGCGCTGACGCGCGGCGCGGGCATTGTGTCGAGCGCCGGGGGCCGAGCCACGCGGCGTACCGGCCCGGAAGAGCACAAACACGCCCCGTACGCGGGGCACGAGAGGACACCGATGGATCTCAACGGGCAGACGATCGTCATCACTGGCGCGAGTTCCGGCATCGGGGCGGCGGCGGCGCGGGCCTTGCAGGCGCGCGGCGCGCGGCTCGTCATCGTCGGGCGCTCGCCGGAGGCGACGCGGCGGGTCGCGGGCGAACTCGGGGCCGACTACCACCTCGCCGACTTCGCCAGGCTCGCCGAGGTACGCGCCCTCGCGGCGACCCTGCTGGAGCGCTACCCGCGCATCGACGTGCTGGCGAACAATGCCGGGGGGCTGATGGGCGACCGTGTCGTCACCGAGGACGGCCACGAGCTGACCTTCCAGGTCAACCACCTCGCGCCCTTCCTGCTGACCGCGCTCCTCCTCGACCGCCTGATCGCCTCGCGCGCGCGGGTCATCAACACCGCCAGCGTTGGCAACACCTTCGGCCACGTCGATCTCGACGATCTCGATAACGAGCACGGCTACAACGCCTTCCGCGATTACGGCACCGCGAAGCTGATGAACATCCTGCACGCGCGGGAGTTGCAGCGGCGCTACGGCGAGGCGGGGATCAACGCCGCCTCGTTCCACCCCGGCATCGTCGCCACCGGCTTCGCCCGCGCCGGGAAGGGGCCGGTCGCGTTCATCTACAACTCGTTCACGAGCTTCTTCCTGATCAGCCCGCAACGCGGCGCGGATACGCTCGTCTGGCTGGCCGCAGGCGAGCCGGGGCACGACTGGCAGGGGGGCGGCTATTACAGCAAGCGCAAGCCGGGCCGGACCAACCCACAAGCGGACGATCTCGTGCTCGCGCACCAGTTCTACGATGCCTCCGCGCGCCTGGTGGGGCTGTAGGGAACGAGCGGAGGGGGCGGCGCGAAGCACGACGGTTGCCGTCGTCGCTCACGCGCGACGACCGATGACTTGCCCCGCACCCTACTCGTTGGTCGCGATGAGCGGCGTGCGGCGCGGGTCGCGGGCGATGACGCCGACCGCTATGGCGGCGAGGAAGGCGACCGCCGCGCCGCCGACGAGGACATAGGTGACGTGCCCGGTGGCGCTCGCCAGTCCGCCCAACAGCAGGCTCCCCAGCGGCATCACCCCCGCCGCGATCATGCTCCAGACGCTCAGCACCCGCCCGCGCACGTCGTCCGGGGCGAGAGACTGGATGACGGTGTTCGTCGCGCTCATGAAGAGGGTCGTCGCCCCGCCTACCAGCACCAGCAGCGCCACCGCCACCGCCGCGCGCGGGATCAGCGCGAAGGCGATCAGCCCGGCGGCGAAGACCGCGACGCTGCCGAGGAGCACCAACCCCTTGCGCGGCACGCGCGCGAAGGCGGCGGTCAGCAGCGAGCCGCCGAGCGCCCCGATGCCATTCGCCGCCATCAGCGTGCCGTACAGGCGCTCGTCGCCGCCGAGCACGTCCCGCGCGAAGACCGGCAGCAGTTGCAGGTAGGGCCGCGCGGCGCGGCTGACGATCGCCGCCAGCGCGAAGAAGGCGAAAATGAGACGCCGACGACCGATGAAGTGCAACCCCGCGCCCACGCTCTCCGCCAACCCGGTGTCCCTCGCGCCCGCCTCCCCGACCCTGCGCGTACGGATCAGCAACAGCGCGGCGATGACGGCCAGATACGAGGCGGCGTTGAGGGCGAAGCAGGCCGCAACGCCGAACGTGCCGAGGATGATCCCCGCGAGGGCGGGGCCGACGACCGCCGCGCCGTTGAAGGCGGCGGAGTTGAGGCCGACCGCGTTCATCATCCGCTCCTTGCCGACGAGGTCCGGGATCATCGTCTGCCAGGTCGGCATGTGGAAGGCCATTACCGTCCCGGAGAGGAGGGTGATGATCAACACGAAGCCGATCCGGATCAGGCCGAAGCCGGTCAGGAGCGCCAGGACCAGCGCCAGCACCCCGGCGAGCGCCTGCGTGCCGAGCAGCAGGCGGCGGCGATCGACGCGATCGGCCAGCACCCCGGCGGGGAGGGAGAAGAGGAGGATCGGGATCGCGGAGGTGAACGAGACCATCCCGAGCCAGAAGGGGGAGTTGGTCAGTTGGAGGACCAGCCAGCCGCTGCCGATCACCTGCATCCAGCCGCCGATATTGGAAACCACGCTCCCCAGCCACAGATAGCGGAAGTCCGGCACCGCAAGCGCGCCCAGGCGGGCGAGGCGACCCGCGCCGACCGCCTCCCCCGCGACCGCCGCCTCGTCCGGCACCGCCGCGGTCGCCACCGCCTCCTCGGGCGGGATCGCCGCCGCCCCCGCATCGCGTCGCGCCCGGAAGATACCCATGCTCGCACCGCCCCTCGCCGCTCGTCACCGCCATGCCAGTCGACCGGAGGGAGCCTACGCAGAACGGATGCCACCTTCCGAGATATCATCACGCTTCTGTGGGCAATTCGCACAAATCTCATCGCTGAGGGCGCGTATGAACGCGCCCTCAGCGGTGTCGGATTCGGTTGGCACTCAGCGCCGTCTTCTCATTCGTCCTCGCGCAAGCGGACTGTATCGTACCCCTCAGTCGGGCGGGGAGTCGCGCAGATGCCGCGCCCTGGCGCGCAACTCCGGCGCGTCGTGCGGCGACGCCTCCGCCTCACGGTCGAGTTCCGCCGCGCGCAGGTAGCGCTGCCCCTCCGGGGTGCCGGGCCACTCGCCCAGGATCGCCGCGTAATCGTCGGGCGCGAGATCGGCGATCCACTCGACCCGATCGGGATGCGCCATGAGGTATTGCCGTTCGATCGCGCTGAGATAGTCCAGATCCTTCATCGCCGCCCCCTCTACATACCGGGCAAGCATAGCAAAAGCCCCGGTCGCACGGCGGCGCGAGGGGGGCGTTGCCCCGCCTCGCAGCACCGGGCGATCGTCCACACACGAATCCACACGGCGACCCGCACGAACAGGCAGACCATGCCAGCGACAACAACGCCGCACACCTAACGCGGCGCGACGACGCGGCGCAGTCCGGGTACACTGCGCGGAGCATCGCGCGGCGCGACTTCCTAGGGTTGAGGCGTTATCAGCGAGCGAGGGGCGTGCAATGGCAGCGCCGAGCAGCGGCGCGGCGAGCGCCACGAACGGGACGACAACGCGACCCGGCCTGACGGTGGCCCTCCTCGCGGGGATGCTCGTCGTCCACAACGCGCAGCGGATGAGCGTCGTCCCCCTCTTCGATCCGCTCCGCGCGCGCTACGACATCGACTATGCCGGGGTCGGCACCCTTTTCGCCGCCTACGTTCTTGGCTACGCGATCTTCCAGGCGCTGATCGGCCTCGTCGGCGACCACTTCGCGCCGCGCCGCCTCCTGCTAACGGGGCTGGCGCTGAGTGCGCTCTGGTCGGCCCTCTTCGCGTTCGCGGGGGACTTCCACCTCGCGCTGGTCCTGCGCTTCCTGCTTGGCGCGACCAGCGCCCTCCTCTACACCCCCACCATGACCCTCGGCATCCTCCTCTTCGGGCGGGCGCAGCGCGGGCGCGTCCTCGGCACCATCCAGACCGGCGCGGGCGTGGGGATGGGCGGCGCGCTGATCGTCATCCCTCTCCTCGCCGCGCGCTTCGGCCTCGTCACCAGCTTTCTCGCGCCCCCGATCGTCTCGTTGATACTGCTGGCGCTGGCGGCGCGACTCCTGCCGCAGGCGGAGGCGCAGACGCAGGCGCGCGGCGCGGCGGCGGCGGCGGGATTGAGCCGTCGCCTCGACTTCTGGAACCTGCTGACGATCAATTTCAGCGGGATGCTCGCCAGCTACGGTATCCTCACCTGGCTCCCCACCTACCTGACGCGCGACTTCGGCTTCTCCACGGTCGGGGCCGGGTCGCTTTCGGCGCTCTTCAACGTGGCGATGCTCCTCTCCGCACCCTTCGTCGGCATCCTGGCCGATCGGCGCGGCGGGCGGATCGGCGTCCTGGCCGGTGGCTCCGCGCTGGCGGTCGGCTGCTATCTGGCGCTCGTGCCGTCGCAGCCGCTGGCGCTCGTGCTGCTCGCCGCGACCCTGATCGGCGTCTCGATGTCCGCCACAACCGCGCCGATGATGTTGTTCGGCGGCGAGCGCTTCGGCCCCGCCGCGACCTCGCGCGTCATCGGCCTCTTCTCGTCGTCGGCGCAGATCGGCGCGGCGCTGGCCGGGACGATCTTCGGCTTCCTCCTCGCGCGCTACGATAGTTTCCCGCTGATCTGGGCCGCCTGCGCGGCGCTGGCCATGGTCCGCCTCGTCCTCTTCGCCGCGCTCATCCTGCGCGATCGGGTAACGGCACGGAACGCGACCGCCGCGACCACCCTGCTCCAGGGCGGCGCGCACGATTAGGAGGGTTGCAGAACCGCGCTGGAGGGGGTGCAGGTCGGCCCTGCCCCGGCGCGCATGTTTATGGGCACCACGCAGCTGTTGAGATCAGCGCCGCCGTCGCTGGAACAGCAGCAACTCGCAGCGCGCGCCGATGCGGCGTGGCAACGTCGCGGCGTGCTCCGCGAGCGCGGCGTCCGTCAGATGGTGGGCGTTCGGCGTCATCAGGAGGAGGTCGGCGGCGTCCTGCGCCGTGAGGTCGAGCGCGAAGGCCAGCGGCACCGTCGCGGTGAGGGTGAACGCACCCGTAGAGGCGTCCGCGAACTGCGCCTGGAGCGCCGCGCGCTTCCCCGCCTGGATGCCGAGGAGCGGCAATGCCGCGCGCAGTTCGCGCAGATGCTCCGCCGTGGGGATCACGATCGCCAGCAGCCCGCCGGGCACGACGATCCGCGCGAATTCGGCGGGGTTACGCGGCGCGAAGAGGTTGAGGAGCGCCGTCAGCGAGGCGTTGCGATACGGGAGCCGCGCCCGACTATCCGCCGCGATGACGTTGATCGCGGGGGAGCGTCGCGCCGCCAACGCCGCCGCCTCGCGCGAGACATCCGAGCCGATGAAGACGAGCGGTCCCGCCGCGGGCTGTGCCTGGAGCACGTCCCGGACGTGGGCGAGATAGTAGCCCTCACCGCAGCCCACATCGGCGATGCAGCGCGCACCATCCCGCGCGGTCGGTGGCACGGCGGCGAGCTGCCTCGCCACCGCCGCGACGAGCGCGACGGCGATCGGGCGATAGTGGCCGCGATCGAGGAAGCGGCGGCCTGCGAGGAGCATCGCACGCGTGTCGCCCGGCACCGCGCCCCGCCGCTGCGCGGGCAGCAGGTCGGCGTAGCCGGTCCGCGCGATGTTGAAGGCGTGGCCGCGCCGACAGCGCAACGCCATACCCTCCCGCGTCAGCGCCGACTCACAATAGGGGCAGGCCAGGCAGGGCGCGATCCGTTCCCAGGCCAGCACGGCGCGGCACCGGGATGAAGAAGTTCAGGCCGTTTCGGTACATGGTCCCTCCGGTAGTCCGTAGTCCGTAGTCCGTAGACGGCAGGTGGCAGGTGGCAGGTGGCAGTGCGGGGAGCGTAACAGGGTATGGCGGTCAGGGACAAGGACTACGCTGCAACGCAGGACGGGGTTAAGTGGGACTTTCCGGGTAGAATGTCGGTGTCGACCGGGGTCAGTGTGGCCCCGAACGCTATCTACACAACGTGGAGAGTATCGTGAGCATCATCCCTCAGGCGCTCGTCGCCCTCGTGATCGTCGTCCTTCTCAGCCTTGGGGCCTTTTTCATCGGCGGCAACGCGCCGCGTCGTTCGGAGCAGTGGCAACCCGCCATGATCTGTACCACCGGCAACAATCCCACCACATGCGTGGATAACAAGTAGTCCGCTCGCGCCCCCCGCCACGCCCGCTCGTCACACGGCGTCCAGCGACGCCGTGTTGGCGGCGAGCGCCAGGCGCGGGTCGTTGAGGATCACGGCCGCGATCCCGGCCCAGCGCAGTTCGAGCAACGCCTCGACCGTCGTTTCGCCGTTCGTGCTGGCCTCGGTGCCGGAACACATGACCCAGACCGGCTTGCTGAGCGTCGCCGCGCGTGCCAGCGTCGCCGCCTCGACCCACGGCTGCCAGAGGCGCGCGGTCGTCGCGCCCGCCTGAACCAGCGCCCAGACATCGTCGCGTGTGTGCCCGAACGCGAGCGTGGCGAGAGCGGGGTCCGCCGCACGGATCGCGGCCAGTGTCGGCAGGGTCCGCGCGCCGAGGATGGCGTACTCGCCGACCCCCGCCTCGCGGATCGCCGCCAGCAACGCGGGCAGCCCCTCGGTCGGCAGCTTCAGGTCGAGCAGGAAACGGGTCCGGCCATCGGCGAGCGCGAAGAGTTCGGCGGGGGTGGCGAGCCGCTGCGGCCCGGCATCGGCATCGTCCCCGACAACGATCCGTCGTAACGCCGTGAGATCGAGGTCCGTGGTCCGCTCGTCCCGCCTGGTCAGGCGTAGCCGCGTCTCGTCGTGGCTGAGGATCAGGCCGCCGCGACCACCCTCACCCCGGCGCTCACGCGCCACCCCGCTCCCCATCCGAGGAGCGGGGGCATCGCCGCTACAACGGCCTGAACCCTTGCCCTGTCAGGAGGCGCTGCGTGTTCAGCAGCACCAGCTCCCTCAAGTCGTCCTTCTCCCGTCCCCTCCGTGCCTCCGTGCCTCCTGTTCCGTCCCTTCTTCTCTCTCTCGTACTTCGTGTCTCTACGGTTATCGTTCTTCTTGCCGATAGAGCCCCGTCGCCGCGATGTACGCCTCGACTGCCGGTGGCACCTGGAAGGTGATCGGGCGGCGTGCGGCGACGCGCGCGCGCAGATCGTGCGAGGCGATGTCGATCAGGGGGATCGCGACCGGGTGCAGCCGCCCCGCCGTGGCCGGCACGGCGCGTTCGATCGCCGCGAGGTCCACCGTCACGCCGGGACGTGCGACGATGGCCAGCCGCGCCAAAGCCGCGATCTGTTCCGGCGCACGCCAGCCGGGGAAGTCGCGCAGGGCGTCCGCGCCGAGGACGAAGAAGAGCTCGTGGTCGGCCCCCCACACGTCGCACAGGCGCGCGAGGAGGTCGGCGGTGTAGGCGGGGCGATCCGGCGCGAGATCGAGGATCGAAAGGGCGAGGCCGGGGTGCCCGGCGATCGCCAGCGCGATCATGCGGACCCGCTGCTCGGCGGGGGTGATCGTCAGGTCGCGCTTGTGCGGCGGCTGCCCGGCGGGCATGAAGACGACCGCATCGAGCCCGAGTGCGACGCGGACCTCGGTCGCGGCGATCAGGTGGCCATGGTGGAGCGGATCGAACGTACCGCCATAGATGCCGAGTCGGCGCGGCGCGAACCCTGGCTGCCAGTCGTTCATAGCGCACCCACCTGGATGCCATCGGCGGCGGTGACGGTGATCGTCGCCTCCGGGAAGCGGCCCTGCAACCCCTCGATCACCTCGGTGAGGGGCGTCTCGCCGCCGCGATACCAATAATCGAGCCCGATCGTCGCCAGTTCGTCGGTCGCCTTCTGGATCGTCAGCTTCGGCGCGGGGTTGCGGACGATCCCCGCGAAACTGGCGAGCGTCTCGTCCACCAGCCCGCTCATCTTATCGAAGTTCACCCTGGTGTCGGCGATCTGGAGCGCGACGTGACGGGTGTCGTAGGCGCTGCTGTTGGTGACGATCTCGGTGAAGACGGTGTTGTTTGGCACCATCACCCGCATCCCCTCGTCGGTTCGCAGGACCATCGTGCGGATGCCGACCCCCTCCACCTGCCCGCCGACCCCTTTCACGGTGACGCGGTCGCCGATCTTGAACGGCTGCTCGACCAGGAGGTAGATCCCGGCGACGAAGTTCTTGAGGACATCTTGCAGGGCGAGGCCGAGCGCCACGGTGACCGCGCTGAGCGAGGCGACGACCGCCGCCCAGTTCGCGCCGAGGGCGGCGAGGAGCCAGGAGACGCCGAAAAGGAGGGTCAGCACGAAGGCGCCGTTGCCGAGGAGGGCGATCACGTTCGGGGCGACGCGCGCTCGCCCGAGCAGCCGCGTCGACCAGTTCTTCGCCCGCCCGGCCACCCAGAGGGTAAACGCGCCGATGATCACGATTTTCAGTACCTGGATCAGGAAATGGGCCAGATCCTGCCCGCCCGGCAGCCCGCTGACGAGCCCGGACCGGAAGCTCTCCCAAAAGTCGCGTAGTACGGTCATGGCTCTCCTCATGTCGCCGCGTTATCGGGAGAGTATAGCGAGTGCGCGGGTATGGCGCGCGACGGCTAGCGCGAGGGATGGCCCACATTCTGCACTTTGGAGCCGGGCGGCGAGAGGCGCGCTGCGAGTCGGTGGCCGACGGGGCCGAGGCGGGCACTCCCGTCGGTAGTCGGGGTGAGGGAGGCGGCGATGGCGCGGGTGACGGTGGGACGTGGGGCTGGCCCGGACTTCCCGATCGCGGCGGGGATCTTATTCGGCCTCGGCCTCGGCGGTTTCTTCGACGGCATCGTCCTGCATCAGGTGTTGCAGTGGCACCACATGGTCAGCGCGGTCTACCCGCCGGACAGTGTCGACAATCTGCGAATCAATACCCTGGGCGATGGCCTGTTCCACGCGAGCACCTACGTATTCGTGGTGGTCGGACTCGTCCTCCTCTGGCGGGCGTCGAGCCGGACGCATCTCCGCTGGTCGGCCAAGTTGTTGACCGGGACGTTGCTGCTGGGCTTCGGGGCCTTCAATGTCGTGGAGGGCCTGATCGATCATCAGATTCTGGGCGTCCATCACGTCAACGAGACGGTACCGCGCGCGCAATGGATCTATTGGGATCTCGGCTTCCTGCTCTGGGGGGCGGCGATGCTGGTCGTTGGCGGACTGCTCCTGCGCGCGGGGCGGCGCGAGACCGCTCCTGCGAACGCATAGGCGTGGGGGGGCAGCCCACGTGCCACCCCGCCCCATACCCCCGCGTATCGCTCCACCGGCCCATCATAGCGCCGTTAAGCGTGCGTCCCGCCGCCCGGCGCGCCCGACGTGGATCGGTTCGCAGCCGCCCCGGCGTAGTACACTAGACGGCTCCCTGGCCGGGCGACGTGCCGACGGGGGGACGCCCCATGTTCACCGACGCAAGGCCAAACGATAGCGCGTCGTCGTCCCCCGCAGAGAGAATCGCGATGACTCACGCAGGCCCATATTATCCGCCACGCCGTTCGCTGGCGCGCTTCGCCTGGCTCTCGATCGTCGCGGCGTTGCTGACGATCAGCCTCAAGGGCGGAGCCTACGCGCTGACCGGCTCGGTCGGTCTCCTCTCGGACGCCCTCGAATCGGTCGTCAATCTCGTCGCGGCGGTCGTCGCGCTGATCGCCCTGACGGTCGCGCATCAGGGGCCGGACGAGGAGCACGCCTACGGGCACGAGAAGGCCGAATATTTCTCGAGCGGCATCGAGGGGGGGTTGATCCTCCTGGCGGCGGCGAGCATCGCCTACGCCTCGGTCGGGCGGCTGCTGCATCCGGCCCCGGTGGAGTCGGTCGCGCTCGGTCTGGCGATCTCAACGGTCGCCACGCTGATCAATCTCGGCGCGGCCTGGCGGCTGCGTCAGGCCGCCAAGCACTATCGCTCGATCACCCTGGAGGCCGACGCCAAGCACCTGCTCACCGATGTCTGGACCTCCGCCGGGGTCATCATCGGCGTCGCCGGGGTGGCGCTCACCGGCTGGCTCTGGCTTGATGCGGTCATCGCGCTGGCGGTGGCGGTGAACATCGTCTGGGCGGGGCTGCAACTGGTGCGCCGCTCCGCGCTCGGCCTGCTGGACACCGCCCTCCCCGCCGCCGAGCGGGCGAGGATCGGGGCGGTCCTCGACCGCTACGCGCAGGAGCAGCCGGTGGAGTTCCACGCGCTGCGGACGCGGGAATCCGGCACGCGTCGCTTCGTGGAGGTCCATGTGCTGGTGCCGGGCGAATGGTCGGTCCGGCGCGGCCACGCCCTGCTGGAGCGGTTCGAGCGCGACCTGCGCGCGGCCCTCGGCCCGGTGACGATCCTGACGCACTTGGAACCGCTCAACGATCCCGCGTCCTTCGCCGATACCGATCTCGACCGTGTCGAGGTTGGGTGAGGGGGGGCGAGTCGTGAGTCGTGAGTCGTGAGTCGTGAGAGAAGTCGTCGGTCGTCGGTCGTCAGAAGAGTTGGGATATATCACCGTCACTGACTAGTACAGGGTCGCGGAAGTTTGTACCGGGATATGGTAGGCTAGGGCGGTTGAGTGACGTTGCCGCTGCGGCGGCCCACCCCAGGAGGCGCGATGTCCCCCGGCCCGGCCCCGGCCCCCATCGC
>JAABUM010004270.1_pt1 | contig 16356 bp, 21 predicted proteins | sample 5559161 | NCBI WGS metagenome assembly JAABUM01 (sample SAMN10711868, study PRJNA513369) | rock metagenome | isolation source: Antarctica rocks | place: Antarctica: Victoria Land, Siegfried Peak nord
CCGACTGGCCCTGGGAAACGGCATGGACCCGCCTGTTCACGCACGGTTGCGAGCCACCAACACCAGAGACGACCTGACCACCCAGCCATCAACGGCACGAACCGAAACACCAAGTGGACCACCCTGACAGCGAGGTCAGGAGAACAGCCCTGCCCTCAAGCCATCACCGCGCCCCACAGCGAAATCGGCTCACCTCACGGAGGCCGTCGGTGGATCGAGGCTTAGTGCTGCGAGGCGCACCGTACGGAACTCGCGCCAGTCATCAGGACCAATCCGGACCAGCTCGATAGCGTGCACAAAGGAGAGGTTAACCATGGACGAGGTGGCGGCTTGGTGACCGATCACCGCACTTCAACGGGAAGCCGGTCCCGTCCCGTTCGCCGATCCGCATAAGAGCACCAGATGTGCAGTGCGGCAGGGGCGGGATCGGGTGTGTTGGCGTCCTACCCATGCAACGCCGGGTGTCGATCGATTCCTTGCACACACCCGCGGGGATCCTCGGCTGCTTCCCGTCGCTCAGTGGTCAGGCGTCGACCCCGCGGAAGTGTTTTATCTGTCGCTGATCGGTGAACGAACCCGACTGGCTGGACTTCGCACCCAGTCGCCCGACAACCGCGTGCACGTCACGTTCTCTTAAGACGTCTACACACCAGGCGACTGGTGTCTGGAACTCACTGCAGTAAACGCGACCAAGGCCACCGCAGTGAACGCGTTGCAAGAAGAGCTGGGGGCACGGCGGGTCGTCTGTTTCGGCGACAACCAAAACGACTTACCCATGTTCGGCATCGCCGACTGGGCCGTCGCCGTCTCCAACGCCGCGCCCGATGTTCGCGCCGCCGCGCACGAGGTCATCACCAGCAACGACAGCGAAGGCGTCGCCGACTGGATCCATACGAACACCGGAGTCCAACCCTGACTGTCCCCGGTCAGCGATCCTCGATCGGGACGAGATCTGCTGTCGGTGGCTCGGTCAGGTGAGTTGTTTCGCGACTAGCTTGATCAGCGCGGCATGAGTTCGGGTGTCGGCGGCGGCGATGAGGCCTTCAAGTCCGGTGTGGAGGGGCTGGCCCTGTAGTCCGGTCACGATGCATCCAGCTGCTTGGCAGATAGCGATTGCGCTGGTGAAGTGCACGCTGTCCATCAGGTGGCCGTCGGTGAGGTAGGCCGATCTGCGTCCCGCGGCTACCCACGTCAACGCGAGGGTGGTGGAGGTGACGCGAGGTCTGAACATTTCGGTGAGCGAAGAGTCGGCCAGCACATGGACAGCACGGAATGTCTGCGCATTCGGGTAGGGACCGTCCAGATTGACGTCAAGGAGCGTTGATCGCGGCGATGGGCGCAACTGTTCGTCGTGCCCGTGAAGGCGCAGCGCCGCGCGTGTGCCGTTGGTCCAGAAAATTTCCTGGGTGAAAGGATCCGCTGATGCTGCAGCGGTGACCTGCCCCCGGACGCGCAATGCCACGTTCACCGCGACCAGTGGTGTCTGCGCGGCATAGTTCAGCGTCCCGCAGATCGGGTCAACGAGCCATTCGCGCCCTGCGCCGCCGCTGGCGAACGAGACACCCGATTCCTCGCCAATGAGTCGATCCGCTGGCCGCGCAGCGCGCAGCAACTGCACGATGACGCGCTCAGCCTCGATATCGGCATTGGTCGCAAAATCCATGGGCGCCTTCTCCACCCGCTCAAGGTGGCTGCCGTACATAGAGCGGACCACCGCAGCACCCGCCTCTGCAGCAGCAATCGCTAATTCGCCATCACTGTTGATCACGACGCCGACGCTAGCGCGCCAGTTACAGCATCCTGCGGTGCGCGCCTCGGTGGAGGGCCCCGTCCCGGTCGCCGATCCCTGACCGGTAAATCCAGGACCTGGCCGCGGAGCTTGGATCCAGTCGAGCAGTGCTCGAGTTACGGCGCCTTTGCCCTGATCATGCAGATGCGGTCCTGGCCTTTGAGCTGGCGAATCGCGCCCATTTCGCCAGCGCGATCTCCGGCCGCGGCGACGACTTCTATAGCCAGTTCACGCAGCGCCACGATGCTCTGCTGGTCGAGCAGGAGGCCGGTATGAACGCCTTCTACCCTCACCCGTCTCTCCGCGCTCAGTGCTCTGGCCCGGCGTGGGCCGATGCACGGGTACCAGATCCAGCAGGCGTCCAAGTCTGACCGCGCCGAACTGTGGACCGACATCAGGCCCGGGTCGTTGTACAACTCGCTGCACCGGATGGCCGACGAGGGCCCGTTAGGGGTGGTGCGTACCGAGCGTGAAGGCAACCCGCCAGCGCGCACGGTGTACGGCATCACCCCCCGGGGGCGCCAGGAACCGGTCGCCCAGCGCAACGCCAGCTTGCGCGAGGTCGGGTTGCATCCTGACCCGGTCGACCCGGTGTTGCAGTACACCTCCGACCTGGCCGAGGAAGAACTTAGCGGCGCGATCAGGGTAGGTCGCCAGGTCCTCGCGGCGCACCTGGCGATGCTCGAGCAAGAGCTGGCCCTGGGCGCGCCACGCTGGGATCCCTCCCGGGCACGTGCCCGGCGACCCTTCGTGCACGGTCCGGCCGCCCCCACTCCTACCCCATTCAAGAATGACCCAAGGCCCGCCCCAGCCGCCACGTCGCAAGTGACCGGGCGCGATCTATCGGGGCCGGGTCGAGGTCCATTGCGATCAGGTTGTGCATGCCCTCGTAGATCAGCAGCAGGTCCTGTGCTAGGTCGGTCGGGTCAGCGCAGTCGGTCTCGGCACACAGGTCACCCAGCCGATCGACGAGGTGCTGCTTGTGCGCCGCGGCGGCGCGGGAGCCGGGGTGGTCGGCGGGCAGTTGCAGCGCGGCAGCCAGGTGCGCACATCCCCGATTGACGGCTGTGCGCTCGAACCAGTGTTCCGCCGCAGTGAAGAGAGCCAACACTCGCGTACCGGGGTCTTCATGCTCGGCGATGCACGACTCCCACTGGATACGCCACCTCTGGTCCCGCTCCTGTAGGTAGGCCTCGATGAGGGCGTCCTTACCCCCGAAGTTGTTGTACAGCGAACCAGTGGCGACCCCTGCGCGGTCGATCACCGCATCGACTCCCGTCGAGGTGACACCTTCGGCATAGAACAGCTCGTCAGCGGCAGCCAGCAACCGTTCACGCGCCGATCGCCGAACTGGGGTGTCTTGCGCCCTTGGAGTCATCCGACTAGCGTACTTCAAATGAATGAAACGTTCGTTCTATTTGTTCGGGTTTGCACATGAGCACCACCATGGATCGGCCCACGCACACAGTCGCTACGACCACAGGGCCGCGCTGGACGATGATCGGTGCGGGTGCGGCCCTGGTCGGCACCTGCTACGGGCTGGCCCGTTTCGCCTACGGCCTGTTCCTGCCCGAATTCAGCAAGGAATTCGCCATCGGGTCGGCCATTTCCGGTCTGATCGGAGCCGGCAGCTACGTCGGCTACTGCCTGGCGATCGTCGCGAGCCTGCTGCTGACCCCTCGATGGGGACCCAGGACCGTCGCGGTGCTGGCAGGGCTCGTCGCAACCGCCGGCCTGAGCATCGTCGCGGCCTCCACATCGGCGCCGATGCTGGCAGTGGGAATCCTGATCGCAGGATCCAGTACCGGCATCGCGTCCCCGCCACTGGCCGCCGCGGTCGATGCATGGGTGCGCAGCGACGTGCGTGATCGCGGGCAGACGATCATCAATGCCGGCACGGGGCTAGGAGTGCTCGTGTCCGGTCCCGTAGCGATGATCCTGCTCGACCAGTGGCGGCCCGCCTGGGTCGGGTTCGCCGTCGTCGCCGCGCTCGTGACCTGCTGGGCCTACCGCGTCGTGCCGGCCGGTCCCGCCGACTCCGACGCTACTAACAAGGACGGCGCTGCCCACTCTCAGGAAGAATCGACCGGGAGGTTGCAGCTCGCGCCCGGAACCTGGCGACTGCTCGCCGGTTCGTTCGTGATGGGGCTGGGCAGCATCGCGATATGGGGTTTCGGTCGCGATCTGCTCACCACGCAAGCCGACGTAAGCACTCTTGGCGCCGCGATCGTGTGGACGATTCTGGGCGCCGCCGGGATCCTCGGAGCTTTCGGCGGCGATGTGGTTCGCCGGGTGGGGCTGGGCGCGGCATGGGTCGCCCTGATGCTCGCGATGGGCGCCGCCACGGCCCTGTTCGCGCTCGCTCCGGGGACGTACGCGGTCGTGTTCACAGCGTCAGCCATGTTCGGCGCCTCCTACATCGGGCTGACCAGCGTCGTCCTGCTGTGGAGCACCCGCCTCTACCCGGCGCGGCCATCGTTCGGCGTGGGGCTGCCCTTCTTCACCATCGCCGCAGGTCAAGCCGTCGGCTCGCCCCTGGTCGGTCAACTGATCGGGACGTCGAGCGTCACGTTCGTCTTCTACGCCTGGGCCGGGCTCGGCCTCCTCGGCGCCATCGCTGGACCCGCATCCGCATCCGCACTCAGGAAGGAAGTCATGACCGGCGAGCCCAACCGATCGGTCTAGTGCAGTGAATCAGAAGTAAGGCGGGTGCGGATGTGTGCACAGTTGCTGGCCAGCCGCGGAGCGACTGTCAAACAACTGTTCCCGCATCGCACTAGACGCTTGCAGGCCCGGTCAAGTCGCTGCTCAGGAGCATCGCGCTGAAGTCGCGCACGACGGGTGAACGATCCTCGGATCGAGTCGCCACGGTCAGGTTCGACGTGGCGTCGGGGTGCTGAAGGTTCACGTAGCGAACCCCGTCGCTTCGCAGCGCGGTGACGGACTCCGGAACCAGCACGACTCCCGTCCCGGCGGCTACGAGAGCCAACAATGTCTGTACTGGTGGGCATGCTGCACGTCCGCGGCCTCGGCTTTCCCGGAGACGGCCGATGCCGCAACTTGAGCCAACAGGGCGTCAGCTCGGCGCGCCACACCAGGGGCCAGTCTGACGAGGGGAAGCCCCGCGAGCTCGTCGATACTCACGGCATCCACACTCGCGAACGGATGCGCGACGGGCACCACCACCACGTAGTCCTCGGTTCGGAACACACTCACCTGCACACCCGGCATTGGCGGAAGATCGCGACCCAGTGCCACGTCGATCAGCCCGTTCTGCAATGCCTCGATCTGCTCGCCCGAGGTGCACTCGGTCAGGCTTACCGACACTCTCGGTCGCTGCGCGCGGTGCACGGCCAGTACCCGCGGCAGGATGTCGATGGCGGCGGTGGCAACGAAGCCGAGCCGTACCTGACCCAGGCTCCCGCGCGCTGATTCCCTGGCCTGAACTGCTGCAGCGTCCAGTATTGCCAACGCCTTTCGAGCGAGAGGCACGAACCGCGCACCTGCCGCTGTCAGCTCGACGCTCCGACTGGTGCGATCGAAAAGGGTCACTCCGATCTCACGTTCCATCGCCTGCACCTGTCGCGACAGTGCCGGCTGCGAAATCAGCGACTGCTCCGACGCCCGTCCGAAATGCAGCGTCTCGGCCACGGCCAACACGTAACGGATCGCTCTGATTTCCATGCAGCCTCCACCATTGATGCGTTCAGTGCATTGATGGTGGCACAAAAAGTATTGGACGCGCATCAATCGGTAAAGGATCGTAAACGGCATGACGATCAGGCTCAGCCGGGGCCCGATCACCTAAAGACGGACAGTCCATGAGCACCTCAGTCCAGGAACGTCAGGCGACCCCAACGAAGCCGCCGGTCGATCGGACCGTGATGACGGTGAGCGCCGGCATTCTGGTTGTTTTCGTCGTAGCCGCCGTCGCGGTGCCCACCACCATCTCCGACTGGGTCAACCAAGGCTTCACGTTCAGCGCCAGATGGTTCGGGGTCTACTGGCAACTGCTGCTGCTGGCCACCTTCGTCGTGGCCATCCTGCTCACCCTCACCCCGTGGGCCTCGGCGCGACTGGGCGGCCGATTGACGCCCGAATACAGCCGGTTCAAATGGATCGCCATGATCATGTGCACCCTGCTCGCCGGGGGTGGCGTCTTCTGGGCGGCCGCCGAACCGATGTACCACTACATGAGCACGCCGCCGTATTTCGAGGGCCGCTCGGGCATCACCCCCGAGACTGCGGCGATGGCACAGAGCTTCACGCACTGGGGATTCCTGGCCTGGGCAACGCTCGGGTCGCTCGGCGCTCTGGTGATGCTCTACGGCGTCGAGCGCGGTATGCCGCTGCGCCCGCGCACCCTGCTCTACCCCGTCATGGGAGCGCGTATCAAGACCAGCTGGGTCGGCTCGGTCGTCGACATCGTCTGCATCATCGCCGTGGTCGCCGGCACCGTCGGACCCATCGGGTTCCTGGGTCTGCAGGTGGCCTACGGCCTGAACAGCCTCCTCGGGATTCCCAACGTGTACGTCGTCCAGCTCCTGGTGATCCTGGTGTTGAGCGCAATCATCGTGGCCTCGGTACTGTCCGGGCTCGACAAGGGGATCCAGATCCTCAGCAGGATCAGCATCTGGATGGCGCTCGCGCTGATGGCCCTCATCCTGATCGTCGGGTCGGCCGGGTTCGTGTTCCAGACCTGGTTCTCTGGCCTCGGCACCTACGCCACTGACTTCGTGGGCATGTCGCTCTACCAGGGCGACCAGAAGTGGCTGTCGTCGTGGACGATCTTCTTCTTCGGCTGGTTCATGGGCTACGGGCCGTTGATGGCCGTCTTCATTGCCCGGATCTCTCGCGGTCGCACAGCCCGTGACCTGTTGGTCTGCACGGCGATCATCCCCCCGATCGCGACGACCTTGTGGTTCACCGTCCTCGGTGGCACGGGTATCTGGGTGGAGCAGAACAAGCCCGGCGCGATTTCCAAGCCGCTCACCGATGAGGGCCTGCCCGCATCGGTGATGGCCATCGCCTCCAACCTGCCGCTGGGCACCCTGCTTGCCGTCGGGTTCCTGCTGCTGACCATCACCTTCGTGGCCACCACCGGTGACTCGATGGCCTACGCCGTCGCCCAGACCTGCGTTGCCGACGACGCACCCCCGTCGTGGCTGCGGGCCATGTGGGCACTGATCATGGGCGGCGCCGCGGCAGTGCTCATCTCCATCGGGGACGGCGGCATCTCAGCGCTCCAGTCGTTCATAGTGGTGACAGCGGTACCAGTCGGCTTAGTGCTGTTGCCGAGTGTGTTCGCCGCCCCGATCTACGTCCGACGACTCTCACTCGAACAAAAACTCAAGCCCGTGACCGACCCGATTGACAGCTCAGCTGTGAAGGAGACCTCCGCATGAACACCCGGGTACTCGACCTGAACCACCTGATCAACGGCGCCTGGGTCGCCGGCAGTGGCGAAACCGCCACCTCCACCAACCCTGCCGACCCGAGCGAGGTGGTGGCCACCTACACCGAGGCAGCGTCGCAAGACCTCGATGCCGCACTCGTCGCGGCAGGCGACGCCGCCAAAGCCTGGGACCGGCTGGGTGTGCTGGCGCGAGGCACGATCCTGCGCAACGCCGCCGGTTTGATGCAGAACCAGGCCGAAGAACTCGCCGTCCTGATGGCGCGCGAAGAGGGCAAGATCCTCGCCGACGCACGGGGCGAGATCGGCGGCGCTATCGAGACTCTCTACTACCACGCAGGTGCAGCCCGGCGCCCCACGGGCGTCACGTTCCCCTCAGCCAACGCGGACGAGGTGGTGCGCTCGGTGCGCCGCCCGGTCGGCGTCATCACCCCGTGGAACTTCCCCGTGCAAATCCCTGTCTGGAAGATCGCACCCGCGCTCATGTGGGGAAACACGATCGTCTGGAAGACCGCCAGCGACACACCCGCCCTGGCCGTGGCGTTGGCCGAGATCTTCATGGATGCCGGGGTGCCGGACGGCGTGCTCAACCTGTTGCTCGCACCCGGCTCTCTGGGCGCCGAACTGGTCGCCGACGCTCGCGTCGACGCCGTCACCTTCACCGGGTCGGTCCCGGTCGGGCACCGCATCCGCGAGGCCGTGATCGGCCGTGGTGCGCGCCTGCAGATGGAGCTGGGCGGACACAACCCGGCAGTGGTGCTTCCGGACGCCGATATCCCCTCGGCCGCCGCCTTCATCACCGCCGCAGCCATGGGCAGCACGGGCCAGAAGTGCACCGCGACCAGGCGCGTCATCGCCGTCGGCCCGGCCTACGATCAGCTCAAGGATGCGCTGATCGGTAAGGTCGCGGCATTGCGCGTCGGGCCCGGTGTGGACGACGGGATCGAGATCGGCCCGTTGGTGTCCGAGCGCGCCCGCAGCGAAGTCGCGGCCGCCATCGACCAGGCCGTGCAGCAGGGCGCGACGGTGCTCGCTCAGGCAGACCTCCCGGCCGGCACGTCGGGTGCCTACGTGGCGCCGACCCTGCTGGAGGGCGACGCCTCCCTCAGCATCGCCACCGAAGAGGTCTTCGGTCCCGTCACCCTGCTGATGCGGGCCGCCGACCTGGACGCAGCCATCGCTATGGCAAACGGCACCGAATTCGGCCTGACCGCATCGGTTTTCACCCGCGACGAGGTCGTCGTGCGTCGCTGCCTCGACGAGATCGACGCCGGTCTGATCAAGATCAACGGGCCCTCCACCGGGTCTGAGGTGCACGCCCCGTTCGGCGGAGTCAAGCAGTCCTCGTTCCCCGCTCCGCGTGAGCAGGGCAGCGACGCCGTCGCCGACTTCTTCTCGGTGCTCAAGACCGCGTACCTGCGGGCAGTACCGAGCGAGATGAGGACAGACTCATGAGTGTTGCCGCATCCGATCTGACCACCGAGACGGTGCCGCTTCGCCCTGCCGAGCAGGTGTGCGACCCCACCGACATGGGCACCGCGCGAGCCACCCGGCACAGCTTCTCGCGCACCGTCATCAGGCACCTGGTCGCGCAGAAGTGGCAGGTTACCCGCGAGCTGTTCGACATGGATGATGCGGGCCGGGGCACCGCGATCTACCGCGTCCAGTGGCGCGAGCTCACCTGGCGGTTGGTGGCCTTCTCTCAGGTGCTCGAGGAAGGACAGCGCGAAGACCGGGTGATCGCGGGCGGTTGGGACATCACGCTGGCCCTGGTCGAGGGCGAGGTCGACGCCGAACGCCTGGCGCGGATGCGCGCCAACGTGCCCCTGCAGGAACTGGGACGAGCCGACGAAGGAACCGTCATCTGGGCCCGCGGCAACCGCAGTGCCCGCTTCTTCGACGCGGTGGTGCAGGGGCTTGCGGCCGGCCGGCAGCCCGACCCGGCCATGTTCGGGGCATCTCCCTATGTCATGCGCAGCACAGCGTTCTACAGCAACGGCAAGTTCGGGCTGGCCGACTTCGAGCGGTTCGGTTCCGATCATCCGTTCGCGGTGCCCTACCGGCCGCACTTCCTCTCGGCCTGGTTGATGCGCGAACTCGGCCTGGACCTGGTCGAACACTGCGCACAATCCATCAACCCGGACGCGGCAGTCCTCGACGCGCAGTGGCGGCGCTACTTCGGGCTGGGAAACGCCACCGGTCTCGGGATGGTTCCGTATGTCATCAACCACCCGCAGGTCCTCGACGCCTGGGCCAGGTTGCGCGAGGTTCCCCTCGCTGACGTCCGCGGCCGTATCGCAAAACCCGGCGATGCCGACGTCATCCGCGTGCTGGAACTGTTTGACCGCGCCGTGACCTACCTGCGGCTCGGCGGGTCGACCGACATCGCGCCGTTCCCCAACTGCGCCGTCGTCGCCGAGCAGGTTGCCGTGGTGCGCGAGCTGCTCATCGAGTTCGCCGGCGAGGGCACCATCCGCGGGCAGGTCGTGACGCGTCCATGGGACGTGCTGCACGCCCAGGCGGAAGCGCTGAGCCAGGGGTGCCGCGGCGCGGTCGCTTCGATCCTGGTAGAGCTGACCGGCGACCTCGACGCGATGCTCGAAGCCGGTCTGTCGTGCGACGAGCGCAACGCCGTGGTTCCGACCCAGTCCGTCGGGGACCTGCTCCGCCTCGTCGACGAGCACTACGGCTGGGTGGGGCAGTTCGACTTCGACGAACCTGCCGAGCAGGCCTACTTCTGGTTCTCCTCGCAGAACAACGAGGAACCGCGGCGTGGTCGGCGCGGGGTCGATCCCGGCGAGCACGTCGAGCACAGCACCGACGTCGCCAGAACGGTCACTGCATTGCGGTCCGACCTCGCGCTGGCCGACCCCGACACCTCGGTTGCCCGTTTCCTGCTCGCGCACCCGTGGCACCGGGGTGGGGTCGCCAGGATCCAGTCCGTACACGGGCTGACCTACGGCGAGGTGCACACCAACCTGCTGGGCGAACACTTCCTGCCACTCAACGTGCAACGACTGCAGCTGTCGGTCTACGGGATGGAGAACTTCGTGCCGCAATCGACCGACTGGCTACGCATCACGCTGTTCGTCGGAGCGCCCCGGGTCAGCGACCTGCGAGACGGGACCGCTGACGACGACTGGGTGTTTGTCAGCGCGCCGGGGACAGCAGCACAACTGGAGGAAACGCGATGAGCACCACAGGTTTGCATGGCGACGCGGTCGTCGTCGATGGTCTGCAGATCAACAACTGGAGTGCCGACGTACTGCGCGGACTGCGCAAAGGTGGCGTGCACGGGGTCAATGCGACCTGCGCGGTGTGGGAAGGGCCGACCGAGACGTTGCGGTTGATCGGCGACTGGTGCCAACTGCAGGCCGCCAACCCCGACCTGCTGCGCCTGGTCACCTCCAGCGAGCAGATCCGTGACGCCAAGGCGGGCGGCTACGTCGGCGTACTGCTGGGCTTCCAGAACACCAGTCCGTTCGCCGACGACTACCGCATGGTCGAGGTTTTCCACCGGCTCGGAGTGCGCATTGCCCAACTGACCTACAACAACCAGAACCTGGTCGGCGGCGGGTGTTACGAGGAGGTCGATGCCGGGCTGACAAGGTTCGGCAAAGTGGTCGTGGCCGAGATGAACCGGGTCGGCATGCTCGTTGACCTGTCGCACGTCGGCACCCGCACCTGCCTGGACGCCATCGCGGCCTCGAGCGGGCCGGTGGCGATCACCCACTCGAATCCGACGTGGTTCGTGCAGTCGCCGCGCAACAAGCCCGACGAGGTCATCACAGCGCTGACCGATCGCGGCGGAGTCATCGGGTGCTGCCTCTACCCGAACGTGATCGGCGGGTCGGCCACGACACTGCAAGACTTCGCCGCGATGGTCGCCCGGCTGTGCGACCAGGTCGGAGTCGAACATGTCGCCTTGGGCTCGGACTGCACGCAGGACTGGGGCCAGGACTACGTCGCTTACCTTCGCGACGGACGCTGGCGGCCCACCGACCCGGTCGACCCGCCGCAGTGGCCGCAGTGGCCATCTTGGTTCAACGGACCGTCAGACTTCCCGCGGGTGACCGAGGGCCTGCAGGCGGTCGGCCTGAGCGACGCCGAGATCACCGGCATCCTGGGCGGCAACTGGTTGCGCCTGTTCGACACCGTCTTTACCCAAACGAGCAGATCATGACCGCGAGCGCCGCGACAGCCAGCACCACCAGGGTGAGCCTTCGCGATCTCAGTGAGGCGACCTTCCGCGCCCTCACCGCCCACGGAGCCAGCCACGGTGAAGCTCGAGCAGGCGCGCGGATGGTGCTGCACGCCGAGTTCGTGGGCGGGGCCGGGTTGGCCGCGCTCGGCGCAGAACTGGCGTCGCAACCGTGGGCCCTCGCCCCCGTCGAGATCGTCGCTGCAGCTCACGATTCCGATGCAACGACCACAGTCGTGGCGTTGCACACCGATGGCGGCAACCGCCTGTTGCGCGAGGGTCACCTCGCCATCGAACTGGTCACCAGCGGGGGGCCGGAGAGCATCGTGTCCGTTCCGTGCGTCGTGACCGGAGCTTCCGTGCTCGATGCCGTACTGCTCGAGGCGGCGTGCGTCACCGGTACGGCCGTCGCTATAGCGATCTGGCCGCTTTCGCAGTTGGCGTCGGCTGACGAGACCACCGGCTCCGGCCCAGATGGACTCGTCCAGCTACGGGTGGCCCTTCCGGACGGCAGTCTCGGTGTAGGTGTAGCCACCCGCCTGCCTGAAGGCTGGATTCCCCCAGAGCGGGGCTCCGGCATAGCGGCTCTGCGGGACGTCGACCGGCTCGGCGACATCGACCTCGCATGGACCAGCGCCGAGAACTTCGCTCAGGCGCGTGCCATGGCGGCAGCGGTCGGCATCACCGTCGATACCTCTGCGTGGAACGAGATCTACACAGCGTCGCGCCGCTACCTCGTTCCGGACTGAACCTCGGTCGCGATCGCCTGGTCGAGCCGACGCTGAAACATCGGTCGACGCCGATGTTCTGTTATTTTTTGACCGGGAAGCGATCCTTCGCAGGGGGATCCATAGGAGAGAAGAAGACCGTGAACCTCAGAAATACATCGCCGGTAGCGCGTCGGCTCTCTTGATGGGCGGGTTGGTCGCGTGCGGTTCGTCTGCACCGAAGGTCAACACGTCGAGCACTTCCAGCTCAAAGAGTTCAGCGCCGACGAGCTCGACGTCGTCGGCATCTCCCAGCACTTCGACCTCCGCCACGCCGACCTCCTCCACACCTACCGGCGGGACCGCCGAGCAGGTGCTGGCAAAGGCCAAGGCTGCGCTGAGCACAGCAAAATCGGTGCACATCCTCGGAAGCGTGACCAACGCCGGCAAACCACAAAAGCTGGATCTGAGCCTGGAACAGGAGAACGGTGCCGGGACGATCAGCCTTCAGGGGTTCCCCGTGAACTTCGTGAAGTTCGGATCGGTCGGCTACATCAAGGCGCCCGCCGCCTATTGGGCTAAGCAGGGCAGCTCGGGCCCCCAGCTGGGCAAGCTCCTGGCCGACAAATGGATCACATTGCCGGGCTCCGCCGACCAGCTCTCCTCATTCTCCTTGAAAAGCTTCGCCTCCAATCTCGGCAGCAAAGGCTCCCCCCTGCAGCCTGAGGTCAAGACCACGACGTTGAACGGCAAGAAAGCGCTCGTGCTCTCCCAGAAGGACGGCAGCACCCTCTACGTATCCGACGACTCATCCGCATACCCGTTGCGCATCACCAACACGAAGCCCGCGGACAAGGGACAGCTCGACTTCTCTGATTACGACAAGGTCTCGAAGATCACCGCACCCAAGGGCGCTGTATCCGTGGAAAAGGCCGTCAAAGGCTGACCCGGCGGCCAGAGCCGGCCCTGAGCACCTGTGCGCTACTTCTGACCACCATTCACCTTCAGCATGGCCTGCATGGTCTTGATCTCAGCGGTCTGCGCGGTGGTGATCGCCTGAGCCAGACGCTTGACCTCCGGGGTCGATGTCGTCTTCAGCACGGTGTTCGACATCGCGATCGCGCCTCGGTGGTGGGCGATCATCATCGTGACCCACCGTCTGTCGAAGGCAGCCCCCTTGGCTGAGCGCAACGTGGACATTTCCTTGCCGCTCATCATCCCGTCCATCGCGCTCATGTCCCCCATGCCGGACTTCACGGGCGCCTTCCAGCTCTTCAGCCAACCGGTCATCGTCGCGATCTCGGGCGCCTGCGCCTTCTTGATCTGCGTGGCCAACGACTTCACCTGCACCGAGGCAGTGCTGTTCTTCACCGCCATATCGGCCATTTCCACCGCCTGCTCGTGGTGCGGCGTCATCTGCTGGGCAAACATGATGTCGCCGGACCGACCCTGGACCGAACTGGAGGATGACGCGGTGGACGACGCGGTGCTACCGGCTGGGACCTTGGAGCCGCCACCACCGCAAGCCGCGGCAGACCTCGACCCCGTCCAGGCCAGGTAGCCCGAGGTCGAGCACGATCACGTCCGGGACCCATTCGCGGGCGCGGGCGATCGCGGCCCGCCCGTCATGCACCACCTCGACGGCGTGGCCGGCACGAGTCAGGTAAGTTCCGACCATCCCCGCCAACGCCCGCTCGTCGTCGACCACCAGCACCCTGGTCGCAGTGGTGCTCACGCGAGGAGGACCAGCCGCGTCGCTGGCATCAGCGGTCGTCCTCCTCGACAGCATCCGTGCGGGTCAGTGCGACAAGCTGACGTAGGCAATGGTCGCGCAGCGGCGCGGGAAAATCGTCGGCCAGCCGGTTGTAGACGACCCGACCCTCCTTACGGGTCACCAGCAGCCCCGCGGTGCGCAGCAGCCGCAGTGCGTACGACACGGAGTCCTCGCTGACATCCAGCGCCAGGGCTAGGTCGCCCACACACAGTTCCTCCGCAACGTCAAGCGCGTAGATCAACCGCAACCGGACCGGGTCGGCCATCAACGACAGCAGGCTCGTCAACCGTCCGGCGTCTTCCGCGGACGGTAGCCGGGACCGGGCCTGCGCAACGCGCACCGGATCGATCGGGTGGTCGTGGTCCAGAGGTGTCATGTGGGCCTGCTCTTCTGGTCGGGCGATTGTCTGGCTGCCGTGCTCTTTGCTGCCACGCGGTCGGCGTCGAACTTCGCCGCACAGTGATCGGAACAGAAGTACACCGTCTCGCGCTGTGCGTTCCCGTCAGCGGTCGTGCGCGTGGCGGGCGCCTGGGCGATCTCGACCTGCATCCCGCACATGGGGTCCTGGGCGAAACGTCCGCCCGTGGCGTCACGGTGCTTGTAGAGCCAGTAGACGACCGCGAATCCGATCAGCGCGATGACGTTGAGGACGGTCGTGTAGTTCCACTGGAACCCGGTCCGAACGACCAGGGAAGGTCGGCCAGGAGCAGAGATCTGCAGGGCCTTGAACAGGTACTCGACGGCGAGCCCGCCGACGCTCATGGTCGCCCACATCACCGCCAGCATCCGCAGCATCATCGCGGTGCCGTAGTACTTGCGGTAGATCGCGAGCAACGGCAACGTGATCAGGTCGGCGAAGATGAACGACACCACCCCTCCGAAGCTGATCCCGCCCTGCCAGAGGGCGGCAGCGAGCGGCACGTTACCAACTGAGCAGACGAAGCTCAGGATCGCCAGCAGCGGTCCGATGACCACGTTCTCCAGGCTCGAGGCGAATCCGTGCCCGGTCCAGAAGATCGACTGCCAGAACGACGTGGGGACCAGCGCGGCGAGGAACCCGGCCACCACGAACCCGATGACCAGTTCCTTGCGCAACATCGTGAGGTCGCTGATCGTGTATCCGGACGCGTCGCCCCAGCCCTTGCGGCTACGGATGCGGTCCTTGAACGACTCTTCGTCATCGGCCCCCTCATCGCCCGCTCCGTGCTCCCCGCCGTCGCTCGCATCCTTGTCGCCCAGGCGATCGCGGGCCGCCTCGGTCCAGCTCGCGGGAAGGACGCGGGGAACGACAAGCCCCAACAGCACGATCATGATCGCTCCGCCCACGATTCGGCCAGGGCGAACTGCCAACCGATCAGCAGCCACAGGACGATTCCGAGTTCCAGCACCAGGTTGGTGGAGGCGACCATGAACACCAGCGACGCGGTGAAATCCGCGCCGCGAGCAAACAGGCTCTTTGCGAGCGCGGAGGAAGCGTAGGAGCAAGAGGAGGAGATCATCCCGAAGAACGACGACTTCGCCAGCGTCTTGGGAGCGTGGTCACCGAGTGTCTGCTGCATCTGCGTCCGGGAAACGAACGCCTGCACCGCTCCCGACAGAGTGAACCCCAGAACCAGGGCCCACAGAGTCGCCCAGAACATGAAGAAGGCCTCGTTCAGACCGCTACCGATTCCGTTCAACACACTCATCCGACATCTCCGTCATCCGTTTACCCGTTCAGTCGTACGGATAACAGGTTATACGGACTATGTATTCCGCGGCGTTTGACGATCGGTTCAGGCCGCAGTTGACAGGTGTGGTTGCCTGAACAGATGAGCGAAGCAAGCACCCCCTGCCCGAGTGCCACGCTCTACTGGCGACCCGGCTGCCCGTTCTGCATGAACCTGCGCCTCGGGTTGCTGCTGCGCAGGGTAGACATCAACCAGGTCAACATCTGGAAGGACCCGGACGCTGCGGCACTCGTGCGATCCGTTGCCGACGGCAACGAGACGGTGCCCACCGTCGTCATCGAAGGCGAGGCGATGGTGAACCCGACACCGGGTCAGGTCGCGTCCGCGCTGCGCTCCAGACGCTGACCCTTCGCGTCGCAGGTCCGACTACAGCACAAAGGGCCGCTGCCTCTGGGTGTGTCCTCGTCACTCGGGCTTGCGGTAGACCTCAACGCCCTGCACCTGGCAGGTGAGTGAAGTCGAGAAGACGACTGCCGCAGGTGCGGGTACGGGCTCGTGATCCCCGAGTCGAGGGCAGGTTGGTAGGTGCGACCCCCACACCACCGTGTCGAAGCACTGGTTTGCGCGGTCGTTGATTTCACGCGCTTCACGGGCGTGAACGGGCAGCGTTTCCGGATACTCCTGCATGATCCACTCAGCGAGGTCGCCCTCGAAGGCAAGAACAGTCGAACTGCCCGTCCGAGCCGGCGATCTTACGGTGCAGCGCACCGACCAGCGAGCCGTTTTCAACCAGCTCGCGATT
>JAABUM010004271.1_pt1 | contig 16355 bp, 14 predicted proteins | sample 5559161 | NCBI WGS metagenome assembly JAABUM01 (sample SAMN10711868, study PRJNA513369) | rock metagenome | isolation source: Antarctica rocks | place: Antarctica: Victoria Land, Siegfried Peak nord
CCCGCAGCGGGCGCTCGCGCTGCTGCGCTATACCCAGCGTCAGAACCACAACGCGCACCGCTCCCATCGCAAACGTGTCCTCCGCCGCCTTCTCGATTCATCCTGACCACCTAACGTTGTAGTACTATCTACGGGTTTGTTAAGGTGAGTCGTTGACCAGCGCGAAGGTATAGTTGTCGAGCAGATCCGCGAGCATGGCTCGGTTGCGCGCGTCAGACAAGCTGCCCCACGGAGTCGCCCGCATGGCGCCGGCAACACGGTCGTAGAGTGCGACACTATAGCGGGAGGGGTCGTGGCGCGCCCGATACAACAGCCCGTCGGGGCGCGACGGATGCGCCCAAAGGGCCAATGCCCATTGCTGGGCGACGCCGTGGTCGCCGGAGCACAGCCGCTCATCCGCCCCAAGATGCGCGAGCCCCGGCCCGGTCAAGTCGATCAAGGTGAGCGGGCGCCCTGTCTCGAGTCGGGCGAGGCAACGGGCGTCTAGTTGGGATGTTGTAACGTCGCGTCGCCCGAGATCGCCGAACGTTTCGATGAAGGCGCAGTGGGTGTCATTCCCCGCGTACAAGACCCCGTATTCGCCGGCGGGCGCGTCGAAGCGGTTATCGCCCGTACGGCCAAAGTACAACGGATCGTATGCGCATCGATATATCCGCGACCAAGGTCCGGCGTTGTCGACAATCGGCAAGATGAAAGTGGCGAGATCTAGCGGGGGCGCGGGATGCGGCCCCGGTCGCGCGGTCCCGGCCTTAGGCCGCGCCATGCTCTCCCATCGTGCGCGCCGCGCGCCGCACCTCGTCGATACGGCCGGCCCGCAACGCGTTCAAGGCCGTGTCGCCATCCAAACGCGTATTCGCGCTGAGCATAAAGACCGCTTGCGCCCAGGGGCTGTGTCCATGTCCCCGCAGGTCGGACAGCACATCGCTCAAGCCTGACAGCGTCCCTTCGCCCTCCCGGTCGAATTGCCAAGTGGGGTACGCGTAACCGCGGCGGCCAAGAGTCAGCCCTATCAACGCGCCGGACTTGCGCCGCTTGTCTACGGCCTGACGTGAGATGCCCAATAGGGCGGCAGCTTCGTCCGCGACGACCGTCCCGCCTTCCGCCTGCAACACCCATTCTTTCTCCCGCAGCCCCCGTAGGCGAGCCGGGGCGAGGGGATCTTGCGCGCGGAGCTCGGCCAGGGCTTCAGGGCGTTCGAGCGCTCGGAGTAGCACTGCGTAGTCGGAATCCGCGCGCGCCGCGTCGCTCAGTAGGTCCGGGTCTACGTCGGCCACAAGGCGCGCGAGCGCAGTGAGCGCCCGCGCGACAAACGACGACTGTACCAAATGCGAGGGCCGCTCGGCTGTCGCCGTCACGCCCTCTCCCTCGTGAGACATTGTCCCTCCTAACCGCCCGCCACGCCCCTTTTTGTTTACTAGGTATAGTATATGGTATACGCGTGGCGTCTTGTCAACCTGGGATTGAACACATGATTAAGGCATGTTACAGCAGCCGTGCTATAATCCTAGCGGTTTTGTGAGAGCGGGGAGGGTCGATGGAGCACGCCGAGCGTACTGAACGCATTATGCCTGTCACGCTGGTCATCATGGATGGTTTCGGCATCGCGCCGCCGGGGCCGGGAAACGCCATTACCCTGGCGCGTACGCCCAACCTCGACGCCTATCGGGAGGCGTGCCCCCACACGGAGTTGGCCGCGTCGGGCGGCCCCGTGGGTCTGCCGCCCGGTGAGATGGGCAACTCCGAAACGGGGCACATGAACTTTGGCGCCGGACGCACCGTCTACCAGAAGCTAACTCTCATCTCTAAGATGATCGAGGACGGCACGTTTCACGAGACGCCCGCGTTTCGGGACGCCATCGCGCACGTCCGCAAGAACAACTCCAAGCTGCACCTGGTCGGGCTGATCGGGCCGGGCGGCGTCCATTCCTATGAGGGGCATCTCGATGCGCTGCTCACGCTCGCGCGCGACGCTGAGTTGCGACAGGTCTACGTGCAGGCTATTTTAGATGGCCGCGACACCGAGCCACGCAGCGCGCTCGGCTACGTGCGCGAACTCAACGGGCGCATGGCCGCGCTCGGGACCGGGACTGTCGCGACGACCTCGGGCCGCTACTACGCCATGGACCGCGACAACCGCTGGGACCGCACCAAGCTGGCCTACGACGCCATAGCGCACGGGCAGGGTCCTACAGCCGTGAGCGACGCGGAGGCCATCGAGCGCGGCTACGCCGAGGGCCTCGGCGACGAGCATCAGATGCCGACCGTCATGACCACGGACGGCGCGCCGGTGGCGACCGTTGCGGCGCACGACGCCGTGATCTTCTTCAACTTCCGCGGCGACCGTCCGCGCCAGCTGACCAAGGCCTTCGTGCTGCCCGAATTCGACCAGTTCGACCGCGGGCCGCGCATCGAGGATCTCTACTTCGTAACGCTGGCCGAGTATGAGAAGGGCCTGCCGGTGGTGGTGGCCTTCCCGCCCGAGCGCCTGAGCGATCCCGTCACGACGCCGCTAGCCCTCGTCGTTAGCGCGGCCGGCCGGCGTCAACTGCATGTGGCGGAGACGGAGAAGTACGCCCATGTCACCTACTTCATCAACGGCGGCCGCGAGGAACCGTTCCCTGGCGAGGACCGCGCGCTGGTCCCCTCGCCCCAGGTGGGTACCTACGACGAGGCGCCGGACATGAGCGCGGCGGGCGTGGCCGACGCCGTGGTAGAGGGGCTGGCGCGCGAGGACTACGCGCTGGTGATCGTCAACTTCGCCAACAGCGACATGGTCGGCCACACCGGCGACATCGCGGCCACGGTCCGCGCTGTTGAGACGGTCGACACGCAGGTGGCGCGCGTCGTCGCCGCCACCCTCGCCAAGGGCGGGGCCGCGCTGATCACGGCCGATCACGGCAACGCCGAGCAGATGCTAGCGCCAGAGGGCGGCGGCCCCTGGACGGCGCACACCAACAACCCCGTCCCGTTCATCCTGGTCGCCCCGGACGGGACATCCGTGCGCCACGCCACGCTGCGCATGGGCGGCAAATTGGGCGATGTCGGCCCCACGATACTGGCGCTGCTCGGTTTGGAGCAGCCGGCGGAGATGACGGGAAAGTCGATGGTCGATGGTCGATAGTCGATGGTTAATTGTTACGCGTGCCGCACCTGGCAAGCCGCAAAATCGATGACGACTTGTAGCGGTAGCTTTACTATCGACCATCGACCATCGACCATCGACCATCGACTTAGGAGGAGATATGGAACGCATACGAGTGCCCGCCGAGGGCGGAGAACCGACGGCGATTAGCGACGTGTACGGGCGCGAGATCCTGGACTCGCGCGGCAACCCGACGATCGAGGTCGAGGTGGTGCTGGAGAGTGGCGCGCGGGGCGTCGCGGCCGTCCCCTCGGGCGCGTCGACCGGCGCGCATGAGGCGCTGGAACTGCGCGACAAGGACCCCAAGCGCTACAACGGTAAGGGTGTCCTGAAGGCGGTCGAGAACGTCAACACGACCATCGCCGACGAACTCGTGGGGACGGACGCGCTGGACCAGCGCGGTCTCGACGCGCGGCTGCTCGAACTCGACGATACCGCGACCAAGAGCAACCTGGGCGCCAACGCCATCCTGGGCGTCTCGCTCGCGGCGGCGCGCGCCGCCGCCGCCGACCTGAGCGTCCCGCTGTACCGCTACATCGGCGGGGCCAACGCGCACACGCTGCCGGTCCCGATGATGAATATCCTCAATGGGGGCAAGCACACTGAGTGGCAGTCGACCGACCTACAGGAGTTCATGGTCATGCCCGTGGGTTCGCCGTCGTTCCGTGAGGGCTTGCGCGCCTGCGTCGAGATTTACCACGCGCTGGCCAAGGTGCTGACGGGGCGCGGCCTCACGACCTCCGTGGGTGACGAGGGTGGTTTCGCTCCCTCATTGGCCTCGAATAAGGACGCGCTGGACGTCATTATGGAGGCAATCGCGGCGGCGGGCTACAAGGCCGGCGACGACATCATGCTGGCGATCGACGCGGCCGCGACCGAGCTCTATGAGGATGGCAAGTATCTGCTGCGTAAGGAGGGCCGCACGCTCACGAGCGACGAGATGGTCGACTTCTACGCCGGCTGGGTCGAGCAGTACCCCATCATCTCCATCGAGGACGGCCTCTCCGAGGACGACTGGGCCGGCTGGGCCGCACTCACGGCGCGCCTGGGCGACCGCGTGCAGCTCGTCGGGGACGATCTGTTCGTGACCAACACGAACCGGCTGCGCCGCGGTATCAAGGAGCGCTCCGCCAACTCGATCCTGGTCAAGCTCAACCAGATCGGCTCGTTGACTGAGACGCTCGACGCCATGTCCATGGCTACGCGGGCTGGCTTCACCGCCGTCGTGTCGCACCGTTCCGGCGAGACCGAGGACACGACGATCGCGGATCTTGCCGTGGCGCTCAACGCCGGGCAGATCAAGACGGGCGCTCCGGCGCGCTCCGAGCGCACCGCCAAGTACAACCGGCTGCTGGCCATCGAGGATGAGCTTGGCCCCTCGTCCACGTATGCTGGCCGCTCCGCTTTCTATAATTTGGCGCGCTACCGTGACGCGTAGTCGTCAGTCGTCGGTAGTCAGGACGACGAACGCGACAATGTACGAGGCGTATTGCTCGCCAATCCACTATATTTGGAGAAGATTAAGCGGCCATCTTGCTCAACTCGGGTGAGCGTGTGAGGAGGTAGCATCAATGGTTGGCGAACTACGCCAAGCGCTCGAAGATCTTGACCGCGCCGGATATTTGCCGGCCGAAGCAGAGCGCCGCATCGCGGCCATCATCGCGGAAGAGCTGGAGCAGGAAGAATGGGATGCGCTCGTCAGCTCGCCGCGATCCAAGGCCTTCCTGAAGCGTCTTTTTGAGGAAGCCGAAACTGGAGAGACCGAGGAAGGTGGGCTAGAAGTATAGTCACGTCACGCCGATCCAAACGCTTCCGTGCATTGCTAGAAGCTTTACCCGTGGCTGTTCAGCGCCAAGCTGCCGAAACCTATCAACTCTGGCAGCGTAACGCCAGACACCCAAGCCTGCACTTCAAGCCGATTGATCCGGCGGACCGTGATACGCATTCCATCCGCATCGGCGCGCACTACCGGGCTATTGGGAAGTGGCAGCCGGATGGCTCATTTCTCTGGGGCTGGATTGGCTCTCATGAGGAGTACAATAAGCTCATTTGAACCTTGATGGATGCGACCGACATGGGTCACGGTCAATCGAAGGACACGCAACACATGACCGCACAACGTACCGCCCTAGCGAACCCTCTCGCGCCGTGGGCCGAGATCGTGCCCAACATGCCGCCGATGACGACGGACGAGCTGCACGCCATTCCCGATGATGGATGGGCTTATGAGTTGGTCGAGGGGGTTCTTGTTCGTATGCCACTAAGCAGTTTTGGGGCTTCTAATATCGGGTCTCGCTTACTTGGGCGTCTGATCGTCTACGTGGAAGATAACGGCTTGGGCGCCGTGACTGGCGAGCAGGGCGGCTATCGCCTTGATCCTGCCCATCCACTCGCGACAGAGCTTGCCCCTGACGTCGCTTTTGTGCGTACCGACCGTCTTCCGTCCCCGACGTCGCCTGACTATTACAAACGAGCGCCGCAGCTTGCCCCTGATCTTGCTGTTGAAGTGGCCTCGGAGAACCAGTTCGCGCCGGGCATGGAGGCGAAGGCCAGAACCTACCTCACCTTCGGGACGCGCCTGGTGTGGGTCATCTGGCCGCGCTATAAGCGCGTGGACGTCTGGCGCCCCGGCGACGAGACGCCCACACCGCTCGGCGTCGACGATACGCTTGATGGCGAGGACATAGTACCCGGCTTCACCTACCCAATCGCTCACCTTTTCCCCTAAGACATGGTTCAATCGGACTTGACAGTGTTGTGCGTGCTGGAGGCACAACACTGTCAAGTCGCCCCACGCGTGGGCTGAACCATGTCTAACGGCCTATCCCTCGCCAGCATCAGCGCCTGACCGCTCCCTTGGACGGCTGGCCGCGGAGTCCGCCTGCTCCATTAGGGCAACTGTGGACAAATCCCAGGCCGATGAGCCACTATGTTGGGTTGGGTGGCGGCGTCGCGGCGTAGCTATAGTGGGGATGTGATACTGCAAACACCTCCTCGTATGGCGCCTGCCGGTCCTGACGCATCGCGCGATCAATCGACCATCATAGGACCGTGGGCAAAAACGGTGATCGCGGCGGCTGGCCTTGCCGCGCTAGCGCTGGCCGGCGTCGCCGTTTTCCTGCGCGCGCAACTGGCGCTAACGGGCAACCTATGGGGTGTACCGCTCGACGACGCCTACATCCACTTCCGCTTCGTCCAGAACCTGGCGACGGGGCATGGCTTTGCTTTCAACCCCGATCAGCCGGTACCGGGCTCGACCTCGCCGCTGTGGGTGTTGCTGCTCACCGTTCCCACTGCGTGCGGCGCGCCCGTCTGGATCTCGGCGAAGGTATGTGGCGTGCTCTTCCTCATCGCATCGGCCGTGTTGGCGTGGCGCCTGGCCGCGCGCTACATCGCCGTACCCATCGCGGCGTGGATGCTGGGAGCGCTCACAGCGCTCGACGGACGGTTGCTGTGGGCGGCGCCCTCTGGCATGGAGGTCACGCTGTTCACCGCGCTGTCGCTGGCGGCGTTCCTGGCGCGTCCTGTTCCCAACAGCGACAGGACGGCGCTGAAGCGGCGTGTGCTGCTCGTCGCGGCCCTGTGCGGTCTGGCTACGCTGGCGCGTCCCGAGGGCTATCTCCTCACGGCCGTGCTGTGCGTCGACCTGCTTATACGGTTCAGGCCGCCTATCGTCGCCGTCTTGTCCGCCCTCGCGCTCTACGTGGCGCTGACAGCGCCCTACAACGTCTTCGCGTTGTTGACGACGGGGCGTCCGCTGCCGACGACGTTCTACGCCAAATCCGTCCCCTTGGGGCCGGAGACGCTGCCGCACGCCCTTGTGTATGTCGCCGCGCTCGCCTACCTGTTGGTGGCCGGCAATGTCATACTGATCCTGTCGCCGCTCGGCGCGCTCGCGCTGTGGCGCTCTCCAAAAGGACCTGCGACTGAAGTCGCATGGCAAACTATGGCGACTAAAGTCGCTCCGTGGCATCGCTGTGAAGCAAGGCATATACACATGGTAGGCTCGTGTGGCGCCACACAAGGCACTTCAGTGCCCGTGGTTTGCCATGCGACTTTAGTCGCAGGTCAACGCCCAAATATAATCCGCGACAACTCCGCGCGCGCCCTCGTCGCATGGCCGCTCCTGCTCATCGCCGAGCAAGCTGTGCTCTCGCCCGTGCTTTACCACTTTGGGCGCTACGTGATGCCGCTACAGCCGTTTCTGCTATTGTGGACCGTCGCGGGTTTCGCGCGTCTAACACACGTCTACGCTCCAACCAACAAGCATGGGTGGTCTATGATACTTGTGTCATCGGCGCTCGTGGTGGCGCCAGTGTTCTCGTTAAGCGGGTGGGCGCAACGATACGCCATGTCGGTGCGGGACATCGACGGCATGCAGGTCGCGCTAGGACGGTGGGTACACGCTCACGTCCCAGTCGGCGCGCCGGTCGCCGCGCACGATATTGGCGCAATTGGCTACATCTCCAACCACCCCGTCGTCGACATCGAAGGGCTCGTCACGCCGCGCTTCCTGGCGTTGAAGCGTGAGCAGCCCGAGGGGCGCCGCGTTGCCGACATCGACGCCGAGGTCAAACGTCTTGGCGCACGCTACCTAATTGCCTTCCCGCACGCCTATCAGAGCCTGACCACGCAACCCGGCGTACGGCGCGTCTACAGCGTCACCGTGCGCGATCCCTCGATTGTGCAGGAGGCCACGATGAGTGTGTACCGAGTCGATGGGCGATGGGCGATGGGCGATGGTCGTTACGTGGACTTCCGGTTGATTGGTACGAGCAAACACCGCGTGTGCCATATACCCGTCTGCCCATCGCCCATCGCCCATCGCCCATCGCCCATCGCCCATCGACTATCGACTATCGACTTCGCTCAAATAGAGTTCGGCAATCGGAACATCGGCCGGGGTGCTGACCTTGATGTTGCGCGGGTCGCCGGGATAGGTGGCGACAGGGTGGCCGATGCGTTCGAGGAGCGTAGCGTCGTCGGTGCTGGCGGAGCGCTCCAGCCCCGCCGCCGCGTAGGCCACGACGAGCAAGTCATAGCGAAACACCTGGGGTGTCTGCACCGCACGGAGCGTGGCGCGGTCGGGTGTAGCTACGATACGGCCGGCGGCGTCGACCTGTTTGATCGTGTCGGTCACGGGTAGAGCGGGGATTGCGGCGCCGTGCGTGCGGGCCGCGGCGAGTCCCGCGCGCACGAGGGCGGCCGTCACCAGGGGACGCGCTCCGTCGTGGATCAGTACGAAGTCGCACACGCCAACCGCCGCCAGACCCGCCAGGACCGAGTCGGCGCGCTCGACGCCGCCCTCGACCACCGCGTGAAGGGCGTCCCACGGCGGCAGCGCCCTCTGCTCATCGACGTGCCGCCGACCATCGGGCGAGACAACGAGCGCGATGCGCGTCAACTCGGGGATGGCGATCAGGGCGCGCAGGGTATGCTCAAGCAACGGCCGGCCCGCGAGCGGGAGCCACAGCTTGTCCACCCCCGCCATACGCCGGCTGCTGCCAGCCGCGACGACGACGGCGCCAATGACCTCAGACATAGCGCAATGGTCGATGGTCGATGGTCGATGGTCGATGGTTACGACGTGGATGGCGCGGCGAGTAGCCGGTGTATAGCAGATGTACTATCGACCATCGACCATCGACCATCGACTAACGCCTATTCCCATTGAATGGCCCGCGCGTGTTCTGCCCTTTGAGGGTGGCGAAAATCATGCGCCCGGCCACCGTTTGTAGGACGCGCGTGACGACAATGTCGACGTCCTGGTCAATGTGCCGCGTGCCGTCCTCGACCACGATCATCGTGCCGTCGTCGAGGTAGCCCACGCCCTGCCCCAACTCTTTGCCGGCCTGGATGATCTTGACGGACATTTCTTCGTTGGGGAGGACGATTGGCTTGACCGCGTTGGCCAGTTCGTTGACGTTGAGTACGCGGACACCCTGTAGCTGGGCGACCTTATTTAGGCTGAAGTCGGTGGTGACGATCGACGCGTGTAGCTTGCGGGCGACGTACACGAGTTTGGCGTCGACTTCCTGCACCTCGCGCGGGTCCATATCGACGATGGTGACGGGCGCGCCTTCCTCTTCGCGCATGCGATTCAGCATGTCCAGCCCACGCCGGCCGCGCGTGCGGCGCAACACATCGGGTGAGCCCGCGATGTGGCGTAACTCGTCGAGAATAAATTGCGGGACGACGATTTCCCCGATGATGAAGCCACTGGTGTTGATGTCGGCGATACGCCCATCGATGATGACGCTGGTGTCGAGCAGGATTTGGGGCAGGCGTCCGTTGCTTGCCGACACGTCGCCGGCCGGGTTGGTAGCGGCGTGCGCCGCGCGCTCCGCGAACATAGGTAAGGCGCGGATATCAGTACGGCGTAATAGGGCGACACGCATGCAGACGAGCGCGATGACGAGCGCGACAATGATGGGCAGCAGATTGCCGACGGGCGACCCTAGCAGGGCCAGTGGGAACGCGAGCAGGCCGGCGATGATGAGACCGGCGCCGAGGCCGACGAGAGCGACGGAGAGGTCGGCCACTGGAGCGTCACGTAGGTAGGTGTCGAGACGACGCAATGGTCCGGACAATACGACCGGTGTCAGCAGCAGCCCAACTAGGATGCCCGCCAGCGAGAGCCAGACGACAGACGCGGTCAGCGCGGGCGCAGTTCTGCCGACCGCCCATCCGATCGCGCCCAACACAGCCGCGCCCAGTACGCTTGCCGCGAGCCTAGCATTCATATAAAGAATTTTCCCCTTTGTAGCGATAGTGCGGCCAAACGCGACACGTCGGGACACAGTGCGTGCACAAGTAGCGTAGATCGTTCCACGCATCGGCACAAGCCACAGGGGCATAGGGAGGGGGCCGGTCATAGACCGGCGTCACATCATCCATGCCTCGCACGGTCCATGCCTTGTCGCGGCGCGTTTCAAATCTTCAAACGAGGGCGCGAAACACCCGTAAAGCGATCACGGATAATGAGGCAGGGAACGCCAATGCAGCGGCGCGACGCCAGGTCGTAGATGAGTTGGCGTTTCGCTAGTGCTTGACAAGTATTAGGGTACCATCGCGCCCTCTCCGCTGTCAAAAGCTGGCCGGACGTTCGCCAATTTCATCGCGCTTTATGACTATGTTGGCTCGCCTATGTGACCTGGGCGCCCCCAAAAAACTTGCGTCCCCCTGAAACGGCTAGGTATACTGCCCCCAGCGTCACACTAGTCGGGAGTCGGCCGGGCTTATCGGGCGTTGAAGCCTACAAGATGCTCATAGGCGCTTTGTAGCAAGTCTTCCGACTCACGACTCACGACTTTCAACTTGCACGGCCTAGTGAAAGGAACATGATGCGGGCTCGTATGATCGGACTCGTCGCGTTGACCGCCGTGGTCACGTCAACTCTAGTGGAGAGACCATCGATCGTCGCGGCGACGACCGCGCAGGTCTATGTGACCGGCTACGTCGACCGCGGGTACACAGCATCAGGAGTCTACACGCATCCTGGCACCTGCGCCGTCGACCCTCGCGTCATTCCCCTTGGCACGTACATCACCATCGACGGCATCGGTACCTGTCACGCCGAAGACACCGGAGGCGCCGTCATCGGTTACCACATCGACGTCTGGGTCCCGACCCTAGCCCAAGCGTACGCCCTCACCGGATGGCATACCGCTACCTGGAACGGCGATCCCTCGCAGCAAGTCTTGGGCTACCAAGCTGTCGCTTCGACCGCGACGCCCACCAGCCTGCCCACGGTCATAGCGAGCGCCACGCCGCCAGCCTCGGCGCCCAGTCCCCTAACGACAACCCCGGCGGCAGGTTCTCCCGATTCCCTAACGACAACCCCGGCGGCAGGGTCACCGACGCCGCTCCCCACCACAGCCGGCGTCCGGCGTCGTTCGCGCCGCACGCGCGACACTCATGCGCGGCGCATCCCCGCGAATGCGCCCCCTATCGCCACCGCGACGGCCAGCGCTGGCACAACGACGCCTGCGCTCGATGTCGTTAGTACACCAACGGCCATCGGCACCTCGTCAGACGCGGCCCAGCCCCAGCAAACGGGCTGCCATACAATCCATTGGACCACATACGTGGGAGGCTACCCCTACAAGCACTGGCGCATGGTGTGCCATTAAACGAGTAGAAAATAGGTAGTCAATTGTGAAGGGCGACGAGCCGTAGGCCCTTGGCGCGGATGCCCGCGATGATGGCCGGCAGCGCCGCGACGGTGGCCGCACGATTGCCCCCGCCGTCGTGCATGATCACGATGCTGCCCGGCCGCACCGCGCCCAACACACGCGCGACGATCTGCCCGCTGCTCACGCCCGCGGCCCAGTCGGTGGGGTCGACCGACCACAGCGTCACGCGCAGCCCGAGCCGATGCGCCGTGGCTTCGACGTAGAGGGAGAAGCTGCCGCCGGGGGGACGGAACAGGCGCGGCGGCGGCGCGAGCCCACGCAGGGCGTTGCGCCCCTGTGCGATCTCCGTGTCGATCCGCGCGGCGGTCAGCGCGGCGAACGGCGGGTAGTTGGGGTGGTCGAAGGAATGGTCGCCCACGGTCATGCCCGCGCGCACTTCGGCCCGCACTAGATCAGGGTACTGCAGCGCATGGTAGCCGACGACGAAGAACGTGGCGGGCGTGTGATAACGCTCTAGCACGTCCAGTACCTGCGGTGTATACAAGGGCGATGGACCATCGTCGAAAGTTAGCGCGACCCCGGGAAGGCCGGCGGGATGGAGCGGCGTCACACCCGTTCCGACCGCGTTGGCCCGAGCCGTTAGGCTACTCGTCCCATCATCGACGTAGAAACGCGGTGGCGGAGGCGGGCCGGTGATTAATGCGGCAGGGGCAGGGGCCGCGTGCTTCGTTCGTGCCAGGGATGTGGGCTGGACGACATGAACCGCGTGTCGTGGACCGGCCGCGCTGACCACGGCCATCGGTACGGAGCGCGTGGGCGTTGGCGCGGAGCGCGTGGGTACGGACGTGGACGGTATCGTCACGGACGGCGCGGCGTTGATGGGTTGGACATGGCGGGAGGCGCTAGCGGCGGCGTGATGGGCGCCGGGGCTGAACCCGATAACGGCCCCAGCCAGCAGCGTCAACAGCAATAGACCGGCCGCAGCGGCCCGGTGTGATATCAACGCTCTGCTTCCCATGCGACTGGCTATCCCCCGCTTTGCGCCCCGCCTGCCCGACGCGGCAGCTTGCCCACGTAGCATAGTCATAGCACGCGCGTTTTACATAGGTCATTGCTTTATACACATGCGCCTAACAGGATGTCCTCATGGTCAGCGCCTCGCGGGTTGCCTGCCCCGTGCGCCACACCGAATTCCCCGCCCCTTGGATCGGGCGGGGGTAGCTAAAATTGTTGCTCCAGGTCAATGAGGGTTCTTAGCCAGCTGGTCTCCAGGTAGCTATGGGGCGAAAATATCGGCAACCGGATACGTAAAGCCGGGCAGGACAATACCGCCATCCAGACTATCATCGACACGTAGTGTTCGCGCGGGTTGGTCCGCGTCTCCTGGTTCCCAGACGTCAACCTGCTGCCGGCGCGGCCATACGACCCATACAAGCAACGTCCCAGCGTCGAGGTAATAGTGCGCTTTCTTCCGCATCCCTGGTTTATATTGGTTGGGCGACGCTACTTCGACGGCTAGATCGGGGGCGCCGCGCGCGATCTTATCATAGTCCGGCGAGTCTAGCAGCGGCAGGTGGTCGGCCCGGATGAAGCCTACATCAGGCATTAACTCCGTCTTGGGGCCAAGCTTGTAGCCGCCCTGTTCGCCGGTAATGACTCCCAGGCGTCGTGGGCGTACGAACGTGACAAGAGCGGCCGCTATGATTTGTGCAATGCTCGTCGCCCGGATTCCGCTAGGAGGCATGCGCACCAATCTCCCTTCGACCAACTCATACTGCCAGCCGTCATCTGGCAGGGCCAGTAGATCATCAATCGTCATGGCCGCCATGTCTGGAACGACCTCAGCCCATGGGGCTAGAGAGTCCGAGGAGAGCGTCTGTACGTGACTCATAACCCCATGCCTCCAAACTAATATCCGACCGCGCAGCCGTCAGCGCGCGGCTCACTGCCAGCGACGTAGGCGCCGTTGGGCAGCCGCCAGATGATCTGGCCGCGCCCAAAGCCTGCCACGGAGGCCTGCACGGCGATGTGGTGGCCGCGCGCGTCCAGCCCCGCGATGATGTGCCGCGACGCGGCCATCTCGACCTCGACATTCTTGCCATGTAGCCACTGCCAGCGCGGCGCGTCCAGGCTCGTCTGTGGATTCATGCCGTAGTCGACGGTGTTGACGACCATTTGCAGGTGTCCCTGCGGCTGCATGTAACCGCCCATCACGCCGAAGGGGCCGACCGCCTGGCCGCCACGCGTCAGAAACGCCGGGATAATGGTGTGGTAGGGGCGCTTGCCCGGCGCGACCTGGTTGGGATGCCCCGGCTCCAGCGTGAAGCCGGCGCCGCGATTCTGCAAGGCGATGCCCGTATCGGGAACGACGATGCCGCTGCCGAAGCCCATGTAGTTGGACTGGATGTACGACACCATCAGGCCGTCACCGTCGGCCGCGCATAGATAGACCGTCCCGCCGCGCGGCGGCGTACCGGGCGCCGGCTCCAGCGCGCGCTCCCCGATCAGCGCGCGCCGCTCCGCCGCGTACGCTTTATCGAGCATACCCTTGGTAGGGACATCGGCCTTGACAGGGTCCGCGACGTAGCGGAAGGCGTCGGAGAAGGCCAGCTTCATGGCCTCGATCTGTAAGTGATAGCTTTCCACCGACTCGCGCGGATGCGCGGCGAGGTCGAACCCTTCCAGGATGTTGAGCGCCGCGAGCGCCGCGACGCCCTGCCCGTTCGGCGGGATCTCCCATACGTCGTAGCCGCGATAGTTGGTACTAATTGGGTCGACCCATGTGCTGGTATGCGCGGCGAGGTCGTCGCGCGTCAGGTAGCCGCCCGTCGCGGCGGCGAAGGCGGCGATGCGACGCGCCAACTCGCCGTGGTAGAAGTCATCGGCGCCGCTCGCGGCGATGGCGCGCAGCGTGGCGGCGTGGTCGGGTAGGCGCGCGATGTCGCCAGGACGCGGGGCGCGCCCACCGGGAGCGAAGGTGTCGAACCAGGGCGCGAATTCGGGGGCTTCCGTCCGGCGGGCATAGACCTCGTGCGCGCGCGCCCAGCCCTGCGCCGTGACCGGCCCCACGGGGTAGCCCTGCGCCGCGTAAGCGATGGCGGGCTCGAAGAGCGTGGCGAAGGGGAGCTTGCCGAAGCGGGCGTGCAGGTCGCGCCACGTCGCGGGCGCGCCGGGGACGGTGACGGGGAGCCAACCGGCCGCCGGGACCGCATCGAGACCCTGCTGGGCGAAGAGTTCGGGTGTGTGCGTGGCTGGGGCGCGTCCCGACCCGTTGAGCCCGTGCAGTGTCGAGCCGTCCCACACCAGTGCGAAGGCGTCACCGCCGATGCCGTTGGAGGTCGGCTCGACCACCGTCAGCGCAATTGCCGTGGCGAGCGCGGCGTCGACGGCGTTGCCGCCGCGTTGCAGCATCGCTAATCCGGCCTGCGCGGCCAGCGGTTCGCTCGTCGCCACGACGCCGCGCGCGGCGAGCACCGGCATGCGGCGCGACGGATAGGGGTAGTGCTCGGTATACAGGTTAGCGGCTGCGTCGGTCATGGTAGCTCCTCCGGACCCGCGGTCCCGCTTGGACTGCCGGTCATAGCCGAGAGCCCAATCCGTATGGCCGCATGGCAAACAAGCGCCGACCGTGGTCGGTTGAAGATACTATAGGGGTAGGTTGCTGGCTGAGTGATCGTGATCAGGCGGCTCAACAACCTACCCCTATAGTACGCCTTTTAGACGGGCAGCCGCAGGCGGCGCCGCACGCTCGTCGCTAGTGCGCCGCTACCGCTACCTGCTGCCGGTCGAGCAGGGTCAGCTTGGCGAGGTCGAGATGCGCCATGTCGTCGACGCGGTGCTCCCATATCCAGTCGATACCCTCGGCGGCGACGTAGCCCAGGTAGCCGCCGTCGAAGTAGCCGGAGAGGAACAGCACGAAGCGCACGCCCGCGCCGTACGCGCCGCGCAGACCGGCCAGCTTGGCGGCGTCCTCGACGCGCCGTCGATTTGAGCGAGCGTAGTCGCCGGACGCGCGCGTATCGATCAGCAGCGGCACGTCACCGACGCTGGACTGGTGTGGCATGACGGCGACATCGATGGACAGCGCGTCGAGCGCGGCCTTGCCGGGGCGCATCACGGGCACGTTGAGCTCGAATGTGAAGGTTCCAGGGAGCATACGGTCGAAGCCGAGGCGGCGGCCGGGCTCGACGTAGCTGTAGCCGCGCCCATTGAGCCACATCTTGATAGCAGCGAGTTGGCGGCGCTTCTGCGCGTCGCGGATGACCGCATCCGCCGAGGCCAGGCAGAGGCGGTCGCCCACGATCGTGGCGGCGCGGCGCAGCTGCACGCCGGTGAGGTGGTAGGTCCCGTCAAGCCAGGAGAAGATATCGCGGTCGGCCAGGCGCATGATGGCGTCGCCGATCCTCCCCAGGTCGTCGTCCACGACACTATCGAACAGCTGCGGCGGGATATGGCCGTCGCGCTCCATCGCCGTGACGAGGGCCGTGGAGGCGTGCGTGACGCCGATCAAGGTATCGCGGGCGATAGGCGGGTCGGTCATCATGCGCAGGGTGGTGAGCATACGGGGGTCCTGGCGCAGCGCCTCGGGCGTGACGGCGGTGAGGTTGCCGGTGGCGCGCAGGATCTCCTCGACGCGGTCGGCCGCCTCATTACGGGCGTCGCGATACGCTTGGGGGGCATAGCGCAGATACCAATCGTCGTAGTCGCCGGCCGACTGCGCGACATCGGCCTTCCACACCTGGGGCTTATCGGCGTTCACGGGCATAGGGCGCCTCCAGTTTCAAGTGGTCGCGGCGACGCGCCATATATTGTTGTGGGCGCGTCCTTTGCTCCTACCACACGACCGATCGCGGCGCAATCGCCACGATCCTTGCCCGTATCATGGCACACCCGCCGCCGCCAAGCCCGCTTTTATCCACAGCCCTTCCCTATCACTCTATAACGTACTGCTCTAATCTAGACTTTGGCCGTTTAGGCCGCATAACAGAGCATCTCGCTGAGGTGGTCGACCAGGGCGCGCGGGACTTTAATGATGTCCTCCCCTGGGGGCGACATGCAAAAAGTGGTCCCGGCCCACA
>JAABUM010004273.1_pt1 | contig 16351 bp, 17 predicted proteins | sample 5559161 | NCBI WGS metagenome assembly JAABUM01 (sample SAMN10711868, study PRJNA513369) | rock metagenome | isolation source: Antarctica rocks | place: Antarctica: Victoria Land, Siegfried Peak nord
CTGATGCTCCGGGCTACGTGCTCAATCCCACCCATCCAACCACCCGATCTGTCCGAAAACGGGCCTTCATCACACCACGGGTCTGGCCGTCAACCATGCGTGGCTGAAACTGATAGGTGGTGAGGAGGCCACCTACGATTTCTCGGCGTATCAGACTGGAGTGCAGATCAATCTCAGCCCGGGGCAGTATTCGATCACCTCGACAACGCAGCTGGCACAGCTTGGGCCGCTCGACCATGCCAAAGGCAACGTTTATAACGCTCTGCAGTATCAGGGTGATACCCGTTCGTTGATCGCCAATGCGGTTGGAGGCTCGGGTAATGACGCTATCATCGGCAACGCCGCTGACAACGTGCTCGAGGGCGGCCTGGGCAACAACACGATCGACGGCGGCGGTGGGCGCAATACGGCGCTGTATGAGGTTTCCCGGCAGCAGACGACGATAACCCTTGCCGGTGACGGGTCGATCGGCGTGAGTTTTCAGGGCGGGCAGGACAGCTTGCGGAACATCGAGGCGCTGCAATTCAACAACCAGACGGTCTCGACCGCAGACCTGCTTTGGATCGGGCTAACCGATACGACCACGGGCCGTTCCAGCGGGGTCGCGATGGACAACCCGGCTGTGAACAGCCCGAGCTACATCCATTCGCAATACATCTACGCTGGATCCGACAGCCTCGCGGCGAGCTCGTCGTTGGCGAACGTTTTCATCCACACTGGGAGGGGTGACGACGCGATCCAGGTCTCGAGCGGACAGAATGTGATCGACGGAGGACTCGGCTCCAATTTCCTGACGGGCGGCTCTGGCAACGACACCTTCTTCACCGATGCGCGCAGTCCGGGAGTGGTTTGGAACACGATCCGTAATTTTCACGCTGGGGATGCTGCGACTCTGTGGGGCTTTGATACCGCGGTGAGCAGCTATCATTGGGATAGCAGCCTTTCCGGCGCGGTGGGCTCGCAAGGGGCGACGCTGCGGGCCGACATCGTTGGCGGGTCGGGCCGGACAGGCGGCGGCATCGACGCGAGCATCACCTTTGCCGGGATGAGCCTGGAGCAGGCTAAGACATTGCAGGTCACGACGGGGACCCAGCCGGCCGGAAACTACTTATATTTCTTCAACGCTGCCGTTTGAGGGCGCGGCGGCCGCATGCGCGCCCGGGCTGCAGTCCGCCTTCTTCCTTGATCTATTTTAGCTAGAATTCGATGTTCTGGGAATGAAGTTCTCATCCCAGGAGATCACCGTCCTTGACCTTTTCAGCGGTATCGGCGGGTTCAGCCTCGGGCTGCATTGGGCTGGAATGCGAACCGGGGCGTTCTGCGAGGCCGATCCATTTGCCCGCAGAGTGCTTGCCCGCCATTGGCCCGGCGTGGCCATCTACGACGATGTCCGTACTCTGTCCGCCGTCCGGCTGCGCGCAGATGGGATACCCTGGCCGGGTCTGCTCTGCGGCGGGTTTCCGTGCCAGGACATCAGCCTTGCCGGTCGAGCTAAGGGGATCGAGGGCGAGCGTTCGGGCTTGTGGTCCCATATGGCGCGCCTGGTGCGTGAGTGCCGACCGCGCTGGGTGGTGGTTGAGAACGTTCCTGGCCTGCGAAGCCGGGGCGCGGACCGGGTGCTGTCTGACTTGGAAGCTGCGGGTTACGCCTGCTGGCCGCTGGTGGTGGGTGCTGTCCATACCGGCGCGCCGCATCGACGAAGCCGGGTGTGGCTGGTGGCTCAAGCCATTGCTGCCGACGCTCGTGGCACGGGACTGGAAGCATGGCAGCCTGCGCCAGCAGGGACGGCGACGGGCCTGCCAGTTGAACGACGCGGTGGGTGGCCGGCTGCACCCGGGCTACGCCGAATGGATCATGGGATTTCCCGAGGGATGGACGGGAGAAATGCTGTCGGTTGCAGGCGCTCGCGCATTCAGGCGCTCGGCAATGCGGTAGTGCCGGCGAACGCCGCCATGATTGGGCGGGCGATCCTGGCGGCGGCAAGGCAAGGTCTGCCTGGCTCTGACGTGGCGTCGATGCCACATCTGTGACCTTGGTCACACAAAGCCAACGTTGGTGATTGTCAGTGTCACGTTGGCGTGTGTCTATAGGCAGTCTGGTATGTTCCAGGCTTTGGCCGGTGAGGATGCCCCGTGGCCGCGAATGATGCCTTCGAGTCACTGCTGTCTCGTTTATATGAAGCGGCGCTCGAGCCAAAGTTATGGCCGGCAGTTTGGGCGGAGGCGACGGCTGCGGCTGGGGGAATCGCACCGTCATTGCTGGTGGTTGCCGATAACAATGGTTCGGCGCCGTTAGTAACGCCGGGCTGGGGCGGGCATTCTTTGACTGCTGTTGCCGTTACTGTCGATGGACAAGCTCCCGCATCGCATTGCAGGACTGACCGGGTTGCCGCGCCGCCCCCGACTGAGGCGGAGCGGGCACAGATGGCGCAGCTGACTTCACACCTTCGCCGGGCTGTACGGCTGCGGGCTCGGTTGGCTATTGCGGAGGCGATGCAGGCGGCGAGCTCCGCGGCGTTGCGGGTTGCCGACACCGGAGTGATCTTGGTTACTGCGGGAGGCCGCATCGTTTATGCCGACGCGGCCGCGCAGCATTTGGCGGAGAGCGTTGGGCTGGAGCTGGAGCCTCGCCGGGGCGCGCTGCGATCGGCCGATACAGACGCAACGCAACATCTGCATGGCCTGGTCCACGATGCCGCCGCCGGCGGCGTGGGCGGCGACATGCTGATGCGTGCGATGGATGGTTCCGCCGTGGCGCTGGCGGTTTGCAGCCTGGTGAGCACGGCGGTTGGAGCCGAGGGTCCGGAGGGGGCGCCGGAACATGGACCGGGTGGGATTTCGGGGCAGGCGCTGGTGACGCTCCGCCGCTTGGCGCAGGTGCCCGCCAGCGCCAAGCGGGTAGCGGCGCTGTTCGGGTTGACCAGGGCGGAGGCGGACGTGGCGGTTGCCGTGGCGGCTGGGCAGCAGGTGGCGGCGGTGGCGGCCGGCCGCGGCGTATCGGCCAGTACTGTGCAGGCGCAGGTCCGCTCGGCGTTGGGAAAGGCCGGAGTTCCGGGCGTGCAGGAATTAGGGCTGCTGTTCGCGCGGTTGGGTTAGGATTGGAAGATAGGCCTTCGTGGGTGGATGAAACCGCTTTTCGCGATCAGTAGGTCAGGTATCGCCGATGCGCATCCGCCATTTGTTGCGGGGTGAGCAGACGAGGCTGGCCGGCGGCACGCGCCAGAAGGTATTGTCTGACTAAGGTTTCTAGCCGGAGCGCCGTTGCCACTGCGGCATCGAGGGTTGGCCCGGCGGCGATCATGCCGTGATTTGCGAGCAAACACGCAGTACGTCCACGCATGGCCTCGGTGGCGAGCGTCGCGAGGGCCGGGGTGCCGAAGGTCGTGTAGGGCGCGCATCGGACATCGTCGCCGCCAAAGCTGACGACCATATAGTGGAACGGCGGCAGCGGCTCGGCTAGGCAGGAGAGCGCGGTGCAAGCGTCGGCGTGGGTATGCACTATGGCGCCGACGGCCGGATTTTCATCATAGATCGCAGCGTGCAGCGCCCACTCACTGCTGGCGTTGGGCGCCGGGTCGTGCAGGGTCGTTGCGACCAGTTGGCTGGGCTCAATGCAATCGGGCGTCGTACCGGTCGGCGAAATCAGCATGCCGCCGGAGGTACGCAGGCTGATGTTGCCGCTGCTGCCCTGGATGAGGCCAAGGCGGCCGAGGGTGCGATAGGCGGCGCAGACCTCGGCCCGGATGGCGTCGGTCACTCGGCCGCTTGCTGCTTCAGGCGATCACTGAAGAGCTTGCGCAACTTGGCGACTTTTGGATTGATCACCGCGCGGCAGTAGCCGGACCAGGGATTGCGGGCGAAGTAGTCCTGGTGCTCGTCTTCGGCCCGATAGAATGTGGTGAGCGGCACGATCTCGGTGACGATCGGGCGGTCCCAGACGTGGGCGGCGTCGATCTCGGCCTTGATGCCGCGCGCCGTCTCGGCCTGTGCGTCAGAATGGGTGAGGATGATCGACCGGTATTGCGGGCCGATATCGGCACCTTGCTGGTTGGGGGTGGTCGGGTCGTGCAGGGTGAAGAACACGCGCAGGATATCGGCAAATGCGATCTGCTCGGGGTCGAACGTGATCTGCACCACCTCAGCGTGGCCCGTGCGCTTGCCGCAGACCTGTTCATAGGTCGGGTTTGGCACGGTGCCGCCGGCATAGCCGGAGACGGAGCCGTGCACGCCACGCAGGCTGAGGAACACTGGTTCAAGGCACCAGAAGCAGCCGCCTCCCAGGGTTGCGGTGTCGATCGTCATATTTCACTCCTTCGCATCGGTCTGGAAAATGGCGACGCGGTCGGGGGAACTCAAGCCGCGGCAGGCGCGAGCTAGTCCCGGCTGCGTAGATCAGCTTTGAGGTGAGAACACGGTTGTGATTCCGGATGGCAGGCTTGGCTGCAAGGGCGTTGTCAACCGGCCGGCGCGCCTGTCTGCTTGAGCGGATGGGCGCTAGCGAACTCGGGCATTGCCATGCATGCGTCGTGGATACGGCGGACGGTGGAGTAGGCCGCGAGGTCGACCTTGAAGCGCTGCGCACCGGCGACGTGGCTTGCGAGGCAACAATCGGCAATCGTGGGTGTGGGGCCGAAGCAGAACGACCCCGTGCTCGGCAGCAAGGCCTCGTAGGCTTCGAGGCCTTTTTGGAACCAATTGGCAGCCCAGGCCTGTTTTATTGCGTCATCTGCGCCGAAGACGCGGCCGAGATAGCCCTGTATGCGCGGCGTCACCAGCGGATGACTGTCGGCCGCGTGGATGGCGCAGAGGGCGCGCACCCTGGCGCGGTTATTGGCGCCTTGGGGCAGCAATGCTGGAGTGGGGTGGGTTTCCTCGATCCATTCCAGTATGGCGAGCGACTGGGTGAGCACCGTGCCGTCATCCAGCACGAGCGCCGGGACAGCGCCCATGGGGTTCACCTTGCGGAACTCGGCCGTGTTTTGATCACCGCGGTCGAGGTCGATCAGTTCCTCGCTGACCGACAAGCCCTTGAGGTTGAGCGCGATCCGTATGCGATAGGTGGCGAGCGAACGCCAATAGCTGTAAAGCTTCATTCTTTTACCGCTCCGGTCAGTGAGCTGACGTAGTATTCCACGAAGAATGAATAAAGTAACGCTACCGGGATAGAGCCGAACAGGGCTCCGGCCATCAGCGCGCCCCATTGATAGTCGTCGCCTTGCACCAACTGGGTCAGCACGGCGACGGGGACGGTTTTCTTCTCCGAGGACTGGATGAAGGCCAGCGCGTAGATGAACTCGTTCCAGCTCAGCGTGAAGGCGAAGATGCCGGCACTGATGAGGCCGGGCACTGCGAGCGGCAGGGTGATGCGGCGGAGGATCTGCAGCCGGGTGGCACCGTCGATCAGGGCGCATTCTTCGAGCTCGTAGGGAATCGATTTAAAGTATCCGATCAGCAGCCAGGTGCAGAATGGGATTAGGAAGGTTGGATAGGTGAGTATCAGGGCCAAGGGGCTGTCGAACAGGCCGAGCTTGAACACCATGGTCGCCAGCGGGATGAACAGGATGCTGGGCGGCACGAGATAGGCGAGGTAAATGCCGAGACCAACCCAGTTGCTGCCGCGGAATCGCAAGCGCTGGATGGCATAGGCGGCGAGCACGCTGGCGAAGATGCTGATGCAGGTGGCTGCGGCGGCGATGCCCATCGTTGTCATCAGCCATTGCGGATAGTCGGTGTCGAACAGCAGCTTTTTTACGTTCTGCAGGGTGGGAGAGTGGACCCAAAAGGGGTTGTATTCCTTGTAGTTGTACAGCTCGTTGTTTGGCTTGAACGTAGTAATTGCCATCCAGTAGAACGGAAATAGCAATACGATGATGAACAGCAGCAGCGGGACATAGACCGTTACGATACGGCGGGGGATGCTGTCCCAAGACAGCGCGCCTTGACGCTCGGCGGCCGGCTTGAGCGGGGTGTCGATGACCGTGTCAGTCATTGCTCTCGCCTTGCTGCCATTTGCGCCGGGCTAGGCCGAAGTAGCTGAACAGCGTGGCGGCCACGAGGAATGGGATCATGGCGACGGCGATGGCGGCGCCCTCGCCGAGTTGGCCGCCGGGGATGCCGCGCTGGAAGGCGAGCGTCGCCATGAGGTGGGTGGAGTTGACGGGTCCGCCGCGGGTGATGGCGTAGACGAGCTGGAAGTCGGTGAAGGTGAACAGGACGGAGAAGGTCAGCACCACCGACAGCACGGGCATCAGCATCGGCAGGGTGACGTTCACGAAGCGCTGCCAGGGGGTCGCGCCGTCCAGCATCGCAGCTTCGTATAACGAGGGCGAGATGGTCTGCAGGCCGGCCAGCAGGCTGATGGCCACGAACGGGATGCCGCGCCAGATGTTGGCGGCGATCAGGCTCAGGCGGGCGTGCCAGGGGCTGCCGAGGAAGTCGATGTTGGTGTCGATCACGCCCATGCTTTTCAAGATGTAGGAGATTATCGAGAATTGTGGGTCGTAGATCCACCAGAAGGCGATTGCCGATAGGACCGTGGGCACGATCCATGGCACCAGGACGATGGCGCGGATGAGGGACTTGAATGGGATGTTGTTGTTGAGGAGCAGCGCCAGCCAGAGGCCGAGGCCGAATTTCCCGACCGTTGCCACGGCCGTGTAGAACAGGGTGTTGGTGACGGAGAGCCAGAAGATGCGGTCGTGCCATAGGCTCTCGAAATTCTCGAGGCCGATATAGACTCCGGAGCGCCCGATCCGGGTGTCGGTGAAGGCGAGCCACATGCCGAGGCCGAGCGGATAGGTGAGGAACACCAGCAGCAGCGACAAGGCCGGGAAGAGGCACAGCGCTGCCAGGAACGGGCGGTAGTCGAACAGCCGGACCAGCCAGGTGTTGCGCGGGGGCGACCATCGCCATGGATGCGCCGGCGCCAGGGACGTGCCTGGCAGAATTACGTTCTCGCTCATTCGCTCCCCGGCATCGCTTTTTGTGGGTGCAGTATGCTTGAGCGCCGGGCGCAGCGCCACCGGACTTTGGCGGGCTGGGCTGAGGCCGGCTAGAAGCGGGTGATGCGTCGTTTGCTCGCGATCTGCACGCTGCCGGCCTGGCCGGTCCGGGATGGCTACTCGCTGCGCGTTGCAAACGTGCTGCAGGCGTTGGCTTGGTGTTGGAAGATCACGCTGCTGGCGCCCGGAGCGACGCCGCCGGGTGTGGTGGAGCATGTGCCACTTGTGCTGGCTGGCTCGGGCTTCAGCTATCCCTGGCGCTTCGACAATGGGCCGCTTGCTGCCGCGATCGAGCGATGCGTGGCAACTCAGCCAGACCGCGCACTGGTTTGGCCGGGTGCAGAGGGTGCTTGGCTTGCCAGCGGCGCCCGGATACCGGCGGTGCTCGACATGATCGATTGCAACCCGCTGGAGTTTGGCCGGGCGGCGTGGATGAGTCGAGGCCGGGACCGGTTGTGGAATGCACGGGATGCTATGACCGCCGCCTTACACGCGCGCCGGGCCGTGCGCGGGTTCGGGGCGACCGTGTGCGTGGGTGGGGCAGATGCGGCTTGGATGGCGCGGCTGGGTGGGCGGATCGTGCACATGGTGCCGAACGGCGTCGCGCTGCCGATCGGATCCGCGCCGGAGAACGCGCGCGCGACCGTTATCTTTGCTGGCACCCTGGACTATGCGCCCAATGTCGATGCGGTGGCGTTCATGGCGCATGACATCTGGCCGCGCATCCGGGCGGCGACGGCTAACGCTCGCTGGGTAATCGTTGGCCGGCGGCCCGTGGCGGCGATCCGTGCGCTCGACGGACGGGACGGCGTCGAGGTTCGGGCGGACGTCGACGATATGGCGTCCGAGCTGCAGGCCGCGTGGGTGGCGGTTGCGCCGATGCGGGCGGGGGTGGGCCTGAAGAACAAAGTGCTGGAGGCATGGGCTTGTGCCCGGCCGGTGGTGCTGACGCCGCTGGCGATGAACGGGCTGACGCTGCCGCCGGGCCATGCGGGGCTGGTGCAGGCGGGGGCGGCTGGGATTGCAGACGCGGTGGCGATGCTTTTGGGTGATGGCGCGGCACGGGAGGAGCTTGGCCGGGCGGCACGGGCGATGGTGGCGCGGGATTTCACCTGGGCGCGGGTCGGTGATCGGCTTGATGCGTTGTTGGAGTCGTGAGCGGGCGCTGCGGCGTGCAGCGCCCTAACCGGTCAGGACCGGTAGTAGCGTTTGGCCCGGCGCTCCGCTTCTTTGGCGGCGTCCTCCGGGCTGGTGTCCCCTGTGCTGGCGGAGGCGACCATGTCGACCATTACGTAGTCCGCCATCACGGCCCCTGACTGCTCGGTGATCGCGCCGGGGTAGGCGTACCAGCGGCTCTTTTCCATAGTTTCCTGATAAAGCTTGATTTTGGGATCGCTGTCCCAGACCGCGCTCTTTTCGTATGCCTTTAAAGGCTGGCCCCAATAGCCGAAGCTGCCGGTCAGCCATTTATCGTATTGCTCGACCTCCATCATGTAGGCGAGATAGGCCTTTGCCGCATTCGGGAACTTGGTGTGCCTGAAGGCCATCGCGTTGATCGCAAGCGCACCGTTGGTCACGACGCCGGCTGGGCCGATCGGCATGTTGGCGTGGTTCATGTCCGCCGCCATGGCCGCGATCTTGGGATCGGAACTCTTTTTTGCCGAGTAGTAGAGCGACACGCCGTTCTGCGTCACGCTGACTTCTCCGGCCAGCATCGCCTTGTTATTGCTGGGATCGAGCCAGGAGTTGGTGCCGGGGATAAAGGTCGCGTACAGCGCCTTGCCGAATTTCAGCGCCTCGACCGTTTCCTTGCTGTTGATCGTGACCTTGCCCTGCTCGTCGGTCATCTTGCCGCCGAAGGCCCAGACCAGCCAATGGCAATAGGCGCTGGCGTCACCGACTGCATGACCCAGCGCGAACCCGGCCGGGTGGCCCGACTTCTGCAGCTTGCGGCACATGTCGAGGAAGGCGTCCGTCTTGTCCGGGAACGTGTCGAAGCCGACCTCCTTGAGCCAGCTTTCCCGATAGATTGCGAGCCCGCCGCTTGCGCCCATCGGAATGGCGATCCACTGATTGGTACCGAACTTCTTGCCGTAGCGCTCGGCCAGGGGATACCAGCCGCCGTATTTCTTGCCGAGATACTCGGCGACGTCTGTGAGGTCGAGCAGCTTGTCGGCGTAGAGGTGCGGGTCGTCGGTCCAGCCCACAACGACGTCTGGGCCCGCGCCGGTATTGGCGGTGACCGCGGTCTGCGGGCGCAGGTCCTCCCAACCGGAGAAGTCCACGCGGACTTGTACGCCGGTGGTGTCGGCGAATTTCTTGGTGTTCTCGCGGAAGATGACTTCGTCCGGCTCGACAAACTTGGCCGGGCGCAGGATGCGGAGGCTGGCGCCCTTCTCGATGGCTAGGTTGAGCGGCGGCACGTCGGCGACAGGGATCGCGGCGCGGGCGGCGCGGCCCAGCAGCCCCGTGGCGGCTACAGCGCCGGCGCTAAGCCCCAGACTGCGTCGGGTGATGTCATGCATTGGTTAGCCTTCCCTTGAGTTTTTTTATATTATGCAACGAGACGGACGCCGGTATCGCGGTCGAACAGGTGGACCAGCGCCGGGTCGGCGGTGACGGTGATGGGCTCGCCGGGGCGGGCGGCGACGCGCTCGCGGAAGGCACCCATAACGGGCAGGGCGCCGGACTGCGCGCCGAGCCGGCCGTGCACCTGGGTTTCGCTTCCGGTGGGCTCTACGACCTGGACCAGCAATGGCACTCCGGCGCTGGTGTTGGCGGCGAGCTGCAGGTGTTCCGGGCGCACGCCGTAGATGGCGGGACGCCCAGTTTCGCGTAGGGTTAGGGGCAGGGGCCATAGGCTGCCGCCCTCGGCGCGGAAGCCGCCGGGCTCGACGGTCCCAGGCAGGAAGTTCATGGCGGGGCTGCCGATGAACCCGGCCACGAAGCGGTTGGCGGGGTGGTCGTAGAGGCCGAGCGGCGAGCCGACCTGCTCGACCCGGCCACCATTCATGACGACGATCTTGTCTGCCATCGTCATCGCCTCGATCTGGTCGTGGGTGACGTAGATGGTGGTGGTGCGCAGCCGCTGGTGCAGGTCCTTCAGTTCGGCGCGAGTTTGCACTCTTAACTTAGCGTCGAGATTGGACAGTGGCTCGTCGAATAGGAATACTTGCGGGTCGCGTACGATGGCGCGGCCCATTGCCACGCGCTGGCGCTGCCCACCGGAAAGCTGCCGGGGATAGCGGTCGAGCAAGCCATCGAGGCCCAAGATGCTGGCGGCGCGGTTTACCCGCTCGTCCATGGCGGCCTGCGGCGCGCGGGCGAGCTTGAGGCTGAATGCCATGTTGTCGCGCACGGTCATGTGCGGGTAGAGCGCGTAGTTTTGGAACACCATGGCGATATCGCGCTGTTTTGGCGGAACCTTGTTCACGATGCGGCCGCCGATTGCGACCTCACCGGCGTCGATCTCTTCTAGGCCGGCGATCATGCGCAGGAGGGTGCTTTTGCCGCAGCCGGATGGTCCGACGAGGACGGTGAACTCGCCGTCGGCGATTTCGACGCTGACGCCGTGCAGGATTTGGGTGGCGCCGAACGCCTTTCTGACGCCGCGGATCGAGACAGTCGCCATGGGCTGGACAATTCCTCGTTTTGGCCGTTGCAGCGGAGTATAGGGCGTGGGCGTGGGTTCTGCCAGGGAATGTACCGGGTCGATGGCAGGGGGTTAAGATGCATCTAGAACTTGCTCGCGGTCAGCCATTTTCATTTGGCGCCGTTGGATGAAGTAGACGCATCCTCAGCCGGTTCGGCCACTAGCAAGGTTGTTGGTGGCGATTTAATGAGGCCGATATGGCGCGCTATAGTTCACAAGCCTTCTGTGGTTTGAGATTGTTCGTGTCACTTTATATTCACCATTATCTTCTGATCTGTTTTCGTAGGAAATTTAGATTTCATCGTAAATCCACGCAGAACAATTGATAAACGGTTGACAGCCACGTTAAAAATTCCGCAATCGTATCTATCTTTAATGTTAATTATCTCGTATGATGCATCATGATGCAATTTTCGCTCACTGGATCGACCTGCCCGCGGACGCGCACTTGCTTGACGCTGCTCCTGTTGGGGACGGCTGTGTCGTGACTGAGCTGGTGGTAATGGATAGCCATACGCCATTGATCAATTCGTGTGACGTGACTGGACCAGGCGTGCCGAGGCCGGCTGCCGGCTTATCGGCGATCAATGGCTGGGTTACGCGGTATCTAGTTTCGGGTCGTTATGAAGCTTAGTCGGCGGATTTCTGGGACCGCTGACCGGGACGGGCGGCTATCGGGCGTATGCGTCCAGGCTGGCATATCGACGGGAACACGGGTTTGCGGCCTGCTGGGTGATGGCTCGGCCGTGGTCGCGCATCCTGCGGACGCTGAGGTTTTGGAGGCCGCCTGGGCACAGAGCGTCTCGACCGCTCTGCCCTTCGATCAGGAGTTCCGCCGGCGGCTGGCCGACGGAAGCTGGTGCTGGTCGCGCAGCCGGGCTACGGCGCAATTGGACAGCCAGGGCCGTGTGGTTTGCTGGCATGGCGCTACCGAGGACATCCGCGGCCGCGAGGCGGTGGAGGCTGCATACATGCGGCTGACGGAGAGACTAGAGGCACGGTTGGCGGAGGAGGTCGCGGCACGGGAGGCGACGCAAGAGCGACTGAACCAGGCGGAGCGAATGCAGGCTTTGGGGCGGGTCGCGAGCGGGATTGCGCACGACTTCAATAACGTGCTTCAGGTTATTGGCAGCGCTTTGTTCCTAATTGCAACACGGCCGGATGACGCGGCGCGGGTCGCGCGATTTGCCGCCGTGGCCGACGACGCGGCGGGACGGGGGGCGGCCATCACCGGTCGGCTGCTGTCGCTGGCGCGCAAAGGCGGGCTGCGTGCTGGCCCGGTCGACCCAGTGCTGCTGCTATCCAGTATGGCGGAGGTGTTGAGGCACACGCTTGGCGCCAACATAACGGTCCGGGTGGAAGCGGCGCCGGGCTTGCCACTTGTGTTGGCCGACCGCGGGCAGCTCGAGACCGTGCTGATCAATCTTGCGGCCATTGCGCGCGACGCGATGGCGGGTGGGGGCGTGCTGACGTTGTCGGCGGCGCGCGATCCGTCTCCGGTCGGCGTCGAGATCAACGGCCGGGTTTTGTCGAGCCCCGGCGGCTATGTACGCATTTCCGTTGCGGACACTGGGGAGGGGATGGACGCAGCGATCCTGGCGCGGGCCAGCGAGCCCTTCTTCACGACAAAGGAGGCTGGCTGCGGCACTGGGCTGGGCTTGGCCGTGGCGCAAGGCTTCACCGAGCAGTCGAATGGAGCGCTGCAGATCGAGAGCGCACCGGGCATGGGGACGACGGTGCGGATATGGCTGCCTTGCGCGATGGGGGCTGCGAGCGCTCCGTTCGAGCGGTTTAGGGCGCTGCGGTTGCCGAGGCTGCGGGGACGCGTGCTGTTGGTGGATGACGATGCATTGGTCCGCGCGACGCTGGGGGAGCAGCTGCAGGAGCTTGGCCTAAGCGTGGTGTCGGCCTGCGACGGCGTGGCTGGGCTACGGGCGCTCGCGGAGGATAAGGGAATAACGCTGCTCGTGTCAGACCTGACGATGCCGGGGATGGACGGGATGGCGCTGATCCAGGCGGCACAGCAGGTGCGACCGGGGCTGCCAGCAATGTTGGTGACGGGCCATCCCAATGCTGACGTGGCGCTGACTTCGGACGGGTCAAGTACCGGGCCGGCTTGCCTGTTACGGAAGCCGGTTTCGGCGGCGTGTCTGGCTGAAGAGATTGCGGCGTTGCTGGAGCCTCCGGCGGGGATGTGATTGCTAGGCGTGCGGTAGGGTGTGAGGCCCGTTACGAATAGTTGTGTCATGCCGCTATTCACGATCTGATTTAACAAATGCAGCTTTAGGTTGAATTATGCCAGAACTCCCAGTGATTGCGCCACCCGCGCTGCTGGGTGCGCCCTGGTATTTTGTCTTGGAGTGTCAGCGCCGCTCCGCGCGGGCTAGCGTCGAGCCGCACTACACATTGGGAGATGCACGCTAGCCGCAGCCGATGCAGTGCGATCAGCGCGTCGAGTTCTCGCGGGCGCGGGCCGAACCTGTCCTCCAACTCGTGCGCGAACGCGAGCAGCGCTGCCGGCTCGGGGAACCGGGCCAGCCGGGCGTAGAGCGACAGCCGCAGGTCCTGCTCTGGGATGTATAGTTTGGAAATGCGTCCGGCGAGCCCGGTATGCAGGGCAGGCGGCTGCGGTGGCGCGGGGTTGCCTTGCTGCTCGGCGACGGCGATGCCCAGGAGGTGCTGATATAGTCCTGTGCCCAATGCCCGCACGTGCCCGGCCTGTTGGTTTCCGAACAGGTCTGCGGCCCCGCGCAGGTCAAGATCTGCTGCGGCGATTGCGGCTCCAGCGCCAAGGCCCGAAGACGACTCGATGGCGTACAGGCGGCGCGGTGTTGCCGGCGGCAGGCTGCGTCCTGCGGGGGTCAGCAGGTAGGCCGTCCCGCGCCGGGAGCCCCGTCTCACCCGTCCGCGCAACTGATGAGGCTGGGCCAGCCCGAACCCCCGGGCTCGGGAGCGGATTGCGGTATGGGATGCTGCAACCTGCGGGGGCAGGGTGAGTTGCAGGCACATGGAACAGAATTGGGAACAGAATTGGTTTTGGCGGCGCGCAGGAATGCGGGCGGGGCTGGCGTTCGGTGCGGCGACGGGCGGCCGCATTGCCGCGGAGGGGCTTAAGATGGACCCGATGATGTCGGCGTTGGTCCGGTTTGTACAGCAGCGGCCGCCGGATGCAGCCGACATCGCTAAGCTGCGCGTGAGTTATGCGACGTTGCTAGCCTTAGCGGGGTTGCGGGCTGATCTCACGGTGACGATGACGGAGTTGACCATCCCGGGACTGCCGCCGGCGCGTGGGTATGCGCCGGGCGGAAGACACCGGGGCACGCTGCTGTATTTTCATGGTGGCGGCTTCATCATGGGCAGCCCGGTGCTGCGCGATGGGATATGCCGACGGCTGGCGGCGGGCGCCGGGCTGCGGGTGATATCAGTAGGCTATCGGTTGGCGCCGGAGCATCCGTTTCCGGCTGCGCATGACGACGCGGCCGCGGCACTGGCGTGGGTGCGTCGGCAAGAGGACGGGCCCTTGCTGGTGGGCGGCGATAGTGCGGGAGCGAACCTGGCGGCTAGCCTGGCGCGGGACGGCGAGGTGGATGGGCAGGTGCTGATTTATCCCGTCGTGGACATGGTGCAGTCGGCAGGCCGGTATCCCAGCATCGATGCGTTCGCGGATGGGTATCTATTGACTGCGGCAGGAATGGAGGCATGCGCACGAGCGTTGATCCCGCCGGGCGTGGACCGCGATGAGGCGAGATTGTCGCCGATCCGGGCGGACTTGTCGCGGGCTGCACCGGCGTTGATCGTGGTGGCCGGGTTCGATCCGCTGCGGGATCAAGGCGTGGCATATGCCGATGCGCTGCGGGCGGCGGGCCGGTCGGCGGAGCTGCTGGAAGAGCCTGAGCTGGTGCATGGGTTTGCGGATTTCGCGGGTGTAGTGCCGGAAGCACGGTGTGCGGTTGATCGGATGGTGCGAATGATACGCGCGATGGCCTGAGTTTGCCGTGGGGTGGACGGATCGGGATCGCGGCGCTTGGATGGGAGCGGGGGCGATCCTACGTAAGACGTCTAGTGTCCCGACTTTAATTACATTGCGAGCTGGATTGAGGATTTGATGAACCGACGCGATCCGATTTGGCTGGCTTGGGCGGTTGGGCTCGTACTGGCGGCAGTCGTGTATGTCGTCGGTCCCGACCGATTTGTGTTTCGGGTCGTGGACTCGTTGCATGTGCTGGCTTGGCGGCTCAGCGAGGCGGTCGAGGACTTGTCTTTGCTGGCGCTCGACTTGGTGCGGGCGCTGGCAATTGGGCTGTTTGCGACGTTTGTGGTATTGGCGGTTGCGGTGGCGCGACGGGGCGGGCGTGGACGTGGAGCGCTGTTGCTGGTCACACTGCTGTTCGTGGTGCTGGCCGGCGGTGGGGTGGATGGGGCTGCGCCAAATGCGCGCTGGACTGCGGCGCTGCTGCTGTCGGGCGCTGGGGCTGCGATCATGACCGGGCGCTTGCGACAGACAGGGGCAGTTGTGCCACGTTAACCCACGAGGGCTGGATGGCAGCACTCAGCGGGCGTTGAGTGCGGCCACGATCAGATTGATGCCCTGGGCGTGCCAGCGTTTTATGTGGAATGGACTATCAAGAGGCATGACCGAGGAAATGCGTGGGCTTTGGTATCAAACGCCCTACCCGCTGACCTTCACCATCGCAATGGCTGACGCCGACCTTCAACTCATAAGCCTGCTGACCTTTGCGACGTTTCAGGGACCACCTCATCGGTAGCGGGGGTCCTTGCAGTTGTTCGCCTCGGAGAAGGCGGCCACCTCCCGTTCCTCGCCCCAGATCTTCCGGCCAGCCCGCCTTGGGTGCCGGGCGAAGTGGGCATTGCGCTCCTCGAAGTGCCGATCGATTGCAGACTTCGCATCCTCCACCGTCCGGTAGTCGCTGTTGTGGATGACCGCACGGGCCATGCCGCTGAACACGGACTCGATCACGTTCAAGAACTGCGCGCCCGACGGAAGCGGTGCGGTCTCAACCATGGGTCCGTCCCCACCCGCGGCGACCGCCGCATTGTGTTCGTCCACGCGCTGGTGCAAGCGCTTCGAGACGTGCCAAGAGGCGGCGTCCCATGAGAGGTATAGCTTGCGGCGGTCGCGGTAGCGTTCGACCAGAAGTTCCATCATGCGGATCATCTCGGCCGTATTCTTGCGCTGGCTGTAGAAGTGCGTGACCTGATTGCCCGAGAGTTCGAGGGAGGCCGTCATGGTCAGGCAACCGCGTGACTTCTGCCACTGCGGCACGGTGCGCTGCTCGCCGGGGGCGGCCAGAGCACGGCCGGGCTTGGCTTTCACCGCAAAGGGCCCGAACTCGTCGATGGAAAAGAACGCCTCGTCAGCGCCGAGCCCTGAAAGGATCGCCTGGATGCGCGCGAGCTTCTCGCGGTAGTCGGGATCGGCGGAGGTCAGCACGACGCGGGCCTTGCGCCAGCGGTAGCCGGCGGCCTTGGTAATCTTGCGGATCACTCCTGGGCAGACAGGCTGCCCCGTCTCCGCCAGCACGCGTGCGAGGTCGGCCATGATCCACGTCGTGCGATTGATGCCATGGTTGGACGGCGGCTGATGCAGAAGGCCGAAGACCGCCTGCTTGACCGCCTCGTTCTCGAACTTGCGGGTGGACCTGACCTGGCGGACGAACAGCGCCTCGTGCCCGCCCTCC
>JAABUM010004274.1_pt1 | contig 16343 bp, 14 predicted proteins | sample 5559161 | NCBI WGS metagenome assembly JAABUM01 (sample SAMN10711868, study PRJNA513369) | rock metagenome | isolation source: Antarctica rocks | place: Antarctica: Victoria Land, Siegfried Peak nord
GCCGGAGCCTCAAGCTGGCTCCGCCCAGTCGTAGAGCCTCGGCCCCTTGGTGCCGTCGCCGGCCGACAAACGATGCCACGCCGAGGCCTCCAGTCCGCGTGCGATCTCCTCGGCCGTGCCAGCGAAAGCAGGCGTTTTACCCCAAGAGTTGAATGGCCTGTTGGCGTTCACGCCGAGCACATAGCCCTTGCCAACTCGTCGCAACGCCGTCTCGAGCGCCCCCACCCCGTAGACGCTGTCGGCCGCTACCCATCCGAAAGGCACCCCGGCCGCGATGGCACGCCCGATCATGGCCGACGCCATCTGCGGCTTCGTCGTGAAACCGATATCGGCTGGAACACGCGTCTGCTTCAGGCGCGCCGGATCATCCGTCCACACCTTCGGCAGGTACAGCGCCCGATCGATGAACGCGTGGCCGTGGCGCGAAACATAACTCGCAAAAACGCCGATCTGGCAGTTGGTGATCTTGCCGGCTGACCCTGTATATTGACGGTTCACACCGCATGAGGCTTGCCTTGCTTGAGAAAGCCGGTCTCGTCGATAACCAGTACGGCATCGTCGTCGGCCAGATGCTCGACCACATAGTCGCGCACCACGTTTCGCAGCGCTTCAGCATCCCAACGCCCGCGTCCCAGGATGGCTTGCTGGCGCCATGGTCCAGGATCTCCGGCCGCCTCAGCCCGCATCCACCCCGTCTTGCGCTGCTCCGTCCCCAGCAGGCCGTCCAAGAACAAACCCGCCGAAGCCGCAACGCGTTCTTGCGTGAACAGGGGCCGCATCCGCCCCTTCACATCTCGCAGCGACGAGGCCCATAACTCCAACGTCGTCTCGATCGAGGCTCCTGCCATCCCATGACCTCCGAGTCATGGTGAGCCATTGATTCAGAGGTCCTGGAAAACCGCAACTGTAATGTTAGAGCCTGACTCAAAAGCCCCTCACCGCTCAGCCCAGCAGAGGGGAAACCGGAGTGGGATCGGGAGGCGCTCCCTTCTTTGGCCTACCCCTTTTGAGGCAGGTTCTTAGCTCGACTTTGCGCATTTTCAGGACCGGCGTTGAGTCGTTTTCGATGGCTCTGGATTCTCTGAGCAGTTGATCTGCTCTGGGAGTGACGGCGATGATCGGCCCTGCCTGTGATCGCCGCTCGGCCGCGTGGCTGTTCCCCTTCCAGGTGTTGTTCACGCGTCCGACATGGCGGCGCGTCCTCGTCCTGGTCGAGGGCACGGTTTTGACGCCGCACCGCCGAACCGTCAGTGCGGCCCTTCGCGCTGCCGGCAAAAGCGACGATGCTGGTTTCGGCCTCTACCATGCCGTGCTGAACCGGTGCCGCTGGTCCGCCCTGGCGGCCGCCCGGATCCTGCTTCTGATGCTGGTCGACCGGTTTGCGGCATCGGGACCGATCGTGATCGGTCTCGACGACACCATCGAGCGGCGATGGGGCGCGAAGATCAAGGCCCGCGGCATCTACAGGGATCCGGTGCGGTCGAGCCACGGTCACTTCGTCAAGGCGAGCGGATTGCGCTGGCTGTCGGCCATGCTGCTGGTGCCGGTCCCATGGGCTGGTCGCGTCTGGGCGCTGCCTTTTCTGACCGTGCTGATGGCGTCGGAGCGCGCCGCGGCGGTGCGCGGGGTCAGGCACAAGACGCTGGTGGACGGCGCCCGCCAGATGATGCTGCAGATCGCACGCTGGCTTCCGGGCCGCACCATCATCGTGGTGGCGGACAGCGCCTTCTCGGCCATCGATCTGCTGGCCGCGGTGCGGACCCGCGTCAGTGTCGTGACCCGACTGAGGATCGATGCCCGCCTGTTCGTGCCCATAGCGCCGCGCGAGGCCGGCACGATCGGGCGGCCACGGCGCACCGGTGCGCGGCTTCCGACCCTGGCCCAGCGTCTGCTCGATCCTCAGACGACTTGGCAGACGCTGATCGTCCAAGGCTGGTACGGCGGAACCGAGCGATGCGTGGAGGTCGCCACCGGTGTCGCGGTATGGAGCCACCCAGGTCGGCCGGTCGTGCCGCTGCGGTGGCTTCTGGTGCGCGACCCTCTCGGACTCTTCAAGCCTCAAGCCTTCCTGTGCACCGATCAGGGCGCCAGCCCCGAGGACATCCTGTCCTGGTTCGTCCGAAGCTGGACCATAGAGGTCACCTTCGCCGAGGTCCGTCGTCACCTCGGCGTCGAGACACAGCGGCAGTGGTCCGATCGCGCCATCGTCCGCACGACACCGATGCTGCTCGGCCTCTATGCTCTCGTCACCCTCTGGGCCGATGACCTTCATCGCTCTCAAGCACTCGTCGTGCGATCAGCCAAGTGGTACCGCAAGACGAACCTGACCTTTACAGACGCCATTGCCGCCGTTCGGCGCCAGATGTGGGCCGAAGCCGCTTTCGCGACATCTCCGCCACAGTCCGGGATGTCGAAAGTACCGCGACACATCTACGATCGCCTCGCAGACATCGCCTGTTACGCCGCCTGAAATGCGCAAAGTCGAGCTTAGTGACCCGCTCGCACCACTGCGTCGCCACGGTTGCGCTCCGTCCAGCGCATGGCCGCGAGGATCAGCAGGTTGATCGAGGCGTCTTCCAGAAAATCCACGCTGTCCGCAAACAGTGACACCGAACCGATAGCTATGGCGACGGTGAATTCGATGCTGAAGTAGCTCAGGTTGAGCAAGGCAGCAAGGCGAACCACCCGCGTCAGGCTCGTGCGATCCTCCGAGGAATTCGACGACGCAGGCCTAATGCGGCCGCTTCCGTCCTGCGATCGCATCGTGAACGTGAGGGAGACACTGGTCGGATTTATGGTTCTGACGCGTCCGCACGCCGCGGAGCCGAGAGATAGTTACTCGAAACTCGGTAGTGGGTCAGTTTGAAATCCGGCCGGGTTGACGGCGCCGCCAAGTGGTGCCCATCTCGACGCGAGATGCAAGGCACGGTCAATCGGCATGGCGCATAAGGTCGAGTCATTTGCCCGTAATGGGGTGACACTCAAGAACGTGCGCGCCGATTGGTCCGGCGTAAGCGAGGACCGCAAGACCGTTGCGGTTTCGCTCTGGGCACACCTTTTCGAGCCGCTGAACGACTACGCCTACGACGTTTCGGCGTGGACGATGTCGCTTCATGGGAGGGGCGGTCGGGCAACCTCACGCGGCTCAAGCACCTTCATCATGCCTTCGACCATTGCGACGGCATCTTTCGCGTGGTGTTCGCCACAGCCAAAGACCCGGACCAGTCTGTCCACGAAAGAGCCGACTACCACCCTCGTCCGGAACTCCTAATGCGTATCGGGAGCCGATCCGACATAAGCGACCGAGGCGAGTTTCGCGCCAAGCTGATGAGGCACTGACACATGAAAATTCCAAGGAGGACGTAGCATGATGCGCGGGATGATGGGCGACGGGACGATGGGCGGGATGATGTGGGGAATGGGGCTCTTCGGGCTAACGGGCCTTCTAGCGGTGATCTTGTTGGTCGCCGCGTTGATCAAATATGTTTTCTTTCGCTGATATTTCAGCCTGACCCACTACCCGAAACTCTTGCAGAGAGACAGGCCTCGTGCCACCTTCGCCGGGTGAAGGTTTCATCAGCTTTTTCGCGCCTGCTTGCCCTTTTTTCGATCCTGGGCCTGCTGCTTGCGCCCCTCACTCTTCCGGCAGCTGCCGGATCGATGATGGGCGGCGTCGGCATGAGCATGGGCGACAAAATGCCCGATTGCCCCGAACCGGCGACGCCGGATAGCGTCAAGAGCTGCCCGCTCGCATCCCTGTGCTCGCTCCAGGCTGTCCAGAACATCCCGGACGTTCCTAGCGTCGCCGCGGCATTCACGGTCGTGCGTGTCCAGGTCGGAAGCGATGAGCCGCGGTCCGGCTTGATGCCCATCCCGACTCCGAGACCTCCTAGAGCCTGAGGACAGCCCCGGCTCCGAGCCGGACGACCCGCGGACCACCGCGGGCCTGGAGACGTGTCCGCGCACCGGACTGCGTCGCTGACCTGACATCTTGGAAATCCAAACATGACGAAGTTCACCCGTCCTCGCGTCGTCGCGGCGGCGCTCATCGCCTGCGCCCTGACCGCATCCACGCCTTCGTTCGCGGACATCAAGAACTACCAATTCCAATTGGTCGACAACACCGTCAAAGTGGGACCGACCGCGATCATCACGGTGCGGCTGATCGAGAAGACCACGGGCAAACCCGTCCCCAATGCCGTCATCTTCGCCACGCACCTCGACATGACGCCGGAAGGCATGCCGACGATGTCGACGAGCCTCACGCCGATGCCGGGTGCCGAGCCGGGCACCTTCCGGTTCAAGGCCGACGTGAGCATGGCGGGCAAGTGGCAGCTCTCGCTCGGGGCGAAGGTCCAGGGCGAAACCGGCACCGTCGAGAGCAAGCTGGTTATCCCGGCACAGAAATGAGCCGCTTGCCCTTGATCATGGGCACCCTCGTCGCCGTCATGGTGGCGGGGGGAGCCGGCTTCGTGGCGGGCAGACATGAGCCGCCAATCTTGTCGTCCGCCGATTGGCTGAAACCGTTCTTGGCCGCCGTGCATGCGTCGTCTCCAGCAAAGAGCGCGGCCGCCGGTCCGATCGTCTACTACCGCGATCCGAACGGGCCATCCTACTCGGCGGTCCCCACCGACACGACCGACGGACGACCCTTCGTCGCCGTCCACGCCAGCGAGGACGTCCATTTCGACGAAGTCGCCGCCGCCGAGAGCACGGATACGGCGATGGCAGCACCATCCGAGCTCGGTCCCAAGCCCGAGGGCGAGAAGCACATCAAGTTCTACCGCAACCCGATGGGCTTGCCCGACACCTCGCCGGTGCCGAAAAAGGACTCGATGGGAATGGACTACATTCCCGTATTCACGGGCGACGACGAGGACGGATCGACGCTGAAGCTGTCGCCCGGCAAGCTGCAACGGACGGGCGTTCGCTCCGAGGCTGCCGCCATGCGGACCTTCGCCACGACGGTCCGCGCCGCGGGGACCGTCCAACTCGACGAGCGGCGGCAGTCCGTCATCGCGCTCCGCTTCGACGCGTATATCGACAAGGTGGAGAATATCACGACGGGCAGCGTGGTTCGCCAGGGCCAACCGTTGATGCGCGTCTACGGGCCCGAGCTCCTCGCGCCGGCGGCGCAATATCTCTCAGCCCTCAACGAGAAGGCCGATCCGGCCAGCATGAAGAGCACGCGCCGTCGCCTCGAGAACTTCGACGTTCCCGATGGCGTCATCGCCCAGATCGACCGCACCCGGGAAATCCCGCAGAGCCTCGTCTGGCCGTCGCCGCGCACTGGCATCGTCGTCGAGCGCAAAGCCGTCGATGGAATGAAGGCTTCCGCCGGCGAGACTTTGTTCCGGCTCGCCGACCTCTCCGTCGTCTGGGTGGTCGCCGACTTCCCAGAAAGCGACCTGCCCCTCGTCTCGATCGGAGAGCCGGTCAGCGTGAAGCCGCGCGGGACGGATCGCAGCTTCGAGGGCAAGGTGGCGCTGATCTATCCCTCGATCAACAAGGAGACCCGCACGGCCCGGCTCCGCGTCGAACTGTCGAACCCGGATGGGTTGCTGATGCCGGACATGTATGCCGACGTCGAGATCGCCACCGGCAGCAAGCGGCCGGTCCTCGCCGTCCCGAACGACGCCCTCATCGACGGCGGCGACCGCAAGGTCGTGATCGTCGACAAGGGCGAGGGCCGGCTGGAGCCCCGTAACGTCAAGACCGGCCGGCGCGGCGACGGCTTCGTCGAGATCACCGACGGCATCGCCGACAAGGATCGGATCGTCGTCGGCGCCAACTTCCTGATCGACGCGGAAAGCAATCTCAAGAGCGCTTTGCACGGCCTGAACGCGCCTGGAGACTCCCAATGATCGCGAGCCTCATCACCTGGTCGGCCCGCAACATCATGCTCGTGCTGATCGCGACCGTCTTCGCGGTCGCCGGCGGCCTCTACGCGGTGCGCCACCTGCCGCTCGACGCGATACCGGACCTGTCGGATACGCAGGTCATCGTCTACACCGAAGACCCCGGTCAGGCCCCGCAGGTGGGCGAAGACCAGGTCACCTATCCGCTGACCACCGCCATGCTGACGGTGCCGAAATCGAAGGCGGTTCGCGGCTTCTCATTTTTCGGTGTGTCGTTCGTCTACATCATATTCGAGGACGGCACCGACATCTACTGGGCGCGTAGCCGCGTGCTCGAGTACCTCAACGCCGCAGCGACGCGCTTGCCGACTGGCGTCACGCCGACGCTCGGGCCGGACGCCACCGGAGTCGGCTGGGTCTATCAATACGCAGTCACGGCGAATAACCAGACCCTCGCCGAGACCAGGACCACCCAGGACTGGGCGCTTCGCTACGGTCTCGCGAAGGCCGAAGGCGTGGCCGAGATCGCCGGCGTGGGAGGCTTCGTCAAGCAGTACAACGTCGTCGTCGACCCGCAGCGGATGCGCGACCTCGGCATCTCCATGGACAAGATCCGCGAGGTCATACGGTCGAGCAACACCGACGTTGGCGGCCGCACGCTCGAGCTCTCCGGCTTCGAGTTCATCGTGCGCGGCAAGGGCTACCTGCGGGGCATCGAAGACCTCGGCAAGATCGTGCTCAAGGTCGCCAACGGCACGCCAGTTTTGCTGAGGGACGTGGCGCGTGTGGAGCTCGGTCCGGACGAGCGGCGCGGCATAACGGAACTGAACGGCGAGGGCGAGGTCGCGAGCGGCATCGCGCTGCAACGCTCGGGCTCCAACGCGCTCGATGTGATCGACAACGTCAAGCAGCGCCTCGCCGCCCTGATGCCGAGCCTGCCCGAGGGCACCAAGATCGTGCCGGTCTACGATCGTTCCGGCCTCATCGACTCCGCTATCGAGACCCTGAAGCACACGCTGCTCGAGGAAAGCGTGGTCGTGGCGCTGGTCTGCATCATCTTCCTCCTGCACGTCCGCAGCGCGCTGGTCGCCATCCTCATGTTGCCGGTCGGGATCCTCATGGCGTTCGGCGCCATGCGGATGCTCGGGCTCGGCGCCAACATCATGAGCCTCGGCGGCATCGCCATCGCGATCGGCGCCATGATCGACGGCGCGATCGTCATGATCGAGAACGCCCATAAGCACCTCGAGCGAGCCGAGCCCAACAAGCCTCGTGCGGAGGCGCTGATCGAGGCGGCGCGGGAGGTCGGGCCGGCCTTGTTCTTCAGCCTGCTCATCATCACCGTCTCGTTCATGCCGATCTTCACGCTAGAATCGCAGGAAGGCCGGCTGTTCGGCCCCTTGGCCTTCACCAAGACCTTCTCGATGGCGGCGGCCGCCATCCTGTCGATTACGCTCGTGCCGGTGCTGATGATCCTGTTCGTGCGCGGCAAGATCATCGCCGAGCACAAGAACCCCATCAACCGTGCGCTGATCTGGGTCTATCGGCCGCTGATCCGCGGCGTCCTCAAGGCCAAGACGCTGACGATCCTGCTCGCCCTTTTGGCGCTCGGGGCCAGCGTCTGGCCCGCGATGCAGCTCGGCACCGAGTTCATGCCGACGCTGAACGAAGGGACGCTGCTGTTCATGCCGACGACCCTCCCGGGCATCTCGGTGACTGCGGCGAGCGAACTCCTGCAGACCCAGGATCGGATCATCAAGACCTTCCCCGAGGTCGCCTCGGTCTATGGCAAGGCCGGGCGCGCCGACACCTCGACCGATCCCGCGCCGAGCGAGATGTTCGAGACGGTGGTCAACCTCAAACCGAAAGAGCAGTGGCGTCCTGGAACGACGCTTGAGGGGCTGACGGCCGAGATGGACAAGGCTCTGCAGTTCCCCGGCGTCTCGAACGCCTGGACCATGCCGATCAAGGCCAGGACGGACATGCTCGCCACCGGCATCCGCACGCCGATCGGCATCAAGGTTCTGGGCAAGGACCTGGGCGAGATGGAGAAGGTGGCGCGCCAGATCGAGACCGTGGTCCGAAACGTGCCGGGCACGACGAGCGCCTACGCCGAGCGGGTAATCGGCGGCTATTACCTCGACATCGTGCCCGACCGCGACGCCCTGGCCCGCTACGGCCTGATGGTAGGCAACCTGCAGGACACGATCTCGATGGCTCTCGGCGGCGAGGCCGTCACGACCACGGTCGAGGGCCGCGAGCGCTATACGGTGAATGTCCGCTACCCGAGGGATCTGCGCAGCGACCCGCAATCGATCGCGCGCGACGTTCTCGTCGCGATGCCGGCCGGCGGCATAGTGCCCCTGGGCGATGTCGCCAAGGTGCGGCTTGCCCGCGGCCCGACCTCGATCCGCACCGAGAATGGGCAACTGGCGCTCTACATCTTCGTCGATATGCATGGCCGCGATCTCGGCGGCTACGTCGCCGACGCGCAGAAGGCGGTGGCGGACAACGTTCACTTTCCGCCCGGAACTGACGTGCAGTGGAGTGGTCAGTTCGAGTACCTGGAGCGAGCGACGGAGAAGCTGAAGATCGTCGTGCCGGTCACTCTGCTGATCATCTTCCTGCTGCTTTACCTCAATTTCGGACGCCTGGCCGAGACGCTGATCGTCATGTTGTCGCTGCCCTTCGCTCTCGTCGGTGGGCTCTGGCTGATGTGGTGGCTCGGCTTCAACATGTCGGTCGCGGTGGTGGTCGGCTTCATCGCGCTGTCCGGGGTCGCGGCCGAGACCGGCGTGGTCATGCTGATCTACCTCGACCAGGCGCTCCACGAGGTCAGGACGGAACGGGAGTCTGCCGGTCGCCGATTTACCCGTGCGGACCTGAACGAGGCCATCATGCTGGGCGCCGTCGAGCGTGTGCGGCCGAAGATGATGACGGTCGTCGCCATCATGGCGGGCCTAGTTCCGATTATGTGGAGCACGGGAACAGGGTCGGAGGTCATGCAGCGCATCGCTGTGCCGATGATTGGCGGCATGGTGTCCTCGACGCTGCTGACCCTCATCGTCATCCCCGCCATCTACGCGCTCGTCAAGGGCTGGGGGCTGCCGAAGGCGGGCTCGCAACCCATCCCCGTCGCCGAACCGGGTGCCGTCGAAATCCGGCAAGCCGCAGAATGAACCCGAGAACGGCGAGAAGGACCGTCCCCGGCATCGCTCGGATTCAAAGACTTCCATCAAACACGGGGGCTGGGTCGTGTCCATTGGCAAGCAAACCCGTTCCAAACACGACCGCAGCACAGCATATTGAGCGGCTATCCACGGTCTCAGACTAGACAGTTAACAGAAAATTGTAGGGCGAAGTGAGCCATGGCTCACGCCGAGTGTATCGTGCATTGAGTTGCGGCAAGCTGACCGAGAACAGATATGCCGCGAGGCCTCCAAACCGGAGGTTCAGCCAGAACGTGTAGTTCAGGCTGCACTCATGAATTGCATTCGGATGTCCGGGTTCGAGGCCTCGGAAGAGACGTGAACGAAGGGGTAGCTTATCGCGTACTCAGCTCCGAACCTGCAGGTCCGCTCTCGGCCATGTTGAGCCGAAGTGCTGCCGGACAGCAGTCACCAACTTCGACCAGTCAGCAGCTGGATGGTGCCTCAGGGCCGTCGATGCCTCGGCCAGCTATAAGTGACCAGTGCCCTCCGTGATCAATCGGCTGGGCATTTGCTCGCTTCGGGTGTTTTTGCGTAGAATTATTGCCGAGGCAAATCGGTTGACAGGTCGTTGCAGGTCGATAAATTGCCCACACGATGAAGAAATGCCCGCGCCGCGCTCAATGTGGTCGGAGGGCGATCTCGCGCGGAGGAACACACGTTGGTCAAACAAAAATCGGCACGTTCGCTGGTCGCACTGGCGGCCTTTACCCTGCTCGCCACGAGCGCAGTCCCGGCCCTGGCCAACGGCAAGCGCATCGGCATGGTCTCGCGGGAGATCACCAACGATTACAATCGTGGAATCATCGCCGGCGCCCAGAAGGTCATCGAAGCCAACGGCGACACCATGATGGTGGTCGACGGCGGCGGCGATCCGCGCAAGCACAACGAGAATATCGAGAACCTGATCAACTCCCACGTCGACGGGCTGATCATCCAGTTGGGCGATGCCCAGCAACTCGCCCCGGAGGTCGCCAAGGCGAATGCGGCGGGCATCCCGGTTGTGACGACATCGGTGGGCGCCAAGACGGAAGGAGCCTTGACCGAGGTCGGCGGCGACGAGGACCTTATGGCCACCATGATGACGCGAGCGCTCCTATCGTCGATCAGCTACCAGGGCGACGTCTACGTCGTGTGGGTGCCGGGCGCGCCGCTACTCGAAACGCGCAAGCGCATCCTCGAGGCCATGGTCAAGGACTACCCCAAGATCAAGCTGCATGAGGTTCCCACAGAGCATAGCGCCGCCAAGGTGCAAGCCCAGATGGAGGACATCCTCACCGCCAATCCGGACCCGGGCAGCATCGCGGCGGTGTGGGGCGCCTACGACCTCCTGACCTCCGGTGCCGTCCAGGCGATCCGGCAAGCCGGGCGCAACGAGATCAAAGTCGCCTCGATCGACGGCGACCGGGTCGGCTTCCAGATGCTGCTGTCGGACGGCAGTCCGTTCGTGGCGACGGTCGCCCAGGACGTTCCCCACATCGGAGAACTCGCCGGCCAGACGATCGAGGACGCGCTCAAGGGCAAGAAGGATTTTCCGGCCTTCATGTTCACCGACGCCTTCGTAGCGACTCGCGCCAACGGCGTCGCGGCTGCCGAGCGTCGCTGGGGCCAGGACGTCTGGAAGCAGATCGACATGGACCCCAAGGAGATCGCAGGCCGCCTGCCGCAGACCGAGACGGTCCTAGTCGTACATCCGGTTCTGCCCTGATCCGACGCCGATCGGAGAAACGAGGGCCTGAGATGGCAGTTACCGCTGCTGAATCGCGCACGATCCGGCCGGCACAGCTGGCCGAGCACGCGCTCGAATGCCGTGGCATCCGCAAGACGTTCCCCGGCGTCGTAGCGCTCGACGGGATCGACCTCGGCGTGCGGCGCGGCGAGGTTCATGCCTTTGTGGGCCAGAACGGCGCCGGCAAGTCGACGCTCGTCAAGGTCCTGACGGGCGTCTACCGGGCAAGCGCAGGGGAGATCCTGGTCGAGGGGCGGCCCGCGCGGCTGGCGAGCCCCGCCGACGCCGAGGCGGCCGGCATCGTAATCGTCCACCAGGACCAGCAGCTCGTCGGCAAATTCGACGTGACCCGGAACATCTTCCTCGGACGCGAGATAGTGCGGAGCGGCCTGCTCGACTTCCCGCGCATGCGGACGATTGCCAAGGCGATGCTCGACAGGGTCGGGGCGAGCTTTCCCGCCAAGACGCTGGCGCGCGACCTCAGCGTCGCACAGCGCGAACTGGTGGCGATCGCGGCCGCGCTTCTGCGCGATCCAAAGGTGCTGATCCTCGACGAGCCGACGGCGTCGCTCAGCAATACCGAGGCCGAGATGATCTTCGGCCTCGTGCGGCGGCTGCGCAATGCCGGCGTCACGATTATCTACATCTCGCACTACCTCGACGAGGTCTTCGACCTCGTGGATCGCATCACCGTGCTGCGCGACGGCAGGCTCGTCTCGACCGCGGCTGTGGCCGACACCACGCGCCAGCGCGTGATCGACGAAATTGTGGGGCGCTCGCTGAGCCAGCTCTATCCCAAGGAGACGATCCCGCTCGGGGAGTCGATGCTGGTGGTGGAGGGGCTGTCGCAGGGCCACGCCGTCCGCAACGTGTCCCTGACGGTGCGGGCCGGCGAGATCCTCGGCCTGGCGGGGCTCTTGGGCGCGGGGCGGACCGAGCTCGCGATGACGCTGGTCGGCGCCCTCGACCGGGCTGGGGGCACCGTCACCTTAGCCGGAAAGCCCTCCGATCCCGGGTCTCCCCGGCATGCCAAGCGGGAGGGTTTCGCCCTCATCCCGGAGGATCGGCGCCACGAAGGATTGGTGACGGAGCTCACGGTCCGCGAGAACCTCTCCCTACCCAGGCTCGCGCGCTTCACCCGGGGCGGCCTGCTGAACCTCGGCGCCGAACGCGCCGCAGCGCGCGACCTGATCGCGCGCCTCCGGATCGCCCCGCCGAATCCCCGCGCGATCACGCGCAACCTGTCCGGCGGCAACCAGCAAAAGATCGTGATCGGCCGTTGGCTCGACTGCGATGCGCGACTGTTCATCTTCGACGAGCCGACGACGGGCGTCGATGTCGGCTCGAAGGTCGAGATCTACCGGCAGATGACCGCCATGGCGAAAACGGGCGCGGCGGTCCTTTTCATCTCGTCGGACTTCGAGGAACTGGTCGGCATGTGCGACCGGATCGCCGTGATGCGCAAAGGTGCGATTACGACCACCGAGCCGGCAGCCGAGCTCGACGTGCCGAAGTTGATGGATCTCGCCACCACGGGCAACGCGGCCGCCCAGGCGCCCGCCGGCTCGGGTGAGAGCGATCCCCTGTCCATCACCGCGCCGGGTGGCATTCCAGTCGCGGGTGGCTTCGGTGCGTTCATCACGCGCTGGGGAACGATCGCCGGCATGGCGATCGCCGTCGCTGCGATCGGCCTGATGGCGCCGAATTTCCTGTCGCCGACCAACCTGCTCGATGTGCTGAAGCAGGGCAGCCTGCTGGCCTTCGTGGCGCTGGGCCTCACGGCCGTGCTGGTGGCCGGAGGCTTCGACATGTCTGCGGGCGCCGTCAACCAGCTTGCCGCCAATCTCGCGGCCGGCACGATCATCAAGGGGCTCGGCATCGTCGCGGCGCTCGCCGCCGGCGTCGGCGCGGGGATCGTGACGGGGCTGCTGAATGCATTCCTCGTGCTGGTGTTCCGCATGCCGCCATTCGTGGCGACGCTCGGCAGCATGTTCGTCGCCATGGGCCTGACCCTGCTCTACAACCACGGCCAAGCCCTCACCCTCTACGATCAGCCGGTCTTCTTCGGCATCGGGCAGGGGTCCGTCGGCCCCGTGCCGACCATCGCGATCGCCCTGGCGGGGTTGCTCGTCGTTCTGCACCTTGTGTTCAAGCACAGCCGCGCCGGGCTGCGCATGTACGCGGTCGGCGAGAACCTCGCGGCCGCCGAACTGCGCGGCGTCGATCGCCGCCGTGCCGTGCTCACCTCCTTCGTGCTCGGCGGCGCCGTTCTCGGCCTGTCCGGGGTCGTGCTCGCCTCCTACAGCTATGGCGCCTCGGCGGCCGCGGCCGCGCTCGACTTCCTCATCAGCGCGCTGGCCGCGGCCTTCCTCGGCAGCAGCCTCTCGCGCACGGGGGAACTCGACGTGATCGGCACCACGGTCGCGGCCCTTTTCCTTGCCGCAATCTCGAACGGTCTCGTGTTGGTGGGCGTATCGAACCTCGCGCTGCCCGGCATTCAGGGCGCGGTGCTGATCCTGTCGATCCTGCTCGGTGTGATCGGCCGGCGAGGCATCGGCCAGGTTACGATCTTTTGAGGGCCCGACGCATGGATGCGACCACCAACACGCTTCCCGTCCGGCGCGGGACCTCCCTGGGCGAGTTCCTGCGCGCCTTCGGGGCGCTGATCGGCATGGTGTTGGTGCTGCTGCTAGTGGCGACTCTCAAGCCCAGCTTTCTGTCGCCGGCCAATATCGGCAACGTCCTGCGCCAGAGCACGGTGTTGGTGATCCTCTCTTTCGGGCTGACGATCGTGCTGATCCTGCGCGGAGTCGACCTCAGCATCGCGCAGATCACCGACGTGGCGGCCCTTGCCGCCGCCGCGTTCCTGATCCACGGCCAGCCGGTCTGGGTCGCCTTCCTGGCCCCGGTCGTGCTCGGCGGACTGCTCGGCGGCTTCAACGCGCTGATGATGGCCTACCTCGGCATCCCCGCCATAATCGGCACGCTCGGCACGATGTTCATCATCCGCAGCGGCGAGATGATCTACACCAAAGGCAGCGAGCCGCAGATCCTGTTCACCCTCCCGCGCTCCGTGACAGGGGATTTCCTGTTCCTCGGCCAGAAGACCATCGGGCCGATTCCGGACCTGATTATCCTGGCGGTCGTGGCGTTCGGCCTCGCCTGGGGACTCATGGCGCTGACGCCCTTCGGCCGCTATGCGCGGGCGGTCGGCAGCAACGTGCGGGCCTCGTTCCTGGCCGGGGTCGACACCCGCGCGGTGTTCGGCATGGGCTTTGTCGCCAGCGGCGTGCTGGCCGCGGTGGCGGGCGTCGCGATGGCCTCGCGCACCGGAATCGCGGTGCCCCGCGGGGCTGAGCCCTACCTGCTCGACGCCTTCGCGGCCTGCTACCTCGGAACGCTGGCCTCGCGCACCGGCGCTTTGTCGATCCCCGGCACGCTGATCGGCGCCTTGTTCGTGTCGTTCCTCGGCAACGGCCTCACCATCCTGGGACTCGGGGCGCCGAGCCGCTTCGTGCTCAACGGCGCCTTCATCCTGCTCGCCATGGCGGTCGGCGCCCTGCGCCGGTCGAGCTGAACGAACCCTTTCGGAGACCCTTGCGATGCCGCTTGTGATCGATGCCCACAACCATATCGGGGACTGCGCCGCCGCCAGCCAGAGCGGAGCCGAACTGGTCGCCAAGATGGACCAGGCCGGCGTGGCCAAAGGCGTGATCTTTCCTTTCGTCGAAGGCAATTTCACCAATGATGCCGTGAAGGTCGCGGTCGACCAGTTCCCCGACCGCCTCATCCCCTATTGCGCCGTCAATGCCTGGGAGCGCGGTGCCGCGGCGGAGGTGAGGCGGTGCGTCACCGAATGGGGCTTCAAGGGCCTCAAGCTGCACCCGACCATCAACGGCTTCCACCTGAGCGACCCTTTGCTGGTCAATCCCTTGTTCGAGGAGGCCGACAGCCTCGGCATTCCGATCATCGTGCACGGCGCCAGCGACCTGCTCAACGCTCCTCCCGAATTCGCCGAAATGGCGCGACGCTTCCCACGGGTGAAGCTGCTGATGGCGCACATGGGCTTCTTCTGGGGCGTCAAGCAGGCCATCGCCTACGCCGAGGAACTGCCGAACCTTTATCTTGAAACCTCCCGGGCTCCCATTCATGAGGTGACGGTCGCGGTCCGCGAATTGGGGCCGGGACGCGTGATCTGGGGCACCGACTCGCCCTTCGTGGACTACGAGTGGGAACTCAAGAAGATGGAGCGCTGCACGTCTGATCGTGCGGTCTACGACTTGGTGGTGGGCGGCACGATGGCGGAAATCCTGAAGCTCGATGCGGCGTGAGATCATTCCCAACGGGAAGACCACGGCGGATACGCCCGACCGCTCCGATCCGCCCAACGATCGAAAGCTCGAACTCGCGGCGCGCGCGGCGTGGCTCTATCATGCCAAGGGACGCCGCCAGGATCAGATCGCCGCTGAACTGAACCTCTCGCGCCAGGTCGTGCAGCGGCTGATCGCGCTGGCGGCCAGCGAAAACCTGATCCGCTTCCAGCTCATCCATCCCATGGCGCGCTGTATCGAACTGGCCGAGCGCCTGCGCGAGCGGTGGGACCTCGTTTCCTGCGAGGTGGCGCCGAGCCGGGTCGGCGTTGATGAGGACGTCGCCAGCATCGCCACGACGGCGGCGCTCTACCTCGAGAGTTTTCTGAGCCAGCGGGCACCGGTGACGGTCGGCGTGGGCAACGGGTCGACGATGCGCGAGATCGTCTCGCGCGTCGTTCCCATGGCTCAGCCGCAGCACAAATGCGTGTCGCTGATGGGCAATCTCACCCGCCAGGGGCGTGCCGCTCAGCACGATGTCGTGATGCGCCTAGCCGAGCGCGTGGGCGCCCAGTGCTACCCCCTGCCGATGCCGGTCGTCACCAACACGGTCGCCGAACGCGAAGTCCTGCAGGCGCAGATCGCCTATCAGGCCTTCCAGGCCCTCGTCGGGGACGCCAGTGTGATCATGATGGGCATCGGTCATATCGGCTGGCAGGCGCCGCTGCACGTCGACGGCTTCATCACCGATACCGAACTCGCCCATGTCATGGAGGCGGACGCCGTCGGCGAAGTGCTTGGGCAGAGTATTGACTCGGCCGGCAATCTGATCCGCTCGGGCTATCATGACCGGCTGACCTCCTTCGCGCTGCCGATCCCGGCGACGCGGCCGACCGTGCTGGTTCAGTCCGGCAAGCTCCGTGTGCCCGCCATCAAGGCAGGCCTGGGACGGCGGATCGCCAACGCGTTGATTACCGACGAATATACCGCACGCCTGATCCTCGACGAGTAAGCAATCGGCCACCATCGGAGAGTGACCCTCACTCTCGCCGAGCAGTTACCCGTAATGTCCGGAACTGCGCAGTCTGTGCCCGAAACCAGACTGTCTCTTTTCGTGAAGAGTTTCGGGCGCCGAGAGGCGTACGAAAGTCGCCGAAGACCGAACCCGCGGTGTCCAGGTCGAGCTATGGGAATTTAAGGTTAGGCGCGTTGTGGAACGTGACCGAAGGGCGCCGAG
>JAABUM010004275.1_pt1 | contig 16340 bp, 12 predicted proteins | sample 5559161 | NCBI WGS metagenome assembly JAABUM01 (sample SAMN10711868, study PRJNA513369) | rock metagenome | isolation source: Antarctica rocks | place: Antarctica: Victoria Land, Siegfried Peak nord
CACCGCGTCGGTTTTGTTTTACAATTCGGGCAACTACGGCGTGCCCGTCGCCCAACTCGCGTTTCCGGGTCAGGCTTTGCCGCTGCAAATTCAAGCCGCGATTGTGATGTTGCAAAACGTTTGCAACTTTTCGCTCGGCGTGTTCCTCATCGCCGGGGGGCGCGGCGAGCGCGGGAGCGACACCCTGAAAGCTGTGTTCAAGCTGCCGATGATCTACGTTTTAATCGCGGCGGCTCTGATGCGCCATTTCGCATTGACACCGCCCTTGCCGCTGCAAACGGCGGTTCACTGGCTGTCCGATGCGCTCGTGCCGGTCGCCGTCACAACTCTGGGCGCGCAGATGGCCGGGCTGAAAGTGCCGCGCCCGAATCCGGCGCTGGCACTGTCGCTGGGACTCCGCTTGATTGTCGCGCCGGTGTTGGGTTTTGCCGTTATGAAACTGCTCGGTTTGCACGGACTTTTGGCGCAGTCGCTCACGCTTTCAACGGCTTTTCCCACGGCGGTCAACTCGGCGCTCTTGGCGTTGGAGTTCGACAACGAACCGGAATTTGCCGCTGCTTCTGTGTTTTATTCGACGCTCTTTTCGGTGTTTTCGGTTTCGTTCGTCATCTGGGCGACGCGCATAGGTGGGTTGTGAAAGCTATTTCATCCTGAACCACCCCGCCGCTTCGCGGCACCCCTCCTTGAAAAGGAGGGGAAGGTGAGCCGCCTCAAAGCAGGGTTGTTGCTACTTTGTCTCAGCCACTTCCCCTCCTTTTCAAGGAGGGGAAGTGGCGGGTGGTTCAGATGCCAGAAGAGTTTTGCGCTACTCGTCTTCGCCCTGCATTTTGCGCCATTCCTCTTCGTCCACGCCCAGCGACGAGAGCAGCGCATGATTGTGTTCTTCGCGCGCGAGGTTGCGCATTTCGCCCGTTTCGACGTAATACACCTGCTCGGCGATATTGGTCGCGTGGTCGGCGACGCGTTCGAGCGCCCGTGCGACCAGCAAAAAGCGCGTCGCCTGTTCGACCCGACTGGAATCGGTGCGCATCAGTTCGATCATGTCGCGCTGCACTTCGTCGCACAAATCGTCCACCGCGTCATCGTCGCGCGCGACTTGAACCGCGAGCTTCGTGTCATGTTGCACGAACGCCTGCAACGAATCGCCGACCATTTTGCGCGCCAAAGTGGACAAGCGCGGCAGTTCGGGAGCCGAGCGCGTCGAAGTTTGGCCCGCCAAAGAGCGCGTCACTTTGGCGATGTCCGACGCGTGGTCGCCGATGCGCTCCAAGTCGATGACGATTTTCAAGCACGCCGCCACAAAGCGAAGGTCGCGCGCCATTGGTTGTTGCAACGCGAGCAACTGAGTCGAGCGCGTTTGAATTCCGAAGGTCATATCATCGGCGAAGTCGTCGTCGCTAATAATTTGTTTGGCGAGCGGCAAATCACCGCGCACCAAAGAATCCATCGCCTTGCCGTGCGCTTCTTCGACGAAACGACCCAGACGCAGCAACTCTTCCTGCAAATCGGAAAGCTGTTCTTCAAAGTTGTGACGGATAATCATATCAGTAGGCGGGAGCAGTAGGCAGGAGCAGAACGGAGCGTAGGTCGCGTTTTCGACGCCTACTGCCTTCTGCTTCTGCCTACTGTTTAACCAAAGCGGCCCGTAATATAATCTTCGGTTCTCTTATCGCTTGGGTCGGTGAACACTTTGGAACTGGAATCCATCTCGACCAATTCTCCTAACAAAAAGAACGCAGTCTTATCGGAACAGCGCGCGGCCTGTTGCATATTGTGCGTCACGATCACAATGGTATATTGTGAACGCAGTTCGCGCATCAGTTCTTCGATTTTGAGCGTCGAAATCGGATCAAGTGCCGAACACGGTTCATCCATCAACACGACTTCGGGTTTGGTGGCGAGGGCACGCGCGATGCACAAGCGTTGCTGCTGTCCGCCCGACAAGCCGAGCGCCGATTTTTTGAGGTCGTCTTTGACTTCGCCCCACAAAGCGGCGCCGCCCAGAGATTCTTCGACGATGTCGTTGAGCGCACCCTTGTTGCGGATGCCGCGCAGACGCGGGCCGTAGGCGATGTTGTCCCAGATGCTCATCGGGAACGGGTTTGGCTTTTGGAAGACCATGCCGACGCGTTGGCGCAGTTGCACCACGTCCACGCCGCGCCCATAGATGTTTTCGCCGTCGAGTTGGACTTCGCCGGTCATTTTGCAGCCTTCGATGAGGTCGTTCATGCGGTTGAGGCACCGCAAAAACGTGGACTTGCCGCAACCCGACGGGCCAATCAGCGCGGTGATGGTTTTTTCGGGAAACGCGGCGTTCACTTTTTTGAGCGCCTGTTTGGGGCCGTAAAAAAGATCAACGCCCTGCGCCGTCATTTTGACGGCGGCATCGGCGGGAACAGAACTCGCGTTCTGGCGTGCGTTGAGGGCAACAGATTGGTTCACAACGTGTTCGGAAGAAGCGCCCGGAGCGCCAGAAATGGGTTCAGCCACAGTTTGCTCTTTGGGAGTTTGATTGGGTTTAGTGGAAACCAACATAGAAAACGCTCCAGAATGCGCGCGGACGCGCGAAGTTTGAAAGGACATGAACGCCGTTCAGACGTTTTTGGCGCGCGTGAAGTAGCGGGCCAGCAGCGACAACACGAAGATCATCATCACCAGCACGAACGAGCCGCCCCACGCTAAGGCGTTCCAACGGTCGTCGGGCGAAGTCGCCGACAAATAGATGCGAACCGGAAGTGAAGCGGTTTGCTTCAACGGGTTCAGGTTCAGGTAGAGCGAATCCGCCGCCGTGAACAAGAGCGGCGCCGTTTCGCCCGCGATGCGCGCAATAGCCAGCAAAACGCCCGTGATGACGCCGCCCTTGGCCGCGTTCAGCACAATCACGAGCGTCGAATGCCAGCGCGTATCGCCCAGCGCGAGAGCGCCTTCGCGCAGCGATTGCGGCACCAAACGCACGATTTCTTCCGTCGTGCGCATGATGGTCGGAATCATCATGATGCCCAGCGCGAGGCCTCCGGCCAGAGCCGAAAAGGTGATGGGATTTTCCGCGTCGCGCGTGGCTTTGGTGGCAGGCAAAACCGCGATGGTATAAACGAACACGCCGATGATGATCGACGGGATGCCGTTGAGCACGTCAGTTGCAAAACGCACGATGAAACCAAAACGGTTTTGGCCGAACTCGGATAAATAAATCCCGCCCAAAATGCCAATCGGCAAGCCCAGACACGAGGCGAGGCCGACCATCATCACGGTGCCCAAAATCGCGTGCTTCATGCCGCCGCCCGTTTCTCCGGCGGGACGCTGAATCTGCGTGAAAAACTGGAGGTTCATCACTTGGATGCCCTTCATCGTCACGTAATACAGCACCAGAAACAGCGGGATGATCGCCAGCAACGTGGCGAGGGCGCACAGGGCGCACATGAAAGCGTTGCCGACCTTGCGCCGCGTCACCAAAGAACGCGACATCGGCGGGAGCGGGCGAATGTGGCTCGAACTCGAAGAAGAAATTGCGGGGTTCATGGCGTTGGGTGGAAGTTGGTGTGACTTCAGGCAGGTCGTAGGGACATGGCTTGCCATGTCCGCCGCTACAAAGTTTGGTTTTGCGGACATGGCAAGCCATGTCCCTACGAGCCGCTTTGGAAGGCAGACCGCGTTCAATTAAGCCCGCGCCGCCGTGCCTTTGATCTGGCGGCTCATGTTCCAGATGAGCATTCGCGCGAAGGCATTGACCACGATGGTGATGCCGAACAACACCAGCGCCAGATACATCAGCGCCGATTGCTGCCCGCCCGACGCTTCGGCGAATTCATTCGCCAATTTGGAACTGAGCGTCGCGCCGCCATCGAGCAACGATAATGAGGCTTTGTTCGAGTTGCCAATGACCATCGTGATGGCCATCGTTTCGCCCAGCGCGCGCGCCAGTCCCAAAATGATGGCGCCGATGATGCCCGAACGCGCGGTTCTCATGATCGGCCCTTTGATCGCTTCCCAGTGAGTCGAACCCAGCCCGAACGCCGCTTCGCGCTGCGTGGACGGCACGGCCTTAATGACTTCGCGCGACACCGCCGAGATGAAGGGCAAAATCATGATGGACAGCACCAGAGCGCCCGCCAACATGGATTGGCCCGTCGGCGCGCTATCGAAAAAGCGCCCGATGATTGGCATCGGCCCCACGCGATCCGACAGCCACGTTTGAAACGGCATGCTCGCCGGAATCAGCACCAAAAGTCCCCACAATCCGTAAACCACCGAAGGCACAGCCGCGAGCAAATCCACCAAAAAGCTGAGCGGCGTGCGCACCCATTTGGGCGCCACTTCCGCGAGATAAATCGCCGTTCCGACACCAATCGGCACAGCCAAAAGCAGGGCCAGAAACGACGACATGAGCGTGCCGTAGATGTAGGGCCACGCGCCGTAGGTGTCGGGATGCTTCGGGTCGTCGCCGGTTTTCCAAACCGAACTCGACAAGAAGTTGAGGCCGAATTTGTGGATGGAAGGCGCCGACGCCAGATAAAGTTGCACGCCCAGCCACGCCACGAGCAGCAAAACCAGCGCGGCGAAGCCAAGTGTCAGCCAGTAAAAAATGCCGTCCGCGACGCGCGCATCGAGCGCGCTCGAACGCTTGAAAAGGGAGCGCTTTTCGGGAGGTGAGGCGATCATAATTGGGGTGGTTGGATTGTTGGATTGTTGAATGGTTAATGCAGAGCCGCTCAACCATCCAACAATCTAACCATCCAGCCACCTAACTTATTTCAGTGCGTCGATGGCTTTGAGGTTCTGGTCGGCGACGGCTTTGGGAAGCGGCGCGTAATCGAGGGCGGGCGCGGCTTTTTGGCCGTCGGTCATCGCCCATTTCAAAAAGTCTTTGAGCGCGGCGCCCTTTTGCGGGTTTTTGGCGCTGCCATAAACCATCAGGTAAGTGAAGCCCGCGATGGGATAGGCTTTGGCGCCAGAGGAGTTGGCGATGGGCGCGGTCGGGTCGCTTTTGAGCGCGGCGGCGGCTCCCTCGGCGGCGGCTGTTGTCGCTTCAACGGTCGGTTCGACGAACAGGCCTGCTTTGTTTTGAACCGAAGCATAGGGCATTTTGTTCTGCTTGGCGTAGGCCAGTTCGACGTAGCCGATGCTGCCCAGCGTGCTTTTGACTGATGAGGCGACGCCCGCGTTACCCTTGCCGCCCAGACCAACTGGCCAATCGGGTTGCTTGGAGGCACCGACTTTTTCTTTCCAGTCGGGCGAGGCCGAAGCGAGGAAGTTGGTGAAAATAAAGCTCGTGCCCGAACCGTCCGAGCGGTGGACAACGTTGATGGCGCCCGAAGGAAGCGAAACGCCGGGGTTGATTTTAGCCAGAGCCGGATCGTTCCACGTTTTGATTTTGCCAAGATAGATGTCGGCCAAGGCGGGGCCGGTGATCTTCATGTTCTTCGGCGCGCCAGCCAAGTTGTAAGCCACGACAACTGCGCCCGCAACCGAAGGTATGGTCACGACGGGCGAGCGCAAAGCGGCTTTTTCTTTGTCGTTGAGCGGCGCATCGGAAGCGCCAAAATCTACGGTTTGCGCCGTCAACTGCTTGATGCCCGCGCCCGATCCCACGCTTTGATAATCAATTTTGACGTTTTTGGCGGTGTTGTATTGGTCAAACCATTTGGTGTAGAGCGGAGCCGGAAACGTCGCGCCCGCGCCCGTAAGCGCCGCCGAACCGCCGCCACCTGAACCCGAACCTGTGGAAGTCGTGTTCGCTGTGGCCGAATTGGTGCTCGTCGTGGAGCCACTGGTTGTGCTGGACGAGTTGGAATCGGTCGAGGCGGAATTGCCGCCGCAACCGGACAGAGCCGCGACGAAACACACTGCTGCGCCGGTTGCGCTCAGTTGCCATTGGAATTTCATAAAAGTTGGTGTTGGGAAAACACCCGCAGTGTCGGCGCGCCAATATTAAGGCGATTTTAAACGGCCCCATAAAAATGGAAACACAGCCCGCACATTTCGTGTGGGCTGTGTTTTTGGGGAGTGGTCTTTCTTGAGGTGACACCTGCGGGCAAGAAAATTGGAAGGAGGCGTCAGCCCCGCCTAAGATTACACAGCGGGGCTGACGCCTCCTTCCAATCAACACCTTCGATGAGGCTACTACCGTTTTTGGGGGAGCATCTTTGTGTTATCTAAACGGTTGTCTGTTGAACCGCTACTTTGAAGCGATATAAAATAGCAGCCAACGAAGGGGTCGGCCTTCGCCGACACCAGGGCAGTTCAGATGTGTCGGCGAAGGCCGACCCCTTCGTTGGCTGCTATTTTATATCGCTTGTTACCGCAATTTCAGCCGGTTGTTGGTCACAACGGCGCGCGGGAGCGGCGCGTAATACAGTGAAGACGCCATGCCCTGTCCCGGCCCCATCGCCCAGTTCAAGAACTTGGTCAACTGTTTGCCTTTGGGCGTGTTCTTCGAGTTCGCGTAATACATGATGAACGTGTAGCCCGCGATGGGATAGGCGTTGCCGCCCTGATTCACAATCGGCGAACGCGGGTCGCGCGCTGTGGCTTTCGAGGCGCCCTGCGCCGCTGCCATCGCTCCGGCCACCGAAGGCAACACGAAGCGGCCCGAACGATTTTGCATCGCTGCGTAAGGAAGGTGATTTTGAATCGCATAAGCGAGTTCGACGTAGCCAATCGAACCGGGCGTGGCTTTGACCAGAGCCGCGACGCCGTCGTTGCCTTTGCCGCCTTGACCTGTGGGCCAGTCCACCGATTTGCCCGCGCCAATGCTGCTCTTCCACGACGGCGACACGCTCGCCAGATAAGTCGTGAAAATGTTGGTCGTGCCCGAACCATCGGAGCGGTGCGCGACGCTGATGGCGCGGCCCGGCAAACGCGCGCCGGGGTTGAGTCCCGCGATTTGCGGGTCGTTCCAACGGCGGATTTTGCCTTCGAAAATCGAAGCCAACACCGGCCCGCTCAAGTGAAGACCTTGCGGCGCGCCGTTGAGGATGACGGCGACAGCGCCCGCGACGGTCGGGATTTGCACGACGCGACCGGGCATCGAACTCAAGTCGGCGTTACTCAAAGGCGCATCGGAGGCACCGAAATCAACCGTGCGGTTGCGCAGTTGCGTGATGCCGCCGCCCGAACCGATGGCCTGATAGTTGATTTGAACGTTGTTCTGGCGCCCGTAAGCGGCGAACCATTTGGTGTAAAGCGGGTAGGGAAACGTGGCGCCCGCGCCGGACAAAGATTGAGCCGAAGCGGAAGACGATAGCAAAGGCGAAGCGCAGGCGATAGCGCCAAGTGTGAGGGCGCGGCGCAAGAAGAGCGTGTTGAACATAAAAGTCGCTCGCGCCTCTTCAAAAATGGGCGCGAAAGCGCCTTCAAACTTGGCGCAAGCCGCTTATGGAATGTTTAAGAAGGGTTGAAGAGCAGATTAAGAAGCCCCACAGTTCGGGAAATGTTGGTAACTTCCATGCCAAGGTTTTTTCGTTCAATATGTCCTCGGCCCAACAACTGATTCGCCATCTCGAAGATCATTCTTTGTCTCTCTTGAGTGAGGTGATGGTCGATGCGCGTGCGACGGGCGGCGAATCGCTGCGTCTGGTGAGCGACGGCGATTTGCAACTGGCGCTTTACACGGTGTTGCTCAAAGTCGTGGACACGCTGCGCGACAAAGCGGGCACGAGCGAAGAAGCGCGCCCCGATGTGCGCGCCATCTACCTGAGCGGGGCGCGCGAGATGATGAGTTTCATTGACGGCCAAAGTTCCTACACCGCCGGTCACACGCAGGCCGTGGTCGAACACGTGGGCAACATGGGCGGCATGATGGGTTTGACCGACAACGTCATCGACGACCTCGAAACCGCGACGTGGCTGCACAACCTCGGCCTCATCAATCAAAGCCAAAAACTTGCCGCCCTGCCGCGCACCCTCACCCAGGACGAAGTGCGTCAAGCGCGCAATCACACGACCATTGGCGCCGAAATGATCCGCCCGATTCAGTTTCTGGCGCATCTGGTTCCGGTGGTGCGCTACCATCACACGCGCTACGACGGCCAGAACACACCGGGCGAACCTTTTGGCGAAGCGCTTCCGCTCGGCGCGCGCTTGATTAACCTCGCCGACGCCTATCAAGCGATGCTGGAGCCGCGCGCCTATCGCCCGGCGCTGTCGCGCGCGCAGGCGTTGACCGAAATCGACAAAGACGCAGGCGGCCAGTTCGACCCCGCTTTAGTTCCCTTCGCGCACGATTTGAGGTAGCGCTGAAAGCGACGCGGAAGAAGAGTAGTTGTAGGGGCTAAGCTTGTCTTCGCCCTCGCGCAGTTCGGCCAACAGAACGATCAAATGTTGTTTGAATTGCAAGAGGGCGAAGACAAGCTTAGCTCCTACAACCACTCTTCTTCCGCGTCGCCAATGAAATTCTTCTTGCCTCGTTTTTCCCTTGCGCTCTCGCTTTGCCTTTTGGCCAGCACGTCCAAAGCTCAAACCCAAACTCGAACCGCCGTTCCTCCTCCCGCGCCAACGGCGGTTTCCGACCCGCTTTCGCTGCAAGATGCGCTTCGCCTCGCGTTCCAAAATCAAGGCGATGTGTTAGCCGCGCAAAAGCAACTCAGCGCCTCGACGCAACGCATCACCGTCGCCAGATCCGCGCGCGCCCCGCAAGTGTTCGCCACCATTGGCACCAACTATCTCAACACCACAACGTCTTCGAGTTTCAATCCCGGCACAATTCCCATTCCCGTCAACCCCGGAACGGGCGGAAGTGGCACGGGAACCGGAACGCCCATCGGAACCGGAACTGGTGTTGGAACAGGAACAAGCACCGTGTTTTCTTCGACGGGCACGACGACCACGACCGGCCTTTCGCTCACGCAAAACCTCTTCGATTCGGGACGAACCCGCGAATCGGTGCGCCAATCGCGCGCTGCGCTCGAAGTGTCGCGCGGCAATCTGGGCACCACGCGCATTAACCTCGCTTATGCCGTGGCTCAGCGCTTTTTCGAGCAACTGCGACAGGCAACACTCGTCGCCCAGCGCCAAAACCAACTGGTCGTGGCGAGCCAATCACTGAACCAAATCCAAGCGCAAATCACAGCCGGAACTTCGCCTCGCTCCGACTTGCTCGGCGCGCAGGTGAATGTGTCGCAGGCGCGCTTCGACTTGACAACGGCGCGCAACGCGCTGCGAACCGCGCAAGTTGACCTTCGCCAATCTTTGGGATTGGACGCGGGCGCGCCGCTCCAACTTCAACCGGCACCCGCGCCGCCACCGGAACTTGGGCCAACCGAAGAGTTGCTCCGACTCGCCCGAACGCGCCGTCCCGACTTGGTGAGCGCGAGCGCGCAAATCACGCAAAGCCAGTCGCTCGTTCGCTCGGCGCAAATCGAAGCGCGGCCTAGCCTCGCGGCGAATCTGAACTTGAACCTCGATCCGCGCCGCGCGAACAACCGCAATTTCGGCATCGGCGCGTCGCTGTCGATCCCGCTTTTCGACGCGGGCGGACGCCGCGCGAGCGTGCGCGCCGCGCAAGACGAACTCGAAGCGGCGCGACTTCGCTTGGCTCAACTACGCAAAAGCGCCGACGCGCAGGTGCAAAGCGCCGCCATCAATGTGTCCGGCCAAATCGCGCGCGTCGAAGTCGCGCGCGAACTCGTCGCCTCAGCCCAGCAAAATCTCGATGTCGCGCGCGGACGATATGGCGGCGGAGTTGGCATCGCACTCGACATAACAACTGCACAAAGCCAACTGTTTCAAGCTCAAACTTCGCTTACCGGCGCGCAATTCGATTTGCAAATCGGTCTGGCCAACCTCGACTTAGCGACGGGCCGCTACGCTGTTGAAGAACCCGTTGGCGCAACGGGCATGACTTCGCCTTAGTGATGGACAACACCAATGTAGGGGCGAATCTTGTATTCGCCCTCTAACTGCAACGACTACAGATCAAATGAGACATTAACCGAGCAGTCACAGGGCGAAGACAAGATTCGCCCCTACATTTTGTCTTTCCATAACTCCAGCCCGTTCGTCCTCTTCGTTCCCCAATGAAACGCCGCCTTCGTCCTCTTCTCATCATCGCCCTTCTGGCGGGCGGCATCGGCTGGATGTTTCGTCCGCGCCGCGCCGTCGTCGCCAAAGTCGAAACCGCGCGCGCCACGAAAGCCGAAGTGCTGCAAACCGTGTCGGCGAGCGGCAAAATCCAGCCGTTCACTACCGTCGATGTCAAATCCAAAGCGGGCGGCACGGTCATGCGCATGGCCGTTGAAGAAGGTTCTTTGGTCAAGCGCGGGCAACTCATCTGCTTGATCGACCGGCGCGACAACCTCGCCTCGCTGCGAAGTTCTCAGGCCGATGTCGAAGCGGCGCGCGCTGCCTTGCAAAGCGCCCGCGCCAACGCCGGTCAAAGTTCGGCTCAACTCGGCCCGCAAATTCAGCAAGCCACCCAAGCTGTTGTCGCCGCGCGCGCCCGTCTGGCGAATGCGCGTTCGTCATTGAATCAAGGCCGCGAATCGGCGCGCGCTTCAATTAGGCAAAGCGAAGCGGCACTGCGTTCGTCACAATCACGTTTAAGCAGCGCCCTCGAAGAAGCGCGTTCGCAGCCGGACTTGACCGGCGCGTCCATCGCATCAGCGCGTGCAGGACTGGCTTCGGCGCAGGCAAACGTTGGGTCGGCGCAGGAAAATCTGCGCGGCTTGCAAAGCGCGACTTTGCCACAAACGCGCGCCTCGGCCCGCGCCACTCTCGAACAAGCGCAGTCGAACTCACAAGTCGCGCAACGAAATCTCGGTCGCCAGCAACAATTGTTCGACAAAGGTTATGTCGCGCAAACCGCGCTCGATGCCGCGCAAAACCAACTCGACCTCGCGCGCGCGACTTTAACCAGCGCCCAGTCGCGCCTCGACACGCTCGCCGCCGAACAAAACGCGCAGTTGCGCGACGCGCGCGCCAAAATCGAAGCGGCGCGCGCCGGTGTCGGCTCGGCTCGCGCCGCTTTGACTCAGGCGCAAGCGGGCCGCCTTCAAGACCGCTTGAAATCGCGCGCCGGCGACGATGCGCGCGCGGCGGTCGCTGGGGCGCAAGCCGCTTTGGAATCGGCGCGAGCCAGCGCCCGAAATGTCGAACAACGCGCGGGCGACGTGCAAACCGAACTGGCCAATTTGCGTTCTGCCCAAGCCGCTTTGCAAAGCGTGCGGCAAGGTGGCGGCGCAGTCGAGGCCAGACAAGCCGACGTTGCAGCACAACAAGCCCAACTCCAAAAAGCGTTGCAAGGCCAGCAGCAAAGCGCGCGCAACCTCGCGCAGACAACGGTTGTAGCTCCCCGCGACGGCATCGTGCTTCAAAAATATGTGGATCGAGGCGCCATCATCCAATCCGGCGAAAGCGGTTTTTCCGGCGGCACGAGCATCGTTCAACTCGCCGACACGGGCCGCCGCGTCGTAGAAGCACAGGTGGACGAAGCCGACATTGGCTCCATTCGAGCCGGCCAAACCGTGCGCGTCACACTCGATGCCTATCCGAACGCGCCGTTTTCAGGCCGCGTGCGCAAAGTGTTCCCGCTCGCGCAGGCCGAAAACAACGTGACGTTCGTCAAAGTCCAAGTCGAGATTCTCAAAAACGACCCGCGACTGCGACCTTCTCTCAACACGACCTGCGATTTTGAACTGCAAAAGCGCGAGGGCGCCCTTAGCGTGCCGCTCGACGCGGTCAAAGAAGAAGGCGCCAAAACCTTCGTCACGCGCGTGAAAGACCCGGCCAAACCCGCAGGCGACCCACGTAATCAGGAAAAACGCGAAGTGAAACTGGGCACGCGCGGTGACGAACGCGCGCAGGTTTTATCGGGTTTAGGAGAAGGCGACGAAGTGGTTTTGCCCAAGCCCGAAGCGACGCCTTCCTCTGGCGGCGGAGGCGGGCCGTTTGGCTAAACGATGAAGTCGCCGGTATCCATCCAGCCCACCCGCAGCCAACACAGGGCCAAGCGGCTTAATTTTCTTGAAGAGCGTCTAATGAAACACCTTTTTTGGTTTGTGATGATCGCGTTTTGCGCGTCAGCCCGCGTGCAAGCGCAACCGATTCCGGTCATTGATGTGCGCGCTCTGGGAGCACAGGGCGATGGCATCACCGATGATACGTCCGCGCTCGTCGCCGCCATTGCGCGCGCCAAAGCGGTGCGCGGCGTCGTTCGGGTGCCGCCGGGGATTTTTCGCTACAGCAAAACGCTGGAACTGGGCGGCGTTTCGATGCAAGGTTCGGGCGCGCGCTCCGTTTTGCAGGCGGGTGATGCGGCGCAATGCGCCCTCGTTTTGAGCGGCAACGGGGCGCAGTTGAAGAACGTGCAGTTGCGCGTTGAGGCTTCCAAACGCTTGACCACGCCTGAATCGGCGGCGATTTACGTCAAGGGCGCCACGGATTTTACCCTCGACGGAGTGGAGATTTCGGGTGCCGGTAGCGCGGGCATCTTCGTGCAAGGCGCAAGTGGAAGCGCGACCAAACCGTCGCAAATCGTCAACTGCTTTGTGGTGGGCACGCAGGCCGATGGCATTCATCTCACGAACGGAACACGCTTCGTCCGCGTCGCAGGCAACGTCGTGACAGGCGTGGGCGACGACTGCATCGCCGTCGTGTCGTATCTAAGCGACGGGAAAATGTGCGGCAATATTTTAGTCGCCGACAACATCGCGGGGAGCAATAGTTGGGGACGCGGCCTCACCGTCGTGGGCGGCGCGCGGGTTTCCCTGCTGCGCAACCGCGTGAGTGATGCTTTTGGTGCGGGCATTTATCTGGCGGCGGAAAGCGGCCAATACAACACTTTCGGCGCCGAGCAAATCCTCGTTGAGGACAATCTTCTCACCGATTCCTGCCGCCACTCCGACCTTGGTCAGGCGGGGATTCACATTTATGGCAACGCCGCGCATCCGGCGCGCGACATCACGATTCGCGGCGGCGCGATCAAAAATTCGCGCAACTCCGGCATCTACATCGGTGAAAACGCCACAGATGTGCGCATCGAAAACGTGACCATCGCTGGTGCGGGCAAAAGCGGCATCGAAAACGTCGGGGGCTTCAACGTTTCGATGACAGGCACAAACGGCGCGCTTCGCATCGAACGAACCCAGCTTTACGGCATTTACAACGGCGCCAAAAGCGGCGGCACGCTCTTGATTCGCGGCGCCCGGTTGTCACAGGTCAACGCTTCAGCGCAGAATTACGTGGACGCCATTCTGGTTGAGTCGAACCCACAGCGAGCGAGCGTTTCGCTGACTGGCAACGTCCTCGCTCGTGCAACAGGCGAACAGATCGAGCATTTCATCGAGTGCCACTTATTGCCGCCGACGCCGCGCACGGTTGAAAACAATATCAGCGACCTAAGCGCCCCGGTTTTTGTCGGGCCGTAGCGCCTCGCCTGAAGTTTTCGCTTGTGAGGCCGCGCCTTTTCCTTCATGTCCCACCTCGCCATTTCCATCCGCAACTTGCGCAAGTCGTTTCAAATGGGCGACGAAACGGTGCAAGCGCTGCGCGGCGTTGACCTCGACATCGCCTCTGGTGAGTTCGTCGCCATCATGGGGCCATCAGGTTGCGGGAAATCGACGTTTATGAACATCGTTGGCTGTCTGGATCGCCCGCGCGAAGGTTCTTACCAACTCGACGGCGAAGAAGTCGCGGCGCTGGGAGATGACGCGCTTGCCGCGATTCGCAACCGCAAAATCGGGTTCGTGTTTCAACAGTTCATGCTACTCGCCCGCGAAACGGCGCTCGCCAACGTTGAGTTGCCTTTGCTTTACGCCGGAACGCGTCCCAACGCGCGGCGCAAACGCGCCTTAGCTGCGCTCGATGCCGTGGGACTTTCGGACAGGGCGAACCACTTGCCCAACCAACTGTCGGGCGGTCAGCAACAACGTGTGGCCATCGCCCGCGCTTTGGTGAACGAGCCGGTGATTTTGCTCGCCGACGAACCAACCGGCGCGCTCGCTTCAAGGCAAGGCGAAGAGATCATGGCGATTTTTCAGGAGTTGAATGCGAGCGGAAAAACCGTCGTGATGGTGACGCACGAAGGCAACATTGCCCATCACGCGCGCCGCATCGTCCACTTTCGAGATGGACGCGTGACCGATGATGAAGCGGTTGAACATCGTCTGAACGCGCGCGACATTTTGGCCGCGATGCCCGAAGAGGCCAATTAAACTCCACACAATGAAGGTGCGCGAAGCGATCAACTTGATCGAAGCGGACGGATGACGCGTTGTCACCCGGCGCGGAAGTCACCGGCAGTTCAAGCACCCGACGAAAACGGGCCGCGTGACGGTCGCCGGTCATCCAGGCGATGATCTCGCTCCGGGCACGATGAACAGCATTTTGAGACAGGCCGGACTGAAATCATGAAATACCTTTTTGTTCTCGAACCGACTTCAACCGGATTTTCGGCGTATGTGCCCGATTTGCCCGGTTGTGTTTCGACAGGACGCACGCGCGAAGAAACCGAGCGCAACTTGCAAGAGGCCGTTGAATTTCATCTCGACGGAATGCGCGAAGACGGCCTTCCGATTCCTTTTTCTTCAACACAAAGCGGTCAAATCGAAGTGGCGCTGGCCGCATGAACGGGTGAATGCAACTTTCCAAACTCCATCTGTCCGGTTTCAAATCGTTCGCCGACGAGACAACGCTTGAATTTGGGCGCGGCATCACGGCGGTCGTCGGCCCCAATGGTTCGGGCAAGTCGAACATCGTGGACGCGCTTTTGTGGTGCTTGGGCGAACGCTCACTTAAAGCGTTGCGCGGCCAAAACGCCACCGATGTCATCTTTTCCGGGAGTCAAACGCGGCGCGCGACGGGTTTGGCCGAAGTCAATTTGTTCTTCAACAACGAATCGGGCGCGCTTCCCATTGGCTTCAAAGAAGTGCAGGTGAGTCGCAAATTGTTCCGCGACGGTCGGGGCGAATACGGTTTGTGCGGCTCGAAATGCCGTTTGCGCGACGTTCTCGATTTGTTCCTCGACACGGGAGTTGGGCCGGACGCCTATTGCATCATCTCGCAGGGCGAAATCGACGCGATTCTTTCAGCCAAACCCGAAGACCGGCGCGGCCTCATCGAAGGCGCGGCGGGCATCCAAAAATATCACGCGAGAAGAAGCGACACGCGCAAACGTTTGGAGCGAGTCGAAGCCGATGTGACGCGCGTTCGGGACATCATCGCCGAACTCGAATCGCAGGTTACACCGCTCGAAGCGCAGGCAACTTTAGCCCGCGAATACGATGCGCTCGCCGCAAGGCTCAAACAATTGCAACTGGCCGTGTTGTCCCGCGACTTCCAAAGCCGCGTCGTTCGTCTGGCCGAACTTAAGGAAAAGCAAACGACCGGAACCGAAGCCGTGCGGCGCGGGCGAATCCAAATTGACGACCTCGAACGGTTGGAATCAGTTTCGGGACGGCGACTGCGCGAACTCGAAAGCGAAGTCGAATCGCTCGCGTCGGGTTTGACGCAACTCGTTGGCGAACAAAAAGGCGCCGAAGGCGCACTGGCCGTTGCGCGCGAACGCAAGCGGGCGCTCGGCGAGTTGCAAGAATTCGCCGGGCGCGAAGTCGCGGCGATGCGCGCGCGCTTGGAAACGTCGCGCGCCGAAGCGCAAAAATCGCGCGCCGAACTGGACGAAGCGACCCGCGAATCGGGCGCTTTATCCAACTCAGCAGCACAGGCCGAAGCGCAACTGGGCGCGGCGACGGCGCAACTGTCCGACGCGACGCGCGAACTGGGTGCGCTTCAAGGCCAAGTTTTGGACGCTCTTCGCGCCTCACAATCCAAACGCGAGGGCGCCGCCGCCGACCGCGCGCGCTCCGAAAGCGGGCGAACCCGTTTGGCCGAACTTGAAAAGCTGCTCCAAAATGGGCAAGTCGAACTCGAAAACGCGCGAAAGGCCGAAGCCGAAGCGCAAAGCTCCATCGAATCGCTCCAAGTCGCGCTGCAAATCGCGCAAACCGAAGCCGAAAGGCGCCGCCTGAGTTGGGTTGAAGCGCAAAACGAGGCGAAAATCGCATCCGAATTCGTGGCCAAAGCGCGCGAATCGCGTTCGTCGCTCGGTTCGCGGCTCAGAGCGCTGCGGGAATTGGAGCAAAATCTCGAAGGTTTTCAAGGCGGCGCGCGCGGCGTTCTCGAAGCCGTCCGGCGCGGCGATTTGCCGAGCGATTATCTGCCCGTCGCCGACGCGATTCGAGCGCAACCGAAATTTGAACTCGCCATCGAAACGGCGCTGGGTGGCAACGTCAACAACTTGATTTGCCCTGACGAAGCGAGCGCCAAGCGCGGCGTCGAATTCCTCCGTTCGAGACGCGCCGGACGCGCCACGTTTTTGCCGCTTTCGATTTTAGAAGCCTCGTTCCTAA
>JAABUM010004276.1_pt1 | contig 16340 bp, 17 predicted proteins | sample 5559161 | NCBI WGS metagenome assembly JAABUM01 (sample SAMN10711868, study PRJNA513369) | rock metagenome | isolation source: Antarctica rocks | place: Antarctica: Victoria Land, Siegfried Peak nord
GCGGACCGCCCGAGGGTTTCGCAGCCAGGCCAACTACCAGCGCCGTATCCTGCTCGCCAACGCGGCAGCCGCAGCGTGACCGGCCCTCCCCGAACCACCAGATTCACGCTTCACCGCGAAGAGCCGGTTAACCGGCCCTCACGAGCAGGACTCGCCGAGGCCGCGGGAGGTCCCATTCCGGGCACCTTGCAGCACAAGCCTGCGCCTACGCGAACATCTGCGAGCAGTGCGACAACTACACCACCACCACCGAGTTTGTACCGCAACTGCAAGCCCAGCTGGCCGACGAGCAGGCCCTACGCGATGACGCGCAGCGCCGGGGCTGGGACAGCGAAACCGCTCGGCACGCCCGCGTCATCGCCAGCCTCCAACAACACCTCGACCGCCTGAACAAACCCGACATCCCCAGCGCCAGGGCTTGACCCACCGGTGAGGGCCGGTTAAAGCCGGTGCGCTTGACCTGCTTGATGATCCGGTTGAAGCCCTCGGTTCTGGCGTTGGTGACTCCGAGCTGCAGGAACACGAGCGCGTGTGGCCACCACGTCTCGATCGTCGTCGCGAGCCGCGTCGTCTCCGGCATCTGGCGGCGGCGCAGGCGGAGTAGAACGTCCAGAGCCGGCCGCGGATGTGGGCGGGGTCGCGAGCGGCGAGCAGCTGACGCAACCGCTCCTTCACGCCCCAGGCGGCGCCGATCTCATCGGTCGGGTCGTCAGCGGCAAGGACCTGTTCGAGGCGGCGCAGCTGTAAGGCTGAGAGCCGGTTCCCGGCGGTGAGCAGCCTCCGCCGGTGGACCCAGGCCGGGTCGGCGGTGGTGCCGCGGCGGCCGAGCTGTTCGCGGGCGACCCGCTGACGGACGTCGGTGACCATCTCGTTCGCCAGACGGACCAGGTGGAAGTGGTCGACCGCGATCCGCGCGTGCGGCAGCGCCGCCCGGATCCCGGAGCCGTAGGGGGCGGATGGGTCGATCACTACCGTGCTCACCCCGGCCCGGAACTGGGGTGTGTCTGCCCAGCGAGCCAGCTCTTCACGCAGCCACCGGAGCGGCCGGGAGCCAGCCCGAGCAGTCCGCGGCTACCACCCGCTGATCGACACCGTGCTGGAACCCAACAGCACCCTGAGGTGCAGCACACCCGGCTGCGCGAGGGCAAGGCAACTCCGCCCGCGGTGCCAGTTCGTTCATCGCCGAGGCGATCAGCCGGGCCCGCGTGGCCGGCAGCACCGGTGAGCTCGTCGTTCGGCTCGACGGCGGGCTCTACGACGCCAAGGTCATCGCGACCTGCCAGCGGGCCGACGCTCGGTTCAGTGTCACCTGCCGCAACGACAGCAAGATTCGCGCCGCGGTCAGCGCTATCGAGGAGACGGCGTGGACGGCGATCCCGTACTGGCCTTCTCATGTCGATCCCGACACCGGCGAGACCGTCCAGTCCCACGCTGATGTCGCCGAGACCAGCTACACCGCCTTGGCCGGCAGCAAGCACCCGGTCACCGCCCGGCTGATCGTGCGGCGGGTCCGCCGGCTGCGCCCTCGCGACGGTCAACTCGAACTCGACACCGACCTGTGGCGCCACCACACCGTGCTGACCGACCGGCCCGAGCCGCTGCTGACCGTCGAGGCCGAGCACTGCGCGCCAAGCGGACCGAGGCAGGCCTCGATCAGCACCACAGAAGGGCGTTCAGCGGCCGACGGCGTCTAGGCGTACAGAAGCTTCTCGGCCCATTTCGGCGCTGTCAGCGCGCCGGCGAGTTCGCGGAGGAACTCGGCTGCCGGTGCACCGTCAAGCACCCGGTGGTCGCAGGAGAGGGCCAGCGCGATCGTGCCGTCAGGTCGCATACCTCCGATGGCCAAGATGGCAGCCTGAGGCGGGACGACCAGGGCACGGAAACGGCTGACGCCGAACGGTCCCAGGTTGGAGATGGTGAACGTCGCCGACAGCAGCTCAGCCGGGGTGAGTGCGCCGGCTAGGGCAGCCTTGGTGAGCTGCACGCGCTCTGCTGCGAGTTCAGGCAGGGCGAGGGTGTCCGCCCGCAGAACAGCCGGGGCCACCAGGCCATCCGGCACCGCCACGGCAAGGCCGACGTGCACTTCAGGGTGTTGCAGGATCACGTCTTCGGACCAGCTCGTGTTGACGGCCGGGTGCCGCCGCACGGTGCGGGCGACGGCAGCGGTGAGGACGTCGGACACGGACACGTACGCGCCCGCCGCTTTCCACTGGGCGCGACGCTGCTGTAAGGCGCCGAGCGGAACGTCGTACTCGACGGTGAACTGTGGGACGAGGGCGCTTGCGGTCATCGACTTCGCGATCGCCCTCCGCAGCCGGCTGACGGGCACCCTGGTCGGTTCGACAGCCGTTGGCCCGTTCACGGGTCGATGCGCCCGAGCAACGCCCCAACCTCGGCCGTCTGGCCGTTCAGGACCGTGATCTCGCTGATCGTCCCGCTGCCAGGTGCCTCGACCTCCGCGTCGACCTTGTCGCTTTCGACGTGCACCAAGGGTTGCCCCTCGGTCACTGTGTCCCCGACCGCCACGAGCCATTCGGTGATCACAGCCTCTTGCATCGTCATGCCCCACTTGGGCAGGGTGATGTTCATCCGAGTTATCTCCTGTTTGAGGGGGCGAGGGTGCGGGTCACGGCCTCACCGATCTTTGCTTCGTCGACAAGGACCCGCTTCTCGAGCACGGGGCTGAACGGGACGGGCACGTTCTCCCACGCCACCCGCTGAGGGGCCGCCTTGAGAAGGTGGAACGCCTCCTGGGCGACCATGGACGCGATCTCGCTCGCGACGCCGCACGTCTGTCGGGCGTTGTCGCAGACCACCAGGCGCCCGGTTCGTTCCACCGACTCAAGGATCGTTTTCGTGTCAAGCGGCCACAGCGTCCGGGGGTCGACGACCTCGACCGACACCCCCTCTTTTTCGAATTCGGCGGCGACCTTGAGGGCCTTCGAGACCAACGCGCCGATAGCGACGACGGTGACGTCCGTGCCGGGCTTCTTGATGTCGGCGACGCCGATGGGGATCTCGTACGGATGGTCGGGCACGGGGCCCTTCGTGCCGCCGAGCACGGCGTCCTGGAAGTAGACGACGGGGTCCGGGTCGCGCACGGCCGCGTACATTAATCCTTTGGCGTCATAGGGGGTCGACGGCATTACGATCTTGAGGCCTCCGAGGTTCATCAGCATCGGATGGGGGTTCTCGGAGTGCTGTGCCGCGGACGACCCGGACGGTCCTGACATTGTGAAATAGACGAGCGGGAGGTCCACCTGGCCGCCCGACATGTAGCGCAGTTTGGCTGCCTGGTTCGCGACTTGGTCCATCGCCACGTAGAAGAAGGACCCGACCATGAGGTCCACGACGGGACGGAGGCCGACTGCCGCCGCGCCGACGCAGGCACCGACGAACGTTGCCTCCGAGATGGGTGTGTTCCGGACCCGCTCCTCGCCGAACTCGGAGATCAGACCGCGGGTCGCGCCGATGATCGAACGGTCGACGTCCTCACCGATCACGACGACGGTCGGGTCCTCGCGCATGGCATCGCGTAATCCTTCCGCCATCGCCTTGATGAAGTACCCGTGGCGCTCGGCGGCGGGTGCGTCCGCCGGAGTGGCGCCGCTGGCGGTTCTGGGTGCCTGGCCGGTCGTGTCCGTGGTCGTGCTCATGAATGCTCGTCCCTGATTCGTCGCGGGGTTACGGTGGCGAAAACGTCCTCTAGGGCCTCTTCGGGTGCCGGGAACGGGCTCCGCTCGGCGTAGGCAAGCGCCTCGTCGATGCGGGCGATCTCCTGCTCGTCGACGCGGTCAGCGTCTTCCTGCGTCAGGATGCCCGTGCTGTTGAGGTGGCGGGTGTAGGCGGCGATCGGCTCGCGGGCGCGCCAGTCGTCTTGCTCCTGTTGGGGCCGGTAGTCGCCGGCGAAGGCCTCTTCGCCCTCGTTGTGGCCGTGCCACCGGTAGGTCATGCATTCGAGCAGCGTCGGCCCTTCACCCGCCCGGCCGCGTGCGACGGCGACGTCCGCGGCGGCCCGGACGGCAAGGACGTCATTGCCGTCGAGCTGTACGCCCGGGATCCCGAAGGGCTTGCTGCGGTCGACGATGCGGCCGGCGGTGAGCTTTGCAGTAGGAGTCCATTCGGTGTACTGGTTGTTCTCCACGGCGAAGATGACCGGCAGCTTCCAGATGGCGGCGAGGTTCATGGCTTCGAAAAACACGCCCTGGTTGGCGGCGCCGTCGCCGAAGAACGTGACGGTGACGTTGTCGCGACCGAGCTGCTTGTCGCCCCATGCCGATCCGATGCCGATCGGGATGCCGCCTCCGACAATCCCGTTCGTCCCGATGATGCCAAGGTTGAAGTCGACGATGTGCATCGAGCCGCCCTTGCCGCGGCAGTAGCCGTCGACTTTGCCGAGCAGCTCGGCCATCATGCGGTCGACCCGGGCGCCTTTCGCGATGAGGTGGCCGTGCCCGCGGTGGGTTGAGGTGATCCGGTCGTCCGGTCGTAGCGCGGCGCATACGCCGGTGGCCACGGCCTCCTCCCCGAGGTAAAGGTGCACGAACCCTGGCAGCTTGCCCCGTTTGAACAGATGCGCGAGGCGTTCCTCGAAGCGCCGGATCCGCATCATGGTGCGGAGCATCTCGACGAGTTCCTCCGGATCGAGGGCGGCCGCGCTGGTCAAGCCGGCCGGTGCGGTGCTAGTCAACGGACTCCTCCTGTCCCTGGCGCCGGGCGGCGCGTGACGGGGCTGCAGCTCTTATATACAGTATCCGCATGGTTGACAAGCCCGAAGGTGCAGGAGCGGAGATCACTTCTGAGGAGCGGCAACAGCGGCCGCCTCGGAAGGCGATGGCGGACGGCCCTTCCGAGGGTAGACCGCTGCTCCGGCTTGAGGTCCGTAACGGCCTGGTTCCCCGGGAGGGCAAGCCTGCCTGGCTGCGCACCCGCATGCACGCCAGTCCGCAGTTCCTCGAGTTGGCCGATCTGGTGCAGCGAAAGCAGCTGCACACCGTCTGCGAACAGGCGCGCTGCCCGAACATCTTCGAGTGCTGGGAGGACCGTGAGGCGACGTTCCTCATCGGCGGGGACCGGTGCACGCGGCGCTGCGACTTCTGCGACATCGACACCGGTAAGCCTGGGGCGTACGACAGGGACGAGCCGCGTCGGGTGGCCGAGTCGGTCGCCATCATGGGACTGCGCTACGCGACGGTCACCGGCGTCGCCCGTGATGACCTGCCTGACGGCGGGTCGTGGCTTTACGCCGAGACAGTCCGGCAGATCCACGCGGCAGTGTCGGGCATCAGCGTCGAACTGCTCATCCCAGACTTCAACGCGGACCCCGCGCAACTAGACGGGGTCTTTAGCAGCCGCCCGGAGGTGCTCGCGCACAACCTCGAGACGGTGCCGCGCATCTTTAAGCGGATCCGCCCCGGCTTTCGCTACGAGCGCTCCCTCGACGTGATCCGGCAGGCCCGCGCGTACGGCCTCGTCACGAAATCCAACCTCATCCTCGGGATGGGCGAGGAGCCCGAGGAGATCTGTGCGGCATTGCGTGACCTGCACGATGCAGGCTGCGAGCTCGTGACGATCACCCAGTATCTCCGTCCGTCCTCGCGGCACCACCCGGTCGAGCGCTGGGTGAAGCCGGAGGCGTTCGTCGCCCTGCAGGAGGAGGCGCTCAGCATCGGGTTCGCGGGCGTCATGAGCGGACCGCTGGTGCGCTCGTCGTATCGGGCCGGACGCTTATATGACCAGGCCGTAGACGAGCGCGCCAAGAGGCGGATGGCCTCGAACAGACCGATCTGATTCCCGAGCACATCGCGAACACCGGAACCAGGAGAAACCGATGACCGTCGCCCGCCCCGCCACCGCCCCGATGCTGACCGCCGTGCGCAAGGACATTACTCTCGATCTCGCCCTGCTGCTTGTCGCAGGTGCCAGGGAGGAGGCCCGAAGGCGCGGCCTTGCCATGGGCATCGCCGTTGTCGACACCGCCGGCCGCCTGGTCGCGGCCGCGCGCATGGACGATGCGCAGTTCGTCGCAGTGGACCTCGCCACGGACAAGGCGTTCACGGCCGCTGCCCTGAGGCAGCCGACGGAGACATGGGCCGTGTCAACCCAACCCGGTGGGGACGACTGGGGCCTTTCCACCACGCTCGGCGGACGCCTCGTTGTGTTCGCTGGCGGCCTCCCCGTGCGAGTCGACGGTCAGGTGGTCGGCGGCCTCGGGGTCAGCGGCTCGGCCGGGTCGGTCGACCGTGCGTGCGCCGTCGCCGGGCTTCACCAGGCCGGGCTGGATGTCGACTGAGACCCAGATGCCGAACAAGCGGATGGAATATGCAGTGCGGTGTCTCCCTTACAAGCAGACATGACCGCGGACGCAAGGCTGGAGCCCCTGGCGCCGGCGGGGGTACTCGCAGGCGCCAGTCTGCCGTCGCAGATCGCTGACCTGCTCGAAGAGGAAATCACCGCCGGCGCCCTCCAGCCCGGCCAGCGACTACGGGGCGACGAGCTCGCCTCGCAGTACGGCGTGTCCCGTATCCCCGTAAGGGAGGCGCTGCGGACCTTGGAAGCCGCAGGTTGGATCGAAATCCGGCCGCGCTACGGCGCTTACGTCCGTCAGCACTCGGCGGCAGAGCTAATCGACCTGTTCGAGGTCCGTGCCGTCCTAGAGGCGTTCGCCGCGCGGTGCGCCGCGGACCGCCGCACCGACGCCGAACTGGCTCACCTGAAGCGCATCGTCCGTGAGACGCGGACAGCAGCCGAGGTGGGCGACACCGCCACCCTGGCGCCGCTGAGCGGCCAGTTCTTCGCGATACTGCGCGCCTCGGCGCACAACAGCGTGCTTGAGGCAACCCTGGGAAGCCTCGCCAAAAGGGCACGGTTCTACTACTCGACGGTCGCGGGTCAGCTCGGCCGTGATTGGGCTGACGTCCATGGCGAGGTCGTCGAGGCGGTAGCGGCGCGGGACACCGCACGTGCGGCCGCTCTGGTGCAGGAGCACATACAGCACACCGGACGTGCGGTCCGTGAACTGCTGGCCCTTGAGGGCTGACGCTTACCCGACGAGCCACCCGCCGTCAGCCACAAGGGCCTGCCCGGTGACGTAGCGGCTCAGGTCACACGCCAGGAACACGTACAGGTCAGCTATCTCGCGTGGGTCGGCCAGCCGCCCCAAGGGGATCTTGGCGAGCATTTCCGCCTCGACTGCCTCCGGAGCTACGCCGCGCAATGCCGCCCGCTCGTGGAACAGTTGCCGCATCATCGTCGTGTCGACCTGTCCAGGGCACACCGCGTTGACCAAGACGCCGGCGGGTGCCCACTCGGCGGCCAGGCACTGCGCTAGCCCGATGAGCCCGAACTTTGACGCGGAGTAGGCGGCGTTGTCGCGTCCGCCGCGCAGGCCGAACAGGCTTGAGCTCACGACGACGCGGCCCCCGCTACCCCGGTCGACCATCCGCCGACCGAAAGCAGTGCAGGTGAGGAAGCCGCCTGTCAGGTTCACCTCTAGGTCGCGCCGCCATGCCTCGGGCGTCGTGTCGAGCGCTGGCGCCTGAAGGAGCACGCCGGCGTTGGCGACGACGACGTCGACGGGGCCGAAGGCCGCCTCGGCCTTGTCGGCTAACGCCTCGACGGACTCGGCGCTGGTGACGTCGACGGGAGCGGCGAGTGCCCGCGCTCCCGCGCGACAAAGTCGCTGCGCCTCCCTGTCGGCCGCGTCGAGGTCGATGTCGGCCAGCACCACGGCGGCGCCCTCCTCGGCGTAGCGCTCGGCGACAAGCAGGCCGATGCCCCGGGCGCCACCGGTGATCACGGAGACGCGGTGGGCGAGCAGGTCGGTCATGTGATGTCTCCTTCTGTCGGGGGAGTGGTGTGGCCGCCGAGGAAACGCGCGGCCGTCAGCGCGTACACACGCGCGCAGTCCAGGACGTCACGCTCGTTGGCGTAATCGTCGACGCCTGCCGACAGCCCCGGCTGGGGCCCGAAGCACACGGCCGGGACTCCACGGAGCCGCCAGCGGCTGGCATCGCTCGCGGGCAGGCGCACGGTGGGCACGCAGGGCTGCTGCCGGACTTCGCGAACGACCTCCGAGACGGCGGCCACGAACGGGACGTTAAGGCCCGACCAGTTCGCCTCCCAACCCTTGATCCTGCGCCACGCCACACCGTGCGGACTGACCCGCTGGTCAATCTCGTCGTCAAGGGTCGCGAGAGCCAGTCCTGGGGGGACCCGAGCGTCCAATTGAGCGTGGGCCGAGCGCGCGAGCTGGCTTACAAAACTGCCGCCGGCGAGTGTGCCCACATTGATCGACAGCCGGCCCGCTTCGACATCGTCGGCGAGCACCTCCTCCAGACCGGGCGGACGTGGGACGACAAGGTCGTTGAGTTCATCGAGCGCCAGTAGGGCGCTGGCAAGGCGGACGGGGGGCGACTGCCCACGCCGCGCACCGGACGCGTGGCCCCCTTCGCCGGTGGCGGACAGCTCGTACCAAGCGACGCCCTTCTCGGCCAGCGCGAGCCGCATCGATCCGGGACCTTCACCATTAAGCACCGCATCACCCTGGACGTCGGCGGGTCGGCTGGCGAGCAGGTACGCCGCCCCGTGTTCGCCGAACACGCACTCGTCGGAGACCGCGGCGAAGGTCACTCGGCCCGACCATGACCGGCGATGACGAGCCAGCAGCCGGTACGCCGTGGTCATCGCGGCGACGGCCCCCTTCATGTTGCCCATGCCCAGTCCGTACAGCCGACCGTCCCGGCGCGTCATCTCCCAGATCGGTACTGTCCACGCCGCCTCGTCACCGGGTTCCATCGTGTCCAGGTGCACGTTGAGGATCAGGTGAGGCCCAGGTCGGCCGCTGTCAAGGTGCGCCACCACACTGGGCATGCGCTCGTCGACCGCGACGAGCTCGCACGGCAAGCCGTACTCGGCCAGCTCGGCGCGCATCACCCTTGCCACGGCTCGGGTGTCGCCAGGAGGGTTGACGCTCGGCGCGTCAACAAGCCGGGCGCACAGGGCGACCACGTCGTCGGCGGCAGCCGTGACGTCAGCGAGCAACGCCGTTTCGAGGGCGGTGGTCATTGTGCAGCCCCTACAGATACCTCGCGCCGCCAGTCACCGACGGCCTGGCAGCCCTGAGGTCCCGTCCCGGCTGCGACCACCGCGCCGAAGCGGTCGTCGGCGCCGTCCAACGGGACGACTTCGTGGCCGCGGGCGCGCAGGTCGGGGAGCGCGGGATGGTCGAGACCGACGAGTACGCGGGCGCCCTCGCTGCGCCAGCGTGGAGCGGTGACGGCGTCTTGAAGCGTTGTCCCGCGGCGGGTCCGGAGCAGGACCTGCAGCAAGGTCTGCACCTGCCCGTCAGCGCCGGGTGTGGCGAGGGCGGTCGTATGGCCATCCCGTTGGTAGAGCACAGGTGCGAGCGTGTGCACGGGTCGGCGCGCTGGACCCGCATGGTTGGGCGCGCCGGTGAAGCCTGCCCCTCGGTTGTTGAGCACGAACCCTCCTTGCTGGACGAACGTTGCTGCGCCGAAGTCGTCGAAGACGCTCAGCAGGGAGGAGACGACGAGCCCGTCAGCGTCTGCGACCGCGACCCCGGTCGTGTGCAGGTACGCGCGCGGACCTCCGCGGCGTCCGGCTCGGTCACGGTTCACGATGAGCGGGACGCCGAGCAATAGCTCCCCCTCCGTCGCGCAGCGGTCACGCGACGCGAACGCGGCCTCGGTCACCTCGATGCCGAGGTGGTCGTCGTTGGACTCCAGCAGTGGGCGACCGTCTGCCTGCTCGCGTTCGAGCCATTGCAGCGCCATAGCCAGTAGGACGCCTTGTGACGGGGGTGGTTGTACGGACACCCCTCCTCCGGCCCACGGGACCACTATCGGCACGGCCACCACGCTGGCGTGCGATCGGAGGTCGTCGGAGGACAGCAGGCCGCCGCTCCGGCGGGATGCGGCGCAGATCGCTTCGGACAGCGGACTGTCGTAGAAGCCTCGGCGGCCGTCGCTCGCGATGGCGCGCAGGGCAGCGGCCAGTTCGGGCTGAAGCCACCGGTCGCCGGGCGCGGCGGACAGCAGCGGCCAGCCGGCGGCGCCGCCGACCAGTAGGCGGTCGCGCTGGGCTGAGACGGCCGCGGTCAGGGACCTGCTTACACGTGTGCCGTCTTCGGCGAGGGCGATAGCCGGGGCCAGGCAGGTGGCGAGGTCGCTACTACCCCAGCGGTCGAGAGCGTCGACCCAGGCTTGCACGGCCCCGGGGACCGTTACGCTGGCACCACCGGTCGTCGCGATGCCCGGTCCCGCGGACGCGGCGCTGCGGCCCGACCCGATCACGCCCGTCGCACCTGCGTCCTCGCGGATGAGCAGTACGGCGTCGCCGCCGATCCCGGAGGCGTGGGGCATCGCGACGCAGCAGACCGCCTGAGCAGCGACGGCCGCGTCAACGGCGTTCCCGCCGCGCTCAAGGAGGTCTACGGCTGCGGCCGTCGCGAGGGGGTGGCCTGTCGCAACGGCGCCGCGGGCACCCAGCGCCTGGGTGGCCTTTCGGTCAGTCACGAGGGCCGAGGGCCTTGCTCGACGGGTCATCCCACTCCTCCTTGCAACCTCGACTGCGGCAGGTACTGTAGAAAGTATACGAAAGGAGGGTCGATGGTCAGCGTATTAGTGGCAGGGGGTGCGACCGGCATCGGCCGCGCGGCGGTGCAGGCTTTCCGTGAGCGCGGCGACACGGTGGTGCTAGTGGACATCAACGAGAGGGCCGCCAAGGAGGTCGTCGCGGAGCAGCTGCCCGGCGCCGCTCACTTACTCACGCTCGACCTCGCCGATCCTGCAGCGCCTGCGCATGCCGTGAGGGAAGCGGTCGGCCTGACCGGGGGACTCGACGTTGTCCTCGCGAACGCAGGAGTGCTGCTCGCCGCACCCCTGGCCGAGTGGACCGTCGACCAGTGGGACCTCACGATGGCGGTGAATCTGCGTGCGCCCTTCCTGCTCACCCAAGCCGCCGCACCTCACCTGGCTGACTCCTCGATAGGCAGCGTCATCTTCACGAGCTCCACCGGAGCTTTCCGTGGTCACGCGGGCATGCCCGGCTACGCCGCATCGAAGGCGGGAGTCGTGAACCTCGCGAGGGCCCTCGCCGACGAGCTGTCCCCGGCCGGCATCCGGGTCAACTGCGTGTGCCCGGGCTGGATCGACACCCCGTTCAACGACAGCTTCTGGGGTCATCAGCAGGACCCCGCCGCGGCACTGGAGGCGCTTGAGAGGTCGATCCCGCTGCGCCGACAGGGCGTGCCGGCCGACGTGTCAGGCACGGTTCTGTTCTTGGCCTCGCCGGCCTCCGGCTACATCACCGGCCAGGCCATCGTCGTCGACGGCGGTTACACGGCGGTCTGACAACACAGCCCGCCCCCCGCATCACAGCCAGGAGCACACCGTGACACTGAACCTGCTGTCCAACTTCGCCGCCCGAGCGGTCCTGGACCTGTCGGACGGGCCGGCGGAAGACGGCGACGCCCGCGAATTCCACAAACGGCTGCCTGGGTACACCCCGACGCCGCTGGTCGACGCGCCTGCGCTCGCGGACGTGCTCGGTGTGGCGCGCGTGCTCGTCAAGGACGAGTCGTCGAGGATCGGGTTGCCGTCGTACAAGGTCCTGGGTGCGTCGTGGGCGATCTACCGGGAACTGCTCCAAGTGCTGTCGCTGGACCCGGGGGACTGGCGGGACGTGGGCGACCTGGCCCGGCTGCTCGTGCCGTACGGCCCGTTGCGCTTGGTCACGGCGACCGACGGCAACCACGGTCGCGCTGTCGCGCGGGTCGCACGGCTCCTGGGCTTAAGCGCGACGATCTACGTGCCGGACGACATGGCACGAGCACGCATCGACGGCATCGCCTCCGAGGGCGCGCGTGTCGAGGTCGTCAACGGCTCCTACGACCAGGCGGTGGCGAGATCGGCGCAGGACGCCGCGCCGGACGTCCTGGTCATCTCCGATACGTCCTGGCCCGGGTACGAGCGAGTCCCCGGCTGGGTCATGCAGGGATACTCCACGATCTTCACGGAGGTCGCAGAGCAGACCGCGGCGCGCGGGCTGCCGCAGCCGACGACCGTGGCAGTACAGATCGGGGTCGGCGCCCTCGCAGCCGCCACCGTACGGGCTTACCGCACGGGAGCAGTGCTCCCGTCGCCCACAATCGTGGGAGTTGAGCCTGTCGACGCTGCGTGCATGCTGGCCTCAATCGAGGCGGGGAAGATCACGGAAGTCGCCAGGCCGCACCGGTCGATCATGGCCGGGTTGAACTGCGGGCTCGCTTCCCCGCTCGCTTTCCCGCTCGTGCGGCAGGGCATCGACGTGTTCCTCGCCCTCGACGACGACGACGCCAGGCAGGCCATGCGGACACTCGCCGCCGCAGGGGTCGAGTCGGGTGAATCCGGGGCGGCGGGTTTTGCCGGGCTGGCCGCCGCCAAGCGGGCCGGACGCGGCGCGGAGGTCGGACTCGATGCGGACGCGGTCGTGCTGGTAGTCAGCACCGAAGGGGCCACCGATCCCGTCGGCTATGCGCGCATCGTCGGGTCCGCGCCCGGACCCCGACCGGCGTGAGCGTGCCGACCCTCGCTCACACAGCCCTCGTCGCCCTCGCCGGATGCGGCGCCGGCGCCGTCAACGCGATCGCCGGCGGCGGCACACTCCTCACCTTCCCGGCACTGCTGGCCGTGGGCGTACCGCCAGTGCTCGCCAACACAACCTCGGCAGTCGGACTGCTCTCCGGCTACGCCGGGGGATCGTTGGGCTACCGCCGCGAGCTCGGCGGCCAAGCCCAGCGAGTTCGCTCGCTCGCGACGGTCAGCCTCGCGGGGGGCGTAGCGGGGGCGGTCCTGCTGCTCGTCACACCAGCCAAAGCCTTCGCCGCGCTCGTCCCGTACCTGGTGCTGACCTCCTGCCTGCTGCTCGCAGTCCAGCCGCGGCTGGCACGGGCCGTCGCTGCTCATCGGGAACGCGCGCAGGATACGGCCGCTTCGCGCACGGTCGTGAGCACCGAGATCACGTTGCCGCTCGTACTCGGTGCCCTCGCCAGCGCGGTATACGGCTCGTATTTCGGAGCCGGGCTCGGCGTGCTGCTCCTTGCCGTCCTCGGGGTGTTCCTCGAAGATCTCCTGCAGCGCCTGAACGCCCTCAAAGGACTGCTGTCGCTACTCGTCAACGCCGTTGGCGCACTCGTCTTCGTCCTCACCGGGCAGGTCGAGTGGCTCTACGCCGGCGTCATCGCGCTCGCGTCGCCGCTCGGCGGCTACCTCGGCAGCTCAACGGCGCGGCGGATCGCCGCGCCGGTCCTTCGGGCAGCCGTGGTAACGCTCGGTGTCGCAGTGGCCATCGTCCTGATGCGATGACCGCGCACGTGCACCACGCGCATGATCGTGGCGACACTAGTCAACACCCCCCAAACATGTATACTTCATCCACACTACCGGTCCTTTGGCCGAGGAGGCCCCATGCACACCTGTTCGCACCCCTGTCTCGCCTGCGGTCCCGCACCCAGCCGACAGCGACGGTCCGCCGCGCTGACCGTCGCCTGCATCGTGATGCTCACGCTCACGTCCTGCGGCGGAAAAAGCTCGGGCAAAGCGTCCGGCCCCGCCGGCGGTCTGACCTACGGCAACACCGAGAAAGTAGACAGTCAACGGGCCGGCGCACCCGACCCCAAAGCCGCCACCGACACCGTGAAGCAGGCATGCTCCCAGAAGGCCTCACCAACTATCGCCCGGATCCAGAAAGCGGGCACGCTCAACTGGGGGATAGGCGTTTCGCCTCCGTTCGGCTTCACAGGCCCGAGCGGCAATTGGCAGGGCGTCGAGGCCGAGAACGCCGTAGAACTCGCGCACATCCTCGGCGTCGAACCAAAGATCCTGCCTTACGACTACAGCGTCATGACCACGGCGCTGCAGTCCGGCAAAGCGGACATTGTCGGCGCTCAGCTGTTCGACACCCCGGAACGTCGACAAGTAATCGACTTCAGCGAGCCATACTACAAGAGCGGTCAGATTTACTACGTCCGCAAGGACTCGCCCTACCAAAGCATCGATGACCTCAACTCCGCCCACGTCAAATTCGTTTACGGCACCGGAGGTGCTCAGGGGGGCCTCGCCAAGAAGTACACCCCGAAGGCAACGCGGCAGGAAGTGCCCCTGCAGGGACAGCTCATCCCCTATCAGTTCCTGGCAACCAAGCGCGCCGACGCCACGATGGGGGAGGCGGCCGCCCTGCCGGTGCTCGGCAAGCGCTTCACTAACCCGCCGGTCGTCGCCATCGGCCTCCACGGCCGCATCAACGGAGACCTGCCCTCCGAGCAGGACGTACTCGACCCCTTCAACGTCGCCTTCGGGCTGGCCAAAGGCGACACAGGATTCCGGAACTGCGTCGACACGTGGGTGAATGAGGGCAAAGCCGGAGCGCTCAATGCGCGGGTGCAATGGTGGCTCAAGAACCAGGCAAAGCCCGCCTCCTGACACGATCGCCCGGGCAGCGGCGCGACGTGCCGCTGCCCGGGGCCCCGGCCCCCTCGTCCCGCGGGGTGTCATCGAAAGGAAAGACCGTGGGTTACCACTTCGACTTCAGCTGGGTCCCTGACTACCTGCCGACTTTCCTGCAGGCCTTCAAACTGACCCTGCAATTGCTTCTCTACAGCGCGGCGGCCTCGCTTGCCGTGGGCTTGCTCGCCGGCCAGCTCCTGACATCCCCCCGGCGCTGGATCAGCCTGCCGGTGCGCATATATGTAGACGTGTTCCGGTTGACGCCGATCCTGCTGCAGATCGTCGTGATCTTCTTCCTGCTACCCAACGTCCTCGGCCTGCAGCTCTCCACGCTCGTCAGCGGCGTCACCGCTCTCAGCCTCAACTACGGAGCGTTCAACGCGGAGATCTTCCGCGCAGGCATCCTGTCGGTGGCACGAGGGCAATGGGAAGCGTCATCCGCCCTGGGTATGACCTGGCCGCAGACGCTACGACGCGTCGTCTACCCACAGGCGATCCGGCGGATGCTCCCCCCGCTCGGCAACATGCTGATCGCCCTCACAAAAGACACCAGCCTCATCTCGGTCATCGGCGTGGCGGAACTGTTCAACGTCGCACAGAGCGTCGGCGCGCAGACCTTCCGCCAGCTGGAGGCTTTCATCGTCATCGCCGGCTTCTACCTCATCGTGACGCTCCCGCTGGCCATCGCGGCCTCGGTCATGACCCGCCGCGCCAACGCTCGCCTCCAGTAATCCTCATCCACGCGGGCCAGCAGAAGGAGACGAACGGTGCACGAGCAATCAAGCGATTCGGCTCCCCCTGCCGTGGATGTCATCGACCTTCACAAAAACTTCGACGAGCACGAAGTTCTCAAAGGCATTGACCTCCGGGTGATGCCGGGCGAGGTGCTGACGCTCATCGGGCCGAGCGGATCAGGGAAAAGCACTCTCCTGCGATGCCTCAACATGCTCGAGGTGCCGACAGGAGGGACGGTCAGAATCCTGGGCGAGCTAATGCCCCCGCGCGGTTCCACCCTCAACCGGGTCCGCCGCGACATCGGCATGGTCTTTCAACACTTCAACCTGTTCCCGCACATGAGCGTTCTGGACAACGTCATGGAGGGGCAACGGACTGTCCTGCGCCGCGACAAAAGCGAGGCACGTCAAGTCGCGATGGAGGCGCTGGAACGGGTCGGGTTGCCGGAGAAGGCCGACGCGCAGCCAGGAAGGCTGTCCGGCGGCCAGCAGCAACGCGTGGCCATTGCCCGGGCTCTTGCGATGAACCCCAAGATTATGCTGTTCGACGAGCCGACGTCGGCACTTGACCCCGAGCTGAAGGGTGAGGTACTCGACACCATGCTCAGTCTCGCGCAGGACGGCATGACAATGGTCGTGGTCACCCACGAAATGGCGTTTGCTCGAAAGGTCGCGGATCGAGCGGTCTTCCTCGACGGCGGGGTCATCGCCGAAGAAGGCGTCCCCCAGCAGATGCTGACCGCGCCGAACACCGAGCGCCTACAGCGCTTTCTGAACGTGCTTTTCTGGGGCGAGGACGAGGTGTCGCGGACCCTTCTGGGCACGCCAGCCGGGCCCGAGTCGGCATAAGGCCAGAACCCGTCGGTGCAGCCCTGAGCGTGCTGCTGACGAGGTTCATGCCTGCGGCTTGTCTCAGCACTCGCCGCGACCCACGCCGGCCGCGCCGCAGACGCCTCGGTGCTCCTACTGTCAAGTGGGCTCTTCGGAGTTGACGGGGGTGTCGCGCTGTAGGTGAGGCTCGTGGCCTCGACATGCTGGCTGTCTCTCACAACCGTCAGCTGCAGAGGCCACGAGCATGGATGAACCTATGACGTTGCTGTTT
>JAABUM010004277.1_pt1 | contig 16339 bp, 14 predicted proteins | sample 5559161 | NCBI WGS metagenome assembly JAABUM01 (sample SAMN10711868, study PRJNA513369) | rock metagenome | isolation source: Antarctica rocks | place: Antarctica: Victoria Land, Siegfried Peak nord
CGAGCGCACCGTCGAAGCCACCTGGAAGCGCATCGGCACCCTGCTCAAGAAGTTCAGCGCCACAGAGTGCGCCAATTACGTCAGGAACTCAGGATACGTCTTCACCTGATCCAAACATGCTCTAATGAGAACTCGACACCCTCATCATGGCACACAGATGCCGGTCGGAGGCCGTCCACACCAACAGGAATTACGAGGGCCACCCGTAGTGGCTTGCACTCATCCGCGGCCGGGCGAACGCTTATCGGCTTGAACCGGCTCACGCTCACTGGGACCATCGGGTGCGTCTGGCTCACGCTGCATGAATCCGGGCACAAGTTCGGGGAGACGGGCTTGCAATCATCGGCCCCGGCTCACGCTCGCTGGGACTGAGCAGGCCGAACAAGAAAACGAGCTACCCGTCCCGCCTCGCCAATGCTTTCCGGCAGTCGCCCATGTGGTCCACGGCATTGTTGTAGGCACGGATAAGCTCGTTGCCCGTGTCGGTCCGCTTGCCGCCACGGGCGATTTCGCGCCCTTTGCCGACCATGGCATCCATGTCCTCGGCGGTCCTCATGCAGTTGTGGTCCGGCTTGGGCTGGGTGGCGTCCAGCTTGTCGCGCAGGGCGGTGTTGCCGGCCTGCAGCGCGGCCACGGCAGTGGCCAGCGCCTTGGTGTCGCCCTTCGGCTCCAGCGCCTCCTGCTCGCGCAGCACGCGGCGGGCGGCCAGGCTGGCTTGCAGCATCAGCTTGGGGATGGAGCCTTCGGGCAATGTGGCCACCAACCGCTCGTCGCGGGCCAGCTCCCGCTCGGACAGGGCGGTTGAGAACAGGACAGCGGCCTTGGTGGCGGCCTGCAAGCCGCGCAGGACGGCTGGATGCTGCTCACGGGCCAGGGCATAGCCGTCCTCCTGGAACTCGCGGGTGTCCCGGTAGCGCTTCAGGCGTTTGGCAATGGGGTTGAGGGTTTCCAGCATCGCCAGCAGGCGGGCGCCGGCCTCGTCCACGCCGGGCACGCTGGCCGACATTGCAGCGGCCTTGCGCAGGCGCTCGATAAGCTGGTCGTAGTCGCTGAGCGAAAAGCTGTAGCCCGCCCCGGCCCCTATCTTGGTGCCGGGTTTGGGCAGCCGGCCGTAGCCCTCCTGGTAGTCCGCTAGCTGCTTGCCGAACTTCTCCCATTGGACGATGAAGTTCTGCGCGTTCACCCAGGCGTTGACCTTCTCGGTCACCAGCTCCTCCGAGTCCAGGGCGGGCGGCGGGGCAGCCGCTGCCGCGGGGAAGTCGCACTGGATGTTCTTGGTAATGCTCGTGCGGACGAGATCGTGCTCCATGGGGCAGCGTGCGGCCAGGCGGCGGAGGCCGGCGTTGCCGCGCTTGGCATCTTCCAGGTAGCTGGACCGCATGGCGTCCACCCCCTGCGCGATGCTGGATCGCATGATTTCAGGCCCTTTGGCAGTGGCGGCGCACTGAGCGTAGGCTTGCAGAAAGGCCTCGCACGCCGGGACGCCGGTGACTTGCGCCCAGGTGGTTGCCGGCAGCATCAGAAGCAGGGTGGCGAGCAAGGGCGGGCGGGGCATCATGTCTCCTCGGGCGTGTGCCGTGCCAACGGGCGTCTGCCGTGCCCAGTGCGGCGCGTGTCCGGCTGCGCCCAGCGCTGCAAGATGCACAGGGCAAGAAAGCCGTGCAGGCGTTCGGTTGGAACACGTTGAAGTCCTACACGGGTTCATTGGCCGCTGGAATGGGCGTTACGGGATGCAGCGCAGGTCTAACGTGGCTGGAAGAAACTCCTCGTTCCCCTGCCCGGCCGGCTCAGTCCCAGCGAGCGCGGGCCGAGGCCGATGATCGCAAGCCCGTCCCCCGAGCCTGTGCCCGAAACCATGCAGCGTGAGCCAGGCGCACCCGATGGTCCCAGCGAGCATAAGCCGGTTCAGGCCGATGGGTGCGCGCCCGGCCATAGATGTGAGTAGCCGCTACAGCTATGCTTGCCACTCCCCCGCCGCCGCGCTACGACGTTGCGCCACGTCCAATGCCTGAAGTGTGCAGCAAAGACGGCAACTCGCTCAGGACCCAGCCGATATTACGCCAAACTTAACCTCCATGATGCGACGTGGAGCAGCCTGACGCTTTCCTGAACAGGGTTTACCCGGCTGCCGCCAGCATCACTCGTTCTTATAATGGTTACGCAACGTGCCGATCCCGTCTATCGTGACTTCGACCGTGTTGCCCGGCTCCCGCATCACGCCCACGCCCAGCGAGGTGCCGCAGCAGATCACGTCGCCGGGCGCCAGCGTCATACTCCGCGACAGCGAACTGACCAGGGCAGCTGGCGGGAACACCATGTCGGAGATCGGGTAGTTCTGCCGCTCGGTTCCGTTCAGCACCGTCCGGACGATCAGCTTCTCCGGCTGCAGCCCGGTCGCAATCACCGGGCCGAACGGACTGAACCCGTTAAAGCTCTTTGCCCGTGTCCACTGCATGAAGCTGGGATCCTCGGATAAGATGTCCGAAGCCGTGATGTCGTTCACGCAAGTATAGCCGAAGATCGCGGCCTCCGCCTCGTCCGGCGAGGCGTTGCGGCAGGTGGTGCCGATCACGATGGCCAGCTCACCTTCGAATACGACCTTGCCGGTGTAGCCCGCCGGCCTGTGGACCGTGGTGTCCGGATCGGCGTAGGACGACGCCGCCTTGATGAAGAACAGCGGCTCCTCCGGCTGGGAGAGGCCGAGCTTGGCGCCCAACGCCCGGAAATTATTCCACAGCGCAATCATCTTGGACGGTTGCGCGGGTGCCAGCAGCCGGACGGAAGCGAGCGGCACCTGCTCGCCCGTGGGCGTGGGAGAGTCGAACATGCTGCCCTGGTGAACCGCGATCACCCCGCCGTCCAGGGTTCCGAACCCCGCCCTCCCGTCGCGCTCGAAGCGCAGCCAATGCGCCACGCTAGTTCAGGCCGGCGACGGAGGCGCGCTGCTGCACCAGTGCGAGCACGGTGTCTATCGTCGGCGTCGGGATGCCGGTCAGCCGTCCCAGCTCCTGCACCACGGACACCAGTGGATCAATCTCCATCGCCCGTCCCCGCTCCAAGTCCTGCAGCATCGAGGTCTTGTGGGCGCCCACTGCCCCGGCGCCGTTGATGCGGCGCTCCACGTCCACCCGGAACTTCACGCCGAGCCGCTCGGCGATGGCCTGCCCCTCCAGCATCATGGCCTTCGCGACCGCGCGCGTGCCGGGCGACGCGGTAATCACGTCCAGGGTGGCATGGGTCAGGGCGCTGATCGGATTGAAGGACAGGTTGCCCCACAGCTTCAGCCACATCTCGTCGCGGATGTTGTCCATCACGGGCGCACGAAGCCCGGCGGACTCCATCATCTTGCTCAACTGCTCCACGCGCTCCGTCCGCTCGCCGCTGGGTTCGCCAAGCGGGAACTTGTCGCCATAGACGTGCTGGATCACGCCCGGCTCCACCACCTCCGTTGCGGGATAAACGATGCAGCCGATGGCACGCTCCGGCCCCAGCGCGGTCCACTGCCGGGCGCCGGGATCAATGGTCTGCAGCGTGGTGCCCTCAAACTCGTTGCCATGCCGGTAGAAGTACCAGTACGGGATGCCGTTCACGGCCGTGACGATGCTGGTAGCGTCATTCAGCAGCGGCTGCATGGCGTCCACCACGCCAGGGATCGAGTGCGCCTTCAAGGAGACGAACACGAAATCCTGCGGGCCAAGCTCCGCCGGATCGTCGGTGCATTTGACCTTTGCGACCCGTTCCTCGCCGCCGATGCGGAGCTTGAGGCCATTCTCGCGCATTGCCTTCAGGTGCGGCCCACGCGCCACCAGGCTAACGTCCGCTCCGGCCAGTGCCAGTTGCGCGCCGACGTAGCCGCCGATTGCGCCGGCGCCGTAAATGCAGACCCTCATCGCCTTTCCCCCCTTGAATTTTCCGCCTTGGCAACAGCTTACTGTATTTTTCATACAAGACAAGATTTGGCTCGGCGCCGTGCCGCAACGACCCGACGAAGCAAAGGATGGAGGTCGCGCCTTGCACCGCTTCGGCAGGTTGCCGGGGCATGATGTGCCGTGGTGGCGGCTGCCCCGCGGCTTGGCTATAGGCCGTGGTTGGTTGCGGCATTGGACGCTGACAGCCGGATGCGCCGGCATGAACGGCTCATGCCGTTTCCCGGCACTTCTGGCCGTTCGGCGCATCGTTCCATGTGCGCCGCGACACCGGATGCGCGGTACGGCTGCGCGAAGCGCCCGTCCTCATGCTGCTGGAGCGGGTCTGGATACGCTTCATCAGGGCGCCTGCAAGCGGGCGCACAGCATTAGGTCGAAGCCGACGGGCAAGGCGCCATTCCCGCGACCGGACGCTGGGGCCGAACGATGACGCCCGCAGTCCGCCAGGGTGCCGCCGGGGCCGGGCGCGATATTCCGGCCATGGCTGGTGAGGACGGCTGCACCTGTCCGCCGGTCCGGATGCAGCCGTCCGCGCCGGGTTCTAGTTCAGCGCCTGGGGGCGCTGCTCCTCCAGGAACTGCACGACCTCATTGATGAACTGCATGCGGTTCTTCTCCAGCATCACCGTATGCGTTCCCTCGCCAAGCTCCACCCAGCGCTTGTAGGGCGCATTCTTCAGCTCTGCAAAGTAGGCCGCGGTCTGGTAGCTCGGCAGGTCGGCGTCCCACTCCGCATGGATCAGCAGGGTCGGCACCGTGATGGCCGACGGCTGGTAGAGCGGCTTGCCGGCCAGCCAGTAGTCGCGGCTGTCCTGCATCACCCCGTTCGGCGCACGCAGCACGGGCGGGGTCTGCTTGGCGCCCGCAGGGTCGGTCGCAAAGGTGGCGTCCGCCCACATCTCGAACACGCCCGGCGGGATCAGCGCGGCCTTCGCGCCGTCCGGGACCCCCATCAGCCAACGGTTGCGCGCCGCGTCGCGCGTGACGGCGCGGTAGGCGCCCAGCGGCGGCGCGTCCGCCGGCACCGTCTGGGTGCTGATCCATTGCGGCGCATACAGCACCAGGCGCTCCACGTTGGCGTTATGCGTCGTGGTGTAGAGGCCCATGATGGACGTGCCCCATGACCAGCCCATCAGGTTCACCTTTGCGACCTGGCGCTGCTTCAGGACGAAATCCACCACCGATCCCACGTCCCTGGCGGCCGTCGCGGTGTCCACGAGCGGCTTGGCGTCCGCGGCCGGCCGGTCCATCTCCGCCGGGCGGGTCGAGCGGCTGTAGCCGCGCACGTCCAGCATCCATACGTCCCAGCCGCGGGCGGCAAGGATGTCCATCATGGACGCGCCGCCGACGGGCAGGTCGAACGCCGTTTCCGCCGGGTAGGTCGCGCCATGGACATAGACCAGCACGCGGTCTGCGGAGAAGGACTGCACGCCTGCGGGATGCTTGTTGCGGACGTAGAGCTGGATGCCCGGGTCGGACGCCGGCACCATGAACTCCTGCATCACGACCTTCTCGGCCGCCCGTGCCGGCGCGGGCGCCAGCCCGAGGGCGGCGAGCAGCGACACCGCCAGAACCGCCCAATGGCGGCGCGGGACATTGAACGGGTGATCCATCGTTTCCCCTCCTGACCCCCCTGTTTGCGGGTCTTGCCTGCAACCTGACACCGGAACGTGCGGCGCGGCAAGGCGCAGCCTGGAACGCCGTGGCGGCAGGCGGCATGGAGGGGCGCAGCCCCTGCCCGCCCAGTGTCGGGCCGTGAAACGTCCCATGCTCCGGCTTCTGCTTTTGTGGGCATGTTCAGCGATCAGGCTGCTCAACCCGATGCGGCCATGCTTTATTGCAGCCGCAACGGCCCTCGATCAACGGTTGGCCGGCAAGGGAGAGAACGACATGGCAAGGCTCACAGCCGCCGCAGCAGGTCTTTGCGGATTGCTCATCCCGGCGGTCGTCATCGCCGCAGTCGGGGAGAAGCGCTTCAAGCAACTCACCGTGGACGAGCTGACGCCGGCGCAGCACGAGGTTGCCGACGAGGTCCTCAAGGTGTCCAGCCTCGGCCTGCAAGGTCCCTACAACGTCATGCTGCGCAGCCCGGTGATGGCCAAGCGCATGGTGTCGCTGCTGGACTACCTCCGGTTCAACACCTCCGTCCCGCGACGCCTGAACGAGTTCGCCATCCTGATCCAGGCGCGGCTCTGGACCTCGCAGGTCGAGTCGAAGGCGCACTACCCGCTTGCGATCAAGGCCGGGCTGTCCGAGGCCGTCGCCGCGGACCTGCTGGCCGGCCGTCGCCCTGCCGCCATGCAGCCGGACGAGGCGGCGGTCTATGACCTTTGCGTGGAGCTTTCCACCACCCACGCCCTGTCGGACGCGACCTTTGCCAAAGCCAGGCAGGTTCTGAGCGACCAGCAGGTCGTTGACCTCGTGACCGTGTCGGGCACCTACGTCACGGTCGCGATGATGCTCGCCTCCGGCAAGGAGGGCACGCCGGACGGATCAACGCCGGTGCCGGACTTGGGCACGGCCCAACTGGCGAAATGAGGGCTTTGCCAAGGACCAGGACCGGAGCTGTTGCCTCCAGCGGCAGCGCAGCGGGATACAGCATGAGACCGGCGTAGAAGTGCTTTCGCCCCGCTTGGGTTCGCCCGCGCCCTTCAAGGGGCGGGTTCTCGCGGACAGGCCGGGAGACGGCGCAAGAGGCAACCAGGGAGAACGGACATGACGACTGACCGCAGAGGGTTCCTGAAGGGCGCCGCGGGCGCCGCGGCGGCAACGGGCGCGGCCTTGCCCGCCCTGGCGGCGCCTGCTCCGGCAGGCTTTGCCATGCCGCGCGGCATGACGCTGGTCAACATGCGCGGCGAGGGCGGCTACCGCCTTGGCGTGAAGATGGAGCGCGGCGTCCTCGACGTGACGCCGGCAGCCCAGGCGCTCGGCATGGCCGCACCCAGCGACATGGACGACCTGCTGCAGAACGGCAAGGGCGAGAGCCTGCGGCTCCTCGTGCAGGCCGCGACGAGCCGGCCAGCCGCCGTGACGCTCCTCAAGGAGGAGGACATCGCCTACGCGCCAGTCGTCACCCGGCCCGAGAAGATCATCATGATGGGCTTCAACTACCGCAAGCACGCCGAGGAAACGGGAACGCCCGTCCCCAACGACCCCCCGCTGTTCAACAAATTCAACAACGCGCTGAACCACCACCGCGGCACGATCAAGCTTCCGGTGCAGGCGATGAAGCAGTTCGACTACGAGGTGGAGCTGGTCATCGTGTTCGGCCGCGAGTGCAGCGACGTGGCGGAGGCGGATGCGCTGGACTACGTGGCCGGTTACTGCACCGGCAACGACTTCAGCGCCCGCGACGCGCAGTATCTCACGTCGCAGTTCATGATCGGCAAGACGGCGGACGGCTTCGCGCCGCTCGGGCCTTATTTGGTCACCAGCGACCTGGTTGGCGACCCGAACAACCTGCGGCTCGAAACCCGCGTCAACGGCGAGCAGCGGCAGGACTGGAACACGGGCGACATGATCTTCAACTGCCGGCAGTTGATCAGCTTCGCCTCGCGCATGTTCACGATCAAGCCCGGCGACATCCTGTTCACCGGCACGCCCCAAGGCGTGATCTTCGGCCAGCGCCCCAAGGAGGCCCGCGTGTGGCTGAAACCCGGCGACAAGGTTGCTTGCAGCCTGGAGAAGCTGGGCGAGCTGACCTTCGACCTCGCCTGACGCCGGCGGCCGTCCGCTTTGACCCCGGCGTCATTGCGGGCCGCCCTTGCGGCGCGGCAGCCCAGGAACCTACGCATCCCGGCCGGCAGGAGGCGTCTGCCATTCAAGTGCCGACAGCGGTGCCCTCGATCAATGCCCGTGCCGCCTCCACCAGTTGGACATTGTCCCTCGCGGGGCTGCCGTCGGGCAGGACGACCACGTCCTCCATTCCGGTCCTGATGCCGTGGCCTCGTGCCAACGCCCGCTGGTTCACCGCCCAACATGATCCATCGAAGCCATGATGGACTTGCGGAAGCGTGATGCCCGCCCCCGATAGGATCGCCTCCATCTCCGCCGCATCCTGCAAGGCAACAGCCGGATCGGGATTGAGGGCTTCGATGAGGACGCGCCGGCATCGCCTACTCAACGAGGAGACGGCGAACCTGCGGGCATCGGCGGGCGACAGCAAGCCAGCCTCGATCTCCACGCCGCGCGACATGAGCCATTCGCTCATTTCAACGATGCCCGCCTCGCCCTGGTTGGCGGTCACGAGGTCGGGAAGGTCGGTCCATGACCGCACCACGGCCAAACGTTGGATCGGATCGGAAACGATGGTCGCGGACGTGGTGAGCGAGATCGGCACGCCGGGGCAGCGCGCGCGGATCGCCCTTACTGCCGCGCCGCATTCTGCCGCGTTCAGCGTTTCTCTTCCGGCTTCGTCGTAGGCGTGGACATGGACGGAATGCGCGCCTGCGTTCACCGACGCTTCTGCATCAACGTCCATCGCTTCGGGGCTTTTCGGAACGGCATCATGCTGCCGATCACCGTTCAGGGCTGCTTGCAGAAAGACCATATTCACCTCGCGTTGATGGCAATGACCGCTTGCTGCTTGATCCCACCGCGAAGCGGACGCCATGATCGTCACGTCACGCAGTCCCATTCCACCGGCAGCGCAAGCGGGCCACGAAACGACACGTTCGGCGCGAAGTCCGGCGGCGGCCCTGCCGCAAGCCGCAGGCCCGGCAGCCGCGCCGACACCTCTTCCAGAACGATGCGCGCCTGCAGCCGGGCCAGGGGCGCACCCAGGCACAGATGCGGTCCGGCGCCGAGCGAAAGGTTGTCCCGCGCGTTCGGGCGCCGGATGTCCAGCCGGTCCGGGTCCGGGAACACGGCCGGATCGCGGTTGGCCGCGCCCAGCATCAGCAGCAGGTCCGCGCCGCCCGGCACTGCCACGCCGCCGATCAGCGCCGGCCCCGTCGTGCGGCGGCGCCAGGCGATGACGGAGCTGTCCAGCCGCAGCACCTCCTCCGCGGCGCCCGGGATCAGCGACGGGTCGCGGCAGATCGCATCCCAACTGGGCCGGTGCGCGAGCAGTTGCCGGAATGCGTTGCCGAGCAGCCCGGTCGTCGTCTCGTGCCCGGCGAACAGCAGGTTCAGCACCACGGTGGCGGCCTGCGGCAGGGACAGCCCTTGCCCGTCCGCGTCGCGGGCGTGAACGAGGTCGCTGGTGAAATCCTCCTGCGGATGGGCCTGGCGCGCGGCCACCAACCCCTCGGCATAGCGCCAGAACGCGGCCATGCCCTCGGCGGCGGCCACCTGCTCGGCCTCGCCGGCCCGGCCGTAGATGAACAGGATGCGGCTCCAGGACCCGCCCTTGACCCGCGGCACGTCCGCATCCGGCACGCCCAGGATGCTGAACAGCACCAGGACCGGCAGCTCCCACGCCAGGTCGCGCACCAGGTCGGCGCGGCCGTCGCGCGGCCGCTCCCTGCAGAACCGCACGGCGAGCGCCCGGATGAACGGCTCCATCGCGGCCACCCGGCGCGGCGTGAAGGCGGCGTTGGCCAGCCGGCGCACCCGCGTATGGGCCGGCGGGTCCACGTTGGCCAGCGTCGGCACGGCGCCGAAGCCGCCGTCGGCCAGCGCCTGCGCCGCCCGGGGGCATGACGGGCACAGGGGGGCGTTGGCGTTCACGGCGGAGAACCCCGCCGGGTTGCGGAAGATGTGCCGGATGTCGTGGTGGCGCGTTATCACCCAATGCCGCAGGTCCGGGCTGTAGAACGCGGGCGCGGCCTCCCGCGCCGCGGCGAGCGCCGGGTAGGGGTCGGCCAGATACTCGGGGCTGAACGGGTCGAAGGCCGGGGCGGCCGGCGCCACGGCCGCGCCGCTCATTGCGTCGCGCCCGCCTGCACGATGGGGCAGCTCGGATCGAGCGGCCGGAACGCCTGCTCGGCCGGGATGGTGGCGACGACGTTGTAGTAGTCCCAGCGCCCCGTGGACTGCGCGGGCTGCTTCACCTGGAACAGGTACATCGGATGTGTCACCCGGCCGTCGGTCCGCAGCACCGCACGGCCGAACAGCGCGTCGTCCATCGGCGCCGCGCGCATCTGCGCCACGACCTGCGTCCCCGCGACCGTGCCGGCGGCCCGGACCGCGCGCAGGTAGGCCAGGGTCGAGGAATAGACCCCGGCGTGGTTGGCCGTCGGCATACGGCCGCCGTGCCCCGCGGCGAAGCGGCGGCTCCAGGCCCGGGTCGCTTCGTTCAGGTCCCAGTAGAACGCCTCGGTCAGCAGCAGCCCCTGCGCCGCCGGCAGGCCCAGCGCGTCAATGTCGGTCGTGAAGATCAGCAGCCCGGCCAGCCGCTGCGCGCCGTCGCGCCCAATGCCGAATTCCGCCGCCTGCTTGATGGCGTTCACAGCGTCGGTGCCGGCCAGGGCCAGGGCGATCACCTTCGCCCCGGACGACTGCGCCTGCAGCAGCGGCGCGGAGTAGTCCGTGCTGCCCAGCGGCATGAACTGGGTGCCGAGCGCCTGTCCGCCCGCCGCCTTCACGGCTGCGGTCGTGTCCCGTTCCAGGGACTTGCCCAGGGCGTAGTCGGACGCGACGAAGGCCCAGCTCGACCCGCCCTGGCGCAGCAGCGACCGCGCGGTGCCATTGGCGACGGCCCAGGTGTCCATGGTCCAATGCACCGTCGTCGGCGCGCAGGCCGGGCCGGTCAGGTCCGAGGTGGCGACGCTGCTGGCCAGGAAGGTGCGGTCCTTCTGCCGCATGATCTCGTTGACGGCGAGGCCAACCGCCGAGTTCGGCACGTCCACCACCGCCGCGACCCCGTCCACGTCTATCCAGCGGCGCACGACGGCGGCGCCCACGTCCGCCTTGTTCTGGTGGTCGGCGGCCAGGATCTCGACCGGGAACGCGCCCGGCGCCTCGCGCGCGAAGTCCTCCGCCGCCAGCCGGGCCGCGACGACCGAGCCGGGTCCGGACAGGTCGGCATAAGGGCCGGACATATCGTTGAGCACGCCAATGCGAACGGTGCCGGACAGCTCCGCCCGGGCGGCAGGCGCCAGGGCCAGGGCTGCGGCGGCGGCGAGCACGGCAACGATCGGGCTGGATGGCAGCGTCATGGTGTCCTCCCACGGCGGGTCCGCGCCCGCCCCGTTGATTGACAGCATACGGAGCATCCGCATACTGTCAAACCAATCCGCCGAACCAAACTGCCTCGCGGGGCCAGCCGGGATGCCTGATGGACAGCTTGTATGACATGCCCGGCCATCTGATACGCCGCGCCCAGCAGATCAGCACCGCGCTGTTCGCGGAGGAGTGCGCCGGGTTCGACCTGACCCCGGTGCAGTTCGCGGCGCTCGTTGCCGTGCAGGCGAACCCGGACCTGGACGCCACCCGGCTGTCCCACCTGATTGCCTTCGACCGCTCGACCCTGGGCGGCGTGCTGGAGCGCCTGGAGGCCAAGGGCTGGCTGCGGCGGACGCCCAGCCCGGCGGACAAGCGCGTGAAGCTGCTGCGCCTGACCCTGGACGGGGAGCGGCACCTGCGGGCCGCGGAGCCTGCGGTGCGCCGCGTGCAGCAGCGCCTGCTGGAGCCGCTGTCCGTCCAGGACCGGGCGGCGATGCTGCGCCTGCTGGGGCGGCTTGCCGCCGTCCACAACGAGGTCACGTCGGCGCCGCTGCGCCTTGCGGACGCGGGCTGAACGCGATGGCCTCCCTGCAGGGCGCCCTGCCCATCCTGATCGCCGGCGGCGGCATCGGCGGCCTCGCCGCGGCGCTCGGCTTGGCGCAGCGCGGCTTCGCCGTCACAGTGCTGGAGAAGGCGGACACCTTGGGGGAGATCGGCGCCGGCATCCAGCTTGGCCCCAACGCCTTCCACGCCTTCGATACCCTGGGCATCGGAGATGCGGCGCGCGGCATGGCGGTTTACGTGGACCAGCTCCGGCTGATGGACGCCATGACGGCCGAGGATATCTGCCGGATTGACCTGACGGGTCCGTTCCGTGAGCGCTTCGGCAACCCCTACGCCGTGGTGCATCGGGGCGACCTGCATGGCGTGTTCCTGCGGGCGTGCCAGGCCAGCCCGCTCATCACGCTCCGCACCGGCTGTGGCGTCGCCGGCTACGAGCAGGACGGCAGCAGCGTGCAGGCGCGGCTGGCGTCGGGGGAGGCGGTCGCCGGGTCGGTGTTGATCGGCGCCGACGGGCTGTGGTCGCGCATACGGCAGCAGGTCGTGGGCGACGGGCCGCCGCGGGTGACGGGGCACACGACCTACCGCTCGGTAATTCCCACGGAGCGTATGCCGGAGGACCTTCGCTGGAACGCGGCGACGCTGTGGGCCGGGCCGAAATGCCACATCGTCCACTATCCCCTATCGGGCTGGAAGGTGTTCAACCTGGCCGTCACCTATCACAACGACGCGCCGGAGCCGGTGGCCGGCAAGGCGGTGACGGAGGAGGAGGTGCGGGCCGGATTCGCGCACATCCACCCGCGCGCCCGCGACATCATCAGCCATGGGACGGATTGGCGGATGTGGGTGCTGTGCGACCGCGACCCGGTGGAGCGCTGGGTGGATGGCCGCGTCGCCGTGCTGGGCGATGCGGCGCACCCGACGCTGCAATACATGGCCCAGGGCGCCTGCATGGCGATGGAGGACGCGGTGTGCCTGTCGCACGAGATGGCCGCGCGCCCCGGCGACGCCGAGGCCGCGCTGGAGTCCTACCGCCGGCAGCGCGTGCTGCGGACGGCGCGGGTGCAGTTGATGTCCCGGGCCATCGGCGACCACGTTTACCATCCCGCGGGCGCCCATGCGGCGCTCCGCAATCAAGTCATGTCGGCGAAGTCCAACCAGGACTGGTATGACACCCTGGCCTGGCTTTACGGCGGCACCGGGCTGTCGGGCGCTACGGCCGCCGCCTGAACAGCCGGCTTGGATGGACCCGCTTAGACAGGCCCGCTTAGATAGAGAGGAGCACACCATGCAGGCAGCAGCCCCGGCCACCGCCCACGCGACCGACACGCCGGAGCGCCAGGCGTTCTATGACCGGATCAGCGGGCAGAACCTGACGCCGCTCTGGACCTCGCTTGCCAACCTGGTCACGCCCGAGCCGCGCAGCCCGTGCCAGCCTGCGTCCTGGCGCTTCGACGGCATACGCGCCGCGATGATGGAGGCAGGCTCCCTCATCACCGCCAAGGAGGCGGAGCGCCGCGTGCTGGTGCTGGAGAACCCCGGCCTGCGCGGGCAGTCGCGCATCACCACCAGCCTGTATGCCGGCGTGCAGCTCGTGCTGCCCGGCGAGGTCGCGCCCGCGCACCGGCACACGCAAAGCGCGCTCCGCTTCGTGCTGGAGGGCGGCGGCGCCCACACGTCGGTCAACGGCGAGCGCACGATTATGAACGAGGGCGATTTCGTCATCACGCCGCCGATGGCCTGGCACGACCACGGCAACCACAGCAGCGAGCCGATCTTCTGGCTGGACGGGCTGGACATCCCCGTCGTGCAGTTCCTGGACGCCTCGTTCGCCGAGCACCTGGACGAGGACGAGCAGCCGATCCAGCGCCCCACCGGGGACAGCGACGCCCGGTACGGCGCCAACCTGCTGCCGGTGGACCACAGGGGCGGCGGGGGCAGCTCCCCGGTGTTCAACTACCCTTACCTCCGCACGCGCGACGCGCTGGAGCGGATGCGCCGGGCCGAGGCTTGGGACCCGTGCCACGGCCTCAAGATGCGCTACAGCAACCCGATCACCGGCAACCACGCGATGGCGACGATGGGCACCTTCGTGCAGTTGCTGCCGGCGGGCTTTTCGACGGCGGCCTACCGGTCCACGGACGCCACGGTGTTCGCGCCCATCGAGGGGCGGGGCCGCAGCGTGATCACCAGGCGGGACGGCGCGGACTTCGTGGTGGAATGGGGCAAGCGCGACCTGTTCGTGGTGCCGTCCTGGCACCGGGTCCGGCACGAGGCGGCGGAGGACAGCGTGCTGTTCAGCTTCTCCGACCGGCCGATCCAGGAGGCGCTGCACCTGCACCGCGAGGACCGCGGGAACGCCTGAGGGCGAGGACCTGGCGCCGAAGGCTTAGAGGCCCGCGAAGCCCGCCCGGGCCAGCCGGTAGTCCCAGGTGCGGTTCTGGGGCATGTCGGACAGCAGCATGGCGCGGCACTGGTCTATCTCGCCGGGCGAGAGATAGGCCGGGGCGCCCAGCGGCAGGGTCCGCAGCAGCACCTCGGCGTTCTCCTTGAGGTAGATGGACACGAACACCGCCTCCCGCAGCGACGCCCCGGCGCAGGTCGCGCCGTGGCCGCGGATCAGCACGCAACGTTCCTGCCCCATGGCGCGCGCCATCGAGTGGCCCTGCGGCATCGTCTCGATCAGCATGTTGGTGTCGCCGAACTCGGCCTGGCTGTCCCATACCGGCACGTCATGGCCGATGACGGACGCCATGTGGAACACCGGGCGCAGCCTGACCGTGCTCATCGTGAACGGCAGCACCGCGCGGGCGTGGTGGTGCGTGACGGCCTGCACGTCGGGCCGGGCCATATAGACGGCGCCGTGCAGCGCGCGCTCCCGGTACATCGCCCGGCCGTCGGGGGCGACCGGCGTGCCGTCCAGCGTGAACTCCATCAGGTCGTCGCGGGTGACGATCTCGGGGCTGCGCGAGCGCGACAGGAAGTAGCGCCCGGGGTCCAGCGGGTGGCGGGCGCTGACGTGGCCGAAGTCGTCTATGACCTCCTCCCGAGCCAGGATGCGGTTGGCCTGCACAAGCTGCGTCAGAAGGGCGTCAACGGCGGGGTCGGTCATGGGGATGCTCCTGCGGTGGCGCCGCGCGGACGAAGCCGGCCGGCTGCGGCGTTGCCCAGCCCGGCCAGTGCGAACACCACCAGCAGGACGGCGTACATCTCGGGAATGCGGAACTGGCCGTAGTACTGGATGGCCAGGAAGCCAAGCCCGCGGTTGGACAGCTTGATCTCACCCAGCAGGCAGCCGATCACCGCGACGCCCAGGCCGAGCCGCAGGCCGGTCACCAGCGGCTGCACGAGGGAGGGCATCACGACGCTGCGAAGGGTGCGCGCGCGCGACAGGCCGAAGCCGCGGGCGACGCGCAGGTGGACGGGATTGATCTGCGCCATGCCGGACGCCACGCTCAATGCCAGCGGGAAAAAGCAGGACAGCGCGCCCATGGCGATCTTGGACCCTGGGCCGACCCCGCACAGGGCGATCAGGATCGGCAGGAAGATGATTTTCGGCGTCGGCGCCAGGTAGTGCAGCGCAGGCTCGTAGGCCCGGCGCAGCAGCCGTCCGCCCCCCACCACGATGCCGCAGGCGACCCCGAGCGTGCCGCCGATCAACAGCGCGCAGACGACCTCGAACGCCGTGGTGCCGGCGTGGCGCCAGAACGCCGGGTCGGCCAGGAGCCGGGCCAGCGCGGCGGCGATCAGCGGCACCGGCGGCAGCACGCCCTGGTAGAACAGGCCGGACCTGGCGGCGCCCTCCCACAACGCCAGCAGCACCAGCGCCGCGATGCCCCGCAGGGCCAGGGTGCCCTTCATGCCCGGCTGCCCTTCATGCCAGGCTTCCCATCATACCGGGCACATCCAGCGTTCGAGCCACTCGGTCAGCACGAAGAAGCAGGTGCTGACCAGGATCACGAACAGCACGGCGCCATACATCAGCGCCAGCTCGTAGCGGTCGGACAGGTCGGCGATGAGCTGGCCTAGGCCGCCGAGGTTCACCAAGAACTCGATGCCGACGATGTTGATGAGCGCGAACACCAGCGCCAGGCGGACGCCGTTGGCCAGGGTCGGCACGGCCGACGGCACCAGCACCTTCCAGAACACGTCCGCCCGCGACAGGCCGAAGCCCCGGGCGACGTGCAGCAGCACCGGGCGGGTGGCGTCGAAGCCTTCTTTCGTTTTCAGCACCATCGCCGGCAGCCCGGCCAGCGCCCCCATCAGCACGACGGTCGCCAGGTTGCGCCCGACCAGCACCAGGAACAGCGGATACAGCAGGACCAGCGGCGCCGCGGCCAGCGCCGCGACCCACGGCTCGAAGGCGCGGCCCGCGCGCCGGCTGCGGTGCAGCAGCAGGCCGAGCGGCACGCCCACGGCCACCGCCAGCGCCGCGGCGGCGAACGCTTCCAGGAACGTGGTCAGGAAGCGCCGTCCCAGCTCCTCCTCCGTGACGAGCTGCGGCAGGCCCGCCAGGATTTCGGCAGGCGGCGGCACGGTGAAGGAGTCAATCCAGCCGGCGGACGCGGCGGCCTGCCAGAGCAAGGCGAGCAGCGCCACGGTTGCAGCCAGCAGCAGGCGGGCAGTCATGCGGAGGGTGCCGCACATGCGGAACCGGCGCTGCCTGCTCCCTCTCCCTCCGGGAGAGGGTTGGGGTGAGGGAAGCGGCCAACGCTGCACCGTCCCTTCCTGGCACCCGTCCGTGAA
>JAABUM010004279.1_pt1 | contig 16329 bp, 15 predicted proteins | sample 5559161 | NCBI WGS metagenome assembly JAABUM01 (sample SAMN10711868, study PRJNA513369) | rock metagenome | isolation source: Antarctica rocks | place: Antarctica: Victoria Land, Siegfried Peak nord
CTCGGACACCGTCATCGTGGGCTCCTTCCCGCATAGCACCCTGTCGTTGGCTCATTGTACCCCCATCGGCCACCGCTGGTGAGAGACCACGACCGAAAACGGGAAGTTATTCCTGAACGGGTCCTTATTCAGTCGGAGAGGCCTGCTCGATTAGTCCTGCGTAGCGCCCAGTGGCAACATGCGTACTTGAAGAGCATTGCTCAGCGTGTGCTGCGTGTCATGTCGATCGTGTCCGCTGATCCCGACCTTGGCGGCGCCGCGCGTCTTTTTGGGCTGACCGTCCAGGGGGATAGTAGCTAGGGTCCTCGTCAGTAAGAGCACGATTGACCGGTTGGGACCGTAACTGGATGGAGCGGAATCGCCAGCTCCTGTAGGTGACCGTGCTGTGCCCTCGTCTGGACGGCATGAGCCCCACTACAACGCGTCGTCAGGCGCGGCCGTGATCGCCGTTGGCCGATGGGTGGCCAGCTACAGGGGCCAGGCGCACATCCAGGCCGGATTCGCGGAAGCGCTCGATGGTCTGAGGGTCAGCGCCATCGTCGGTAACCAGCACATGCACGGCGGCCACCGGGGCGAAGAAGCTGAGCGCGGTGCGGCCCAGCTTGCTGGAATCAATCAGGGCGATCACGCGGGCCGCATTGGTGACCATGGTCTCCTTCAGGGCCGCCTCGTAGGAGTTCGCCTCGGTCAGGCCGCGCTGCAGCGAGAGGCCGCGCGCCGAGATGAAGGCCGTATCGGCGAAGAGCCGGCGTAGCGTGGCCTCGGCGATGGGCCCGGTAAAGGAGAGCGAGGTATGGCGCAGGGCGCCGCCCAGACCGGTCACCGCCACGTTTGGCCGGCGGCTCAGCTCCATGGCCACGGGCAGAGCATTGACGATAGCCATCAGCTCTATATCGGCAGGCAGGGCGCGGGCGAAGCGCAACACGGTGGTGGAAGCGTCCAGCACCACGGTCGAGCCTGGCTCGACCAGGGTCAGGGCAACCTGCGCGATGGCCTCCTTCTGCGCCGAGCGCTCCGTCTCGCGGGTGAGGAAGGCGCGCTCCAGGCTAAGGCGGTCGTCGGTGCGGGCCACGGCGCCGCCGTAGGTTCGGGTGACCAGACCGCGCTCCTCCAGGTACTGGAAATCGCGCCGCACCGTCTGCGTCGAGACATGGAAACGCCGCGCCAGATCCTCGACGGTGAGCACCGGGTTCTGCTCCAGTAGCTCTGCCAGAACGAGCCGCCGCTCAACAGCCAGCACAGTGTGCGCCCTCCTCTGCTCGATAGGCGCTCTACGCCCCCACCGGGCGCTTGTCTGGCCTGCTCACGCCCAGGCCGCGCTGCCTTGGAAGATCAGGTTGACCGACAACGCGGTGATTGCCACCACGAGCGATCCGGTCACGCCCAGGCCGAGCTGCCCTGGAAGGGCATATGGCGACCCTCAATGTAGGTGGGACGCTCCAGGTAGCTGTTGACGCCGGGGACGGCCTGGCCGCGCAACAGGAAGGCGCTGGGCCAGGGTTCAGCGGTCTTGGTCAGGATGCGTGTGGAGGTAGGGATGTAGCGGATGGTCAGGCCCCGCCGCCAGCGCGCCGAGTTGTTGGCGTTGGAGCCGTGGACGACGTTGGGGTGGTGGACCGAGACCCCACCGGCCCGCAGCACGATATCCACGGCGCTCGATTCATCGAAATACTTTGTGTCGGTGTCCGCGCTGAGCACGCTGACCACATCGTCGCGGGGGCGCAACTCCTTGAGGTTCATCGCCTGGGTACCCGGCACCACCCGCATGCAGCCATTCTCAGGCGTCGAGTCGTCCACGGCCAACCACAGCGTGACCACCTCCATGGGGTCAAGCGGCCAGAAACTGCCGTCCTGGTGCCACAGCACGGCCTGACCATCGTGAGGCGGCTTGGCGATATAGTGCGAGGCAAACAGGGCGATATTGGGGCCGATGAACTGCTCGGCGATATTCAACAGCCGGTCGTCAGCGACAAGGCGCACCCAGAAAGGATCATCACGCATCAGGGTATGGCCAAGTTGCTCGGGGCGCACGCCGGGATTACGCTCCAATAGCCAGGTCACATGCTCACGGGCCTCACCGACCAGACCGGCGTCAACAGCCTGCTGGACCACGACATAGCCATCGCGTTCGTACGCGTCACGCAGGGTGCCCTGGGTACCAAGAGCCACCATAACCGTCCTCCTCCTCGTGCTTGTTGCCGTGCCGCGCCAGACCATGGCGCGCCTGCTGTCGCTCTGACCAGTTGGTACACCACGGCTGCCACGACCTGCTGGCGCACTAGCCCTTGATACCACTGAGCACCACGCCACGGATCATGTAGCGTTGCGCGGTGAGAAAGACCAGGGCAATGGGCAAAACCATCACCAGGGCCACGCACATCAGCAGTTCCTGATGATGAACGGGGGCAGCGCCAACATCGCTGGCATATTGGTAGACGCCCAGGGCCAGGGTAAACTTGTCTACCGAGTTGAGAAAGATGACCGGCCCCAGGAAGTCAGTCCAGGAGTTCTGAAACCACAGAATAGCCACCACGGCCAGCGCCGGTTTGGCCAGCGGCAACATAATGCGCCGGTAGATGCCAAAGGTGGAGCAGCCATCAATGCGCGCCGCCTCGTCCAGATCGCGCGGTATGGTCATAAAAAACTGGCGCAACAGGAAGATGTTGAAGGCACCGCCGCCAAACCAGGCCGGGATGATCAGCGGCTTAAAGGTGTTCAACCAGCCCAGATCGCGGAAGATGATATAGAGGGGCAGCACGGTGACGGTGAAGGGCAGCATCACCGAGGCGATCACGCACAGAAACAGGAACTCACGCCCCCAGAACTGCAAGCGGGCGAAGCCAAACGCGCACAGTGACGAGGTCGCCAGTACGCCGACCATGGAGGTCATGGTGATGAACAGGGTATGGTAGGTATAGAGCGTGAAGGGGTAGGTGGTCCAGGCCACCTTGAAGTTCTGCCACTGCGCGACCTGGGGCAGCAGGGTAGGCGGATAGGAATAGTTCTCGGGGAGTGTCTTGAGCGCGGTCAAGAGCATCCAGGCTAGCGGCACCAGGAAGATCAGGGCGGCGCCATAGAGAACGATATACAGGATGATCCGCCCGATCCGATAGCCCGGTCGAGCCCGAGGGGCGGCCAGCGGGCGCGATGGGTTGGTCGTCGCGGCGCCACCCGGCACAAGCGTAGCGCTCATTAGCGACCTCCGTAGAAGACCCAGAACCGCTGCGTGCTGAACAGGATCAATGTGATCAACAGGATCACCGCGAACAGCACCACGGATAAGGCGCAGGCATAGCCCATCTGGGTGTAGTTGAAGGCCACCTGATAGATGTACAGGGTGATAAAGAGAGTGCTGTTGAGCGGCGCGCCCGCGCCACCGCCCACGATGAAGGCCTGGGTGAAGTATTGGAGCGAGGCGATCAGACCAAGCACAATCTGATAGAACAGGGTAGGGGAGATCAAGGGCAGTGTGATGTGGCGGAACTGCTTGGCCGCATTGGCGCCATCAATCTTCGCGGCCTCATAGTACTCTTCGGAGACGCTCTGTAGGCCGGCCAGGAAGACGATCATGCCGCCGCCCACGGCCCACAGACCCATCAACACCAGCGAGGGTAGGGCCGTTGCTGGGTCGGCCAACCACAAACTGGTAGGCAGGCGCAGCATCCTGAGCGTGTCGTTGAGCAGGCCATAGTCTGGATTGAGAATCCAGATCCACAGCACGGCGGTGGCCACTAGCGGAACGATGGAAGGGATATAGAACGCGGTGCGCAACAGGCCGATCCCGCGCACCTTCTGGTTGAGTAGCAGGGCCATAGCCAGGCCGCCGCAGATGCTCAGGGGCAGGAACATGACCGTGAAACCCAGGGTGACCTTCATGCCTTGCCAGAACAGAGGATCGTGCAACAGCCGTTGATAGTTGCGCAGCCCACGAAAGATAGGGGCCGACAACAGGTCATACTTGGTGAAACTAAAATACAGGGCCGTGACAAAGGGACCCAGGGTCCAGAAGAGCAGGCCCAACACCACGGGCGACACGAACAGATAGCCTTCAAGATTGCGCCGCAGGGCCCGCCGGCCCGCGGCGGCTGGCGAGTAGGTTGCGAGTGCCACGCCCCGATCCTTCCTTTGCTATCGGTCACCCACACCGGGCCAGGGTGGCGGAGACCTGCTCCACCACCCTGGTCCCAGCGTCCTTGCTTGGTGTACGCTTACTGGCTCAGCGAATCAATACACTGGTTGATCGTCTGATCGGCGGCCTTGAGCGTGGCCGCCACGGGCGCGCCACGAACGATCTTGTCGAAGGCATTGGAGGCCGCCGTATTGAAGATACCGGTATAGACGGTGCCGCAGTTCAGCGCCAGGTCGGTGGGCAACTGGGGCGGCGTGATGCCGTACTTAATCGCCTTGATGAACGCGTTGTTGTTCAGCGGATAACTGCGCCAGCTCTTGTCGTTGATCAGTGATTTGCGCACGGGCACGTTACTGCCCGACGAACCGAGCGCGCGCTGGCCCTCGACGCTGCCGATGAACTTGACCACGTCCCAGGCAGCGGAGCGCTGGCGCGAGTTGGCCGAGACGGCGAACCCGGCAGCGCCCATGCCGTTGACATGGCGTCCGCTGGGGAAGCTGGGCATCTCCTGCACGTCCCAGTGGAACTTCTTGCCGATTGCCGCCGCATACCCAGGCACAGCCGCATGCACGGTAAAGGCCATGGCGGCCTTGCCGGTGAAGAAGGGGTCGCCGGGTAGCTGCACTGTCGGCGGCACGGCCACCTTGTCCTTGGTGTACAGGTCCTGGATAGCCTGGAAGCCAGCAATTGAGCCTGGCGAGGACAGGCTAACATGCTTGCCATCAGCGGTCAGGAGCGAGCCACCGAAGCCGACCATCCACGGCACGTAGGTGGCCCACCAGTACCCATAGTTCAGGCCCCACTGAACTGTCTTACCGCTGGCGTCCTTCTTGGTCAGCTTGCGCGCGGCGTCCATGAACTGGGCATAGGTCCAGTTTGGCTGGGGGAACGGCACGCCCGCCGCCGTGAACAGGTCTTTGTTGTAGAACGTTGTGACAGCGTCGGCTGACACAGGCATCATATAGAGCCCACTCTGGCCCTCCAGGCGGCCCAGGTTGAGGAAGTTAGAATAGATGTCCCCGATATTGTAGCTGGGGTCGGCGTTGACATAGGGCTGCATGTCCAGCGCGATATGGTGCGCCGCAAACGGCACATTGAAGGCGTCGGCAGTCAGGATAATGTCAGCAAGGGTACCGGCGGAGGCCTGAATGAAGGCCTTCTGCGTATAGGTGGCCCCATCAACCAACTGCAGTTCGATGTGGACGTTGGGGTGCCGCTGGGTATAGGCCTTAATGACGATCTTGGCGATGGGCGGCCAGAAGTTGTCATTGGTGACCTCCCAGGTCAGCTTGGTCGGGCCGCCAGCGGCCTGCGAGGCGTGGGTGAAGGGCAGCACAGCGCCGGCGCTGATGATACAAGCGACCATGCCCCAGCGGAGCCAGGAAGGTAGTGTGCGACGCATCAGGATATTTCTCCTTTGATTACCTGCTGATCAATCAGGACGTCACGTGACGTAACACAGCGATGTGTCGGACGTAGCCGTATAGTGCCGTGGGCTACCCAGTGACCGGAGAGCCCACGATAGGGGCCACAACGTACAACAGCCGGCGAGTAGCGCCGCTCCCACCTCCTTTCTACTCCGCACCCCAGAGCACGATCTCCAGACCGGCTCCAGGATCATCGCTTACACCGCGCGTTCAGGCTAACCGCATGATCTCACCACGAGAATGAACAGGCCATGACACACCGTGGGACTGGTGGAAGCACAGCGCCTCCACAAGATACTTGCGAGTCGAGTATAGAGGCATGCTGCTGGCTTGTCAATGCTGGCGTGTTATGTTGTATTAACACACCGGTCGCCTGAAGGGAGGCCTATAGTGCGTCGTGGGGCCTCTCCAGAGGGACTAGTTGACGGGAAAGAGCAGGAAACCACAAAAGTTTGACAGGTCGTCTGGGCTGGACGTAGAATCCAGGCACACGGGCCGACGCCCGGGTACTCAAAGAGGATGACCACAAAGCGCGCCTGTCCGGCGCCGGACAGGCGAGAGGAGTGACGCGTGATCACTGAAGCTAGGAACGCCGTGTCGGCGCTGGACGCGCTGGTGGCGCGGTCGAACAACCTGGGCGCGGATCGGACGGTGTGCAACTGGGGCGGCGGCAACACGTCGTCCAAGACCACACTGCCCGATCATATGGGCCGGCCCACGCGGGTGCTGTGGGTCAAGGGCTCCGGCTCCGATCTGGCCACGGTCACGGAGGCGTCGTTTACCGGCCTGCGCCTGGACGACCTGCTGCCCCTGCTAGAGCGGGAGCGCATGTCCGATACGGACATGGTGGCCTACCTGGGCTACTGCTACTCCCAGCCAGGGCGGCCACGCCCCTCTATCGAGACGCTGCTGCACGCTTTTCTGCCCGCCGCCGAAGTGGACCACACGCACGCCGACGCGGCCAACTTCCTGGCCTGCGCCACCGACGGTGAGCGCCTGGCCCGCGCGTTGTTCGGTGACGAACTGGTGTGGATCCCCTATATCCGGCCTGGCCACGCGCTGAGCCGCCAGGTCGCCCTGGCCGTGCGGGCCAACCCCCGGGCAAAGCTAGTCATCCTGGCCAAGCATGGCCTGATCACCTGGGGCGAGACGGAGCAGGACTGCACGGCTAGCACGATGGCCATGATCGCCAGGGCCAACGACTTTGTGCGCGACCGCCTGAGCGACCCTGCCTTTGGCGGCCCGCGCTGCGCCGTCTTAGCGGCCCAGGAGCGCCGCGCGCTGGTCGCCGAGGTTGCGCCAACCCTGCGCGGGCTGGTCTCGGGGCAACGCAAGGCTATCCTGCGCTTCGAGGATACTTCGGATGTGCTGGAGTTCGCCAGTTCGGCGGACGCGCCGCGGCTGACCGGCATCGGCGCGGCCTGTCCCGATCACCTGGTGCATACAAAGCCCTGGCCGCTGCTGGTAGACTGGACGCCAGATCAGGGGGCCGCCGCGCTGGAGGACGCGCTGAGCCGCGGCGTGGAAGGGTACATCGCCCGCTACAACCGCTACCTGGAGCAGAACGCCGGTCAGGACCTGGACCCCTATGGTGACACCCCGGTGTACCGCCAGACCGACGCGGCGACCGACCCGGCGCCACGGGTGGTGCTGATTCCCGGCGTGGGCATGATCACCACGGGTAAGGACGCGGCGGCGGCGGACGTCTCGGCGCAGCTGTACCACCGCGCCGTGGCCGTGATGCGCGGCGCCGAGGCATGCGGTGGGTTTACCTCGCTGACCGACGCGGAGAGCTACGCCGTGGAGTACTGGCCGCTGGAGCAGTATAAGCTGAAGCTGGCCCCGCCGGAGCGCGAACTGGCCCGCCAGGTGGCCCTGGTAACCGGGGCCGCCGGGGGCATCGGCTCAGCGATCTGCCACCGGCTGGCCAGCGATGGCGCGCATATTGTGGCTACCGATATTGATCTGCCCGGCGCGCTCAAGCTAGCCGACGAGCTGTGCGCGCGCTACGGGGCCGGGCGCGCCGTGGCCGTGATGATGAACGTGACCGACGAGGACAGCGTGCGCGAGGCCTTCGCCGAGGCGGCGGTGGCGTTCGGCAGCGTGGATATCGTGGTCAACAACGCCGGCCTGGCCTCCAGCGCGCCGCTGGTGGAGACCACCCTGGCCGAGTGGCAGAAGAACATCAGCGTGCTGGCCACCGGCTACTTCCTGGTGGCCCGTGAGGCCTTTCGCCAGCTGCAGCAGCAGAAACGCGGCGGCGCGCTGGTCTTCGTGGCCTCCAAGAACGCCCTGGTGGCCGGCAAGAACGCCTCGGCCTACTCAGCGGCCAAAGCCGCCGAGTTGCACCTGGCCCGCTGCCTGGCCGAGGAGGGCGGGGCGCATGGCATCCGGGTCAACACGGTCAACCCTGACGCGGTGCTGTCCGGCTCACGCATCTGGGACTCGTCGTGGCGTGAGGAACGCGCCCGCAACTACGGCATCGCGCCCGACCAACTGGACGAGTATTACCGCAAGCGGACCACCCTGGGCGTGAGCATCCTGCCCGAGGATATCGCCGAGGCGGTCCACCACTTTGCCTCGGCGGCGCGCAGCTCCAAGAGCACCGGCAACATCCTGAATGTGGACGGCGGTGTGGCGGCGGCGTACCCCCGCTAACAGCTGGGCTTCCCCGCCCCGCATATGGAACCGAGGGCGCGGGCGGGCCAGCACGGGAGAGGCGCATCCGGGCAGGTCCCACGAATAAGTAGGATAGGTGAAAGAGCACGATGAAGGTGCTGATCACGGGCGCGGGCGGCTTTCTGAGCCGCGCGCTGGTGGGCGAACTGGCAAACAGGCACGAGCTGATTTTACTGGACCGCGTGCGCCCCGAGCAGGCCACCGTGTTTGTGCCGGGCCAGCACGAGCGGGCCACGGCCCCGCTGACCACGCGGTGGCCGTTTGTGGTGGCCGAGATCACCGACCCCGCCGCGATGCGCGCGGCGCTGGAGGGCGTCGAGGCGGTGGTCCACCTGGCCGCGGCGGTCAGCGGCCTGCCCGAGTTGGGCGTCCGGACGTTTGAGGCCAACGCGCTGGGCACGTTCGTCGTGCTGGACGCCGCCCGCCAGTCCGGGGTGAGGCGGTTCCTGTGCGCCAGCAGCATCAACGCCTACGGCACGTTCTACTGGCGCCTGAGCGGCGCGCCGGTGGTCTACACGACGATGCCGCTGGACGAGAGCTACCCGCCCGTGCCCGAGGACCCCTACAGCCTGAGCAAACTGGTCAATGAGCAGACGGCGGCGGCGTTCCACCGCGCCTATGGGCTGACCACGGCGGCGTTCCGCTTCGCCGGGGTGTGGTCGGAAGCAATGTACGACGCGGCGCGGGCAAAGGCCCTGCCCCCAACCACGGCGTGGTCGGATGACCTGTATCAGTGGGTGCATATCGCCGACATCGCCGGCGGCCTGGCCACGGCGCTGGACGCGCCGGACCTGCCCGGCCACGGCGTGTACACGCTGGGCGCGGCGGATACGCGCTGCCCCGAGCCGACCGAGGAGCTGTTGCGGCGCTTTCGGCCTGATCTGGCCGACGCGACCACCGCGCCGCTGCCTGGTCGGGCTCCACTGCTCTCCATCGCGGCGGCGCGGGCAGCGTTTGGCTATGATCCCCAGTATCGGCTGGGGGCCTGACGTGGACACGGGCCAGCCAAATATGGCATTGTTCAGCACATTGGGGCAACGCGCCGACGATTGAGCGCTGGTGGACTATCTGGAGAAGAGAGGTGCGGCATGACCAGTGAGACGAAGACACGGGACGCCGGTGTGGCGGCGATTGAGCAGCGGTTGCAGGCTCAGGGGCGCACCCTGGAAGCGGTCAAGGGGCGGTTGCGCGCGCAGCGTATCGAGACGCCCAGCTGGGGCTACGCCAACTCGGGCACGCGGTTCAAGGTATTTCCCCAGCGAGGGGTGCCCCGCACCGTCGAGGAGAAGCTGGCCGACGCGGCGTTGGTCCATCGGCTGACCGGCGCAGCGCCGTCGGTGGCCCTGCACATCCCCTGGGACCACGTGGAGGACTGGTCGGCGCTGCGCCGCCGCGCCGATGAATTGGGCGTGAGCATCGGCGCGATCAACCCAAACCTGTTCCAGGAGGAGGCGTATAAGCTGGGATCGCTGGCCCATCCCAACGCCCAGGTGCGCCGCCAGGCCGTGGAACACGTCTGGGAGTGCATCGAGATCGCCCAGGCCACCGGCTCCACGCTGATCAGCCTGTGGCTGGCCGACGGCACCAACTACGCCGGGCAAGACGACCTGCGCGGCCGGCGGCGGCGCCTGCTGGCCTCCCTACAGGAGATCTACGGCCGCATGGACGCCGGTATGCGCCTGCTGGTGGAGTACAAGTTTTACGAGCCGGCCTTCTACAGCACGGATATCGCCGACTGGGGCATGGCCCTGACCCTCTGCCAGCGGCTGGGGCCGCGGGCACAGGTGCTGGTGGATCTGGGCCACCATGCCCATGGCGTGAACATCGAGCAGATCGTGGCTACGCTGATCGAGGAGAGCCGCCTGGGTGGCTTCCACTTCAACGGCCGCAAGTACGGCGACGACGACCTGATCGTGGGCACGACCAACCCGCTGGAGCTGTTCCTGATCTACAACGAGTTGGCCGCCGCCGAGGAGGACAGCGAGGCCGCCGTCGCCGCCCGAGCCCGCGATGTGGCCTACATGATTGACCAGAGCCACAACATCGAGCAGAAGATCCCGGCCATGCTGCTCTCGGTACTCAACTGCCAGGCCGCCTATGCCAAGGCGCTGCTGGTGGACCGCGCCGCCCTGCGCCGCGCCCAGGAGGCCGAGGACGTGGTGACGGCCCACGGCGTGTTGATGGACGCCTTTGAGACCGATGTGCGCCCCCTGCTAGCCGAGGTGCGCGAGAGCCTGGGCGGGGCCGCCGACCCGCTACGCGCCTACGCCGAGAGCGGCTACCAGAGCACGATCGAGCGTGAGCGCGTCGGCGGCGTCGCCATGAGCTGGTAGATGGCCGGGTCACGCTACCTGGCCATTGATCTGGGCGCGGAGAGCGGCCGGGTGATGGTGGGCACGCTGGAGGAGGGCCGCGTGGCCCTGGAGGAGGTCCACCGCTTCCCCAACGCGCCGGCGCGCACCCCCGATGGGCTGCACTGGGACGTGTTGCGCCTCTACAACGACATCCTGAGCGGGCTGCGCGCCGCCGTGGCCCGGCATGGCGGCGCGTTTGCTGGGGTGGGCGTAGATTCCTGGGCAGTGGACTACGGGCTGCTGGACGCGGGAGGCCGGCTGCTGGGCAACCCTTACCACTACCGCGATAGCCGCACCGATGGGGTGCGCGAGGCGGTGGCCCGCGTGATTTCCCCGGCGGAGCAGTTCGCCCGCACGGGCATCGCCCAGCTACCGTTCAACACGATCTACCAACTGGCCGCTCAGCGGGCCGACGGTGACCGCACGCTGGAGCTGACCACGTCGCTGCTGATGATCCCCGATCTGCTGCACTACTGGCTGAGCGGCGAACTCAGCGCCGAGTACACCAACGCCACCTCCACCGGCCTGCTGGGCGTGGATGGGGCCTGGGCGCACGATTTTCTGGAGCGGCTCAGCGTGCCAGCAGGCATGCTGCTGACCCCGCTACAGCCGGGCAGCGGGGCCGGTCAGGTGCGCCGGGCGGTGCGCGAGGAGTGTGGCCTGGGCGACGTGCCGGTGATCCTGCCGGCCACCCACGACACAGCCTCAGCGGTGGTGGCGGTGCCAGCCGAACCGGCCAGCGGAGACGAGACCCACGCCTATATCAGCTCGGGCACGTGGTCGCTGCTGGGCCTGACCCTGTCTGCCCCAGTGACCAGCGAGGAGGCGCGTCTGGCTGGGTTCACCAACGAGGGCGGCGTGGACGGCACATACCGCTTTCTGACCAACATCATGGGGCTATGGCTGGTGCAGGAGTGTCGCCGGGCCTGGGCGCGGGCGGGGTTCAGCTACAGCTATGAGGAGCTGACCCACGGGGCGATGAGCCAACCGGCCCCGGGGGTGGCCCTGGACGTGGACGACCCCGCCTTCCTGCACCCCGCCGATATGCCGGCGGCGGTGGCCGACCAGCTGCGCCTCGGTGGCCAGGCCGCGCCCACCGAGCCCCTAGCGATCACCCGGCTGATCCTGGAGAGCCTGGCCCTGCGCTACCGCGAACGGCTGCGCGAGGCCGAGCGGCTGACCGGGCGGCGCGTGGGCACCGTGCATATCGTGGGCGGCGGCGCGCGCAACGCCGCGCTGTGTCAGCTGACCGCCGACGCCTGCGGGCGACCCGTGCTGGCCGGTCCAGCAGAGGCCACCGCGCTGGGTAACGTGCTGGCGCAGGCGCTGGGCCGTGGCGAGATCGCCGACCTTGCCGCTGCCAGCGCGGTGGCCCGCGCCTCCGCCGACGTGCGCACCTACCAGCCAGACGCGGGAGGGTACTGGGACGATCTGGAGGGGCGGCTGACCGCCGCGCGGGCGGCGCGCAGCGATATTGCCGGCTGGTGAAGGCGCTGCTACAGCGGGTGGAGCAGGCGGCGCTCTACCTGGTGGACGACGATGGCCGGCGCCGCGAACACGCCCGCATTGGGGCCGGGTTGTGCGTGCTGGTGGGCGTGGCCGAGGGCGACACGGAAGGCCACGCCACGCGTCTTGCCGACAAGACGGTAGGCCTGCGCATCTTCAACGACGCGGCGGGCAAGCTGAACCGCGACGCCCGCGAGGCGGAGGCCGACCTGCTGGTGGTATCGCAGTTCACCCTGCTGGCCGACAGCCGCAAGGGCCGGCGGCCCAGCTTCACCCGCGCCGCCCGGCCACCGCTGGGCCAGGCCCTCTACGAGCGGTATGTGCAGGCCCTGCGCGACCTGGGCTTCACCCCCCCAGACAGGCGTGTTTGGGCACACATGGTGGTGGAGATCCACAACGACGGCCCGGTGACGGTGCTCCTGGACACCGACAATTTATAGCGGAAGGCCCGATTTGGGTAGGCGCGGAGAGCCCTCAGTGCCTTGTGCTCTATGACCGATGATCGTCGTCTAGATGTAGGGTCTGGACAAACGCGATGAGGAGTGCCCAGGCCTCCTCAAAGGGGATGAAGCGGATCCGGGCCGTGGTGACCAGCTCGTCATAGTCCTGGTGGGCACGCCGGCTGATCTCGGGATCATCAAAGGCAGCGAGAGAGACGGGCACACCGCGTGCCGCCGCCTTGCGCCTCAGGTAGTCGGCGACATGGCCACGGTCGAGTGGAATACCGTCCGCTAGCAAGGCGGCGATATCCAGCAGATCCTGGCGGCGTGTACGGTTACGCAGCCGTTGCTGCAAGAGTGCCCGCAGTTTCTCGGCCACGATGTCCTCCACAGTCGAGACCCGCAAGGGCTGCCGGCCGGCGATGTCCACGCGCTCATCGGCGCAGATCGGCTCGTTCACACTGATCTCCACCCTGATCGTCTGGCGTGGGACCTCACCGGCCTGAAGGCGGGCACGCACCTGGGGCTGATCGGGCAGCGCGTAGCCGACGGAGATGACGTAGGTCACGAAGGTCCTGTGCGGCCCTGGTGGCTGTCGCTCCACCCTGACCACGCGGCAGACCACGCTCAACACCGGCTCCAGGGCAGCCAGGCTACTTGTGAAGCGCTCCCGTAAGCGCGCTTCATCCAGGTCATGCTCTGGGTCAGCGAGGTCAGCCGAGAAGTCCAGATCTTGGGTGCTGCGATTGGGGTGCCACACGAAATCGAGCGCGTTGCCGCCTTTAAAGACCAGAATGGGGCCGAGCGACCGCGAATCGGTGATGGCGCGCAGGACAGTGTACTGGGCGAAGCGCACCCGCGCCTGCGTGGCGGGAATGCCCGTCTCTCTCGCCCAGGCGGTGATGCCCCCGAAGGATGTCGGGTAGGACGCTTTCACGTCATTGACTCGGTCAGAGCCGCGAGTGACGCATTGAGAGACAGGTTCCAGCGTTCGCTGTAGGTGGGGGCGTAGGGCGCGGAGCCCAGCAGACGGCTAGATCCACCACGCCGGGCTCCCGCTCTCCAGCCTTCCACAATGGGGGAGGGGATGCCCAGTTCATCGAGTAGAAAGCCGACCCGCTGGCGCAGCACGGCAATATCGAACTGTTCCACCACGTGAACCAGGCTGTTCAGGTTGAGCGTGTCACGCGCCCGTGCCCAGGCGCGCAGAACCGTCTCCCAGCCACCACACAGCTCAGGGTCGAGTAAGGCGTCGGCCAGTGTGCGCTCGGGCGTAGTCACGCGGACGGGATAGCCCTGTCGCCGATACTCCTGGAAGCCAAAGAGCCGTTTTGGCGTGACACGCACCCAGTGCATGCGCACATCCAGGATGCGCGAGGGCGTTTGACCCGGTGGCAGCCGCACACTCTCCCAATCATCCGGTGTCGTGCCCAGGGGAAGCAGATCGCCGGCGCGAGCCGCTGGCACGATGACGATCATCTCATGGGGAAGGTCATCGGTCAGGTTGTGATACACCAGGGCAGAGTGGTGACTGAGGGTTGCGTAGGGATGCGCCTCCATCAGCACCTCATCCTCACCTAGCAGGCCGTGTTGAGCATACGGCACAGTCACCCTATACACGTGATGAAGGGTGCGTAGAGGAGCCAGTTCGCTACGCTGAGCCATTTGAGAGAGCAGGGGATGCATCTCCTCCGGGCTGGTAGGGAGCGTCGTCCACCGCCGTAGGTGAGGAGGCGTCGTCAGGGTGGCCCGGCGTAGCAACACGAGCGCCCGCCAATCGGAGAGCGCTCCCCTCCGCTCCTGCGCCAATTGCTCAAAGATTGCCTGCCCCGCCGTCTTTTTCATTCTTACTTCGTTACGCATCCTTAGAGGCATCGTCCTAAGGACGATGCCTCTAAGGATATACCTATAATACTCGTTTGTCAAGTAGATTATTCCCCACTGATGTTTTGATATAAGGGAGCAGTGGCTCTGGACACGGTTTTTATGGTACACCCAGGAGAAACAGAGAAAGGAGGAGGTCGGAGCGGTGGGACCGCAGGCAGGGGGCGCAGTGCGGGCGCGGCTGACGTGGCAGGCAGCGGAGCGAGACGATGCGCGGGTGGCGCAGGCGCTGCACGCGGGCGAACCGATGGACGGGATGCACGAACGAGCGTGAAGCAGGGCTGCTTGATGAGTTCTTCCATTTTCTGGAGATCACGGGTGTGCGGGGGCTGCTGGGCACACGCCATCTGCCGGGGCAAGAGCGGGTGTTGATTCCGCTGGTGCAGATGGTGCTCTTGTATCTGCTCAAGATTCTGCTGGGCATCCCATCAATGCACGCGTTGCCCCCGCTGCTGTTCAACAACCAGGCGTTGCTGCTGCTGGTGGGGTTCAACGCCCAGCAGGTGGCGGAGGGCTGCACGCGGCGGGGAGATGATCGGCGCCGGCACAAACGCAAGCAAGGGCCACTGACGCCGCAGTGTCTGGCCCAGAACATCAGTGCGCTCCCCGCCGCGCAGATGGAGACAGTGTTCACTGGCGTGGTGCGGCGCCTGGTGGCCTGGGGCTTCCTCTGGGGGGAGCTGACCGGCGTGGCCAGGGAGCAATAGCCCCGGCGGCACCAGGAGAGCGCTGACCATCCCGCGGCCAAAGCTCTTACGGAGGCATTGCTCTGGAGCGCAGGCGTGCGTGCATCTGGGGTATGCGGCGAGCTCTTGAATCCATGGAGAGGGCGGGAAGGGTCTGTGATGTGTCCGTTGCGCCGACTGCCACAATGGAGGGGAGGTAGCGATGGCACTCAGGGCACCCAGTTTTCCTGGCGCAGACCAGCAATGGTAGCAAAGTCCCCGTCGGTCGTGAGGAGTATCACGTCGTAGCGTAGCGCGGCAACGGCCGCCAGAGCATCAACAGTCTGTAATTGCCGTCCCCGCTGTCGCAGCGCGGCTGCGTCGAGAGCGTCCGTTTCATCCAGATCTAGCAGGGCCAACGAGCCGCGTGCGATATGCCACTCCGCGCGGTTCCGCACGGCGCGAGGCAAGATGCTAAAGCCAGCCACCGTCTCGGTGATGATCGGCAGCACGATGTAGAAAGCCGATCCCTGCGCGCTAGCAGCCAAGACACGTACCCATACCGGGTGGCGCGGACCAACTAACCGACCGGCGTGGTTTGTGTCGAGCAAGTAATCGGTCATCTCCGCGACGCCAACCCTCCGATCCCTATGGAACTGGTGTCTAGCGCCTCAATCTCCACATCTACCGTACGCCACATGCGTTCATGCTCATCCAGTTCCGGCCCGCTCATCGGCCCCTCCTGGCCAGCGTGAGCCTGAAAGATACTCACCCCCTCAGGCGATGGAGCAGGTCGCTGACGGCCCACTCCACGCGCCTTGATCCGGGCGACCACACTGTCCAGGTCGCTGTTCGTAGCCAGCTCGTCTGTGGTTGCGGTGTAACGCACGTCCATAACAGTACCTCCACCACTCCGGCGCCCCGACTTCTATGGCCAGTATACGTGTCGGACAACCTCATGTGCACAACCTTGTTACTGCCAACGCGCGTCGCCTATCTAGCAAGGGCGGTGGTAATTGGGTCGTGGCCAACCAGGCTTGTTAAGCATCGGGCACTGCATGCGCTTCTCTGGTCTGGACCCCGGGTTCGCCGCTATGGGGCGCGAGAGGCGCGCCAGGCATACGCATCAACCTAAGAAGCGCGCAGGAGGGCTCCTTTGGCATGATAAGGATGCAGATGACCTTGTCGCGCGAAAGGAGCCTCCTGATGACCACGGTACCACAGCTGGCGGACGCGGTGCAGACC
>JAABUM010004281.1_pt1 | contig 16322 bp, 12 predicted proteins | sample 5559161 | NCBI WGS metagenome assembly JAABUM01 (sample SAMN10711868, study PRJNA513369) | rock metagenome | isolation source: Antarctica rocks | place: Antarctica: Victoria Land, Siegfried Peak nord
CGACCCTGGCGGGAGCCGGCGCCTGGACCCGCGGCCGCGTTATGGCCGGTCTCCCCGCCGCCCTCACCGACCCCCTTTTCCGCCTCGACCTGGCTAAGGCTGCCGCCCGCGCCGGTCTCGACCTCTTTCCGCCGGACCGCTGAGAGCGCCGGTCGCCTGGGACACCCCTGGGACCGTCCACCCCCGCGCGTCGGACGGCACGGGCCGTGTCCCTGGCCCCAAGCGGCCGGGTGGCGTGGTCCCATCGTGGGACCACGCCCCTGCTTTTGTGGGACCACACAGGCCGTTTGTGTGGGACCACCCGTGGTGCTAGGACCAAAGTCGTGGTCCCCGCGTGGTCCCACGTTTCACACAGGAAAGCGGGCCAGTGGAACCACCGTGGTCCTAGCCCTTTATCTTGGTGGGGACCACCCGTGGTCCTAGCACCACGCCGCCGTGGGACCACCCGTGGTCCCAGGCCCCGGTGCGTGAGGCTGGCCCCGCGCGCAGCGACGGGGCACAGGGTAGGAGCCACCCCATCGCGCACACGGCCGATCGGGGATGGTGAGGGCGACGAGGCCGCCCGTCGTCGTCGCCCCGCTCATTGGGTCCGGGGACGGCAGTGTCGCCGGCACCGCCACCACGACCCGCGCGCTGTCCTGAGCGACCGCCGCGCCCTTCATACTCTCCGGTGCGGGGTCCTGGCCGGTGAGCCCCGTGTCGTCGGCGCGCGTCCCCAGCACCAGCCCGTCCGTCGGCTTCCGTACGACGATAGGCCATGCCCTGTGACCAAGGCTCGCGTCGCCGACCCCGCGGACACGGCCATCATCGAGGGCTACGCCGCCCTCGACCCGCGCGTGGAGGGCATCGCCGTCTACGCCACCGGCGCCACCACCAAGCGCCTGCAGGCCGCCAAGCGCGCGATCCAACCGGCGACGACACCGTGAGAGCCACGGGCGCAAAGATCACATCGACGACCCGCATCGGGTCATCCAGGATGCCGGAGAAGCTTGCCGTCCAGCCTCCTCACCGGCGGCATCGAGATTGTATGGGCACGCAGACTGGCGACGCCTACGTACCTGCGAGAGCAGCGCCGAGGACGGCGGCCCGAGCGTGTGGGCACATCGGCATAGCAGGCCATAGGCGCGCCTATCTCGTGCGACACGAGGTCGCATCCCATGAGCGGTGCTGTGACAGGACGCACCCAGGCGCGTGTCTGGCGTTGGGCCTACGAACGGCAACGCGCAATCACGGTATAGTGACCGTGTGCACGCGCCCTATGCCGTGTGCCTGACGGGATGTCGCATACGGGGATCGGGCTCGACCCGGCCGGGGTGCCTGCCGGTCTCAGCCCGGCGGTCGTCCTCGCGCGACCACGATCGTCCCGCAACCTGAGCCGGTCGGGGCACGGCGGCGAGCGATGTCCACCGGGGAGTAGGGTAGGGTAGGGGGAGAATGGTCGGCAGGCATAGGGGCGGGCTCTCGGCGGACTTCTGGACGTTCTGGACCGGCCAGACGCTCTCCAACCTGGGCGGCTCATTCAGCATGTTCGCGCTGCCGCTACTGGTCTACCAACTCACGCACTCGGCCGTGAGCCTCGGCATTACCAGCGCCTCCGTCTTCCTGCCCTACCTGCTCTTCGGCCTGGTCATCGGGGCGTGGCTCGACCGCGTCGACCGCAAGCGGCTGATGATCGCGACCGACCTCGCCCGCGCGCTGGTCATCGCCGCGATCCCGGCGCTCTACCTCACCGGCCACCTCTCCGTGTGGTGGATCTACGGGCTGGGCTTCGTCTCTTCGACGCTGGGCATCTGCTTCGACGCCGGCGAGTTCGCCGCCATCCCCAGCCTGGTCCGTCAGGACGACCTGGTGACGGCCAACGGGCGCATCCAGGCCAGCTACGCGGCGGCGACCGTCGTTGGGCCGCTGCTGGCCGCCCCGCTGGTGACGGTGCTGCCCCTGCCCACGGTCCTGCTGATCGACGCGCTCTCCTTCCTGGTCTCGGCGCTCACGCTGGCCACGATCCGCCGGGGCTTCAACACGACCGAGCGGCGCGCGCCGACCAGCCTGCGGCGCGACATCGCCGACGGGCTGCGCTACGTGCTCGGCCACCCGGTCCTGCGCAACATCTCGGCCATGATGGCGCTGGTCAACGTCTTCGGCAGCACGGCCAACGTCCAGCTCGTGTTGTTCGCCAAGCGGCAGCTGGGGGCGACGAACGCGCAGGTGGCCCTGCTCTACGCCGCCGGGAGCGTCGGCGTGGTCGTCCTCGGGCTCGTGGCCGGGCGACTGCGCAAGCACTTCCCCTTCAGCCGCGTGGCGCTCACCGCCCTGATGCTGGACGGGCTGCTGATCGTGCTCCTATCCTTCACGCGCGTCTACTGGGTCGCCCTGCCGCTCTGGGCGCTGGCCTCGGGCGTGGGCATCCTGTTCAACATCAACACGGGCAGCTTACGCCAGGCCATCGTGCCCGGCCACCTGCTGGGCCGCGTCATGAGCATTGCCGGTGTGTTGGCGTGGTCGGCCATCCCGCTCGGCACGCTGCTCGGCGGCGTGGCGATCGAGCGCACGGGCAACGTGGCGCTGGTGTATGGGGTCGTCGGCGCGGTCACATTCCTCATCCCGGTGGCCTTCTCGTTCACGGCGCTGGGCCACGCGGAGCGCTATCTGCCCGAGCTGGATGGGGAGACGACGCCGGAACCGGTCGCGACGGGGTAAGGCCGGGCCAACGCCATCAGGTCGCTAGTCGTGGCGGTGCCATAACGCGAACGACGGGGGGGGTGGCAATGTGCGGCGGCGGTGGGGCATGGTTCAGAAACATGTTGACAGTTCAAGCGTGGCTGAAGCGGCATCCACACGGGAACGACGCGCTAATTTTCGGGGAGGCTTATCAGCGGCGTCCGCCTGCGTCTATCTTGTGGTCGCGCAGCGCCGGCATACTTCGGGGCGCGGGTAACGCAGGAGCCCAAGTATTACGCCACGGGCGCAAGGCTAACAGCGGTGACCCGCATCGAATGATTTGGGCTGCCGATGAAGCCTGCTGTACAGGCTCCTCGTCGACGACACCGGGAGTGTATGGATATGCAGGATGGCGGCGCACATACCTACCTGTGAGCGTTGCGCCGTGGGCGGCAGACAGAACGTGTGGGCAGACCCTCGTGGCAGGTGGGGCCGCCACACCTCGACGCCCGTTGGTGCGTCTGAGGGTACCGACAGACGGTGGTTGGGGCGGCGGCTCGCGCCTGTCTCACGGGCCGTGGCGGGGCGGCCCACATGACGCGCGCCTGATGAGCGGCGTGGCCAGTTCGACGCGCAGCGTCTCGACCGGCTCTCCGGCGATGACCCGCAAGAGCATCGTCGTCGCCACACGTCCCATCTCTCGCAAGGGTTGGCGCACCGTCGTCAGGGCGGGCGTCAGCAGTTCCGCGTACGGCATGTCGTCGAAGCCGACGACGCTCATGGCCGAGGGGATCGCCAGCCCGTACTCGTGCAGGGCGCGATAGACGCCCAGGCACTGCTCGTCGCTGCCGACGAACACCGCAGTGGGCGGATCGGGCAGCGCCAGGAGCGCGCGCATCTCCGCATAGCCTCCCGCGAAGTGCCAGTCGCCGTGGCGGATGAGCGCCGGGTCGACGGGAAGGTCCGCGGCGTCCAGGGCGGCGCGATAGCCGGCCAGCCGATCGCGGGTGCAGGGGAAGGCCGGCGGCCCCAGGAGCGCGGCGACGCGGCGATGCCCGAGCGCGAGCAGGTGCGCGGTCGCCGCGCGACCGCCGGCCCAGTTGGTGGCGCTCACGGACAGGTCCTCCGGCCCCAACTCACCCAGGCGATCCACGACCACGAACGGTACCTGGTGGCGCCGCAGCTCGCGCAGCTGCTCCGAGGTCTGGTCGGCGAGGATGAGAATGGCGCCGTCGAGCGCGCCGGCGGCCAAGCGGCGGACCCAGTGCCGCTCGCGCGCCCGCTGGCCATGCGTCGACGCCAGGACGACCCGCGCGTCCGTGCCGAGCGCCGCCTCCTCCACGCCGCGCAGGATCTCGGCCGCGTAGGTGTGCAGCGAGTGGACCACGACATCGATCTGCGCCCCCCCGTCGCCGCGGCCGTCGCCGCGCGGCCGGCCGGCCCGCCCGAGGACATAGCCATGCGCAGCCAGCACCTTTTGCACCCGCGCGCGCGTGGGCGGGGCGACATCGGCGCGTCCGTTAATCACTTTAGAGACCGTCGGCACCGAGACCTCGGCCAGGGCCGCGACCTGGGCAAGCGTGAGCAGTGTCGAGGAGCCTGTGGCCATAGGAGCCTCATCCTTTTTTCGATGATCGTGTCGGCGCTCCGTCGCGAAGCATAGCGGCGGCGATGCCCTCCTGTCAAGGGCCGGCCGCGCTGTTATGCTGATCGCAGCGGGCCTTGACAACTCCTCCCCCTTCTATTATCATCGAAACAACCAAGATATATTGCGAAATATTATCGGAGAGAAGCGCACGCCGCGCGTGGAGGGATGCCATGGACGCCGGTGAGAGGGATCAGGCCGTGCGCGGGGAGCCGCGTCGGATCGGCGGCGTGGCCCTGCGCGGCGCCATGCTCGCCCTGATGCTGACCCTGTTGCTCGAGGCGCTGGACCAGACCATCGTCGGCACGGCCATGCCGCGCATCATCGGCCAGCTGCACGGCCTTGACCGCTACAGCTGGACGGTCTCGGCCTACCTGCTCGCCGCGACGACGCTGATCCCCCTCGCCGGCAAGCTCTCCGACCAGTTCGGGCGCAAGCGCTTCCTGCTCGCCGGGACCGTCGTCTTCCTGCTCGGCTCCCTGCTGTGCGGCCTCGCGCAGACCATCGACCAACTGATCGTCTTTCGGGCACTGCAAGGGGCGGGCGCGGGCAGCGGCATCGCGCTCGTCTTCACCGCGGTCGGCGACCTCGTCCCGCCGGTCGCGCGCGGGACGTGGCAGGGGATTGTGGGCAGCGTTTACGCCCTCTCCGCCGTCAGCGGCCCGACCCTCGGCGGCTGGCTGGCCGACCACGGGCCGCTGCTCGGGCCGCTCGTCACCGACGCCGCGCGCTGGCGCTGGGTCTTCTACATCAACCTGCCCCTGGGGCTGGTCGCCCTCGCCGGGCTGGCGGCCTATCTGCCCGCCGATCGGGCCGCACACGGCGCGGCCCCGGTCGGATGGGCGGCGGTTCGGCGCATCGACGTGGCCGGCGCCCTGCTGACCGCCGCCGCCACGCTGTGCCTCCTGCTCGGGCTCACCTGGGGCGGCGCGGGCGCGGCGGCCTGGGGTACGCCGCGGGTGGTCGGCGCCCTGGGCGGGGCGGTCCTCCTCTACGGGGCGCTCCTCGGCGCCGAGCGCCGCGCCGCCGAGCCCATCGTGCCGCTCGACTTGTTTTGCGACCGGGTGTTCGCGGCGACCGCGGCCCTCTCCCTGCTCCTGAACATGGCGCTGCTGGGGATGGCCTTCTACGTGCCCCTCTTCCTGCAGGGCGTGCTCGGCGCCTCGGCGACACAGGCGGGCGTCACGATGACCCCCTTCTCGGTGGGCATCGCCGTGGCCAGTTCCCTGACGGGCCTGGCCATCACCGCCCTCCAGCGGTACCAGGGCCTGGCGCTCCTGGGCGCGGCCCTGATGGCCCTGGGCCTCTTCCTGCTCACGCGGCTGACGCCGGAGGCCACGCTGGGCGCCGCGTCGCTGAACGTGGCCATCGCCGGCGTGGGGATGGGCGCGCTCTTCGCCGTCGTGGGGGTCGTGGCGCTGAACGCGTCGCCGCCGGCGCGGATGGGCGCGGGCGCCGCGGCCGTGCGCTACCTTGGTCAACTCGGGGGGACGATCGGCGTCGCCCTCGTGGCGACCGTGGTGAACAGGTCCCTCGCCGGCGCGCTCGGGCGGCAGATGCCCCAGGCCGCCGCGAGGCGCCTCGCGGCCGACGGCGTGACGATCGCGGCCGACCCGCAGGTCCTGGTCAACCCGACGTACCGGGCAAGCGTGACGCGGCGGGCGATCGCGGCGGCGACGGGGCATCTGCCGGCCGGCCTGTCCCACGCCCGCCTGGTGACGGCGGCGACGCGGCAGGCGCACCACCTCGTCGCCCAGATGTTCGACGGGCTCCGGCTCGCGCTCGCCGAAGCGATCCAGCGGGGGCTCGTGATGCCGCTGGTGATCGCCGGGGTGGCCGTGCTGGCGGCGGCTCTCCTGACGGATAGGCCTATGGGAACGCCGCCCGACACGGTGGCCTGATCCAGCGCGCAGGCCCTTAGCCACCGTAGGCTGTGTTGCCCGAGAGGTTTTTCATCAACCTGGACGCATAGCTCATTTATAGCCATGCTCATTGTCAAGCGTCTGCCGCTAGACGACAGAGGTCGCCGCACGCCGCACGCACGGACCGTTTTTTGCCGTCCTTGTAGACGTGCTCGATGTAATCCAACAGGGCAGGTGTTACCAACAGTGACAGAAGGAGCCAGGTACACGACAGACACGCATGGCATCGTCGGAGGGACAAACAGCGACGTATGACCGACACCCAGGCCCGCGCCCGCGTCTGGACGCTCTGCTTCTACGCCCTCGTGCGCGCGGCTCTCACCGGCCCCCTCGTCGCCCTCCTCACCCCGCTGGCCCACGCCTCCTCGACGGCCCTTCCCATCCTGGCCGCGATCCTCGCCGCGGCCCTCGTCGGTGCCTATGTGGCCCTCGCCGTCCTGCTCCTCGTCGCCGTTCTGCGCGTCGTGCATCCGCGTCCCGACGGCCGCCCCTAGCCCTCCCGGACGCGCCGCTCGCACCCCACGAAGCACCCCCTACAAGGGTGCGAACAGCCCTTCCAAGGGCCTCAGATCGTGGCGCTATTTTGGCGCTAAAATAGCGCCATTGGCCCTCAAAACGTGGCGCTACTCGTAGCTCTAGTGCTAAAGGCATGGCGCTACGATAGAGCTACGATTCACACAGGAAAACGGGGCATTGGCGCTACCGTGGCGCTACTCTTTATCTTGGGTGAGTGCCGACCCGTAGCTCTAGCGCCATTGGCGCTCTAGCACTAGCGTAGCACTATCCCCTCGTGATAGTGCCCACAGGCAGGGCCGGCCCCGCGCGCAGCGACGGGGCGGAGGGTACGGGCCAGCGGAGCGCGTTCAGGGGCGATCGCGGAACGTGACGGTAGCGAGACCGTCCGTCGTCGCTCCGCTCACCAAGTCCTGATACGGGACCGTCGCCGCCACCGCCGGCACGACCCGCACGCCGTCCTGGGCGACGGGCGCACGTCCCGCTCGCGGCCGCCCCTGTGATAGGATTGAGACAATAGAGACAATATGGTCCTGTACGTCGTCATCTCTAGGCGGTACCTTTAAAGCATGTGCGAGAAACACACCCCCGTAACCGTAGCTGAAGCGGCGCGTGAGTTAGGGATTACCAAGGCCGCGGTCAACTCGGCGATACGGCGAGGCACGCTCGACTCCGAGTTGATCAATCCCCGCCTGCACCTGGTACCTCGCCAAGCCATTGAGGCATATCGACGCGAACACCTACAACAGGGCCTTCAACTTCATCAGCTGCGGCCTGAGGGAACGGCCGTCACCAACGTGGTGCGAGAGCGTACCACTGTGACGGTGGCCGAGGCAGCGCGCGAACTGGGAGTAACCTACAAGTCGCTCGCTTCGGCGATACGGCGAGGCACGCTCGACTCCGAGTTGGTCAATCCCCGGCTCCGCACGATTTCTCGCCACGCTCTTGAGGCATACCGGCGTACACATCTAGGGCCGGGTGGTGGACTATCGGACACCGTGGCGTCCACGTCAGTTCCTGGAGACCTAACCATAGCCGAGGCGGCGCGCGAACTGGGCATTACCTCCAGCGCGGCCAGCGTGGCGGCGTGGCGCGGCACATTAGAGAGTGTACTAGTCAGCCCCCGCCGTCGCATGGTGTCCCGCATTGCCGTTGAGGCATATCGACGCGAACACCTAGACATCTCGCCAGTCCGCGCTTTTAACAACCCGTGTGCGATGCAGCCGGTGCTACGTCTGCTAATCAGGAGCCCTGATAGCGACTTGCGGGCAGTCCTCATTCATGGACTTGTAGAACACGTTATGCGTGGATCGTACATTTCCCCTCTTGGCACCGAACGTCGGGATGCGATCGCAGACGTCGGCACCATATTGACCACCCTGGAACCCTACGACACCGATGGCGATCAACGCATGTGGGCGATCAGGGTGCTGATACGAGCCTGGATGGAGCCGCGTGACGAGGCTAGAGTAGAATCGTGGAGATTGTTCACGGCCAGCGACCGGCACGCCGTGTGGGCCGTCATCCATGACACGCTACGTCGCTTGCGGACATTGCCGCGCACCAGTAGCAGAGATCAAGCGTTGTCCACCGTGAGCCAGCAGGTCGCAGCCATCGTTGAGCGCATGGCTGCCGCGACACAGGGCGGCCCCGTGTGGGATGGTGCGCGGCTACAGGAGAGCGTCCTTAGCCGACAAGAGGTGCGTTCGAGCATTCTTCCCGTCTTACTGGAATGCTATGGCGCGGTACAAACCGATGAGAGCGAGACATACAGCGAGGACTGCTTGATCGACGCCATAACCAATCTCATCGATGCAAAGTTGCTGCCGGCGGATACTCTCAGGCCCCCCTCGCGTTTGGGCATCTCTTTATTCCATGACGGAACGCGTTCCGTCACGAGCGGGGCAGCTCCGCAGCCCCTCCAAAGTGAACTCGTAGAGTGGCTCGGCGCACGCCTCGTCGCTGCAAGCGAGATCGGCCAACCGGGCGACGCTACGTCCGCAAGCGCAGCACCGCACGACCGCGGACCCGCGCGTCAACTCAATGGCACGATGCCCCTCCCCAGTCACCCCTTTGAGGACTCCCTCCAGGCGGAATAACTGGCGCAGCGCCAGGATGTGTTGCGTCAAACTGTCGCCCCCGTCTACCCGCTCTATGGAGTCCGCTGGGAGCGTGGGTGCGCGCGCGGATGCGGATAGGGACGGCTCTACGGGCGAGGACAGTGCCGGCGCATCCGGTGGCACACTTGGTAGACGCGCAGACATGAGCACAGCGCCTGCGAGGGGCAGGCACGACGGACAGAGGTAATGCCCCCTCAGGTCCGTCGGCTCGGGGTGTAAGAAGGCGAGACATGACCACCACTGGGGGCGCGCTCTGCGTCCCCGGTGTAGCCACACGAACGGGAAACGCGCCGTGAGGCGCAGGTGGACCAGGGAGAGCGTCCCCTTGTCGGGCGCGTTCCCACAGCAGCACCAGGGGATGCACGGATCGGCCGCACGGGAACCGTTGGTGATAGAGCGCATCTCGACCCTACCCCACGATCCGCAGCGCACTACTCCGCGCGCCCCCAGCATCCTCCAGCATCCCATTGATGCGCAGAGGCAGCACCCGCAGTTCCCCCGTACGCACCGGCGGGAGCATCAGCGTCCTGTCGGCGAGCGCGCGGTTGAAGGCGGCGACGACGCGCGGGTCGTACTGCGCCCCCGCGCCCTCCCGCACACGTCGGATCGCCTCGGCGATAGGCAGTGCTACCCGGTAGGTGCGCGAGCTGGTCATGGCATCGAGCGAGTCGGCCACGGCCAGGATCGCCGCGTCCGGGGGGATCGCGTCGCCGGCGAGCCCGTCGGGATAGCCGCGGCCGTCCCATCGCTCGTGGTGGTGCCGCACCGCCGGCAATATCTCCGCCAGGAAGGGCAGCCCGCGCAGGATACGCTCTCCGATCTCAGGGTGCTGCTTGATGACGGCGAACTCCTCATCGCTGAGTTGGCCCGGCTTGAGTAGGATGGCGTCGGGCACGCCGATCTTGCCCACGTCGTGCAGCACGCCCGCCTGACGGATACGCGCCACATCGGCCTCGGGCAGGCCGAGCGATCCGGCGATGACCGCGGCATAGGCGGCCACACGCCCCGAGTGCCCGCGCGTGTAGGCGTCCTTCGCGTCTACGGTCGAGGCGAGCGCTTCGACCGTGGCCAGGTTGGCGTCGTCCAACCGGGTGGCCAGGGCCAGGGGGTCGTGGGGGAGCGCCCCCGCCTCGGCCCGGCGTACGCGGTCCTTGCCAGCGCGCTTAGCCGCGTAGCTGGCGTTGTCGGCCGCGCCGATCAGGTCCTCGCGCGTGGTGGCGTGGTCGGGCATGACCGCGACGCCGATGGACGCGGTGATGCGGATAGCCTGCGCCCCATGGGCCACCGTCAAACGCGCCAACGCGTCCCGGATGCGTTCGGCCGTGTCGAGCGCTTCGTCTAACGCGGTTTCAGGCAGGATTAGGGTGAACTCGTCACCGCCGTAGCGCGCCGCCACATCGGCCTGGCGCGTCTGGTCGCGCAGGCAGCGCGCCACGGCGAGGAGCGTCACGTCGCCGGCCTGGTGGCCGTGCGCGTTGTTCACGCCGCCGAAGCCGTCGAGGTCGATCATCACCACGGCAAGGGAGTGGCCGCCGCGCCGCGCCCGCGCCACCTCCTCCTCCAGCCGCGTCTGAAAGGCGCGATGGTTCAGTAGCGTGGTCAGGCTATCTTCCGCGGCGGCTGCCAGCGCCCGCGTATGCAGATGCGCATTCTCCAAGCTGATGGCCGCCTGCGTTGCCAGCACGGCCAGCACGTCGCGGTCATCGGCGTCCAACGCGCGCGGGACACCCATCACCCGCAGCAGGCCGACAACCGTCGCCCCCTCGGTGATCAAGGGCAGCAGCACCATCCACGCATTCCCCTCTACCTCTTCATGAATAGTGGTAGGCAGGGTATGACTGTCCAAATGCGTTGGGCCTACCATCATGGCGTCCTGCGGATACAACGCCAGACGCTCCAGGACACCTGGTTGTTCGCTATCGGGGGCATACGCGGCGACGGCCCGCGCCGAGAGGACAGCCTGTGCCCCGGACGCTACATGCAGCAGCAAGTCCCCCGGTGGATAGCGCAACCGTACATGCTCACCCGCGGCGAGCACCGCCTCTATCTGCGTGCCACGTCGCCGCAGCGCCTCGGCACGCTCTTCGGCCTCGCCGATCGCGCGCAACGCGCCCCGGATACCAAGGATCGGGATGAGGAGAAGGAGTGGCAGGGGCGGCCAGTACAGCCACAGGGCGGCGACGACGATACCCGTGGCTCCCGTCGCTAACTCAGGCAGGGCGGCGCGCCGATAGCGGCACCACCACACCCGCCAGGGGGCTTGCTGGTTAAGCAGGCTAAAAAGGACGACGACCATGCCGGTTTCCAGGGTATACCACACCCCGACGATGACCAAGAGCAACGGCCACGTACCACTGAGCTGTGCGGGGGACATGATCGTAACGGGAGCCGTCGTCGCCGTGAGCAACGCGCTCGTGAGGCCGGCGGCGAGCGTGATGTGCGCGACATTGAAGGCCCGCTTGAAGATGGGGTGATCGCGTATCAGGGCCTGCGCGCTGATGGTGGCCACAAGGGTGACAGTGACGACGGCGGGCGTCGGCAAAAGCAACAGGGCGGCCACGTAGGCCGTCGAGGACAGCCCTTGCCACAGGCTTTGACTGATACGCAGTTCCACTCGCTCGCCCCAAAACGCGCCACATCCGCACAGCAACGCGGGAACTAACAGAGATGCCGGGTCCGCGAGCGTGCGCACTGCGAGGAGTTGGGTCATCGTGAAAGCGACCCCGACGAGCGTCATGCCCCACAGGTACCACCGCAGGGGGCCGGGCAAGTCCCGCATCAGTTCGCCGTTTCCTTTGTCTATCCGGTGTCTGTCCGGGCACCCGATGGCGCGGGGAATTACACCTATTTATCGGTTGAGAGAGCGCGTGCGAGGTATAGCCTGAAGAGGGGGGCCAAGGCGGTGAGGAGGCCGATAGCCAGATGGGCTAGCCTATTGGTCCTGAGGGGACTAGCCCAAATAGGCTATACTCTAGCTACGGCTGGCGAAGGCCGAATGGCTAGAGGTCATGGAGGGAAAGCTGTATGATCAATCAGAACTGGCACGGCCTCGTGCGCGCGGTCGTGGTAGCGACGGCGCTGGTAGGATGTGGTGTGACCGCGAACGCGGTGGTTGGACACTCGCAGGCGGCCTCCACGTGGCGCGGCGCCGTTCAGCCGTCGGTCCATGTCGAGGCGGCCTCCACGTGGCGTGACACCGTTCAGCCGTTGGCCTCCACCTGGCGGTAATTAGGCGCGCACAACGGATAGGCAAAAGGCCGAGGTACGATGGGTAGACCTCGGCCTTTTGCTATCATATCTGACAACGCGATAAAGGCATCACGACGCACATCGTTGCGGTCCAGCACAGTCGGAGAAATCCCCAACGTCCGGCACATCGGCAAGTAACACGGCGGCATGAGGAGCGACCGGCGTGCTGCTGCCAAATTGGTATCGAATTGATAAGCCCGTCTATCCGGGCGCTGCGTTACCGGTGCTGTCGCTTACGGCGTAGCGTCGGGCTTCCTCCAGCGTCATGGCCGCCCCTTCATCCCATAAGACCGCGAACATGTCCCCGAGGTGTTGGCGCGCCGACTCGCTGAGCGCCGCGTACGTGGCCTTTTGGCTGTGGAGACGCGGAGCATCGAGAGTTGCCCGTAAGGCTGTGGCCGCACCCCATAATCGCGCGGCCCGAGACATCTGCCCTTCTCTGGCCTCGACTGCGCCCAAACCATCAAGACACGCGGCGATGCCCGACTGCGAGCCGATCCCTTCGTTTATACTGAAGGCCTCTAGATACACAAGCCGCGCGCGATCGTGAGCCCCTTGCACACCAAACGCATATCCGAGCTTGTCGAGGACATCGGCCAATAGCTTCAGGTCACCGAGCGCACGGGCAATAGTGACGGCTCGCTCACATTCCGCTATTGCATCCTTGGCATTACCTGCGAGAGCCGCGAGATACCCTATCCCGGCGAGCGGCTGGATCATCAGTCGCTTATACCCGTGCGCAGCGGCCATAGCGCGGCTTCTCCCCAGTTCATCCGCAGCCCGCTCATGCTCATCGAGTTCGATGCTCACCACGCCGAGGTTCCCGAGCGTGGTACATATGTCGAATGTATCGCCGAGCGACTGGGAAACCAGCAGGCTTTCCTCCTGCAGTTTACGGGCACGCTTATATATGCCTCGGTGACCTAAAACTTCACCGAGGTTGCCCATCGTCATAGCGCGTTGGCGCGTCGCGTCGCTTGTGCCGCTGTGGCTAAGGGCGAGACTCTGCTCGAAGAAATGGTGCGCGCGTCCGTAAGCACCCCGATCGGCTGCGATGGCACCAAGATTGTTTAGGGTAACCGCTGCCGCAACTTGGTCGTCGAGGGCTTGATAGAGCACAAGCGCCTGTGTATACCGCTCCTCCGCGATGTCGTACATGCCGGCACTCGTCGCCAACACCCCCGCCCCGTTGAGCACCCGCGCACGATACCGACCATTATCGACGTCTGCGGTGAGCGATAGCAGCCGTTCGAAAATGGGCCGGCCCTCGGCCGCATGCCCGCGCTGATACCAGAACCTGTAGAGCGCGCCCGCTAACTGTAGCGCCAAATCGAGGGAACCGACCTCCTCAAAGTGGCCCAGCGCGGCACGCAAGTTGTCGTGCTCGCGGTCCAACCGATCCAGCAACAACTGGCGGTCTTTCCCGGCTAACTGATCATTCGCCTCCTCAGCTAACGCGGCGTAATACCGAGCATGGCGATCCACGAGAACTATGCTCTCCGCGTCCTCGGCCAAGCGTGCCCGCCCGTATTCATGGATCGTGTCGAGCATGATGAGGCGCGGCGTGCCATCGGGCTGCTCAATTTGGCGGATAAGGTTTTTGTCAACGAGCGCCATGATCCACTCCAACACATCGAGATCTCGGCTGCCCGGCCTAGCGCAAATCGCCTCGGCGGCCTCCAGCGTGCACCCGCCCTCGAAGACGGCGAGTTGCCGGAACAACGATCGCTGCGCATCGTCGAGCAGATCATAGCTCCAACCGATAGCATCCTCCATCGTCCGCAAGCGTATGGGTATGTCCTGCGCCCCACCAATCAGAAGCGGTAAGCGCATGTCTAGACGCGTCAGGAGCGCCGCCGGCGGCAGCAGCTTCGTGCGTCCAGCCGCCAGTTCAATCGCTAAAGGCACGCCATCAAGGCGCGTGCAGATCGAGGCAACATCACGCGCATTCGCGTCCGTCAACTCGAAATCGGGCCTGACCGTCTGTGCGCGATCGACGAAGAGTTGCACAGCCCCGTAGCGAGCGATCACCACTTTCTCAGATATAGAGTCGGCGGGCGGTAGAGCGAGTGGCGACACGGGGAACTCGCCCTCGCCGTGGAGATGGAGCGGTTCGCGGCTCGTCACAAGCATCTTCACATCCGGGCACTCCGCAAGCAACTCGGACAGTGACCCCGCCGCCGATAGTACATGCTCGAAATTGTCAAGCACCAGCAAGAGATATTTGTCCCGCAAGTACTGGATCACGGTGTTTTGTGGGGAGTGGCTCCCTGCGTCTGCTAAACCGAGCGCCCGCGCCATAGTCGAGGGGACTAACGTTGCTTGTTGGAGCGCCCCCAGATCAACAAAGGCGACGCCATCGGCGAAGGTTGGACGCAACTCGCCTGCCACGCGCAAGGCCAACCGCGTCTTCCCCACACCACCCGGCCCGGTCAGCGTCAGCAGGCGCCTACTAGGACGTTGGAGCAGCGCCATAATATCCGCGACCTCTCGTTCGCGGTTGACCAGCGTCGTCAATTCCACCGGCAAATTGTAGGTGGGCGTCACAGACTCAACAAAAATAGAAGCGTCGCCCCCGCATCGGCGTGCCGCAGTCTGCAGCAAAAGGGTGTCCTGTTCCGACAGGTGTAACGCATCGGCGAGCGCCTGAACATTCTGCCTGTACGGTTTGCGCTGGCCGCGTTCTAACGCCCGCACCGTGCGGTCAGCTAATCCGGCATGGTCGGCTAAGTCCTTCTGTGTCCAACCCGCCCCAGTGCGATGGGAGCGCAACAACTCCCCAAAGATCGGCGACTCATCCACGCGTACACCTTAATCCAGCTACCACGTCTAGTAGGCGCGCTGATCACCACGACCAGGCCCTTATCATTTGGTTCTACAGTACCATAGATGTCCGATTAGACGTCCGTTTTACCAACTTGACCTGTAAGATATCCGCTTGGATGTCCTAGTCGTCCTGGTCAAGACATTATTAGCGGTTCAAACTAGAGAGTAAATGCACTATAGCAACGAATGAAAGGAGGCATTGGCGCACACATCCACTTAAGAAGGCACAGCACGCTTTGAAAGTAAGGGGGAGGTATTGGATGGATGAGGAGCGAGCGTACGCCCTAGCGCAGCGCGTGGTGCGCACGCCGGGCTACCGCGTCCTAGAGGTGCGCCGGGCCTGGTCCGCCGCTGTCGCGTGGCAGGTCGAGGCCGAAGATTGCCGCACGGGCGCGCGCCTGCTGCTCCTCTCGGAAGCCCAGTTCGACGTCCGCCTTACGGGGACGGGACAGCCCAGGACACGGGAGAGCGTCACAGCCCAACCGATCGCAGCCCAGGTAGCCCCATAGTTAAGCGCGCGACCGCCCATCACAGCTAGCCGCGCGCTCAGGCTCACGCGACAAACGTCAAGCCCGGTCCTCGACCGGGGCAAGCTCTGTACCAAAGGACACATCACCATGCTTCACGAAACCGTCGCCGTCGTCACGTCCAGCCACTTCGCCCTGACGCACCCCGCGGCGCTGGCCGTCATCGCCGCCGGCACCGACCCCTTCGCCGGGCTCGCCCAGGCCCTCCTCGACGTGGCTAACACCGTCAAGATCCCCTTCGCCGCCATCGCCTTTATCATCGCCGGCGCGATGCAGGCGTTGCATAACCCAAGGGCGAGCGGCGCCTGGGTCACGGCCACCCTGGCCAGCGTGTTCATGTTCGGCGCGACCGGCGCCGCGTCGTATTTGCAGGCCAACATCCATTAGGCGGCTGTCGATCGCACGGGAGGGGGGAGCGCGCGCCCGCACGCGGGGGCCTCGCCCTCCCCTCGCCCGCCTCACGTGTAGCGCCCGGAGCATGACCATGGCCCACGCCGACCGTCCCACGCCCTCCGTCGCCGCCCCGTTCTCTCCGTCACCCCCGCGCGTCCGCGCCCTCGTCGGCCTGGTGTCCCGCGTGACGTACCCCTACCTGCTCGGCGGCGGCCTCGGCTACCTGCTGCTCACCGTCCTCAGCCACGACCTCGGCCTCATGTGCGCCGGCGCCCTCCTCGTCCTCTACGGCGCGGCCCTCTCCAGGGCCGTCCAACGTCAGGGGCCGCCAGGGAGAGGGGCAGCCGATGGCGCGGAATAGTCGGAGCGCCCTCTACATCAACGATCCCGTCAAGATCGTCGCCGGCGTCTTCACCGTGCGCCAGGCGCTCTACGTCGCCGGGATCGTCGTGCTCACCTACACCCTCAT
>JAABUM010004284.1_pt1 | contig 16311 bp, 19 predicted proteins | sample 5559161 | NCBI WGS metagenome assembly JAABUM01 (sample SAMN10711868, study PRJNA513369) | rock metagenome | isolation source: Antarctica rocks | place: Antarctica: Victoria Land, Siegfried Peak nord
AGTGCCTATATAAAAATATATAAAAAAAAAGGTAAAAAGGTATACACTCTAAAATATTTGTGCTAATATAGTAATAATTTAATCTATAAATGTTAAGATATTTTTCTGGATAACTAACTATAATTAACATCTGCTGCTAAAACAGACATATAGAGAATTGACCGAGTGGTTTAAGGTGATAAGCTTGAAACTTATTTGAGCAATTATTGTTCACATCCGTTCAAATCGGATATTCTCTGCTATTTTTTCTTTTTACTATTGTACCTTTTTTATTTTACTTTGTAAAGGCGAAAGCAAACCTAGATCTTTTTATTTTTCTAGAAAAAGGAATTAGCTCAACGGTAGAGCTACCGTTTTACACACGGTGGGCTGGGTGTTCGAATCACCTGTTCCTTAAAAATAGTGACGAGAAATTTAAAACTTGTTTAAGCAAAAATTTTAAATTCTTTAACCGTAACAAATTCATTTAACTATAAAAAAAATTACCTCTGTATCCTTGCCTTACAGATCAATACCCGGCTGTTTGACTTCCTGCTCCATACTCTCGCTTTACATTATCTTCTCCTTCTCGGCTTTTTTATAAAACACGCTTACATAGGCTTTCTACTTCTCCTTGCTGGAGGGTTGAGAGCAGTTCTCCAAGGATTTACTCTTTAAGTAGTAAGTCTGTTGTTTGATTTTCATTAGCTGAAGTAATGGATTTGGATAGATTCTGTACTAAGCTGATGCAACACTTATCCCATAATGTAGTTTATGTGTATTATATTAAAATTAAATATTCAAATAAATATTCCATGCTGGCTAGTCAAGCTTATTTTGTTTTCCATGAAGTAAATGTCTCTTCTTCAAATTTCTCTTATTTAAGAGAGAAGACTATACAGGCTGTGTTTAGGCGTATGGAGGTATATAATTTTGAACCTATAGACCTAGAACATATGTCTTTTGTTTTTTGGAAGGTTTTAGTCAATGACAATACTATAGATAAGTTATTCCCTGTAAATAGTCAGCATGACTTACCTAAGTTAGACTATCAGAAATTAAAAAAAGATTCTAATACCTTAGGTAATAGCTTTGATATTAAGGCTTTACCTATATAACCCATTATTACAGAGAATAAAATAGTTAAGTTACCTATAAAAGCTTTTAGCAAAAGTTTAGACATCTTAGACATTAAAAAATCTAATCCAGATAATACTATGCTTAAAAATAAATCTACTTTTGATTTAGAAAAGCTTACTCCTAATTCTAAGTTCTAGCTAGATATTAAACCTAATCAAACATTAAATGTTCTTAATGTTTAAGAAATTTTTTCCTCTCAGCAGGGGTAAAAAGCAACATTCACCAAGCAATCCTCTATCAGGAGATAAATTGGCTCATGTACGTTGTGAAAGCCATACTATGTCAAGATTCTTTAAGCATAGGGCTTATAAATATGATGGTGAAGAATAATTATAATCCATAAACGAATCTTTTTAAACCTATCTTGGAGGAAATTGTGTACTGCTCTATAATACACTATTACCTGTATTTTTAGCTAGTACGCCTCTAGAGGAGTTTTGGCTACTTTTTTTCTCTTATCTTCACTACTTATATACAAGTAAAAAAAAATATATATTAAAAAAAATAAGTTATTTTTAGCGGAAAGCTGGAGATATAGTAATGGCTTAGAGAATCTATCTCCATATTATACTTGTTTAATAGTATAAGGTTACCTTTCTATGAAAAAATTAAAAATATAAAATGATACTAGCAGCAAAAATAATTGGTACAGGATTAGCTACTACAGGTCTTATTGGAGCAGGTGTAGGTATAGGTGTTGTGTTTGGTGCACTAATCTTAGGTGTAGCTAGAAACCCTTCTTTAAGAGGACAACTCTTTTCTTACGCTATTTTAGGTTTTGCATTTGCAGAAGCTACTGGGTTAAGCGGATAGTTCAGTATAAAGGGGGTGAATTGCAAAAAGTACTTATCAAATATAAGTTAATTTGCAGCGAAGTTTAATATAGTACACAACAATATATTAAAAACGTTCAACGACTAGTAGATGAGTTATGTACAAACAATAATTCTACACAAGTGCCCTCACATCCTTTGGGATGTAAGACATAGTCTAACTAAGGAAGGAATTCCTTATACATATAGTTTTGTACCTAAAATTTATACTAGAAAAATGTCTACATACACATTGTCTAAGATACCTAATAATATTGAAAAGTCTTATTATAATCCTATTAGTCAAAGAGAATTAATACGTAAAGACAACAATGGTAACACAGGAGTATATCCTTGAGAAAATAAATTAAATAATAAGGTGTATATAGGTAGTGGTGATCCTTTATGCTTAAGAATAAGTCACTACTATCAATCCTGATATATCACAATCACTAGGAATTTATAAATAGTAAGATCGTTTAAATCTTTAATGTATAATTTTAACTTACATATCTTAGAGTATACTAATTCTAATAATGTTATTAGCAGTGAACAGAAATGGATAAATCTTATTAAACCTGAGTATAATGTCAAGCCTAGAGCTGGTAGTAGTAAAGGTTTCAAACATAGTCCAGAGTCTAAGGAGAAAATAATTGAAAAGGCTACGGCTAGAAAACATACAGATATAGTTATAACCTTTATGAGTATTAATCCTAAGGCTGAAAATAATTCTTTCTTTGGCAAAAAACATAGTGTAATTACTATAGAAAAGTTAAAACACATAGCAAATATAAGAAACTATACACCAGTTAAAGGAATAGAAGTCGAAGTAACTGATCTTTAAACTAAAAAAATACTGCCGCGCGCCGCGGTATTAGAGAAGCAGCTAAATCTTTAAATTCCAATCTAAAAACCTTGTTAAGAAGAGTATTGACTCCTTTAACTCGTGGCATAAATAAACCTTATATAAACAGGTATATAATTCATATAAACAGAGGTACTAAAATTAATCAGCCATAAATTGTATTCGCTCTTATGATGGCATTCTTATTATTATATGTAATTTAATTACTTATAAAAATGCATTATGTAACATTAGTGTAATCACTAGTACATATTTATTATACATAATTGGTATAAAGGGATGTAGACAGAATGGTTATGTGTTTGATTGCAGATCAAACTTTATAAGGTTCAATTCCTTAGCATTCCTTTTAAAGTGAATAATTTCACGTCTAATATTTTTATTGTCTAACTATGTCCAGCTCTACTAGCCGCCCCCTAAAGATTATTAAACCCTAATCTTATTTTTAAAGTGGCATATTTAAACAAAGTAAACACACAGATAGTTTAACGCTCTAGAGCGAGAAAAGCACACATACGGTTTATAATTAATTCTAATTAAAATATATGCCAAAAATTTCCTTTCTCTACAATAATAGCCCATTAGACCAACTTGATATCAGAAATCTAAGAAGTATATATATACTGGGTAACTTACGCTTAGGTATTACTAACTTAGGATTATACCTGTTTTTAGGTGCTTTTATCGCAATAACTTTCAAGATTCTAGCCTACATTTAGAAGAAACTAGTTTATAACGGTTTATCCTTAAACCAACATACTATATGGCCACCTAAGCCTCATGCTTTCCTAACTTTACCTTTACAGAGTAAAGTATATTGAAAGGATATATATAAGGGATTTATTACTCTTTTAGGTGCCCTAGCTTTGCTACTTCTATTTTACTTTTACATTAGTGCCGTACTAGATACACTAGATACGGACACTTATACAGTCCATTGTTCAGGTGACGTGACCGATTTTCTAGGTGCTTCAAATGAAACAATAATGGATTCAAATGAAGCTAAAGGTGCCACAAGTGATGTTGTAGGTGCTTATGAAGCTAAAGGTGCCACAAGTGATGTTGTAGGTGCTTATGAAGCTAAAGGTGCCATAAGTGATGTTGTAGGTGCTTATGTAGCTCAGGGCAGTACAAATGAGTCTAAAGGCAGTACAAATGAGTCTGCATATGCCTCCAGTGAGGTTTCAGGTGGCTCAGGCACACCTGAACCTTTATTTACAGCTGAGAGCATATTTGCAGAATGTCCCGGTCATCCTTTTTCTGGTCAGGATTTACCTTATGATTGAATATGTACATCTTGCTCACAGGATATCCAAGCTAATACAATAGTCTATAACTGTAGAGTATGTCAGGAAACTGTACATGTAGCTTGTGGTAAGCGCATGATAGAGCAAGACACTGCTAATTTATATCCTAATAATAGCCCTCGCTCAGGTAATTAATTTCTTTGCTACATAAGAACTTGGCTATATGTCTTGGTTCTGGTATATGTAATAGTAGTTTGCCCGTAAAGAGGAACAGTAGAACAATTACGATATAAAAATCATTCTTTCTGCTCTACGCAAAGAGAGTTTCTAAATAAAAAGGACCCCACCTTTTAAGTAAGGTAATAGAAAATTCTAAAGAAGTAAGAGATTAACTTAAAGAGAACTATTGTTAGCGTAAAGTATGTTTACTTGTTTGGCGCAAAAAATATTCTCTCCCTTCACACCTCTTGGCTCATTACTTACACTTAAAACGGTAGGACCTAATTCTAAAGGTAAACTGAGTATATAAAAAGATGCTCTTGCATTTTCTTCACACCCTGATTTATCTGCTTACCTTAAGATTGTGTGATTATACAGGATATTCCTTATATACCACACTTGTTTAAGAGATAGGTTTCTTGAAAAGTAAATTTTCTAATCATCAATATCATAAATAGGGAACCCTTTCAAGAAAATTATAAGCTATGGGAAAGTCAAAATTTTTGCCATAACTGATATTTGGGTTTTATCTGCTCTTAAACCTTTACATGATTTTATTTTTAAAATCTTAAAGACTATAAAACAAGATGATACATTTAATCAGACAATACCTCTAGAAATTCTTCTTAAAAAATTGTGGCTATTTTGCAAGTTTTGATTTATCCACCGCAAGAGATAGGTTGCCTGTGAAGATACAAACCTTCTTGCTATCTTTAATCTCCCCTTATTTTACTAAAGCCTTAAAAGGCTTATTAGTAAAACGTGCTGAGTGTTTAGACGCTAAAGAATATAAGTATACTGTAGGACAACCTATGGCTGCTCTATCATCTTGGCTATGTTGGCTTTTACTCATCACTTAATTGTGCAGTGCCCTGCTAAATAAGCAGGGCACCGTATATGACCTCATAGTTGAGTTAGGTTAAAAACACACTTGTTTTGGGAAGCTTACGAAGCTTCCCCCTTTTTAATATATTTATAAGTCTTTGCTACAGTTTAAGGGCTATTCTTTAAAAATATTCTTAAATGTACAACACTAAAAAAAGGACGTGGTAACTCCATGCTAAAGTGTTATGTTTCGGCCACAAAGAATAGGAGTACAAGTCTCTTGCACGTTTAATCTTATCTCTTCTAAAAATGTCCAGTTCTACTCTAGAGGATCATAGATCTCTAAACCAAAAAAATTATAAAAAAATGGTATACTTAAACAGAAGTAATTTTCAAGCACATCCTTTTCACTTAGTTTCGCCTTCGCCTTGACCTATTTTTACATCTTTTACCCTTTTAGCTTTAACTACTAGCGGAGTACTCTTTCTACATGCATTTAAAGTAGCAAGTTTTTTTTTACTTTTTGCTTTTTTTAATTTACTTGCATCCATGACTTTTTGATTTAGAGATGTTATAAGCGAGGGTACATATTTAGGAAATCATACCCTTGCAGTACAAAGAGGTTTAAATATGGGAATAGCTTTATTCATAGTGAGTGAGGCACTTTTCTTTTTAGGTATTTTCTGAGCCTACTATCATAGTGCTCTATCTCCTACTATAGAAATGGGTGCACATTGACCTCCTATGGGTATAGAAGCAATAAACTCTTTTGAATTACCTTTACTTAACACCATTTTATTACTGTCTTCTGGTGTAACTGTAACATATGCTCATCACTCTATAATACAAGGTAACAGGAGTGGTTCTCTAAATGGTACTGCTTTAACTATATTTTTAGCAATAATCTTTACCATATTACAAGGGCTAGAATACACAGTATCTTCATTTACAATTAGCGATAGCACCTTTGGATCCTGTTTCTATTTTGGTACAGGTTTTCATGGGTTACATGTTATGATAGGTACTGCTTTTATAGCGGTGGGTTTGTGACGAGTCTTATCATACCACTCAACTGACAATCATCATCTGGGTTTGGAAGCTTCCATACTCTATTGACACTTTGTGGATGTGGTATGATTATTCCTGTATATCTCTGTTTATTACTGGGGTTCTTAATACTGTTGGGTGTGTTTACACCAGGTAAATATAGGTTATACATTAGATATATAAGAGATATATATTCTTTAAATTATGGCCATCTTATAATTTATATAGGTGATGCTATCCTTAGTAATAAACATACTAGGGTACTTATTAACCTATATTTTGTTTGGTTGCTTTTAGGTTTGATATCTTTTTTGGACACAAATTTCTTGAGTGAGTTTTTATCTAATTACCAAGCCTGGCCTCATGAGGATAATGGTATTTTAGATGCAAATAGAATACCAAACGGTGGAGATTACTTTCACCAGCAAAGTAATCCAAATCCTGACCCTGGAGGGGGGGGTCCTAACAATAATCCCAACAACATACATCTTCTACCAGTAAACGGTAATGATGATAGCACAGAGCATAACAACACACATCCTCTACCAGTAAATGGTAATGATGTTAGCACAGAGCATAACAACACACGTCCTCTACCAGTAAATGGTAATGATGTTAGCACAGAGCATAACAACACAGCATCTTCTATATCAGATGTGCATGCTTCGCAAGATCCGGATGCAATAGCTGTGTGTAATCACGAATGAGATCGTATTAATGGTGAAAGAATCACAGGTAGAAATTGTAATTTCGGTGGGCAAAATACACACACGGCAGTGACTCCACCAGAAACTGATGCACACTATTGTTGAATTTGTCTTGCTATATCTTGTAACAATTGCTTGCCAGATTAATCTACTAACTACCATTTTTATTTCTTTTAGTGTACTAACCTAAAACGACACAAAGCAATAACAGTAGAACGATGAACATTAAGCAAGCACACATACAATTTTAACAAATAGACAATAAACATGACTATAGTCTTGTTTATGGACATAAAGAGTCCGTTAGATCAGTTGGATATAAGAAACCTTCTAAGTATAGATCTAGCTATATTAGGTAACTTATGCTTAAGTATTACTAACTTAGGATTATACCTGTTTTTAGGCGCATTGGCATCTATAACTTATCAGGTTCTAACCTACACTTATAAGAAACTAGTTTATAACCGTTTATCTGTAAACCAACATACTATATGACCACCTAAAGCTCATGCTTTCATAAGTACTCCACTGCAAAGTAAAATAGATTTAATTAGTATCTTTAAAAATCTATTTAGCAAGGAGGCCTTACAAATTCTCTTTTTTAATTTTCTACTTAGCCAAATTTTATTACGCCTTTCTTTAAGTTTATTACAAGTTAACCCCTGCTCTGTTTTAGATCTTAATATATATTATTATATGATATATTTATTAATATTTATACCTTTATCTCATATAATTGTTCTATGATTTAAAGGGAAAAAGTGAAATACTAAGCAGTTTTGTATAATATTCTCTTTTGCAATGGGTTTTGGTTTAGTATTAAGAGAAGCTATGCACTATTCTGCGTCGTATTTAATCTCTCTGGATGCTGCAGAGTGTGCAGCATTAGTTTCTGCACTACTCGTTTTATTTTCTACATATAACGAGTATGCCTTATTAGGTCTAGATAATATGCCTAATCTCGAAAAAACTGAACCTTATTATAGGGGGCCTAATAGTTTAGCGATGAATTCATCTAATACACCAGTACCTGAGCCCTCAGATGCTACGCCTGTACCGTCATTTAGACCTGTATTACCATCTGTCCACCAAATATTAAGTGGCTTTGAGGTAGATAGACAAAATGCAGCTATACCACATCACTTGATTAATTGGCAAAATTTCGAAGGTTTGCTTGCACAAACTAAAAGGGACATTAATATAGAATGAGATATGCTTAAGCGTAGAGATTCGGATTACCATATTCTTAAAACCATTATCTCTGAATTAGAAAATTCTAGTACTACTTGCCTAACTCAGGTGCAAGAATCAGAAATAAATAAAATACATCACAATTGAACACAGCAGGATAGACCTATTCCTGTATCTGCCGCTAAATGGCAGCAGCAGAAGTATTTAGAAAATACTATGTCAATGTTAATGGGCCAAATAGATCAAAGCCGTACTGATTATGGCGATAGTTTATGAACATACGAACACCTAAGAGAATTTCTTCGTAAAAATAGTGATAGAAGTATGGGCCCTTATGTAGATGAAGAAAATCATACACATAGTCCTCTCCATTATAGACCAGAAAGCTTTTCTACTGTAAATGCAAGATTAACTGAATGAAAAGATCGGTACTTTCGACGTACTGGAAAGTGACCTACTTTAGGTGAAGAATTACATGCAAGGCATCAATTAGATGAATCTGTATATGGTACTATACCAGTTAACACTAATAACACTAGCTCTACTAGCTTTACGGAGAATATGGACAATGTTAGAAGGGCATTCTGGAATTCTGATGTAGGTAGAAATGTTATGATTGAGCAAGAGCGTAGACGTCAGCGTTTGCACGATGGTACCTTTATACGTCCAAGTGTAACAGATGAGTTAGCTAGACGTCGAAGCCCTTTTTCTAACAATAATGATAGTTCAAGTAACAATAGACCTGGGCCAAGTGAATAGTTTCTTTGCTAAAGAAGAATTCTGATATTTGGGCTAGTTCTAGTTTATGTGATAGCCCCGGTAGCTTTGGTATAAGGAGTCCACATGTACCTAGCTTGCCCGGGGGGGGGGAGGTACAGTAGAACAACTACGTTTTAAATAAAGGAAGAATTTCTAAATGAAAAGCACACATAAAATTTTAACAAAGTAGAAAATAAACATGCCCATAGGCTTGTTTATGGACATAAAGAGTCCGTTAGATCAGTTTGATATAAGAAACCTTCTAAGTATAGATCTAGCTATATTAGGTAACTTATGCTTAAGTATTACTAACTTAGGCTTATATCTGTTTTTAGGTGCTTTTGCATCTATAACTTACCAGGTTCTTGCAAACAATGATAAGAAACTAATTTATAACCGTTTATCTATTAGTCAAGAGAGTACATATGCGTCGGTCCTAGGTATTGTTGTAAATCAGATAAACTCCCTAAATGGTAAAAAGTACTTTCCATTTATATATGCTTTCTTTATTTTTATATTAATTAATAATTTAATAGGTATGGTGCCATATAGTTTTGCATCCACTTCACATTTTATTTTAACATTTTCTCTTAGTTTCACAGTAGTGTTAGGAGCAACCTTTTTAGGGTTTAGTCAGCACGGTCTAAGATTTTTTTCTTTATTCGTTCCTGCTGGGTGTCCTTTAGGTCTGTTACCTTTATTAGTGTTAATAGAATTCATTTCATACTTAGCTAGAAATGTTTCTTTAGGTCTTAGATTAGCCGCAAACATAAAAAAAGAGATGAGATTAGGTACCTCATTCTTGTTGTGTTAAAGAACCAAACTCCGGGGAAGCCCTAAAGTTCTAATAACTAAAGATAAGACGGAAACTTCTTAACTGGCCCCATTAATGCCTGGGGGTGTAGTAATATCATTAGAGATTCTAGTAATAGGAATGGGTGATCGCGGATCTAAATCAGATAATTATCTGTAAAAGAGCAACGAGTAGACGGTTCTTCCATTACATTAAACGAATGGTAAGATGTACTCTAGTCGCCGGGAAAGCCGGTTCTTAGGAGAAACTAAGTAACCTAAGATTAAAGATATAACAATAGCCTATCCTCATTTTATAATATTTATCCTTGTTGTTTTATTCCCTCTATCAACTCGATAGTCGAGTAGGAAGAGGGAATCGAAAAGGAAAATTAACATAATTACTATATTATTATATATGGACTTATAGAATCTTTCGGTTCTTTCGTATTATATGAAGTTTATAATGTAACACTTTAAAGAAAGGATAAAGTATATAAACACCTTTAAATAAAGGGATAAAGTTTATATATACCTTTAAAGAAAGGATAAAGTTGTTAACGACTTACATTATCTTTTGTTAAAAATTCTACGAAGAGATCTGTCCCATCTTATTGTTTTCACTTACATAACGTGAGATCGCGTAGCCTGTTTTATCCATCTAAAAATTATGCCTTCTCTACGAAGTGTTTAAGACCTCTTGACGTAAGGGCGTTTTCAACTTCAAAAAGTGATGGTTCCTCTTCTACAGACTCTTCTGGTTTAGCTGTTTTCTCTGATGCTGACAAAGACAAACTAAATATCTTTAATTATGTTAAAGGTAAATCTGGTATTTACATGTGAACTAATAAATTGAATGGTAAGAAGTACGTAGGGAGTTCCGTGGCTTTAAGCCGTAGGCTTTTGGAATATTACAATGTAAATAGAATACTAAACGAAAAAAGTATGCCTATTAACGTTGCATTATTAAAGTACGGTTATACTAACTTTAGTCTTACTATCTTAGAAATTTGTGACAAAGATAGTCTTATGTCTAGAGAAAAACACTTTTTTGAAGTATACTCTCCTGAGTATAATATATTAAAAACACCTGGAAGCCCTTCTCGAGGATCTGGATGAACACATTCTGAAGCTACATTAGAAAATATGCGTATCGCTGCATCTAAGACATTCAAATCTCCGGAATTTTTAACTAAATTATCTAAAGGTCAATCTAGTGGTATCGAAGTTGAGGTAACTGATTTGAAAAAAAATACTACTACTACTTACCATGCCATTAGAGCTGCAGCCCGAGCTTTAGATATTGACAAAAGATATATTGAACATTACATTTACTTGAAACAAGATAAACCTGTTTTAGGTAAATATACTTTTAAATTAAATTTAAACTCAGATGACAAAAGTACAAATTTAATTAACGAAAAGGTTCAAAAAACTTCTATTAAAGTGGAGGTTACTAACGTCGACACTAAACAGGTTACAATATACTCTTCTATTACCGCTGTTGCTAGAGCATTAGGTTATCGTCAAGCCAGTATATCTTTATACTTAAAAGAAAATAGAACTAAACCTTTTAAAGGAAAATATTTGTTCAAATTAGTAAACTAGAATACTGTGGTATACGCCGTGTACTTTACCCGGAGACCTCCTAATTGAATTATATAGTAATAAAAGTTTACTTATGTTAATTAATAGCATAATCTAAGGATGAATTTGTTTAACGACTTTCAGGTCATATGTTATTAAATATTCTAGCTGGATTTACATATAACATTATGACTACGGGTTTTATTTTCTTCTTCTTGGCCTTAATACCCTTAGCTTTTATTATAGCTTTCTCAGGTTTAGAGCTCGGTATAGCCTTTATACAAGCACAAGTTTTTTTAGTTTTAACTTCTTCTTATATAAAAGATGGGTTAGATTTACATTAAGCCAAGAACCATTTAAAGATAACTATGGTTTAGCTAGACCTAACCCTGAATGATGTTAATATAATTCTGGTATAAATATAACTTTATCTTTACTTTTAACTAGACCACCACGCCTAAAAAGAAACTTAAATAATTCAGACTTAGCTGTGTGTGCAGTTAGACTTTTTTTTTACTGTATACCCTTTTTACTTTAGACTATGTATAAGATAAAATGCTTATCTTACAAAATAACGCGAGTAGATCTGGTATTTACATGTAAAGTCATCTAATTTCAGAAAACGTTATGTAGGTAGCTCCGTTAATCTTAAACGTAAATTTCTAGAATACTCTCCTGTAAAAAAAACGATGCAAAAAAACAGCATGGCTATTAAAGAGCGTTTTTTAAATATACACAATTTGGCTTATCTATATTAGAACACTGTAATGTGGATATGTTAAAGGTGAGAGAAACACATTTTTTCTTTGTATATGTAATAAAAACCTTAAGATATTTTAGCCTTAGTGCCCGCTTCACCATGGAGAAAAAAAGGGTAGTACACTCTCAGCTGAAACTAAATAAAAATAGAGTGTGGCAGCTAGCAATAGAACACCTTAACTTGTATCTTCACTATTTGCAACTAAAGGAAAAAGTAAAGCTCTTTAAGTATCGGATTTACTTGTAAAAACGAGAATTTCCATTTATAGGACAATACCATTTCGAATATGTGTAAAGTACAACGTAAGATCAATCTTAATACTAATATTTTCACAAAGATAAACATAAACATTGCATTGTACGTCTTTCTTTTTTTACGGTTCTCTTCATACATTTATTACCAATTTAGCAGGCTTTTCTTAGAATGATTCCCGGTTTTAGGCTAAGTACCCTTAGCATTTATTATAGCATTATCTGAACTAGTTTTAGCCATTGCTTTATACAAGCTCAGGTATTTGTAGTTTTAAAGAGCAGTTAGGTTAAATATGTTATGGATTTACTTTAAAAGGGCTTATTTATATAATTAGACAAGCATATTAAGAAAAAGAAAACCTGCAGTACCTAGCCTAAGCAAAGAAATATTTACTCTATCCCTCTTTTTAGTGGGCTTATAAACCTGTTTATTGATAAGGAAAAGTAGTTTTAATAATTTAGACTATATCATAGATAAGATTTTAAATATATATTATGTTTTATGTACCCTTTTATATTTCTATTTCAGAAGTATTGCTTGTAATACTCCCTGTTTTATTAATCGTTGCTTATGTAACCATAGCAGAAAGAAAAACTCTGGCTAGTATGCAAAGAAGACTAGGTCCAAATATTATAGGATATCTTGGTTTGTTACAGGCATTTGCAGATGCCTTAAAACTATTGTTAAAAGAATATGTGTCACCTACACAATCTAACTATATATTATTTTTCTTGGGGCCTATAATAACTTTAGTTTTTTCATTATTAGGATATGCAGTTTTACCTTATGGTCCTGGTCTAGCAATTTTAGACTTTAACCTGGGTATATTATTTATCCTAGCAGTATCTTCCTTAAGTACATATGGTATTTTATTAGCAGGTTGAAGTGCAAACTCTAAATATGCCTTTTTAGGTTCTTTAAGAAGTACTGCACAACTAATAAGTTATGAACTTATAATAAGTTCTGCAATATTACTAGTTGTTTTATTAAGTGGTAGTTTAAATATAACAGTTAACATAGAAGCACAAAGAGCAGTATGATTTGTAGTACCTTTATTACCTCTTTTTTTAGTTTTTTTAATAGCCTCAGTAGCAGAAACTAATAGAGCTCCTTTTGATTTAGCAGAGGCTAGACAGATTTGGCCTCTTTAAAAATTGCTATATGCTGGAAACCCCTAAAGCTTTAAGTACTGTGTTCAAATCTAATTACCTTTTATGATATTGTTATAGGTTTTTCTAATGTTAATTGGTAAAAAGATAAAACGCATAAGTAAAAATCTTAAAGAGAACAATAAATTATTGTTCATGGGGAATCAGCAGGAAACCAAATTAATATACAGCTTATTAATAAGGGTAATATTAAAAGTAGGATCCTCAGAGACTACACGCAATTGTAGAAAAATCCATTTTTTCTATATGATATAGTCCGGACATATATGAAAATATATGTGATAAATGAAGTTAAATTTAAATACTTTAAAGAAGGTTTACAAAATTAATTTTAAGAAATTAAATACTGTATATAGATATTATTCTACATCCACTACTCCAAATAAAAATCTAGCTATACCTGTTTTAACTATGAGTAATTTACAAGACAAAAAATTTGTATCATCTAAATGTATTTTATTACGTAATAAGAGCGGCATCTATAGTTTTGTAAATAAAATGAACGGTAACCAATATATAGGAAGCGCTAAAGATATATACTTAAGATTAAAGGAACATTTATCTAATAGAAAATCTAACTGGGCTTTACAATATGCTATTAACAAATATAAGTTGGCAAATTTTTATTTCTGTATCTATGAATATTTTACATATATTGATAAAGCAACTAATAATAAACTGTTAACTGATTTAGAAACTAGTTATATTAAGAATTTTTAATTTCACAATTTATATGGTTTTCTGAGAACCCCAGGTAGTTTAACGGGATATAAACATACTGAAGAAGCTAGAAATAAAATGGTTAAAAGATATGTAGATAAAATTAACCATCCTTTCTTTGGAAAACATCATAATGAAGAAACCAAGCTTTGGATAAGTAAGCCTGGATCATTAAACCCTATGTATGGTAAACTACATAAAAAAGAAACTAAAGATAAGATTAGAATTAGCAGAGTAAAGATATATTAACGGTATTGGTACCTATGATATAAAAAAGAATTTAATGCAAAGTTTTGACTACGCAGTAGATTTGGCTAAATATTTAAAGCTATCTAAAGTTACAGTAAGTAAATATTTAAACAAAGGTCTACTTTATAATAATATATATTATTTTAAGATAAACCCACTAAAGTATAGAATATATTATTTAACTATCATTTATAATTTTGGAATCTGAATTAGTTAGTGGGTTTATGACAGAACATGCCGCAGTTATTTTTGTTTTCTTTTTCTTAGCCGAATATGCTAGTATTGTACTTATGTGTGTTTTAACTAGTATTTTCTTTTTAGGTGGTTATTTATATAATTATATAGATTTGGTTTATTTAGTATATTTTATACAGTTTGTAGATTTTGATTATTATATAGAACTTATTACTAGTGAAAGTGGATCTATCCTAGCAGATCCTTTTTTAGAGGGGTTATTTTATAGTTTAAGCCTAGGACTAAAAAGTTGTATGATGATTTTTATTTTTATATGAGTAAGAGCTTGTTTCCCCAGAATTAGATTTGATCAATTAATGTCTTTCTGTTGAACTATACTATTACCAATTGTTATTGCCTATATTATATTAATACCTTGTATATTATATAGTTTTGATATCATACCTACTAATATAGCACTATTATAAAAGTCTTTTAGCTCTAAAAGAGTAATTTTCTTCACTATCTTTTCGGCACTTAAACTTTTATATATACAATAAGTTTAATGCTTAGCATAGCTCTTTTTGTGGGTGGCTTTAGTTTAAAGTAAATCCATTTCAATATCTACAAGAATATCACTAAATAAGCTCTTTGGATTTTTACTTAGCTATAGATAGTTTTAGCCTTTGCTTTACACAAGCTCAGGTATTTGTAGGTTTAAAGAGCAATTCGATTAAAGATGCTCTTTACATTATAAGGCTTTATTTATATAATTATAGAAGCAAGCTAAGAAAAAGAAAAATCTTAAGTGTAGATGATCTTGATCGTTTGTCAGATGGTTTTGAGCGTTTGTTAGATGATCTTCCACAAGATCCGGATGATCTTGAGCGTTTCTTAGATGATATGGGTTACCGTTGCTTAAAATAACTTACCAAAGCATCTTTATGTAAAGGTGCTTTGGCAAGTTCCTTAGGGTGATTTGGATGCTTTGGATGATTTATGGATCGTTTGTAAGAAGATGACCATGGATTTAACCTAGGAGAGATGATATTGAACCTAGGAAAGATGGAAATGTTTATTTTTAGGAGATTATTCTTTAGCTTAGCTTATTCTGGACATTTAGAACCTATGCTTGGATTTTAATATCTTTGCATTGTATTTTTTTTTACCTGAGCATGGCTTTAATTTATAAAATATAGATATTGAGTTTGATTTGTTAGGCAATAAAAAGAAGATTACTCTTGCTAAATATGCTTTTTTTGCCCCTGTATTGTTTATGTTTATTACTAAAACTTATACTTATTTAGAATTAGCTCTAAAAAGTCCACCTAAACCTCATGCTTTGGTAAGTCTAGCCATAAAAAGTTCTGTATTAACTTTAAATGAATTAAGTAAAACAAAAATTCTCTTTAAATAAGTAGGGTTTTTAGAATAAACTTAATTTCAAATATATATGTAAAATATTTAAGAAAAATCTACTAAATTATTTTTTTTACTATTGCTTACAATTTATACATATTAAGTCTAGATATATATTATTAAAGGGTTAGGCTATGGTTTTATGGTTTCATATTATATATATTCTATATGTGTTAATTAAAATGGTAGTGCTAAAAAAGCATTATATCATGGGTGTACCACGCTTTGTATATTAAGAGCACTTTTACCTACTGCTGTATGATAGGATCTCTATTAGGTATGCTTTTACCATACGCAACAGCATTATTTATTTTTAAATAGGGATTTTTAAAAAGGGATTTTTAATAAATCCTCAGTTGTGTATATATCCACATAATCATACATAAGGCTTTAAGGGG
>JAABUM010004285.1_pt1 | contig 16307 bp, 16 predicted proteins | sample 5559161 | NCBI WGS metagenome assembly JAABUM01 (sample SAMN10711868, study PRJNA513369) | rock metagenome | isolation source: Antarctica rocks | place: Antarctica: Victoria Land, Siegfried Peak nord
CCGTGCCTTAAGAGACTCCACACGAGGCATGATTGCACGCCTAGCCAGTTTGCACACACCGTGCAACGAGGGTCTGCGAGAGAACTAAGCACCTGCCGAGCTCGGAGAACGTGTTGCTCGTCCGATGCTGCCCGGTGCCGCGAACCCAGCCTCGTTCCGTTGCGCTGTCGGCGGCGAGCAGGGCGGATCGTGCAGCAGATGCATACGCTCTGGTCGACTTTACATAAGGATATTTATCGGCGACTGCGTTTGTGCTGGTCAGGGAGGGTTCTGACCCTGTCGGGAGCGCTGCGTCCGCTGTGGGCCACGCGCTGGGTCAGCCACCACCGTCGGTGACGGCTCGGCGCCTGGTGGCGCCCGCCTGCTGGTAGCGCTCGTCTTTTGCGACTGCATCTTCTAGCCGTCGCATCAGGTTGGTCAGGGAGTGCTCGAACTCCTCGCGCGAGTTGTCCTGGGCCAGTTCGGGCTGCAGCCGCCGCAGGGTCGGGTACTGCGCCAGCAGGTCAGCCGGCTGCCCGGGTATGGCCTTGCTGGCGTCGGCGGTGCTGATGTCCGCGCCCTGGGCGGCGACCTCCCACAGCAGGTGACCGAGCAGGAAGCTGGTGAACGCGCGGTAGGCATAGACGGCTGTGTCGTCGGAGAAGCCCTCGCCGTTCAGCCCGGAAAGGAAGGACTCGATCCAGCGCAAGCTGCGAAGCGGCGGCCGGACCCACGCGGCGGCCGGGGGCCGGGTGGCCACCAGCGGGAACAGGTGGGGGTGGGCGAGCGCTATGCGCCGCAGGCCGTAGGCGAGGCGCCGCAGGTAGTCCTGCCACCCGCCGTCGGGGGTCAGCAGCACCTCGGGGTCGGCGTAGAGCTCGTCGATGGCCAGGTCGGCGACGCCGTCGATCAGGCTGTCGCGGTTGGGAAGGTGGCGGTAGAGCGCCATGGCCCAGACGTCGAGCTCGCCGCCCAGGCGGCGCATGGTCAGCGCGGCCAGACCGTCGCGTTCGATCAGCCTCGTCGCGTGCCATGCGCAGCTGGGCGGTACAGCTCCGGCTGGCGGTCCCGCCTCAGATCGAACAGAGGCTGCCGCGCCGACACCGGGTCCAGATCAGGATCGGCGCCCCGTTGGACTTCAGCTGCTACCGGGACCACGCCAGGACCCGGCCGTGCTGCCCGAAGCTGACCAATGAGGTGATGGCTGCGATCGGCTGGCTGGCGGGTCAGAGCTGGGTCGCCTCGGGCGCCGCACCGGCTACCTGCCGCGCGCCTGCCGCGGGCATCCCGCGACAGGCCTACCCGCCGCCGGGGAGCTGGCTGACTGCGGTGCGGTGCGGCCCTGCCCGGGCCGGCCTTGAGTGAGCCGGCGCTGACGGACCAGAAGGGCGCCGGCCTGCCCGGCCGCGGCGATTCGAGACCTGTGCGTCATGGCGGGCGCGTGAGCGCGTGTCTGTGGCGAAAGGGCCATGGCAGAGCCGGCCCGGATACCAGTGCACGTCCAGGCTTGACCACGCTTTGGGAGCAGCTGCCATGACAGTTCGAACCGATCCGCCGGACCCGAACCGCACCGGCGCTGTGGCTGCCAAGACCGACCGGCGCCGGCGCCCGGCATGGCTGCTGCCGCTGCTGGGCCTGCTCGCCCTGGTGTTGCTGGCCTTGGCGCTCTACGCGTTGCTGCACCACTCGAGCAAGAAGGCCGCGGCTCCGGCAGTTGCCCCGGTGGCCCCGGTCAGCCCCTCGGCAGCGAGTAGCCCGCCCGGGCTGACGCCCTCCGCGTCGCCCAGCGCCGCCACCGGCAGTGCCTCCCCAGGTGCAGGTGCTGGCGCGGCCGGCGGGACAGCGGTTAGCGGGGCAGGTTCAGCCGCCGGCGGCGCTGCCCTGGTCGGCGGCGGCGGGGTGGCGGCCAAGCCGGCGACCGGCATCGAGGCAGGCACCGCCAGCGGCAGCTCTGCGGCCAAGGGCGCTGGCGCGGCTGGTGCCGGCACCGCGCAGGGCACGGTGCTGTTCGCCAGCGACTCGGCGGCGCTGGACGCAGGCGCCCGCCAGGTCATCGCCGAGGCAGCGACGCGGATCAAGGCCCAGCACCCCGCCAAGGTGACAGTGACCGGCTACACCGACATCGTCGGCGGCCAGCCGACCAACACCGGCCTGTCCCTGCAGCGAGCCAACGCGGTCGCCGCCGCGCTACGCGCCGACCTGGGCGCCACCCCGCCGGTGACCGCCGCCGCCAAGGGCCAGGCCGACCCGGTCGCGCCCAACACCACTGCAGCCGGGCGGCAGCAGAACCGGCGCGCGTCGATCACCACCAGCTAGCCCCAGCCGCTGCACACTCGCCGGCAGCTGCCAGGCTGCGGCCACCTTCAAAGGAGCACGCATGAAACCGCTGGCCATCAACTACACGGCCGGACTGAACAGTGCGTGGACCAACATCGCCACGTTCATCCCCAAGCTCGTCATCTTCCTGATCATTCTGGTGGTCGGATACTTCGTCGCCAAGGCGATCTCGAAGATCCTGACCAAGGTGCTGCAGAAGGTCGGGTTCGACAGCCTCGTCGAACGAGGCGGGGTGAAGAAGGCGCTGGCCAAGTCCGAGTACGACGCTGCCGGCATCCTGTCCAAGGTCGTCTTCTACGCGATCATGCTGTTCGTGCTGTCGACCGCGTTCGGCGTGTTCGGCACCAACCCGATCAGCGGCTACCTGCGCGCGGTGATCGCCTACCTGCCGCTGGTGTTCGTCGCCATCGTGATCCTGGTGATCGGGGCTGCCGTCGCTGCAGCGGCCAAGGCGCTGATCGAGAACAGCCTCGGGGGGCTGTCCTACGGGACAATGCTGGCCAACGTCGCGTCCACGGTGATCATCGCGCTGTTCGCGATCGCCGCGCTGAACCAGCTGCACATCGCCCAGAACGTCGTCAACGCGCTGCTCTATGCCACCCTCGCGGCGATCGTCGGGGTAGTCATCGTCGCAGTCGGCGGCGGCGGGATCTCGACCATGAGCAAGCGGTGGGAGTCCGTCGCGTCTACCTACGACCAGGAGAAGGACAACATGCGCAGCCAGGTTCGCTCCGCTCCGAGCATCCGCGAGCAGGCCCAGCAGGCCAAGGCCCAGGTGCAGTCCAGCAGCAGCAGCGACGGCGGGTCGGCCGGCGGTGCCCGCCGCTACTAGAACGGGTCAGCCTTCCCTAACTCCTCACCGCCCAATGGGTAGCCAGCACACGTCGACGGATCGGAACAGATGAACATGGAAACCAGCCCTGCCAACAACCCCGACGTCCCCCGGCGCGGAAGGCTGCTCCTGCCGCTCCCGCTGCTGCTCGCCCTCGCGCTGCTGTTCACCGGCGCCGCGGCGTGTGGCAGCAAGACCTCCACCACCACCTCAGGCGCAGGCAGCAGCTCGAGTTCAAGCTCGGGCTCGGGATCTAGTTCGAGCTCGGGCTCGTCCGGTATGCAGAGCGGCAGCACCGCCAGCGGGGCGACCGCTGCCTCCTGCACCACCGTCGGGAGCAAGCGCATTCCCAAGACGCGGGTACTCGCCGACTTGGGCATCACCGCTGGTGCGTTCCACCGCTACATCTACAAGCCGATCAAGGGCGGCACGTTCACCGCCGCCAGCAAGGCTCGGAAGGTGCTCATCTTAGGCAAGGGAGCCCTCGCCGCCGGCGCGATCGCCCACTTCCTGGGCAACGCGATCGACAACGCCCGCTCCGACGCCACCTTGTGCAAATACGTCCCGAACATGAGCCAGATCAAGGACAAGCTGACCGCGATGGGCAGCCAGCTGCGGGGGGGCAACACCTCGGCGGTCGACTCCACCAACAGCTCGTTCAGCACGCTGCAGCACCAGACCGGGTTCACCCCCAACGACAACGCCACCGTCCCCGGCGTCAGCTGACCAGCACCAGCACCAGCACCACCAGCAGGCCAGGAACGCCGCCGGCCGCCAGGGACCACCCCCTTGGCGGCCGGCGGTTCAGCGCTTCTGAGATCCCCGGCGCAGCGATCTCCATTCACGGGTCGGAGTCAGGGCCGGGCCAGCGAGGCCGCCGGGGTCTCGATGTGCACGCCTTGGCTGTCGAGCAAGGCGGCACCTTCACCGGGCAGCACCCCGTCGCTGTGGGCGAAGCCCGCGCCGTGAGCAACCAGAATGCCGGTGAAGCTGACGGTGCTGCCGCGCCTCACCGGCTGGGTGACCGCCTCGGGGTGGGTGAGGTGGACGTAGACCCGGCTGACCGCAGAAGTCCCGATCCAAAATCCCGGGTAGGACACGACGGACTGCACCGGCGCCATCCGGGCCACGACCCGCTGGCCGGCAAGCCCGCCGACACCGGGCAGCGCGACCCCCGGCCCGCCGGCTACCTGCAGCCAGCTCACCACGCCCGGCTGCGCCGTCACCCTCGCTGTCGGGCGCGCGGGTGCCGGCGTGGCCGCCGGCACCGGCCGCGATACCGCCCGCGGACGTTGCTGCGACCCGGGGCTTCCCGCGCCCAGGACCACGGCTGCCGCGACGGTGCCGACGACCCCCACCGCGGCGGCGGCTTGCACAGCCGGGTGCTGGGCAGTACGAGCAGTCCGGCCGCCGGCGCCGCCGAGCATGACCAGCGGTGCGGCGGCGATCCCGGCAAGGGCGCTGCGCCGCATCTGCAGCGGCGGGACCAGCTCCACACATGGGACGCACCGGGCCAGGTGCCCGGCTGTGTCCAGCGCGCGCTGACGGCGGGTGTCTGCCGCTGAGATCGCCAGCAGCACCGGGCGGCACACCGGGGTCGGCAGCGTCACCTTGCGCAATGCCAGGACGTAGTCCAGCCGTAGGCGGGCCCGGGTCCGGGCCAGCCGGGCCGCTACCGCCCCCGGGGTGGAGGAGTTCTGCTCGGCGAGCTCGGCGGTGCTGGTCCCCTCGGCGTGGGAGATCAGCGTTTGTCGGTCGGCTGGTGCCAGCGAACCCAGGGCGCTGCCCAGAGCGTGGGAGCGTTCCGCCCACAGGACCTGCTCGTCTGGCAGCGGCGCCGGGGTTAGGTCCACCAGTCGGTGCTGGTTGCGCCGCTGGCGGCCCGCCTGCCGGTGGCCGTCGACGACCAGGTTGCGGGCCGTGGTGACCACGAACGGCAGCCGAGCTGCCGGGTCCAGGCGGCGAGCGGCCACCATCAGCCGGGCCAGGGCTTCCTGGGCGGCGTCCTCGGCCGCCTGGGGCGTGCAGCCCCGCGTCAGCGCGGCCCGCCGCCCTACCTGACACAGCCTGTCTGCCTCAGCGTCGCTGATCGGTGCTGCCAGCATTGAGGTTCCCCACCTGATGGCTCAGCAGGTCATGACGTCGACCACGGTAGTCGCGCCGGGTGCCAGCCACCTGCGAGCGGCTGATGCCGGGGCGTTGGCAGGTCGTGCGTCATGGCCGGGCCCGGCAGACGTGTCTGTAGTGGACGGTGCCGCACCCAGTCACCCGCCTTGTAGGTCCGGTCACCCGCCTCATACGTCCAGCCGCGTCAGCCGACGCCGGACGCGCCTTTTCCAAAGGGAGCAACATGACTCACCCCCGCACGATGAACCCCGACCACCTCGAGGGGCTGCAGGTCCTCGACGACCAGGGCGCCAAGGTCGGCAAAGTGTCGACGGTCTACCTCGACGTGGAGAACGCCAAGCCCGAGTGGGCCTCGGTCAAGACCGGCATGTTCGGTGGTCACGAGACACTCGTCCCGCTGGTCAACGCCTCCGCGGACGGATCGCAGCTGACCGTCCCCTACACCAAGGACACGATCAAGAACGCGCCGCACCACGACCCGGCGGGTGAGCTGTCCAACCAGCAGGAAGCCGAGCTGTTCTCCCACTACGGCGTTCCCTACTCGGGGGAGACGGTGACCGCCGACACCGGCCGCACCGCCGCCCCGGCAGCGCCGCGCACCAGCGCACAGCCCACCGCCGGCCGCGCGAGCGACGATGCGATGACCCGCTCGGAGGAGCAGCTGCGCGTCGGCACCCAGCAGGTCGAGGCTGGCCGGGCCCGGCTGCGCAAGCACGTCGTCGTCGAGACCGTGACCCAGACGGTGCCGGTCTCCCACGAGGAGCCGGTGCTCGAGCGGGAGCCGATCACCGAGGCCAACCGGGACAAGGCGATGGCCGGGGAGGCGATCCGGGAGAACGAGTACGAGGTGACGCTGCACGCCGAGCAGCCGGTCGTGACCAAGGAGACCGTCCCGGTCGAGCGGGTCCGCCTCGCGACCGAGACCGTCACCGAGCAGCAGCAGGTCAGTGAGCAGGTCCGCAAGGAGCAGATCGAGCAGGTCGTCGAGGCCCCCGACCAGCGCCGGCGCTAGCACACCTCGCCGGCGGCGGGCGCTTGGGGCCCGGCGCCGGCGGGAAGCGCTGAGGCCCATCGCCGGCGACCACCGACCGGCCCCGTCGACCGGCGGTGCCCACCCCAGGTGGAAGCCCTACCCTGCAGCACGGCAGTAGCCATAAACCAGGCGCCGCTCGGCTTCGAGTGACGGCGGCGGCGACGAGCAGGACAAGTCCAAGGACGATCACGCGATGCTCCTTCTAGCCGGCCGTGGATCTGGACGCGGCCGATGACCGGGCTGGGCATACCGGCGCCCCTGTCGCCCTCGTCGGTGTGCTGAGCAACCTGGGCAGCAGTCACCTGCTGACCCGCAGCTTTGAGATCTTCGGCTACCACATCACCGGCTCCACCGGCCGGCTGCTGCTGATCGGGGTGATCCTCGGCGCAGCCGGGATGCTCGGGCTGAACCTGCTGCTCGCCGGCCTGGGGCGCGGCATCAAACGCCGGGTTTCGACCCGCCGGCAGCTCAAGGCCGACCAGAAGGAGAACAAGCGTCTCGCAGCCGAGCGGGACCGCCTCGCTCACCAGCTCGACGACGAGCGCAGCACCAAGCCCAGCGCCGCCGCCGACCACAACGGCACCGGACCTGCTCAAGCCGGTGCCCGCAAGGCTGGGACACCATAAGAACCCCACCCTTTAACCGCCCGGCGCCGGCCAGCCCGGCCCTCAACGGCCACCCAGAGCCCTCGGCGTCACCTCAAGGAAGGGAAGTAGGTGGCGTACACACCGCCGTCGGGCTGGGTCGAACGGACAGGCGCCCTTCCCGGGTCGACGACACAGGTGCACCGCTTCCATGTGCGCCGCGACTGCCCGGCGATTACAGCCGCGGCGAAAATGCAACCCACGGACAAGCCCTACAGCGCCGCCCGCTGCCCCGCCTGTGCCCAGTAGCCACCGTCAAATCGGCGGCGATGCTGCGAAAAGCAAAGCAGGCGCTACCAATGGGAGGTGCTGTAGTCGCCCTTCGGGTCCCGACCCGACGCTGCGGGCTCCGAACAGCAGCACCTCACGCTCGAGGTCGTAGCAGACCTTGCTGCTGGCAGACAGCCCGCATCAGGAGCGCCGGTCTGCTCGAGCTGGGCGACCAGGCCCACGGCCCCTGGGGGTCGGGGGCAACTCGAGTGGGGTTGCGCGCACGCGCCGCAACCCGCTCCCACGCGTACGCCGCGACGTCTCCACCCGCAGCAGCATCCAACAACGGTCAGCCGGACCAGGTCTGTCAGCGGGATCGCCCACCTCGCCCGTTCTGCGGCCCCTGGCCCGGCTGGCGAACGGCCTCGGCCGCCACCGCCTCCACCGCTGGCACCCGCCGGGCCGGCCCGGCGGGCGAGCCAGCCAGCCGCCGCGTGTGCTCGGCGCGGATCTGCTCGGCAGCTTGGCGGGCCGCGGCGGCCTGCACCGCCCGGTCCTGCTCGGTACGCATCCGCCCGACCGCATCGGCTAGGACAGCGAGCTGCGCGAGCAGGGCCAGCATTTGCGCGGTCTCCGGCGCCCGGACCAGTCGGGCCGCTGCTAGCAGCCTGGACGCTGCCCGCACCCCCGCCCCGGCCGGCGTGGCATCGGGCAGCCGGCCCCACGCCTGCCGGGCGGCCCGGTCGTAGTCCTCCGCCGCCTGGTGCAGCACCCCGCCGCGGCGCCCGCCGATCACCCGAGCTGCCGCGGCAAGGAAGTCCGAGCCGGCCCACGCGGCGTCCGCCGCACCCGCCGGATCCGCCTGGTGTGCTCCGACCGCGGCGCTTGCCCGGCCGGCGGCGTCGATCGCTTGGGCCCACAACGCGGCCCGCTGCTCGCCGGACAGCCCACCGTCGCCGGCCGCCGGTCGGGTCCTGGGCCGGCCGGTGTCTCGACCGGGCACCCCATCGGTCCCCGGTTGGCCGGCGGGTGCCCAGCGGGCGGCGAGTTGGGCAGCGTGAGGTCAGTAGCGAGTTACCGCCGGAGTAGAACACCGGCACACCCCGGCATAGCCGGTCAGCGCCCCGCCGAGCTCGCTGCGCCGCTCGCGCACCATCCAGCCCGACGTCGCGGAGCCGGGCGAAGAACGCCTCCACGCTGCCGGCCCCGCCGGCAGCGGCGCGGACCTCCCGGCGAAGCGCCACCCGCACCGGCACCTGCCCCCCGGTCCGGGTCGCCTTCTCGGTCTCGGCCCGGGTCGGGCGCTTGGCCGCGGTCCGGTCCCGCTCCCCCGTGGCGCGCAGATCGTAGCGCTGCTCGGCGGCGCGGCAGCCCTCCCCGATCCGGTAGAAGTCGTTGCGGGGCCACACCCGCCGCCCCGACTCCGACGCCAACGTCGCCACCACATGCACATGCTCCGCACCCGGGGTGTCATGGCGGACCGCGACCCACCGCACCCCCGCCCCGTCCGGCTGGGCCAGCCCGGTCCGTTCCATCAGGTCGGTGGAGATCTGGGCGAACTCGGCGTGGGCGAACTCGGCGTCGGTCAGCGGCCGGTCCGCTGCCAGTGCCCGCCCCGCATCGGCCTTCGCCGCCGCGACCACCAGGTGATACACCGCCCGCTCGCCCGGACCCAGACCGGCCGCCACCAGCGGAGCGTTCAGCTGGTCGGCCAGCCGGCGCAGGTCCGGCCGGCCATCAGCCCGTATCGCCGGCTCGAGCACCGCCGGGTCATCCCACCCGGCGACCAGCCGCGGCCGCAGGTGCTTGTTGGCCCGGCCCGGCCCGTACAGGTAGCGCAGCAACCCCGCCGCGTCCGACCCCCGCAGCACCTTCCCGATCACCAGACGCCCCGCCCCGGCAGGTGGTCATCGCAGGCTCCGCATCACAGCCGCGGTCGCCTCATCGACCCGGGCCACCGCCGCATCCGTTGCCTCGACCGCCACCTCCAGCCACTCCGGAACCTCGCCACCGGCGTTGAGCACCTTCGCCGCCTGGTTCACATTGGTCGCGTAGCCCCGCAGCTGCCGCCGCGCCGCCATCAGCTCCCCCAAACACCACCCGCACAGGCGACCCACCCGGCCCCGACTCACCTGACATCGCCTGGCCCCGCGCCGCGGCCAGCACCGCCGAGGCGGTGAACCCCGCCGCCGTCACCCCCGCCGCGCCCGCGGCCGCCACCACCTCGCCATGCTCAGCCGCCGATAGCCGCACCGTCAGCCGCGACACCCGCTGCCCACTCCCCCGCGCCCGGCGCCGCGGCGCCAGCACCACACCCCCACCCGCATCGCCGTCGTCGCTGTCGTCGTTCCCGCCCGCCGCCGAGCCGCCGTCCCTACCCTCGATCGTGACGCCGCCGCCGGCGCCGCCCCCCCGCAACCGCCGGCGGCGGTACTGTCGGACAAGCCGGCCTCGAGCTCGCCCGGCCCCCCGGCCACGACGCCCCCCGCAGCCTGCGTCTGGTCCTCGGCCACGACGCCCCCCGCAGCCTGCGTCTGGTCCTCGGCCACGACGCCGCTCCCCCGCTCCTACCACCGACCGCGCCCGGTCGGCACCCTCAGCTTCAGGTCGCCCAATAGGCCCCGCAGGGCTGGTTGGGCTGCCCAAAGCATGTCTTGCTTCCGCTTCCGCTTCCGTGCCGGCTTCCATAAGCCGCGCTCAGCGGTTTGCCCAGGACCGGTGCCCGGCCGGTTTGGTCTCCTGAATCGGGTGAGCCGACCGATGTCGTGCCTACAAGACCGTCCCCGTGCCCCGGGAGCGGCTTGCTCGGCTGAGGGTGATGCTGGCGTGACGAACAGTGAACCGCCCGCGGTCCCCGTCACGAAGACTGCCAGTGGACATCTCGCTGCGTGAACCCTGGCCGCGTGAGTCCTGGCTAGGTGAGCCGGTCAGGTGACTGACGTCGCCGGTTCCCGCGCCGCCGACACACCGGCCGACCAGCCGGCCCGCGACTGGCCGGCATCTGAGCTTGCCGCAGGTCACCCCGGCGCGCCCGCCTCGCTGGCTCAAGAGCTGGAGGACGCTTTCCGCTCGAGCCACCAGCGGTGCCTTCGGGCGGCGGTCCGCATCGTCCGGGACGCGGCACTGGCGGAAGAGATCGTCCAGGAAGCCTTTCTGGCCGCGTGGCAGCATGCGCCGACCCGGTATGACCCGGCCAGGGGTCCACTGGTGTCTTGGCTGGTGACGCTGACCCGACACAAGGCGATCGACGCCGTCCGGCACGCCGAGCACCTGCGGCGGGTGCAGCGCTGCGAGCAGGCGGTGACGTCGCTGCAGCAGCATGAGGCGGCCGCCGAGGACATCGCGGTCCGCGGGTTGACAGCTCGCCGGTTGCGTAGCGCGGTGCAGGAGCTGTCCGCCGACCAGCAGCGGGTGCTGCTGCTCGCCTACTGGGCCGGCCTGCCGCACAGTCAGATCGCCCTACGGGACGGCACCCCGCTCGGCACCGTCAAGACCCGGACCGCAGCCGCCCTGGGCCGGCTGCGTGAGCTGCTGGCCGACCGTGAGGACTACTACTGACCGGTGGCCAGCAGCGGCACTTCGCAGGCTTGGCCGTTGAAAGCGCTGACCCGGGTGGCCCGCTGCCATCAGTCGCGGCGCAAGGCGGGACCCCGCGGCACCTGCCAGCGACCGCGAGGCCCCGTCGAAGACGTGTCGACCAGCCGCACCGGTCCATGACGCCTCGGCGCTGCCGGGCTGCGTGGCGATCACTCCCGGCCCGGGCCTGACCGGTCGCCGCCGTGGCCAGGCGCGCCCACCCTGCCCTGTTTGGCCTGGTACATGTCAGCATCAGCCGCGGCGCAGGCCTCGGGCAGCCCAAGGCCGGCCCCGCGGGTCGCCACACCGATCGAGGCAGGGACGCCGGCGGCGTCCAGCAGGGCCTGGAGCCGGGCGCGTTCCTCTGCCGCGGCGCCCTGGTCTGTCTCCACGCTCAGGACCGCGAACTCATCACCAACCAGGCGGGCCACCACGTCGGTGGTGCGGACAGCGCCTTGCAGCACCCGGCCGGTCCGGGCCAGCACCGCGTCGCCGGCAGCGTGCCCGCGGTGGTCGTTGACGGCCTTCAGACCGTCGAGGTCGAGCATCAGCACACTGGCGACGGTGCCGTACCGGCGCAGCGCTGCTCCTCCCGGTCGACCAACAACGCCCAGCCTCGCCGGTTGCGCCGGCCTCGGCCCGTTCGGCGTGTCAGCCACCTCCGACATCGTCGGTTCCTACGAAGGCGACCAGGGGATTCTGCGCGGTGCGGCCATAACCGCTCGTGCCCCGCGCCGCCCGGCGCGAGACTGGGCGGATGGTGACGCCCGAGCAGCTCTGGCCGCCGTTCGCCCTGACTGTGACGGCCGGTCCGCTGACCCTGCAGGCGCTCCGGGACGAGGACATGCCGGCCGGCGTCGCTGAGCTGGGCGTGCAGCGAGGTCCCGGCCCAAACGACCGGGCCGACCTCCATACCGTCTAAGGGCGGCCGAAGAACGCTCCAGGCCAGGTCTGCTCTTGGTGGATGCCGGCCCCGGGGTTATCAGCACTGATCATCTGGCCACCCCCGACATAGATAGCGACGTGGTAAACCCCCCACGGGCTGCCGTAGAAAACCAGGTCACCCCGGCCGGCCTGATCAGCCGAAATCGGCGTTGAAGCGTCGTACTGCTCCTGGGCAGTGCGAGGCAGCGTCCGCCCGGTCTGTGAGAACACGTACTGCACCAGCCCCGAGCAGTCGAACGCGTACGGCCCTGTTGCGCCGTACACATACGGCAGGCCCTCCTTGGCTGCGGCCAGCGAGACCACATCCGAGCCGGCGGGGACGTCGCACCCTGCCACCACTCCAAAAACGGCGACAACGCTCAGGCTCACAGCTAGGACCCTGCGGCCCCGGCGCCGATAAGTCGACCCGGCTGAAGCGGACAGAGTTGAACGAACAACTGGGCAGGCAGCGGACACAGATAACCCTTCCCGACCGCCTACGGGGTTAGCTGTCGGGTTCGGGCTGGGCTGCCCGGCCTTTTGCGCATCGCGCCTCTGGCTTCACCCCGAGCGCGCCACCAACGGCGCGCAGTCTGGTTCCCCCGCTCCTACCCGACTAAATGGTGAGTTGGAAGGCTTGAAGCGCGGGCAGGACTTGGCGTTCCGCTACAAGCCGGGGAGTTGACGCTCGAAACCATAGCTCCCAAGTAGGACGACCCCAGCACCGGGCCTCAAGTGGCCCTTACTGGCTATGGCAGGGCTGCCCCCACCCGGCCGGTTGTGTCAGATCTACGTGGCCTTACCACGGCCCCTGTCGCAAGAAGTGTCAGTGCTGGTGACCTACCTGTCGACGTGTCGGGTGGTCTTGACGGTGATCTAAGGGTCCGGCAAACCCCGCCGGCCGCAGCACCGCCAGCGCGCACGCCGCGGGTGTTCGGTGAAAGCAGCCCGCTGTTTGCTGAGCCCAGCCAAGCCGCCGCACCGATGACAGGACCCTTGCCGGCACCACCAGCGTGACCAGCACGCTCACCAGATGCTCCCCGGTAAGTTCGCGACGCTTCCTGCTGCGCCTATACCGGTGGCCGGCAGTAACGCACCTGGCCGGGACCGCCACCTTCGACGACGGGCCCGGCGTGTTCACCCCGCAGATCCTCGCCGTCCTGCGCGCCAAGGGGGTCCGGGCTACATTCTTCTACACCGGCCCACGACTCGTAGTTCCCAGCCACACCACCCAGGCCGACCGCAACGATCGTCGCCAATGCCGAAGCCGGGCAAACCAGATACACCCGATCCCGCTGATGCACACCGCCAAAGGCCCGTCACGAACCGGAGTGGCGGGTCTCGAGCAACCGCAGCAACACCTTCGCCGCGCTAGCGACAGTCATCGGCTTCTGCCGACCCCGCGGCTACCTGTTCGTCGACCTGCTCGGCCGCAGCTGAGGCCTTACCTATACCGACCGATCCGCCGAGCGGGCCTTGCTGCTTCTCGATCGCCGGCAACCGAACGAGTGTCCACCGGCGCAGGCCGCCTCACTCTGCCCGCCGTTGCCGGTCTCCACCCGCGAAGTGATCGCTCGCACCTGCACGATGTGCTCCCCCTGGCAGATGGGACATGACGCGCTCAGCCCGAGGACCCCCCGAGTGTGTCGCTGCCGCCTCCGGGGGCACCGCACGAGTCAGGCAGCAGTAGCCAGGCGCACCATTAGGAGATCACCGTGCAGATCCAGCTCGCGACATATCGCGCAGTGGCACTTGCGAACGACCTCGAAGCCCGAGGGGTGGCACGTAAAGCCGGGCACGCCATCCTGATCATCGTCATCATCCTGGTCGTCCTCGGCGTCCTGCTCGGCGTCGGGCTGACCACCTTCCTGCGGCGCCGCCGCTAACCCACCACGAGCAGGGCTGGCTGTTCAGCAGAGCCCTGCCAGCCGCCGACATCCCCGCCCCCCCGCCCAGCCGGCCCGGCCGGCCGGGCAGCAGCCGGCACCGACCTGTGTCCCGCCCGCGTCAACCCCGCAGAGCACACGCGCGTTGCGGCCGGCCGCACTGAACTCGGCACACTCACCGGCGCCCGGCGAATACCCCAGGCACAGCCGTCGACTCCGGCGCCGCCACAACCGCACGGGCTACGCCGGCAACCGGGGCTGGGAGCATGGTCCTAGCAGCCGTCCCCGCCCGGTACGGGCAGCACGTCGGCGGCCCCGCCGGTGGCCGCACGGGTGAACACCGCTGCCGTCGCGGAATCGAACGGGGCACTGTAGGAGGTCCACGGGAAGCAGCCGCCTTGGTGCAGGCCTCCGATGACGCCGACGACGCTCGGGTCCCCGGCACCCGGAGCCGGAGCGGGGGCCAGCAGCCACGGACTGCCGCTGGTGCCGCCGGCGAAGCCGCCGCAGTCGAACGACGGGAAGCCGCCGGTGCGGTAGGTCGCGGCCGTGCACGACACCTGCCGGCCGGACATGTACGCCGGGACGGCAACCTCGGCGGTGAGCGGCCCGGCAGATGACAGCCGTTCGGCTCCGGTCAGGTCCTGCACCTGATGGCGCCGGCCAGCGGTGACCTGCGCCGCGAGGACCAGGAACGCGTAGTCGTGCAACGGGTCACGCGAGAGCCGCCATCGCCGGTCGACGTAGGCGGCTGTGACAGTCCACGTGCCGTACGGGCGGGCACCCCCGGCGTACCCGGGGACGAACCTGGTGCCGGCTCCGGTCCCCACCGGGCAGTGAGCCGCTGCCAGCACCACGTTGCCCGGGACGCTGCGCACCACGCTGGCGGTGCAGCTAGGCGACGAGCTACCAGCGGCGAACAGCTCACCAACGCTGCCCCGAACCGGGGAAGGTGCCGCCGCCCGCGAGGCCGGCGTACAACCGGCGACAGCCAACACCAGGGCAAGGCACGCGACCGCGGGAACCCCTCGGGTAAGCACCGCTCCCCATCGGTCAGCACAAGGCAGCTTGGAGCCCGCGCTCAGCGTTCCCGCCGAGGCCCCGACCGCTCGTCCTGGTGCAAGGACACCGACTCGCAGGCCCCGGCTCTGCAGAGGGGGAGGTCGAAAGCGCTTCGGCGCCTCGCCGTCGTGGACCGCAGGCGTGCGCATCATCGTCAGGGATCGGCGCGCAAGGCCCGCGATCTGCGACTCCCCGCCGCGACAGCGTGCCGAGACGACGACGGGGTCTGTTCGTAGGCGACTTGGTTCCAGAGCCGCAGGAACTCCGCCAGCTGTTCCTGCGCCCAGGCGGCGTCCAGCCCGGTCATGACGACGCCGCGGCAACGAGCACCAAGCCGGACGGTGGCGCGACCCCCGCACGTCGAAGACGTCGCCACCTAGATGCCGCGGCGTACATCCGTGGGCTTGGCGAACCCTGCTCGTAGCCGTCGCCGTCGCCGGTTGCGCAGCGAGTCCCGTCCTGTTCGGCCATCGCCGGTCTCGACCCCCGGCCGCGCCGGAGGGCCAGCTGGTCAGCCGGCCGGCGTCGCACCAGCCGGCACAGCCCCGCCGTTGCAGAGCTCCGTCTCGGTCCAGGTGCAGATCCCGGCGCTTGCGGTGGACTCCCCACTGACTGGTTTGGGGCTGCAGCACGACGGGACCATGCAGACACCGCCGGCCGGATTCCCCGCCGGCTGGTACACCGGAGCGCCGACCATCGCGCTGGCCGGTCACGGCCGCACCGCCCGACGACTGGCCTACCTCGCCTGCACCCTGGAACTGACCGGCGTGGTCACCGTCGGCACGCTGAGCGTGCTCGACCCCGGGGCATTCCCGGACCCGAGCGCAGCGGTCAGGCACCGCGACCCGTTTGCCTTGGCGGGGTCAGCGACCGCGCTGGCGCACCACCAGGGCCACCAGGCCGAGCTCGGCCATCACCTTGGCGATGGTGTTCTCCGACACCCGCTAGCCGACGGCCCGCAGCTCCAGGGTCACTCGCGGGCTGCCGTAGGTGCCGCCGGAATCCTCGAACGCGGCACGGACGGCGCCCGCCAGCTCAGCGCGGCGGGACTGCCGCGGCGTCGGCGGCCGGTCGCGGTGCTTGAACTACCACGACTCGCTCACCCCGAGCGCGCGGCACGCCACCCGGACCGGGATGTGCTGCTCGGCTCTGCAAGAGCTGATGAAAGCCGTCACGGTCACCGGCCCATCGCCTCCTTGACCCACAGAGCCACGGACCGCTTGAGGACATCACGCTCCATCTGCGACTCGGCCAGCTCCCGGCGCAGCCGGTGCAACTCGTCGCGTTCCGACTCGCTCAGCGCCGGATCCACCCCGCCGCGGGTCTGCCGCTCCCGGGCCAGCCAGTTACCCAGCGTCCCCTCGTTGACGCCGAGCTCCCGAGCCACCTGCGCGCCCGGCCTGCCCGATTCGATCACGATCCGGACCGCCCCCTGGCGGAACTCCGAATCGAACTTCCGACGTGTCTCTGACACCTGGCCTCCCTCAAGGCTGGCATCTACACGCTACGAGGGGAGGGACAGTTCCGCGACCCACGCACCACAGACGACTGAGGGGCAGCGACCACAAACCCTTTGCGGAGGATCCTGCGCCGTTGCTGATACCACCTGGGTGTGCGAGTACGGACGGCGGTCGAGCTGATCGGTAGCGGCGCACGCCACGCCGAAGCACCTGCCCGTCGACGGCCATCCTCGCTCG
>JAABUM010004289.1_pt1 | contig 16304 bp, 31 predicted proteins | sample 5559161 | NCBI WGS metagenome assembly JAABUM01 (sample SAMN10711868, study PRJNA513369) | rock metagenome | isolation source: Antarctica rocks | place: Antarctica: Victoria Land, Siegfried Peak nord
AGAAGCGGCAATAAATGTAACACGTGGCGTATGCGGCGGTTCTCGCTGAGGTTGTCGCCCTCGATTAAGCTTTGAGCTTTGTGCGTGCCTCCTGCAGTGGCGGCAAAGGTGACGGCCAAGGCACCGGACGCGCCAAAGCCGTCTGAGGCGGAGGACGCGGCAAAGGACGGTGAGCGCGGCACGCCTTGCTTGCTTTCTTTCTGAACGCCAACAATGCCTCTGGGAGACAGATGCCCGAGCATGTGCCATCCGGTCTCCGCTTCCAAACTGCGCGACGAAATTGGTCGAAACCCACAGTGAACCTCTGCTCGCACCTCAAAAGCCGCCTGCTGCCTATATTCTGCTAAGCCAGTGCCTGTGCCACCTGCAGCGGCGGCAAAGGTGGAGGCCAAGGCGCCGGCCGCGCCCAAGCAGGCGGCTGCAGACGCGCAGAAGGCTGCCTCCCAGGCCGGCCAGGCGGCCAAGGTGCAGAGCACCCCCTTCTTGACTATTCCTGGAAGGGAAGGATCTGCGTGTGGAGCCGGCACAGCAGCGCAGTCGTGTGGCACGATTCGCTCGATGATTTGCAGACCTGACTCTGAGGGCTGCGTCTGCAGGACGCGGCGCCATCGGCGCCATCCTCACCTCTGCTGCTGGGCCTGGCGGCGGCGGGGCTGGCGGGAGCCGCTGTCGTGGCGTCGCAGCAGCAGAGTGGCGGCGGCAACGGCGGTGACCCGCCAAGCGGCGGCGCCGCCAGCGCACCAACGCCGGCAGCGGAGCAGACTGCGGAGGACGCTGCTGCCGATGCGAAGCGGCGTGCCAAGGAGGCCCAGGAATGGATCGAGGCCTGGCGCGCGAAGCAGAAGTGAGCGCCAGGACAAGTGGAGCGGTGTGGCGCCATTGTTTGCCGGCAACTGTTTCAGGCACCGACCTGTGCGGTTTGCGACCGTGCTGCTGGTCGCTTGGGTTTCCTAGCTTCGCTGTTGGGAGCTTGCAGCTGTTGGGAACGTGTGAGGAAAGGCCCTGATCTAACTAGCTAAAACACGTGGCAGATCTTACGTACAGTGGAATATTTTTGCACGGCTTGAAGTGGCAAACTTGCCTTCTCACACAATCACCAAACCTGAATGTGCGTGTTCCGGTATCAAAACGCGGCGGTTGGGAAGGAGCAACGCGGCAAAGACCTGTTCTTAGCCAAAGGCCGGTGCCGTACAAATCTCATCTGCTAGTTGGCTTCCAGCCACCAGATCGTATGGGTGCAGCCAGCTCGGCGCCAGCCGAGTCAGCAGAGCCACTTCTTCAGGAGGTGCGCATCCTGTACAGTGCTTGGTTGCCACGTTTGGTCAACTAACAACTTCGCACGGAGGTCGCCCAAAATCAGGGTTTCTCCCCTGTTGGCTTCCTGCTGCATGTCTGCATCGACCAAATGAGTCTGTCTTTGTTTTACCAGGTTGTCTAGTCCCACCCATGGTGTCATGCTGCTTTCTTCGAGCCGTGTCGTTGCGGTTTACGCGCCAAGACACGCCTCTGACTATTCCGCTCGGCGTGCAGGAGCGGGACGTGGAGACGGCGGAGACAAACCGACAGAATGGCAGCGCGCCTGCGTCACGCACGGAGGAGGGCATCGTCACAGTCGTGTCTGCAGCAGAAGCCGCAGCGGCGCGGGCGGGTGCGGCAGTAGCAGAGAAGACAGGCGACACGGCACGTGCGGACCGCCTGGCGCGGCAGGCTGACAGGGCAGCACGGGGAGAGGCCGACCACAATGTCACCGGCATCCTGCTCTACGCGCTCAGCACGGTGCGTCCGCCGTTTCTCCCACTGCCTGTTGTCCCCAGGCCCTGTCCCGGCAGCTGTGTCGCATTCGTGCACAAGAGCACGTACCGCGCCTTTACAGCTGCAGAGGTTGCTGCTAGAACCTGCCTGCCTCCCGTGACAAAGTCATGTGTGCCGCTGGCGCTCCGTTGCTGACTGAGAAGTCCAGGGCAACTCCATCCCGGAGTGAGCCATTGCTGCCAGGAGTGTGCGAGGCATGCGCTGTAGATAGCAGCAGATGCAGCTGGTCATTCACTGCTATACAATCTTGTAGGTGTTCATGTCGGCGATGATGATCCTCGTGAAGATACTAGGTGCGCTATTGCAGCTCAGCGGCATGGTCCGCGTGGCTCCAGTCTTGCGCATAGCTTTCAGGTGCCTCCTGTCTTGCGCCATCGCTTTCATGGGACCAGGCGGCCAGTGGGCTGGCGAAATGTGCGCCTGGCTAATGCCGACATGCGCCTGACGTGCGCAGGGAAATGGGGCATATCGGTATTCATAGTGCTGTTCATCAGGAGCGCCACGGTGCTCACCTGCGCGCTGGTCAACCTGGCCAAGGACCGCACCAACCCCTGGGGCAACAGGTGGGCCTGTTGCCAATCTGTTGCCTCAACAGCTCTGTTTGTCTTCCTCACGGTGGAGGTAGCAGCAAACCGTTTGCCTCGAGCCTGAGATTGCAAGTGGCGCACTTGTACTGCACGAGTGTTTCCAACAGTATGTGTACTGAACCGGCCATTACTCGCGCTTCTGCAGGCGGCAGCTGCTGACGCTGCGGGGCTCCCTGGGCTTTGGCGGCAACGGCGGCTACTTCTGGACGGTGACGCTGCTGCCGCTGAACGACGCGGTGGTGCTCACCTTCCTGGCGCCCGCTTGGGTCGCCATCCTGTCACCGCTGCTGCTGCATGAGAAGCCCGGCAAGTTCACCTGGTGAGTCCCATGCACAGCGGGACTGGCATCTTGATGGAATGACAGCAACCATGTACACCTTTGGGATGTTGCAATGGCTCTCGAGGCAGGTGTCATGCTGATCGCACACGTCATGCCTGGTTGCACTACTGTGCATTATAGACCCAAACCTGCCGCAGCCTATGACCTAGACTCCTTGTTCGAGTCACTTACAGACTCCTGTCGCCTGGATGTCAGGTTCGCCATCCCGGTGTGCATCGCCGGCGTGTGCCTGATAGCGCGCCCGGGAATGGAGACGGACCAGCGCAAGGCGCACCTCCACCTGGCCGGCATCATTGTCGGCCTCTTCCAGGCCTTCTTCTCCGGTGCGGCGCTTTATGACATGCGAGCTCCTGATGCACAGCTTCTTCGCATCAGACGCCATCCCGCTGCAGCTTTTTGGCTGGCATGGGAGCAGCAGCACTGAAGCTTGAGTGGGACGGCAGCAGAAGCCGGCACAGGCTTGTTGAGGTGCAAGGTTTGAGAAGGAAATGTCCTGCTATCCTGAGCGCAATGGTCCTGTCCTTCTGCACCTGCAGGCACTGCGAAGATGTGTGTGCGGGAGCTGCGCTCAACCGAGGCGCCCAATGTCATCGTTTTCTACCTGGCCTTCATCTCCTCCCTGGGCGCCCTGACAGGCATCATCGGCCAGGTGCGCTCCTGCGGCCTTGGACGCAATCGCAGCTGCCGTGGCTGCTGGCAGCTCATTGCCTTGCCGTTCTATCGTTTCGCAGTCCCTGTGGTCATCAGGTTCCATTTGTGACTTTTGTGACTTTCGTGACTGCGTCATGAACTGGCTGGCCCAAGCAGCGCAGAGTAGAGGTGTAGATCCAGTGCTGTGCAGACTTGCGGCCTGACACAGCTGTCAACAGTTCACTGTGCCTCATGAGCGCAGGCCATCTTCTACCCCGGGACGCTTGTCCCACCCACGAGCGCAAAGCAGATCCTTGTCTGCCTCGTCGTCGGAGCCTTGGGCTATGGCGCACAGGTACAACATTCATATGCTTGCTAATTGTCAACCCGCACTGGTCCACTACGCGGCACATCCAAAGGCACATGCTGTAAAACGGGTTTGCAAGCCTGATCCCCGATCTGAAACGCCAATCGCTGTGTGCAGATCACGCTCACCCTCGGGCTGCGCTCCGCCAAGGCCGCGCCTGCCATTGCCACGTCGTACCTCAGCGTCGTGTGGGGCATCCTCGGCTCGCTGTTCATCTTCCACGAGGTGACCGGATCTGCCATCTTGCCGTTGCATTTGACCAAAAGCATGCCCAGAGCTGTCACTGCGTCTGGCTGCTGCCCAGCGTGGCATCGTTCCTGGGATTCCGTTGCGCATGACTTCCTCTTCGCTGAGTGTTTGTCGCCTGCGTGCTCCGAGCTCATGTCAAGTCTCGGTTTCCCACTTGCGCAGAAACCCACGGGGCAGTCGATCGCGGGAGCGCTCCTCATCATCGGCTGCACCGGCGTGCTGGGCTTCATGGAGAAGAAGAAGCCGAAGCCTGCCGGGGCTGCGCAAAACGAGCAGGCGCTGCTGGCGAGCGAGGGCCGGCCTGACTCGTGAGGGCATGGGCTCCTGGACCCAGAGGGCCTGAATGGTGGTCTGTGTCTCGGTGTGCAGCGACGTTTTGAGGGGCGAGAGCGGCGGCAGGGAGCTGCTTCATTCTGCGAGGGACATTCTCTGCAAATCAGCTCACAGTCTCTGCTGTTAGTTTCTTGTACATTGGGTGGTGTTCAATGCTTGCACGGCGCTGGCATGCGGCTGCGGCGGGCTGGGTGCACATGGCAGGCTAGTCTTCTAGGTACGGCAGGACAGGGGACGCACCACCATGCGCCAAGCTCTACCACGTAGGCTTACCTGGAAACTCAGTAGAATTGCGGGAGGATCTCCCCAGCTTCTGCACAAGCTTCTCGAAAGACCCACATACACGTGCTCTCATTCTGCAGGAGAATTGTGCATGCACAACCCTACAGGAGCGCCTGTTCACTCCTTGCCTCTCTGCGGTTCCAAATCTCGCGCAACTCGCTGCGAAACAAACATGGCCGAGCCAGTCTCACTGTCGATTCAGGACCTCCCCACCACTGTCCTGTCTCTGTGCCTGGAGAAGCTCGACGACCCGCGCCACCTTGCAGCAGCCTGTTCTGTGTGTCGGTTGTGGCGCGAGATAGCGAGCAGCTCGTCCAGCTGGAAAGCCTTCTGCGGCAGGTGGCAGCACTGGAACGACGCCAAGTATGCGGAAATGCGCGCGGCAGGCCAGTTCAACAAAGTATACCCCCTGCGGCTCAAGGTATGATGCAGAGGAGGAGTCGGACAACATCAGCACGTGCTGGGAGCCTAGATCCGAATGCACACGCTCAAATATGCGACCTGGCTCTGCTTACTGTGTGGGATTGCGCATGCGCACACAGGCAGACCAGCTGGCCCGACAGTCACTGGACGAACTGGTTCACCCGCTGAAGCGACACGGAGCAATACAATACCTTGTGCAACTCGGAGACGACGCGAAGGCGAGTTGCTGCTCCTGACACATGAATGTTCCGAATGCGGCCTGCTTGCACATGCGAAGCCGTAGCTGACGAAGCGCTGGTCAGACACAGCCAACTTTTTCCGCACCCCGCAGGACGCCATCCTGAGCGACGCTGCCGCAGGGGGCAGCACCAACATCGGCAGGCGGTACTGGGGGCTGTACGCGCAGAGTATTGTGACGACGGCGTGGTGCACCGGCAAGCTGCGGCGGCTGCTGGAGCGCGGCCCTGCGGCGGACGTGTTGGGCGGGGCCCTGCTGCTGGCAAGCCCTCCCTCCTGACGTTTTTTGTTTTGTTTCATCCCCATGCTACCCTCTGCATCGCATCTTCCACCCCGCAACCTTGCCGTGTCGTTGAACGGCTGTGCGGCAGCCACCAGCCGATGTGCCTTGCAGCGACAAAACAGATGCGCCACTGCCTGTGCAGATGGCTGTGAACATGTACAGAACGAAGCACGTCGCATGCTCGCAGGCGGAGTCCCTGGATCCGGAGGCGGACCTGGCGGCTGTGGTGCAGCGCATAGACGCGCTTGCGGCCCAGCTGCGCTCGCGCATGGCGGCCGCTGGCTGCCAGAACGACCTGCAGGTACTGATTTGAATTCCCAACACACGAGTCCGTAACGCATTGCAAGGCTGCATGTGCCTGTGCGTCGTAACAGCTCGCAACAGCATGAGAGGTCAGACAATGCCGTGTAAAGGCAGAACGGGCACTGGCACGCAGCTCGATTGCCATGCATTGTGTGCTGCCCGATGTTGTCTGATGCCCGGTGCTGTCTGATGTGCTGCGCATGTGCTCTCGGGCAATCTGAACCATGATCGTCTGGAAACGCAGGGGCTGAAGCTGCTGTGCGGGCTGCTGTTTGGCGAGCGTCCAGGCGGCTCTGCGGCTCAGGATGCGCTGCCGCCGCCGGGCCGGGGTCTGCAACTCTCCGGCAACCGGGACGCCTACTACGACGCCAACAACTCCCTACTGCACAGGTTCGCAGGCATCATGTTTCCATGGACTGTTACACTTCTACTTCCTAGTGATGCATCGAACCCGACACAGTGATACGAAATGGAAGCGTTCGTCAGAATGCAAATGCGCGGAACGATATCAGTTGCCATGGCGCCTAGCTCTATCCTCACAGCCGAAGCCGCGATCCCTTTTGCACAGACCACGGCAGCTACGTTCTGTGTTTCACGGTGCCAGGGTCTTCGAGACGGGGCAGGGCATCCCCATCAGCCTGTCCGTCATCGCCATCGCCGTCGGCCGTCGCGCGGGGCTGGCCATGGAGCCCATCGGCGCGGCAGGGCACTTCATGGCCGCGCTGCTGGCGCCGGAGGACGGCGGCGGCGGCGGCGATGGCGGCGACGAAGACTTCTTCCTGGACGCTTTCAACGGCAGGGTGATGAGCAGGCGAGTGTGCTTTTCGTATCAGGGTTTTGTTGGTAGGGCCGGGCGGCGGCGATGACTTCATCCTGGACGCCTTCGACGGCAGGGTGATGAGCAGGCGAGTGTGCGCCTGCGGCAACCTCAAGTCGGATCTTCCTTATCACTGAGTAGCAGTTTCTGAGCCGGTTGTTCAGACTGCACAAGGGATTCACAACTCATCATCCCCTGCTCTGCCTGGTGACGAGCTCTCGAGCGTGTGCTCGCTGCAGGCGCGAGACGGAGGACTTGCTGCAGGGGCAGGGGGTGCCGCCGCAGATGCAGGCGCTGCACGCTGTGGGGCCCCGGGATGTGATGCAGCGCATGGCCACCAACCTGCTCAAGGTGAGTGCAGCATGCGCACGTCCCCAGGGATGAGGTGTGTGATCTCGAGGTGCTTCAGGGAATTAAAGTCTCAACGCAGAAGGCAGTGTCTCAGGGTGCCTGATTTGTGCTTTGTGTCTCAAGGTGCCTCCAGCTGTGTGGGTGTGCGTCTCAAGATCTCTGGGAGTGTTTTCCTAAAGCTTTTCGTCGAGCTATTGTTGTGTGCCTACTGCACCAGGTGTACCTGGGCACGGCGCAGCGACTGCCGGAGGCACGCTGCGTGCTGGAGCTCATGTGCACCATCGACCCCACCTCGCAGGGCTGCAAGTTCGACCTTGCCCAGGTGCGTGCTTCTTGGAAGCGTTTCAGGGGATCTCAGGCCACAGACTCGGGCCTAGGTCGCACAGCAAGACCCAGAAAGCCCAACCTGCCTCGAATGCGCTGCTGAAAACAAGGATGGGAGTTCGTTTCTGCGCCTGACACTGGGCCACTTCACTCCCAGTCTGGGTGCCATGCTCGTGCAGATTGTTCCACATGCAGTCTTTTGATATGGCTGCATTCCTTACTGCGCACGGTGCAGGTGTGTCCAGCGCTGAACGACAAACGCCAGCCTGGACGCCGTGCTCGCCAGTTGCTTCAGATGGAATTGCATTCTCGGATGCATTCTTCTTGGCATTCTTGCAGGTGTGCCTGGCGCTCGGGGATTATCAGTGCAGCCTGGACGCTGGGCTGGCCATCATTCTGGTTCTTCAGCGGGAATCGGATCCTCACATGCGACGCTTACTGATGGCGCCAGGTTTGCCTGGCGCTGGGCGATTACCAGTCCAGCCTGGACGCTGTGCTCGCCATCATGAAGTTGCTTCAGACGGAGTCATAATCTTCAGACTCATTTTGTGCAGGTGTGCCTGGCGCTCGGGGACTACCAGTCCAGCCTGAACGCTGTGCTGGCCATCATGCAGCCTGGCACCGGCGCCGGCAGAGTGGAAGCCGGCATCGCCATGCAGGTGCCAAACAACCTCCATATAGCCCAATGGGTGATGTATGCAAGCAGCTTTGCATCTGCAGCCTCGGCAGCTGGCCTGATCTCACGCTCCGGCGCAGCTCTCGCATCCCCCCAGCAGTTTTCCGTCATGCTGCTCAGTCCTCATGCCATCCTCAGAAGGTCCCGTCTCCGTTCCACAGTCATTACAGTTTCATGATCAACCTGGCCTGATGTAGGTCTGCCGTGCTGCCATGCTGCAGCTGCCGGCGCTGGTGCAGCGCGCGCGGCGGGAGCAGGAGGCGCTGGCTGCCGAGGCGCGGGCGCCGCACGCGCTCCCCCCGGCGCTGCTGCACCGCCTCGGTCACCTCATCCAGCACAGGAAGTGGGTGTTGGATCAGAGACAGAGTCTTGAAACAGGGGCATGATGTGCAGATGGAATGTGCAGACGAGTGTTTCATGCTGGTCGGGCCTCGGGACAGTCAGCATGCACACCGGATCTCCAGCACAAGCCGTGGGGCCCGCCGACAGGTCCTCCGTCATGTCAGTGGCTGTTAATGCACCTAATCTTCGCTTGCGGCTGCGGCATGCTCAGTCGATCGACATCCGCACAGTCCCAATCTCAGCAGGGTGGTCTGATTATGCAGGTACAATTACCGCGGAGTCATCTACGGCTGGGACGAGCACTGCAACGCGACGGACCGCTGGATGCAGACCATGAATATCGATGGGCTGCCGGGTTTGCTCGTTGACTTGAACCGCAGTCGAGGTTCACATTGTGCTGTCTCGATGACATTCGCTGCCTCACCATCCTCCTCCTCCTGCAAGCGTCAAGCCGGGTGTCCCAGCTCCAGAGCCTTACATGCCCTTCTGTTGCGCAGGCGGCCGCCACCAGCCCTTCTACCATGTGCTGGTGGACTCCCGCCACCGGCCGGGCCAGACCACCTACGTCGCCCAGGTGAAACACAGCATTCGGTATCATAGCCCAGCGAAAGGGACATCGCTCAGGAGTCCGAGAACAACGTCATACCGCTAGTGAGGGGCATGCGTTTCTGATAGTCTGTGTACAGGCAACAACGTGCGGATTGCCCAGGGCCAGGCACAGGCGCTGCATGCTGCGTCAGCCTGCCAATGTCGCCCCTGCTGCACACCCAGCCTACCTCGCCCCTGCGCCTGTGCAGGAAAATATCGAGGTGATGGAACGAACTGAAGGAGAGGACGACGACAGCTTCCTGGTGCTGCAGAGCGAGGTGCGTGCCAGCGCAACATATGTAAAGTCGTTGACCCATGCATGCAGTGATGTTGCGCAGCAGTACTGTCTGTGATCCACGTGCGCCATGAGCAGCAAGAGTAGAAGCCATGCCTGTAGCATCTCTGTGTGCTTCTCCGTGATCTCCGACAAGTGATAAGCATAATCTGGTGTTCCGATTTCCCCGCAGATTGGTGAGTACTTCGATGGCATTGCGCCGGGCGCCAGCCGCTACACGCCAAATGCGTATCGCCGCTTCCTGTTCCCAGGAGACTGAGGGTGACCATGGAGGATTAGGGCGGTGACGGAGCCAACTGCTGCCGGTGTCTCATCCCGTCCTTCGTGTATTTGTGAGTTGTACGTCGTGGTGGCAAGTTTGTGACTCTCTGAAAAAACTTGTAATCAAAATACATCGCGTGTTCCTGGCTCCAGCCTACCGACATGAATGCGACACTCCAATTTATCTACCTACACACATGAACACACACACGCTCCCACACTCCATGCGTCTGGTCCGATCTATAATATAGCCTGCTGTTCTCTCAGCAGTTCTGGTCCGCTGGACGGCGGCTGCTGCATCGCTGGCGACGGCGCCAGCTTCAGCAGCTGCACTATCTTCTTGCGAGCGCGGACTGCGCGGACGTGCTGTGACACGCTCTTCCGCTTGCTGCCGGCGGTCCTCGCGGCAGCTGCCGTCTTCTGGGACGCCGTTGTGATGAACTGCTGGCTGGCCGGCGTGCTCCTGCTGCGGCACATGCCTGCACAATGCACAGCACCGGACGGTTTTCCAATGTTTTGTATGTTTTGTGTGTTTCGTATGTGTTGTCTTAAGTAAAACAAGTTGAGTGTGAACCTGAAAGTTGCAAGTCATCTAATGTTTATCTTGCAGGACCACGGCCACCTGATCTAAAACTGGCGTTCTGGTCAACATCGAATGTGCACACAAGGAGAGGACACTCCACATGGTTACATTTAGTCAAATTTCACCCAGGATGCTGTAGACGATCAGCCCAGCGCCAATTGCTGCCAGCAGCGCGCCGGTCAGCACGGGGCGGGCGACTCCGAGGACGTCATCCAGCAGGGACAGCTGCTGGCCGCCCTCCACCACGAAGGAGGCCATGGCGTTGTTGCCGTCCGGCCGCGCATCCTGCAAGCGCATCGTCAGAGGGTTTTGGAGCAGATGAAAACATAGTTCCATGGATGTTGTTTGTGTGGGTGTCCCTGTGCTGCTCAAATCAGCTAAATATGCAGCTTCATGGTCCGCATCTGCTTGCCATCCCCTTTTGCTGATCTCCGCACCCTTGAGCTGCCACGGCGGTGGGGTGGCTGCAGGGACAGAGATTTGCATGGCAATGCAACAAGCCGTGTTCCAGGCTTCGGTTTCTTTTGTTCACCTGGGCCAAGGCAAATGCTGCCAGGGCATCCAGAGACTGCGTGCGCAGTGTGATCATCAGGCTGCCGGCCTCCGTGGCGGGCCCCACAAACGCCGCAGCCGACTCCAACGCCGCCAGCAGGCCGCCGCCGCCAATGGCGCTCGCCAGCTGCGTTTGCACCGCCTGCAAACAATTCACGCGTGCGTCAGCCAAGCGTTTTGGGCAGCCTGATATGGCGCACAACTGCAAGCTCGCATCGTGCAGCAGAAGACCGTTTGCAGCCCAAAGTCACAAGGCAGCTCAGTCATGTGACCTAGCGCCGCATGATCCCACAGAGAACATCATCACCTCGCGATCCAGGGTGTCGATGCCGATCTCGAGCGTCTGCCACGGCGCCGCGGCGAGCTCCGGTACGGTTGACGGCTGGAGCGAAGCCAGGCCCCGCAGAGAGGCGCGGCGGCTCTTGTCTCCATATGCAGACGCCTGTCGTTTGCGGGCAGATGCACGGCGGTGAAACGTATAGTGTAGGTGGTTAAGGCCAAAGCATCACGAGACATGCAGCATACGAGCAGGTCCAAACTCATTAGTAGCCGCACATGAAGGGCAAGTGTACGGAAAGCTTCGCCCCCTTTCACCGCTGGCACCAAATGAGAGAAATCTACCTCGCACCTGGGGTTTGTGGCTGGTCAGCCACGACTGCAGCGAGTTGTGATGAGGCGCGTTTGCGTGTTGCGGCCGCCTTGCCAGGTCGAATGCGCCTGTGATGTCATGGACCTCGGAGATATGCAGCACTGTTATATGGCGCACTGGAACCTCCTGCGCAATGGAGTGGCGGCTTGCATTGGGTCTCAGTGTAGTCATGCAGGCGGAATAACATTGACAAATCGAAGCCTGTTATCATGATTGGATGCCCCTTGGATGCACATCAGGCAGCGGCTCACCAGGATGCCAGCCACGGCAAGGATGACCCTCTCGGGCTTCAACTCCTGCTGCGAGCAGATCTGGACGAAAACTCGCTCAAATGATCCTTTGTGCGATTGACGGTCGCCTGCGCCAGGAGACAGGTTTGTCAGCATTGGAGGCGCCACGGAGTGATAATTCAACAGCACTATGAATGCTCCTCCGCTCGCAAAAGCGGCCAGCACGGTGTGCATCACTGCACTAAAAATATTTTCAGCTCACCTGAACCATATTCCGCCTGAATTACGCTTGCCGCGGACGCTGAGGCGGAAAACGTGCTGATCATCACCGAAAATGCCCAGAAAAGTCCGACACCAATTGGACCGTTGTTTCGGCGAGGGGTTGCTGCTCGATAGGAGCTGTCCATCTTTCCAAGAGCTCAAGCTGACCCCCGCGAACCCCACTTGGTGCCTCAATCAAACGTGCACTTCCGAAACCGGCGTGTCAAATTTACACTGACGCACGCAGGAGCTGAGAATTGCACTCGAAACTCGATTCCAAGTCATTTTCAGAATGATCAAAGCTTACACAGGCGGTCAAATGCGTGCAGCAGATGAAGCGGGAGATCGCTCCGAGACTGCAAATTAGGGGTACGAATTAAGCGGGGCTAATTTGACAGAACCATCCTGCCGAACAGCGACATGAGCTGCTTGCACAGCGCAGACCGCAGAAAGCCACAAATGTCCAGCAGATTCGATCAGAACTGTCTGACGAGGCTCGCCACGCGCCCCCGTCGCACCCCCAGGGCCCGCTCGTGGTCAACTTGGACACTGCAGTTCTGACGTGGTTCCGGGGCAGATAGATGTCCGTGGTTGAGCGGCGACCCCGACGCTCAGATCATAGGATGCCCGGTCCGGAAGGCTCCTCCACATACCTGAGCCGGCCGGCACCTCCAGCGGGGCGGCCGTCCCAGGCCTCAGGGGATGGGCCTTGGTCATTTCTCTCGCAGCAGCAGCAGAAAAATGCGGAGCAGGCAGAGCTGCGATCCAGCGGCAGCGTATTGCCCTGGCCTTTGCCTGGAGCACAACCACCGCCTCCCCCGCCCCCGCCGCGAGGCAGGCGGCCAAACATTGGCGGCGGCGGCGGTGGTGCCGGCCTCGGCACCGTGCTGCTGTCCATCGTCCTCTCAGCGGCAGCCACAGCCGGCGCCATGCATTGGCAGGCTTTGAAGGAGCGCTTTGACAAGGTGAGCTGAAGCCTCGTTCTTGTATCGCCGCAGCGCTGCAGCCTGGTCAGCACCGCAGCAAACAACAATTATTATGCGGATGCCGCCTTGGATGCTGACTTTCATGCGATACGAACTCGCAGCGTGGCCACCATTCGAAGGAATCGGATGCAGAGGCCGCCGAGAGCAGCTCAGCAGCTCCAGGTACCGTCAAGTTGCCCTGCAGTGCACTGGCGCGCCCCTGCGCGATTGTGACTTCCTACCTCTCAACATCTGCACGACTCACAAGACCTCAACTTTCAGCAAGCTGTCTTGAAGAGCATCTGGACTGACCGCGCTGCTCCTGGTATGGCTTGCAGGGCTGCGCCTGCCGATGAGCGGCGGCCACAGCGGCGCCAAGTCGGCTTCCAGCTCCCGGCCCGGCACGCCGCGGCCGCGCGGCGACGCCATCGCCGCCGTCAACGGCACCGGCGAGGTGCCTCAGCTGCTTCATGCCTTATCTCAATTGTGCGGTGCTGCGCAGGCACAGTGGATCTGCAGCGCGTCATTCCGCTGCGCCTGCCGACTGAGAACGAGAGGTTTACAAAAGCTAGGGGGGGTCCGTTGTTTAGCTTATAGAGGATGCGGCATTGTCATAGGCTTTGCTTACGGTCAGTCCTGAGAGTTGACTTGCCACGTGCTCTGCGGACGTGCAGGAAGCGGACGATGACGCGCTGACAGACAGCTCGGACGCCGAGTTCGAGGAGCTCACACGGCAGCTGACCGCCGCCCAGAAGCGCGAGCGGGACGCCAATGCGCAGGTGTGTAGAAGTGCTGGATCCCCTGGCAGTTTGCATCAAACTTGCGAAAAGACGAGTGCGACCGCCCGCTGAACAGAGCTCAATCAAGCACGATGATCAGCCCAACATACATGCGCCCACCGCGCGCCGGGCCATGAAACTGTTGCCTGCTGCGATTCTGAGTGTGAGTGGGTGCTGAGCGTGACTGCTGTTTCATCGAGGGTTTTGTATGGTTGACACCGATGTAAGAGTTCCATGCCCCTGGGTGCGGGAGGAGCAGGGGCGGATGGCGAAGCATACATGCGAGTTTAAGAGATAAAACCTGATCCGATATATGTGTTTTAGACTACATGCCTGCTTACTCTCCGAGCGCGCTCCACAGCTGCTAGGTTTACTCAGTACGGCACAGCAATCCACATGGGGGCATGGCCTGCTTCGCCAGGGCTGTCCCCCGTCAGTAGTAGGCGGCCGTCAGTTCACCTGCCTGCCACCCGACATTCGCCGAAACATTCCCCCTTCATTGAACCATTGGGCGCAGACATCAGCTGAAACTCTAGTGCTGCCGGGGTGGCTGGACTGCAGGGGCAGGTGACGGGGAGCCAGTAACAGCAATGGAGCTGGCCATTTTGTGCGAACCTCCTTGGGGTTAATATATGCCGGTGCGCTGCTATGCCGCCAGTTGGCGGAGTATGAGGGGGAGCTGGCGGAGTGACGCTGTCGACCTTCTTCGACACTCCTGACGCCGGAACGAACTCCCCACTCGGGTTTGTATGATCTACAGGTGGCAGAGCTGCAGGGGCAGGTGGCAGAGTATGAGGGGGAGCTGGCGGAGTCCACGCGGTCGCTGACGGAGGTGCGGCGGCAGGTGGAGAAGCAGATGGCGGGGCGCAAGGCGGCCGAGCGGTCCGCGAAGGAGGCCGAGACGCGCCTCAACGGCATGCTGTCTGCCAAAGACCGTGTCGACGACGACACGCAGCAGCGCCTGGAGGTGCTGGGTTTGTTGCCATGTGCTCATCGGCTCCCCCATTGTGACGCACCTGAGCGGCATGCTGTCTGTGTAAGACCGCAACGACGAAGCCAGCAGCGCCTGGAAGTACAATGTCACATGCCTTGTTTTGAGGCATGACAAGAGGTGTTGCCGCGAATGGAGGGTCGTCTTGATGGGCGCCAGGCACCTTGCGCTTCACTGCTCACCGCGCATTGAGCCGCTCGCCTTCTGGTTGCCTGGTACAATTTGAGGCGGTGGCATTCGGTAGATACTCTGCTCAAACATCACGATGGAGGCGGCGGAGGCTTGGGAGGCGGCAAAGGTCAAGATTCTTTCTGCTTCCTCACTCGACCATTCGCCATGTGAAGATGTACCCATCCAATGCAATCAGGCGGCAAAGAAGGCGGCGCGGCAGGCGGCGGCGGGTCGGGAGGCGGTGGAGGTGGAAACGCTACTTCGAGCCCCGTTGTGCTGACATACTTCAATATGCTGAAACAGGCGGCGGAGGAGGCGGCGCGGCAGGCGGCGGAGGATAGGGAGGCGGCAGAGGCGGAGGTAGAGCGCCTCAAGGACGTGGCCTCCTCGGTGCAGCAAAAGGTGCAGGCCACCGCCGACATCGTCTCCAAGATGTCCGCCAACCTGGAGCAGGCCCAGGTGCGCTACCTTCACATATATTGAATGTGACAGTAGTGAGGTAGTGAGCGCAAAGCCCAGCACGCGCTGTGAATGCGCTCGTGCGCGTCCGCCGCTGATCAGCGCTGCCGCCGTGCCAGGCCGCAAAGGTGAACCCTCTTGGGGTGCGCGCAGGCGGAGCGGGACGGCGCGATCAGCGACCTGGAGGCGATGCGGGAGACGAGCAAGCTGCTGGAGGAGGAGCTGGCCAGCCTGAAGCAGCGCCTGCGCAACACCGAGGTGAGGCTCCTGCAGCAGCTGGCGGGCTGGGAGGAAAGCCACGGGACAGGAAAACCACCGTGCGGTCCAGCTGGCGGGCTGCTGACCCTGTGTGCGGTGCTGCCCACGCCCGCTGCAGCTGGCACCCGTATCTGGCGGCGCGCGCCATCACGCACAGGGAAGTGAGTTGACAGAGCAGCGTGCTGATGGAACAGTGTGTCGACGGAGAATGTGGTGAATGACGCCGGTGCACGTGCAGCTGCTCAGTGTCGTCTCTCAGAAGAGATGTCACGACAGGGACCTGAGCTACCTCTTACGCTGGTGTGCCCGCCGTGTGCAGGGGGAGCTGCGGGTGTCGAAGGAGAACCTGCGGCGCATGGACGACCGCATGCGCGGCATTCTGCGTGAGCGCACCGAGATGGCCTCCCAGATCAAGGCCATGTCGCCTGCCAAGGCCAAGTGAAGAGGCGCGCTGGCACGCATGAGCGCGGCGCCGCATCAGTCTGTGGAACCTTTTAGGGACAGAGTCAAGGAGTGTGAACAATGCGGCAACTGCAGGAGCCTTTATGGAGGATCTTGTTTCCGGCCCCGTCCGGCGCAGGCGGCAGCATGCTGGGCTTGCAGCAGGATGCTGGGGCTGACAATTGTGAGGGTACAGATAAGTGAGCACGAGGTTCAAGCTGCATCGGAGAAATTGCCCGGAACTTGCTTTGCAAGAAGTTTTCACCGCGCATAGTTGGCGCATGGTGCAAGATGTGGAACTATTTTGTTGCGCTTGGTTTCGAAACGACGAATACGATTGACTGGGATATGACTGTCCGTTATGAGGACCTGAAACCACATGGTACAATGCTCAAAGCCGAACCTGCATTCGGCTATGCAAACCGAATAATATACGAGTACAGATTAATGATTGTCCTCGTACAG
>JAABUM010004290.1_pt1 | contig 16303 bp, 29 predicted proteins | sample 5559161 | NCBI WGS metagenome assembly JAABUM01 (sample SAMN10711868, study PRJNA513369) | rock metagenome | isolation source: Antarctica rocks | place: Antarctica: Victoria Land, Siegfried Peak nord
GGCCTGAAAGCATCGAAGCGGACGCAGCTCAATACAAAGAGCTGTTGCCCAGGGTTTCACACTGCAGTAGGGCATCAGAAAGGAGCAATCACAGCAGGACCGCGCAGCACTGTCGTCCCTTGCCACGTGCACATCTATTTAGGGAGGCAGAATAGCCACAGGGTGAAATTGACGCACCGGTGGATGTACTGGCGGAAGTCCTCGCTGCCCTGGATGGCGGCGCCGCCACGGTTCTGCGGCCCCGACGGCTGCAGGGACAGCAGGTGCAGCAGATGAGGAGTAGAAACTGCATTGCGCAGAGCTTTGAAGGATTGCAGCAGTCGCACAGCAGCATGGTTCCCATGGCCGTGCCGCCTTATTAGCCGTGCGGCCGCAATGGTGGCAGGAAAGCAGTTTCAGGCCAGGAGATCTGGACACGGCGTGTTGGACATGGCGTACACTACAGCAACGGAGCAGTTGACGAGCAGCACAAATGCTGACGTGCTTGAGAACGCCTTCGGTTCCAGGCGCTGCTAATAATGGCGCTGCTAATGATGATAACAATACTTAATGGCGGACAGCACGACGTACGCATCTGGTACAGGTTGCCGCCGGGCACGTCGTCATATAATGCGCTTGCGGGAGGCGCATCCACCAAACAAGTGTGTTTCAGGCACGGCGCGCCTGGTAGGGGCCGCTGCCGCGCGCGCCACCTGGGGCGCCGCTATCGTCGTCATAGCCCCAGCCGTCGCCGCCGCCGCCGCCGCCGCCGCGCGTGTCGGCAGCGCCCCAACCGGCATCGTCCGCGGGGAATGACGCCGATGCGTAGCCGCCCTGCTGCTGCGGCGCCGCCTGCACCACGGTCAAGGAATGTTGAGGGTCAGAAATCAGCACAGGCAGGTGCTGTGACAGGCATCGGTCGGCGACCTCCGCGGGGTATGATATGGTCCTCCGAGGCGTAGCCGCCCCAGCTGCTTGCGGCGCCGCCTGCGAGATGACATGAAGCGAGTTTTGGCGTGAGCAGTTTTGCATTGACTTGGAGCCGGTGGATGTTGCCGGTTATCGGTCGTGTCGTGCTGAGGACCAGGCGGCACCGTCTGTGTGCGAGATGTGTGACTGCTTGCTGCAGAAATGTGCTGCAGCCGCCAACTGAACATGACAGCCATGCAGCCATTGCTGGAAGACTGACGACTGTGACGGCGTCAAGATCAAACGACTGACTGGGCCACACCACGCAGGCGGCGGCACGCTGGTTGCCGCAGCTGGGTCTTGGCTGCTGTGGGTGCATGGAAGACTTGTGCGCATTCAGTCATGCAGACCGACAGGACCAGTGGAATGGATGGACCGGCAGCAAAATCACCCTGAAACACTGCACGACATATCTCAGCCTCAGCCCCACTGCCTCACCCGGCTGGTCTCGGGCCACGACTGCTGCGCGTACTGAGCGTCCTGCGGCTGCTGCGAGCCGCCGCCGCCGCCGCCGCCCTGCTGCTCCCAGCCGCTACCGCCGTGACTCTGGTCGCCGTACTGCTGCTGCTGCGGCTGCGGCTGCGAATAGGCGGCGTCCCATCCGCTGCTGTGCTGCACACGATGCGGCTGCTGCTCCGCGTCCCAGCCGCCGCCGGTGGCGGCGCCGGCGGCCCAGTCGGGTGCACCCTTCGACGCCATGCCGGCGACCGCGGGCGCCCAGGAATAGTCCTCCTGGCCCGCGTGCGAGGAGGTTGCATCAATCACGGACGTAACCAGCCGGACTGCAGGGTGCCCAGGGCAGCATGCAGCTGTTGGCAACACAACTTCACAGGCCGGCAGGCGTGCGCTGCCTGACAGCATGCCAGGTCGACAGCATGCCAACTGATGTGACAGGTCTGAGACATCAGGCTGCAGTTCGATGGCTGGAGTCGTTCAAGGCTGGGGCCAATCTACTTCTCGAGGAGTGGCCAGGCACCTGCTGCTGCGCCGATGGCGCCTCCCAGCTCTGCAAGGTGTCCGGCTGAGTCTCCTGCGCTTCAGAAAACATGCTGTTGCGCTCGGCGCTGCCAAAACTTAAGAGGTGAGGACAACTGCATCTGCTCCTGGCTTGCAACTGCCGAATGCTAGCCTTGAGCACTCGCAGCACTCGGAGGCAGCAACCCTCAATGTTCTCCATGCTCTTCTTCTGCTGGTGAGGAAGGAAAGGGCAGGACAGGGCATCGAAGTGGGAGGCGGCGCCAGCGCCTCGTGCAGGATCTGCCGGCCATCGGCGTCAAGCAAACAGAAAGGAGAGAGAACAAACAAAGCAAGGGAAAAGCAGCCTAGGCGCGAAATTAGGAGGCATCGGCGGTGGGCGCCAGCGCCTCGGACGGGACTTGCCACCCTTCGTTGTGCGTGATTGCAGATTCAGGAAATCAAGCCTGAAAGGGAAGAGGGAAGCGCACCCGGGCGTCAAAGTAGGTGGCGTCGGCGGTTGGTGCCAGCGCCTCGGGCAGGATCTGCCAGCCGTCAGCGTCCACCTGCGGCTCGCCGGCGGCGGCTGGCGGCGAGGCGTGCGTGTCCGCGCTCTCCTGCGGGCTCCACGTGTTGTCCTGCAGGGCGGTTCAAGCGAGGCTGTCACAAGGTTGCTGGCAAACGGAAAAGTGTTCAGCTATGGCTTGCCGCCGGCGGCGGGCAGCGAGGCGTGCGTGTCCGCGCTCTCCTGCTGCGGGCTCCATGTGTTGTCCTGCCAGATGCACGGTGAATACCATAAAGAGCTTGATAGCATATACAAGCTGCGGCTCGCCCGTGGCGGCTGGCAGCGCGACGTGCATGTCCCCGCTCTCCTGCAGGCTTCACATGTAATCCTGCAGCGTCTGGGAATTCGAGAGTGGAGAGGACAGTGTTGGCGGCGCATTCACGCGTGCAGGGCGAGCGTTCCAGATATGCTGCCGAGAGGCTTTGCCGGGGGGGTTCACGATTGCAGTGCCCGCTAAATAGTACACATCTACACATCGCAGTTCTGCTTGTGTGCAGGCTCCTGGCAGGTGACACGAAGAGATACGACGATCGTCCCATAACAACATGACGCCCACCTGCTGCTGCCGGGCAGGCGCGTCCCCCGTCCACTCAGGCATCCAGGTGTCGCCGTCGATGCCAACAGTCGCAAGCGATGACTGACATGAGGCAGGCAGCCCACCTGCTGCGGTTGGGCAGGCGCGACCTCCGCCCACTCTGGCGTCCAGTTGTCACCGCCAGAGGCTACGGCGGCCGGCGCCGCCGTGCTGCCAATGTTCTCGGTCCAGTCCGGGTCCCAGCTGTCACCTGTGAAGCGGAACATTTTAAATTAGCAAGAATAGCGTTTTAGATTAGCAATAGGTCGGGCGAGAGGAGGCGTTGCTGCAGCGTGGGGGTTGTCACAGTTCGCAACAGCTTGCTTGTGCCTGCGGCACTGACCAATGTACGGACAGGAATGCACGTGCTGTCCCGAGGAGCGCCTGCTAACCCTAAACCCTGACCACAAACATGTACCATGGCCGCAAAATAGCAAGGCATTGACTGCGGTCTGGCATCGGAGGCCTCACTGCACGAATGGGAGCCAGCCACCGACTCATTCCCGAGCAACGAGGAGTGGAACGGCAGAGGTTCGGCATGAGTTTCAGCTCTGAGTCTTCAGCCAAGGCAACACCGCATCGCTGCTGAGGGCATTGTATCTGAGCATGTGACGGCCAGCGCGTGAAGACCTGACGTTTCTGTGTCCATGCATGTGCTGGGAAGCTGATTTGCCAGAATTCCACACCTGCCGCAGGCGCCTCGCCCCAGCCGGCATCGGCGGCTGCGCCGCCGCTGCCGCCGCCGCTATCCTCCCACCCGTTCTCGCCGGTGCTGCCCTTGTACGTAGGCATCGACTCGGCCTCAGGGTACACCTGTGTCCGAGCACCAGGCATGTCAGTTGATGGCCAGTAGTTTTTGTCAAGGTTCAAATCGCCGAGTACCTGGGTCCCTATCCCGCGAGGCTGATCGTTGCCTGTATTGATAGGCACGTGTGCTCAGCGAAACGTCTGCCGGCGCAGGGCGGTGCTCAGTCTTGCGCGCAACTGCACGTGGGCGAAACATGACACACATTCGGCTACAGACCTTTGGGTTGACCAAATATGGTCGACACCAAAAAATGAAGTTCTTGATGTCACCCATGTGACCATAGGCCCACGTACACGAGAAGTGGAGTTGCGTGGGTCGTTCACGCCTGACTGGGGTGATTGGCCAGCCGCGGACAATCAACCAAGCTCGTGTCAGGCCGACCTCCAAAAGGCAGGACCCTGGATACGCTGCAGCGGCTACACAGGTGGCCCTGGCGCTTTTTTGGCGCCACAGTCAAATGCAGGCCCTGCCAGTTCCATGCTCTCCCAGCTGACTCCACAGCGCCACTGCCCGGCGCGCACCTGCTGCTTGGAGGGGCACTCGCGAGCAATGTGACCCGGCTTGCCGCACTGGTAGCAGTTGCGGTCGCCGCCGCCGCCGCCGCCGCCGCCACGGCCGTAGGGCTCGTACGCCGGCGGCGGCGCGGCCGCCTCCTTCTCGCGGCGCCGGGCCTCCTGCGCCGCCTGCATCAGGGGGGTGTGCACTAGAGTTAGCAGTCTCAGCCTGCAGACGCTTCCAACAGTCGACAGAGCTACTCCCATGGTGCGCATTGCAACCGGCAGCAACTCGGCCGCCTCCTTCTCCCGCCATCAATTCAACACATCCAGTATCGCTGGATCCTTCTGTCAGCAAGCCTTGTCGAAGGAATCCAGCGTCTTGGCGGGCGGCGGCGCAGGCGCCTTCTCGCGTCGCGGGGCCTCCTGCGCCGCCTGCATCAGGGGGGGTGTGCAGTCATGTCAGCAGTCGCTCAGCCTGCAGAAGGTTCCAATGTAAGTCGACAGCGCGGGTTCCAAGATGGCTGTGTTGCGGCGCGGCAGCCTCCCTCTCGTACTGCCGGGTCTCCTGCGCCGGGGGGTACATTCAAAGAGCGCAGCTGCGTCCCGAAATGTGTCAACATGCCTCCCTGCAGCCGAAAGGCGGCAGGACGCGATTCCCGATCCCTGCCCACCGTCCTCCAGGGGTAGACCATACTTGGACGCCTTGCGCGATGCATCGCCGGATGGTGAAAACGGAGGTGTAAGCCATATCGGAAACGGTCTTCTGTTCACCTCGATGAGGTCCTCGGAGGGTAGGCCGTGCGCCTCGCGCCTGGAGGCCTCCAGCGCGAGTGACAGCTGGCGCGCCTCCTCCAGCGCCACCTCATCGCGCCACTCCGCCACGCTCATGTGCGCCGGCGGCGGGCCCCTGAGACCGAGAATGAACATGTCAAGATGGGTAACGACCAAAAGGTATGATAGGGACCGCACAAAGTAGCGGGACAGCTGGCGCGCCACCTCCATCGCCACCTTGTCGCGCCTCTCCGCCAGCCTCATGTGCGCTGACGACGGGCTCCTGTGCAGAAACAATGCAACACATATGCCATTATATTGTGCTTGAAGGTAGCATCAGGCAGAGCTGGCGCGCCTCCTCCAGCGCCACCTCATCCCGCCACTTCCCGCCATATTCATGTGCGCCGGCGGCGGGCCCCGGGAAGCAGCGTTGAATCTGATGAGGTTCATAGCCAGGGTCAAGATTGCAGGGAGCAACTCGGCGCGGTCTTGTTGGAACCCGCACATCCACTGAGCAAGGTTGGGGCCGCACATGGGGTTGAGCAAGTAGGGTTTAGGGTTTAGGGTTTAGCCACCGCCGCGCGGCCCCGAGAGCCAGTTGGCGGGCGCCTAGTTCGCCAGCTCCTCAGAGACGCTGCCATCTGGTGGTTTTCCGGTTGTTGGATAGACAGGACATTGTGTGATTGTGAAACGCTGGGGATGCTCACATGGGGTTGAGCACATAGCCGCGAGGCCCCGACGGCCGGTTGGCAGGTGCCTGGTTCGCCAGCTCATCTGACACGGTGTTGTGCTGCATGGTCGGCAGCGCGCGCGAGCGGCCCGGCGGCGGCCGCGGGCGCGCCCCGTTGACGGCCGCCTGCAGTGTCGTCAGAGAAAGCTCAGGTTCAGCAATGAGAGCTATCATGTGGGACACTGTGTTCGTGCTGCTTGGTCGGCAGGGTTCAGGGGTCAGGGTTTAGGGTTTAGGGTTTAGGGCCCTAAACCCTAAACCCTAAACCCTAAATAGCGGCCGGGCGGCGGCCGTGGGCGCGCCTGCATCCTTGCAGCGACCCACTATTAGTTTCTGGAACTCTTGGGATCTTGCATTGCAGGAAAGCTGGGACGGGGCTCGGCGCCGGCCGGCCGCGCGCCTGCCAGATGGCCCCCTGGCTGCTGATGATGCTGAAACTCTACGACAGTGTGCATATCTCTGACATTCACAGACTTGTCAGCGGCGCCGCACCTTCTTCTCCACCTTGGGCGGCGCCTTGGCCTGCACCTTTGCCTTTACGGAGTTGTAGTCGGCTGCCGCCGCCGCCATAGCCGCCTCGATTGCCTTGTTCTTCTCCTTCTCCGCCTGCAGGTTGAATATGCTGGCGCTCACACACACTGTGCAAGATTAACTGTCATAGTCGGCGGCCGCTGCTGCCGTCGCCGCCTCTCGATCGCCTGAGGCTTCCACCTGCGGCGTCGAAGAAGCAGGCAACATTTGCAGCACGACCGCTGTCCCCGCAAGTCGTCCTGCATGCAACCTCACAGAGACATGTGCGGTCCGCACGCAGGCGTCCACAGGCGTTCCGTCGATGCAGTGCCAGGACGCGGCGTACAAAATCCCTACCTCCATGCGCTCGCGCTCGTTCTCCATGATCTCCTCGGCGGTCAGCGTCGGGCCGGAGGACGACTTGCGCGCTGCTCGCTTGGCCTCTGCGTCCTGCAGCAAACGTGGAGAGGGTTTAGCAGGGCACTTCATCTGAGCAGTTCATGCATGGAGTGAAACCGCAATGGGGCCGGGGGACGTCTTGCTTGGCCTTTGCGTCCTGCAGCGGAGATTGCACAGCTGTCAAGGTTCAGCAACTCATGAAGGCGAACGCGAACACACTGTGTTGAGAAAGTGTCTTGCATCCGACACCGGTAGCGGGAAACCAGATGTTGCAGATGCGTCCGCCTGAAACGCACAGCCGCCTGCTGCAGCTGCTCATGTCGGTGATGTGTAGACTACCACACCATATTGCAGCAAGGTGCCAAGACTCGAGCGCGAGCCGGCGCACCTTCTTGCGGCGGCCGGCGCTCGGCGCGGCGGCCGCATGATTGTTTGCCGCCGGCGCGCCGCCCGCATCGCCAGCCGAGCGCGGCGCCCCACCATTGGTGGAGTACGCCGACTCGACGCTGTAATCTGAGTACAGCAGCTCGCCCCAGTCGTCGTGCACGCCTGCAGGTAACGGTGTCAGAAAGTGGGACTTGTGCAGTCGATGCTTGTGATGACATAAGGAAGAGAGCTCTGCTGTTGCTCTGTGGAGCTGCTGTAGTCGCTGTACAGCAGCTTGCCCCAGTCGTCGGGCACGCCCGCAGACTGCGTTTTGATACCACAGCGCCAGACACAGCCGACTCCACATTACGACCCGAGTACGGTAGCTAGCCCCAGCCATTGCTGGGGCGGCAAAAACCTATACAGCATGTGTTTGAATTCGTCGGCAGGCGAGCGCCCCGCGCCCATTCATGCGACCCTGCAACTTCCTGGGGAAGGCCGAAGGCAGACGAGATGGCCACGCCTGTCAATGCGCTGGAGCCGTCGCAGCGTGCGGAGGCTAGTGTGGACAGGCATGGATTTTGGAGAAGGTGTTTCTTGCAGGGTTTTCAAACCCTGTAACCGCAGACGGTGGGCCATCCACTTGCGCTGCCTATAGCAGACGTGTCAACACTGCTGCTTTGAGTGTCAACCTTGGAGGAATACTGCACCCAGGAAAGCGGGTCGCACCAACGCGCTATTTAGGGTTTATGGTTTAGGCCCTAAACCCTAAACCCTAAACCCTAGCGGGAGCGGAAGACCTGATGCCCGGCTTATGACCCGGCACCAGAACCGGCAGGTCGGACGTGGAACAGATGACTAAGCACGCGTCAGGGATTTGATGTGAAAAAGCAGACACAATGACGCACCGACACGGGAGCGGAAGGTGTATTTGGTGCCAGGCTTGAGGCCCGGCACTGTCACGAGCGGGTCGCACGTTGAGCCGACGGCGACGGTCCACTGCGCGTCCCCCGCTGCTTTGACCTCCAGCTGCCACTCCTGCCCCGCCGGAGCCTGCGTGTAAGGAAGAACAACCAGCCTCGACAAATACAGTCCAGATCATGTATACACCCCTGCGCGTCGCCTGCTGCCTTGGTCTCCAGCTGCAACTCGTGCCCTGCCGGCGCCTGCACTCGGAGAAACGGGTTCAGATGGACGCCGGGACTTGTGGGGGGTTGATGAGCCAATCACAGCCTACCGCCGACCTTCTTGGCCTCAAGTGCCACTGGAGGCGCCCCTGGCGCCTGCAGGGCATGCGGCAGTCCGTGTTGGGATTCGGGCCGCAATCTGGGCCCCAGACCAAGGGCAATGCAAATGGCAACGTGGGCACAGCCGTGGCCTGCAGCTAACACTCTCGTTGCCCGTGCTCGAGACGTTCAAGATAGACGGACCGTGTCTGCAACAAGATTCGAGGACTAGTTGTTAATTCGCTCCAACACACCCATGCATTTTCTGTCGATCTTCGCCTGCGCCAGCCTGTCCCTGCCTGGTGTGCGACACCAGAACCTCACCCGCTGCGCTCCCTGGCCGGAGGTGAACCTCTGCCACAGCGCGGGAGAGTCGTGGTGCCAGCAGATGCGCATGAGGCTGTCGACCCAATTGGCGCAATATACAGCCAGATGTGAAGATTGAGAGAGCGCAGCAAAGCCAGGCTCCCCTACCTTCAGTCCGGAGCGCAGCAGCGTGAGCGTGATGGAGGTCTCCGTCTTCTCGCGCATCACCGGCCGGTTGGGCTTGCCCAGCGACGCGATCAGGTCGGCGCGCGCCTTGGCTCGCCGCTCCGCCGCCTCCTGCTGCTGCTGCTTCGCGCTCTTCTTCTGCAGAAAGCAATGGCGACGATCGGAACAGATAGTGATCGGGCTTGCCCAGCATCGCTATCAGGTCGGCGCGCGCTCTGGAGCGCCGCTCCGCCTCCTCCTGCCGCCGCTTCTTTGCGCTCCCCTTCTGCGGCTTTAATTAGCGGCGACAACTCAGCGAGAAGAGGACACCAGATCAAGTAGAACTTCGGGACAGCATCTCACGCGCGATTGGCACGCCGCTCCGCCTTCCCCTCCTGCCGCTGCTTCGCGCTCCCTCCCCGTGCAGCACATCAGCGGAGAAATTACGCATCCAGCATCAACGCCCATGCATGCTTCAGCAGAAAAAACGTGTTCCTGCTGGCTTGGCACTGCAATTTCTGAAGCTGCAATGTGGCCCGCGCCTCCTTTGCGCGCCGCTCCTCTTCTCTCCTCCTGCTGCTGCTTTGTGCCGCGCTGCTGCATCGATACACTCAACAAGCTGGTGATGTGTGCAAGACATGGTAGACGAGAGCTGCCCTCACGCTGTGAGCGAGCCAGCAAGCCAGCTGAAGACATGAGTCGACCAGAGCAAGGCGGAGACAGGGCGGCATGGTATGCAAGATGAAGGCCGCGGTGGAGATTTCCTATTTCCTATTTCCTATTTCCTATTTCCTATTTCCTGTATTTCCTAGGAAAATTATATTTTCCTAAATTTCCTAGGAAAATTCCTACATTTCCTAACACGTCCAGTGCGCGCCTTCAGGACGCTCAGCTCACAGGTCACGCCCATCCGCACCATCGTGGCCCGGCCATGATGCGAATTGGCAGAAACGATGGCACGCTGCGAGCTGCGCCGCCATAAGTATATCGTAAAGGCCAGGGGGTGAGCAGCCGATGTCACAGCTCGTCAGCCCATGTTTGCGCCGCGCGACGCGCCCGTGGGGCGTGACTTTGCTGGCGAGGCTGCCTTTGAGCTCATTTGTTCACTTCGATAAGAGACCGGAGAATGCTTGACAAGCACCTCTTTGCGCTGTGCGGCGCGGTCCTCGCGGGCGGCCTCGCGGGCGGCGCTGACGTCTGAGGCCTTTCTCGCCAACTTCTCCTGCTTCGCCCGCCGCTGCTGCCGCAGGAACTCGCGCTCCTGCCTGTGCGATGGATAGAAAAACCGCGGTGAGTTTTTTCATATCCACGAGCTCAGACCCACAACTGAGGCTCGTCTCGCCGCCTTCTCCTGCTTCGCCTGCCGCTGCCGCCGCAGGAACGCTATTTAGGGTTTACCCTAACCCTAACTGCGCTCCCGCCTACGCGGCAGAGAAGGACATCCTGACAGTGAGTCAAGCGTTCTACAATGTGATACTGTTCGCACAGTCACAATGCCATGACGGTCATGCCCTGCTGCCGTAGGACAGATTGCATATGCTGCCTGCATGCATGTTGCTCCTGCTTGCATGGCGGCACAGCATCCGGCAGTTTCTGGTGACAGCGCCGTACAGCTTCCCGCTCACTTGGTCTGTTCGTCCCAATCCTCCCGCTCCCGGCGGGAGCGCGGCGGGGCGTCGATGCCGGCAAAGCCGCCGCCGCCGCCGTATTCCCTGCCATAGCCGCCGCCGCCGGCGGGGTAGTTGCCGGGCGAGTCCCCGCGGAAGCCGCCGCCGCCCACGCCTGCGTCAAAACGGCGGGGCATTCTGTGGCCTTTGTCCGTCCTTTTGACACCCTGCGAAAGCCGCCGGCGGGGTAGCTGCCGGGCGAGTCCCCGCGGAAGCTGCCGCTGCCGCCGCCCATGCCTGCTTGGCACGGCAGGCATGGGCATGAGCGGTGACGTCCTTCTGCACCTTTTAGGACACGACATGAATGGGAAGGTCAATAGCGGGTGGGGGGATGCTCCAGCACAGGCATTTGGACACGTACCAGATGCCAGCGTTCACAAAAGCCGACGCATGCAGCAGAATCGATCATGAAGGAGACGCACCGCCCATGGGGCCACCGCCAAACATCACGAAGCCGCTGCGTCCGCCGCCCGGGTTCATGGGCATGCCTCCCATGCGCTCCATCCTGCGTAGGGACACGGGAAGAAAGTGACCTCCGTGGTACGCTGCAACCTTTTGAAATTCAATCTCTCACGCCACTTCATGCACGATGTTTGCAACACCTAGGGAGCTTATCTGTGGCACATCGCCGGAAGGTTGACGTCACCCGCCAGACCATGACCATGCACATAGACGACGCTATGGACATGGCCATGGACATGGATATGGACATGGATTCGAAAATCAACCCCAACAGGAACACGAACGAAGTTGACATGAGCATGGAGCGGCATAAGGCCTCCTCCATGGCGGCCCTGTAGTTGTCCTCGACGCGTCCATCAAGCGCAAAACGATGATAGGAGGCTGATGCATCCAAGCAGACTTGAGCAGATGAGCACACATGAACATGAAGAAGTCCATGGCCTCCTCCATCGCGGCCTCGTAGTCCTTCTCGTCGAATTCCTCCTCGTCCTGGGAGCCGTCGGACTCGCGCTGCATGCGACGCTGCGCCTCAAACACCTCCTTGAACTTCTCCGACGCCTTGTCGTCCGGGTTCTTGTCCGGGTGCCTGTGACAGAGCAGGGCTCCCCTTACTGCGGCTGTGCACGTTCGCAGGCGAGCGGCGGGCTATGCTGAAAGGCAGCTCGTTCTGCCGCATCAACGCCGTTCACGCTGGCTGTTCGGTGTCCGCGCCCATGCAGAAGCCAAATGCAAAAGGAAACTCGGCACCGCTTGTTTGGCCACGGTCTCTAATGCACGCACCATTTGAGGGCCATCCGCTTATAGGCGGTGCGGATGGTTTGCTCATCTGCCTCGACCTGCGCGCACCAGCAAGATCGCTTGGAAGGTGCTGCAGACACGGTTACGAGTGAACGTGTGGGCAGTCTCCGAGCCGTCAGCCTGTCGAAGCAAACATGAACAGCCCAACTAGCTGGTCAACAGAAGGTTATCTGGCCAGCATGCACTCTCTTGAGCTGCTCCGGAATGAAGCGCGCATGCCAGCGGATGATATGCGCATTGCGCAGCAGGGAATGGGCGCCTCGACACGGAGCCTCATGTGCAACGCGACGTCTGACCGCATTGAGGACGCATGAAGCAAACACGCGCGAGCTGGAGTCTACGTGCGCCCCGTGCACAGGAAGGCATTGCAATGCAGAGTAGTCATTCGACAAGCACGATTGCCGATCGGGCGTGCCGCCAGCCCTGTCTGCGCGCTTTCGAAGTTCAAGGGATGCACCAGGCTTGGAATTAGTACTCACTTCGATCTCCAGGATCTCCGCCGCCTCTGCTTTGGTGAGCCTCATGATGCCGGAGCGTCAACAGAGTGCTACCCTGCCCGCAAACGCTATTCCTGACGCCGCGGCTGCGCACGCTGCGATCCGAGGCGTTTGGCACACGCCTGATCCGCGCCCCGCCGCCGCTGTTAGTCGCCCACAGAGCTCAGCGATGGCCTAGCACTGTCGCATGTCTGACATTGGAGTCTGGCAAATTCCGCTGCTTTCGAGCTGGACCCCAGCACTGTTAGCATCAGTGAGCTGCTGTTAGGGTGTTGCACTTAACGCGATCTCAGTGTTCAGCACGGAAATCTTGCAAGCATTAGTCACAGCAAACACATTTGCAGCAGCGCCGTCTTGAAGGCGCCATTTTCGAAAACCTTCGCACAGCTTGACATTCACTGTTTGCACATCTGGTCGCAAGTAAGCGGCAGCGCGTACTGAAACCCCGTCGCAAAGCGGAGCACCTGACATGGCCCTCCGGCGAGCAACTGCCAGCTTAGGCAGCTCGCTGCGATGCAGATCCCGCGCCTTTGCAAGCGTGCCAGAGGAGGCGCCTTCGGAGCCCTCGAGGGAACCGCAGATGCCGGCCTTTGAGTGAGTCGAGCATACTGTTGACCCGCCGAGCAAATGTCACTGTGTGCCCGCGTCGTAGTAAGTCTAAACCCAGTGGAATGTTCAAAATCGCAGCTACAAGCCACCAGCATACACCGGGCCCTCCAAGGAGGAGGTCCACCGTCTGCGAAAGCACCACCTGAGCCCAGGTACGACATCCAAAACTCCGAGACCGTGTGCAACATGCAGCAGCACCCGTTGCACGATCGCCTGCATCACAGTGGCTTCAATGAACTTGTAGAGAGTCGATAAAGGTTGCGGGACATTCGCGGCTGCCAGATGCAGTGTGCTGATGCAGCGTGGAGGTGGCGCGCCTTGCGTACTGTCACGTATGGCATGCAGCAGCACAGAGCGTAGCACTGGAACATTCCAGAGCCTCATTCTGCCAGGCTTCATTCAACATGCTCGCCACCTGCTCTGGCAAGCTTGCAGCGCTCCCAGACGGCGGACAGGGTGCGGCGGACCTTCACAAACGAGCGCCCAGCGAGATGTGAAACAGGCTGTCAGCCTCTTGAAGCATCTCAGCTCGATCTGCTCCATGCAGCCATCTTCCACAACTTCAAAAACCCGGTGATGATCGTGGACGGCAAGATGCAGTACCTGTTTGACGAGACGGGGCGCCGGTACCTGGATGTGAGTGCCGTTGTTCTCCTTCCCTACGGGGTGGAAGTGTGTTTGGAAGGTGTCTCTGTGCGACATCTCCATCAGTTTCGTGCAGTTGTCAGGTGAGTCAGTGTCGCCATGCTGCATGATGTACGTGCGCCCTCTGGACGCCGCCTCAGCTGCACTGCCTGTGCCTGCAGGCGTTTGCAGGCATCGTGACGGTCAGCGTGGGGCACTGTCACCCCCAGGTAAACTCCCTCGCCCTGCACGCTGCTGCTCACCCGTGTGGACCACCAACGACCCCTCGTGCAGCTGTGTCATATCTTTCTTCCCCCGAGCCCTGGCTGCAGGACCGCTGCAGATGCTGGAGGCCACCCAGGAGCAGGAAACCGGCTACGTTGTGACAACACACATTTACTCGTGTGTCAGCTGGAGATGTTGCGATTTGCCGCAGGTGCTGGAGGCCATCCAGGAGCAGGAATTCCGACTACATTGTGACAACACAGCGATTTGCCGCAGGTGCTGGAGGCCATCCAGGAACAGGAATTCCGGCTACGTTGTGACAACACACGTCACTCGTGTGTCAGCTGGAGATGTTGCGATTTGCCGCAGGTGCTGAAGGCCATCCAAGACCAGGAGAAGCGGCTGCAGCACACCACCACCATCTACCTGCACAACGAGGTGGCACAGTACGCGAAGGAGCTCACCGACCGCATGCCCGGCAACCTGAAGGCGAGTGTTGAGTCGTGTGAGTCTGTCGGAAGAGATATCTGTCGGCTGCGCTTGACAGAGGGCGGCGCAGTACGCCAGGGAGCTCGCCGATCGCATGCCCGGCAACCTGGAGGTGGATGGCAGTCCCGGCCTGTGATCCGGATCAACTTATGATGTGGACAGCTGCCTCCTAAGCGAAAGCTGGCGCAGCACGTCCATTTGTTGACGGGCCCACATACACATTCATCAAGAGAGTGGCAGCATCCTCAGGCTGCCACATGAGGAGGGGGCTGGGTGATGGACCGGCAAAGCACACGGCAGTCATGGCGGCGGTGGCGAGATGTAGGGCAGACGAGTATGTCCCAACGATTATTGTCACTTGCCCAAACCATGCAGGCAGGGCGCATCGTGAACAGCGGCAGCACGTGATGGCTCGCATGGCGACGAGCAACAAGACCCCAGCTGCACAGCGCAACACATTGGTTTCCCATAACATCAGCAATGCTCAACAGGTGGCATACATTGTCAACAGTGGCGAGGGCAGCGTCATGGCCATCATGATAGCACTCCTGGCGACGGGCAGTTGCGACCAACGTACTGAACCCTGCTGTTGAGTTGTTACCCCCAAATATCTGCAGGTGACCTACTTTGTGAATAGCGGCAGCGAGGCCAACGACATGGCCATCATGATGGCGCGGCTGTACACCGGCAATTACGACCGGATTTCAAACGCTCCTGCTTGACGTGCCCCCCATTTCAATACAGGTCGCCTACTTCGTCAACAGCGGCAGCGAGGCCAATGACATGGCGATCATGATGGCGCGGCTGTACACCGGCAACTACGACCTGATCGGCCTGCGCAACGCGTACCACGGGCTCAGCTCCGCGACAACCGGGCTGCTGGGCCACTCCACCTGGAAGCCTAACACGCCCATGGTGCGGGAGAAGTGAGCATCTGCGGCTGATTCGAATAGTTGTCGCCGGGACATGAATGCATGTAAGTATCACAGCTGGTGCGGCTCACCCCTGACGGCGTCCCGAACACAGCAGGGGTACCCCGCTGTTGGCGCTGAAATCACCGCTCTCAACTTTCGCTGCTTCTTCGTGCAGGGCTTTGGCGTGCACCACGCGCTGAACCCGGACCCCTACAGGGGGGCCTACGGCAACGACGGCCCCGCCTACGCCGCTGACGTGGCGGATCTGATATCTGCCGCAACGCCCGGCGCTGTGGCGGGCTTCTTCCACGAGACCATCCAGGGCGTAGGCGGCGCAGTGCCGCTTGCCGACGGCTACCTCCCTGCGGTCTACGAGGTGGGAAGACTTGTCGGCGGTGACATGAGAATCTTGGCGCTGCTTGCGCGAGACCATCCAGAGCGTCGGCGGCGCGGCGCCGCGGGCGAATGGCTACCTGCCTGCGGTCTTCGAGGTGAGAAGACTTTAAAAGTAGGAACGTCCACGGGCCTGAGGGTTTAGTTTATAAGACTATCCAGGGGCGTCTGGGCCACAGTAAAATCCAATAAAACCCTAAATCCAGGGCGTTGGTGGCGCAACGCCTGTTGCGGACGAGCATCTGCCATCGAGGTGAGACTGCATGTGTGGAGAGGGGTTCTGAACGGGCCGAGTACTAGGCGCGAGGCGAGGTGTCAGCGTTGCCACATGCACGCACAGGACGTCTGTCTCAGTGACGAATGCAGCATTTCGCTGGTCATCTCCTCGCCGTGCACTGAGGCAGACTCTGGCGATCTGTTGAGCAGCGGTGTTGCAGGGTTCCACACTTTATCACTTGTAGCTGAAGCATCACGACAGGTCTTGCACATCTCTCCTCGCGTCCCGGCGCATCAACTTGCGGCGGCGGCTGCTGCCTGGCAGATGCCAGCACGCACGGCAGCACCGCAGTTGGACCGACTTTCCATGCAGCTCAATCTAGTGCCGACTTCCGCAAGGCCGCAGTGTCACTACCGCTTGTGCACGTGCAGATGGTGAAGGAGGCGGGTGGCTTGAACATCGCTGACGAGGTGCAGTCGGGCTTTGGCCGGTGCGGCAGCCACTACTGGGGCTTCGAGACGCAGGTGGGTCCCTTTATTTATTTCTTCCCTTGCAAGGACCCGGGGGGGGGGGGGGGGGGGGGGGGAAT
>JAABUM010004292.1_pt1 | contig 16297 bp, 13 predicted proteins | sample 5559161 | NCBI WGS metagenome assembly JAABUM01 (sample SAMN10711868, study PRJNA513369) | rock metagenome | isolation source: Antarctica rocks | place: Antarctica: Victoria Land, Siegfried Peak nord
GCCCCACCCCGACCCGTCAACCGGGCCTTCAACAACACCGACCGTCCGGAGATTTTAGGTGAGGCAACGAACTAGCCCCTCCCGGAGGTTTTGACATGAGGCAACAGGCCCAGCCCGGGTCAACGCTTGCTTCGATCCAGGGTGACCTTGATGGTCTGGTTGTCGCTCCCCCTGGTCACGGTGAGGGTGACCTGATCACCGGGCTGGTGGCTGCGGATCTTGGCGGCCAGGTCGACCATGCCATTCACGTTCTGGCCGTCGATGGCGGTGATCCGGTCGCCTTCTTTGAGGTTGGCCTTGTCGGCGGCCGAACCACTGACCACCTGGGTGACCACCGCGCCACCCTCTCCGGTCTGGGAGTCGGTGCCGCTCACGCCGAGCACGGCGGTGTCTATGGACTCGCCCTTGACCAGCTTGTCGGCCACGGTCTTGGCGGTGTCGATGGGGATGGCGAAGCCCACACCGGCGTTGGCACCGCTCTGACTCTCGATCGAATCGTTTATCCCGATGACCTCGGCGTTGCGGTTGGCCAGAGCTCCGCCCGAGTTGCCCGGGTTGATCGGGGCGTCGGTCTGGATCATGGGTATGGCGCCACCCGGCGTGTTCATGGAGCGGCCGACGGCGCTGACGATACCGGCGGTCACCGTCTGGTCGAGGCCGAAGGGGCTGCCGATGGCGATGGCGGACTGGCCCACGTCGACCTTGGATCCCAAGGCCAGCTTGGCGACGGGCAGGTCGGCGCGGCCCTTGATCTTGACCACGGCCACGTCGGTGCCGGGATCTTCGCCGACCACCTGGCCCTTCTCCGTGGTCCCGTCAGCCAGGCGCACTTGCACGGTGGACTCGCCGCCGGTGACGTGGGAGGCGGTGAGGACGTGCCCGTCGGTGTCGTAGATGAAGCCCGAACCGAGGCCCTGCGAGGTCTCGATCTGCACCACCGCCGGGGACAGCGCCTTGGCCACCGCCTCGGCCGGTTCGATCGTGCCGGCGGGGGCGGGCGTGATGCTCACCTTCTGGGGTGCGGGCGTGGTGACCGAGGCGACGCTCTTGCCGCCGGACTGGTCTCGGCCGATGGCGAACCCGACGCTGCCGACCAGCAAGGCCAGCAGCAGGCCAGCCACGAAGCCGAGCCCGAGCCGGTTGCGCCCGCCGGGCTGGGGCGACGGGGCCCCAACCGGGCGGGGAGGCTCCGCCGGGGGCGGCGTAGGCGGCGAGCCGGGCGGGCCCATCGGTGGTTGGGTAGAAGGTGGTGGGAAGGGCTGCCAACCGCCCTCGCGTGCAGGTGGGCGGTCGCCGGGCTGCACCGGCCAGGTCGGTGGTGGGACCTGGGGGGTAGGTGGGTGGCCGGGCTGATCCATCGGGTTCCTCTCGAACGGGGGATGGCGGCGGCACGATCCGCCGCCGTCGATGAAGTCACGGTAGAGAGGTCTCGCTAAAGGGCCGTTAAGACCGACCTGGCAGTTCCATGTGAATCCGCCGGTCGCCGGCGAGCGAAGCACCAGCGACGAGCCGGAAGCAACCGCCGCAGTTGATTGCCAGCGACAGCGCGTCTCAGCGAGCGGCGACCGGGAGCACCGGATACTCGCCGGTCAGCGAGGGCGGCACCTCGGGCGCGGTGGTGGCCGGAAGCCAGATGACGAAGATGGAGCCGCCCGCCGGCGACGTGAGCAGGCGCACCTCGCCGCGGTGGTTCTCGGCGATCTGGCGGACGATGGCCAGGCCCAGCCCACTGCGTCCCTGTTCCCGGCCGCGGCGCTTGTCTCCTTGCCAGAACCGTTGGAACACCAGGTCGCGTTCGTGTTCGGGGATGCCGGGACCGTCGTCCTCCACCGCCGCCCACACCCACTGGCCGTCGCGCCCGCCGGCTATGCGCACGACGCTGCCGGCCGGCGCCAGGCCCACGGCGTTGACGGCCAGGTTGGTCACCGCTTGGCGTAAGGCCACGCGATCTCCGTGAACCCACAGGCCCGGCTCGGCCACCCATTCCAGACGCAGTCCTCTGGCTTCGGCGGGGGCGGTGAACTCGGCAGCGGCATCGCTGACGACGGCGGCCACGTCGACCGGTCCCTGCTCGTGTTCAGGAGCGCCGCGGTGGGCGTAGGCGAGCAGGTCGTCGACCAGGCGGGACATGCGCTCGGCGGTCCGGTTGACCAGCACCTGGGTGTGGCGCAGGTCTTCGGCCGACGCGTCAGGATCGGCCAGGCACACGTCGAGGTTGGTGCGGATGACGGCCAGGGGGTTGCGCAGCTCGTGGGAGGCCTCCTGGATGAACCGCCGCTGGCCCTCAAAGGCCTGGTCGAGCCGTTCGAGCATGTCGTCGAAGGTGTCGGCCATGAGCCTCAGCTCGTCGGGCGGGCCGCGCAGGCCGATGCGGCGGGACAGGTCGGTGGCCTGGATGTCGCGCGCCACCTCGGTGATGGCCCCTATGGGCGACAGCACCCGCCCGGCCACCACCCACCCGATGCCCATGCTGGCCAAGAACATCAGCCCCAGCGCCCCTAACGAGTAGGTGCCGAGCAGACGCAGGGCCCGCTCGTTGGCCAGTTGCTCGACCGACTTGAACTGGGTCCGGACCTGACCGGTGCCCTCGATCACGGTTCCATCCGGCATCTCCAGGCGCACCGGGACGGTCACGTTTCTCGAGACCGGCTCGTCGTTCAAGCGGTTGGCCAGGGTGAAGTAGATGCCGGCGATCACCAGGGCACCGAGCCCGAACAGGAACAACGAGTAGGTGACGGTGAGACGGAACCGGATGGAGCCCATCCAGCCCGGCAACCGCCGGGCGATGCGTTCGCTCCAGACCACGAAACGCGGGTCCTGGGCGGTGTCGCGGTCTGGTTCGGCGACCGGCGCCGATGGGGCTTCGGGCGGCGGCCCGACCGTGGCCGGGTGTTCGGCGGTGCTCATGACGAGCCGTCGAGCAGGCGATAGCCAGCCCCCACCACGGTGTCGATGAGGGGAGGCTGGCCGCCGGCGCTGAGCTTGCGGCGCAGGGTGCCGACCGTGACCCGCACGGTGTTGGTGAAAGGGTCGGCGTGCTCGTCCCAGACGTGTTCCAGCAGGTGTTCCTGGGAGAGCACATCGCCGGCGTGGCTCATGAAGTACCGGAGGAGGGCGAACTCCTTGGCCGTCAGCTCTAGGGGCTGGCCGGAGCGCCGCGCGACGTGGCGGGCCGTGTCCAGCTCCAGGTCCCCCACCCGCAGCACGGCGTCGGCGGCCCGGGTGTCGCGGCGCAGCAGCGACCGCACCCGCGCCGACAGCTCGGCGAAGGCGAAAGGCTTGACCAGGTAGTCGTCGGCACCGTGATCGAGTCCTGCCACCCGGTCGTCCAGCGTGTCGCGTGCGGTGAGCATGAGCACTCTTGGCGGCGGCTGGTCGTCGATGGGAGCCAGCATGGGGTCGGTCCGGATGCGCCGGCAGATCTCGAAGCCGTCGGTGTCGGGCAGGTTGAGATCCAGGCACACCAGGTCGTACATGTTGATGCTCAACCGCGACGTCGCCGATTCGCCGTCGTAAGCGACGTCCACCGCGTAGCCCTCTCGCCGCAGCCCGGTGGCCAGGGCATCGGCCAGGTCGACTTCGTCCTCAACTACGAGCACGCGCACCGTAAGGACGGTACTGGCACCTACCCTGTCGTGACCTTCAACTCACGTTCGGCGTTGGCGGCCGACGTCCGATCGCACACCCGGGAGGGTCCAATGTCCACTGCCTCCGCCCCCGAGGAGGCCCGGCTGCTCGAGCCGGCGCTCTTCGAGGTCAAGAAGATCATCGTCGGCCAGGACCGGGCCATCGAGCGGCTCATGGTCTGCCTGCTGGCCCGCGGCCACTGCCTGCTCGAAGGTGTGCCGGGCCTGGCCAAGACGCTGGCCGCCGAGACCATCGCCACCGTGGTGGGCGGCACCTTCTCCCGCCTCCAGTTCACCCCTGACCTGCTCCCCGCCGACGTGGTCGGCACCCGCATCTACCGGGCCAGCACCGAGAAGTTCGACGTCGAACTGGGACCGGTGTTCGTCAACTTCTTGCTGGCTGACGAGATCAACCGGGCCCCGGCCAAGGTCCAGTCGGCCCTGCTCGAGGTGATGGCCGAGCATCAGGTGTCGATCGGCGGCCAGACCTTCCAGGTCCCTGAGCCATTTCTGGTCCTCGCCACCCAAAACCCCATCGAGTCAGAAGGCGTGTACCCGCTGCCCGAAGCCCAGCGCGACCGCTTCCTCATGAAGATCATGCTCGGCTACCCCACCGGTTCGGAGGAGGTCGAGATCGTGTACCGCATGGGCGTCAACCCGCCCGAACCGAAGGAGGTGCTCGGTCTGCAAGATCTGCTGCAGCTGCAGGAAGCAGCCGACGCGGTGTACGTGGACCGCAGCGTCGTCGACTACGCCGTCAACCTGGTGCTGGCCACCCGCGAGCCGGACCGCTACGGCCTCGGCGAGATAAGCCCCTACGTCGCCTACGGGGCCAGCCCCCGCGCCAGCCTCGGCCTCATCGCCGCCGGGCGGGCCATGGCCCTGCTCCGGAACCGTCCTTACGTTCTGCCCCAGGACGTCTTCGACGTGGCCCCGGACATCCTGCGCCACCGCCTGGTGCTGTCCTATGAAGCGCTGGCCCAGGGCACCACCGCCGACCAGATCCTGAGCCGGTTGTTGTCGACCATCCCGGCGCCGCGCATCTCGCCCTCCCAGGACCAGTCGGCCGCACCGCACCGGTCCGGTTCCCGCCCGGCTCCTCCTGGGCAAGCTCCACCGGCGGGCCAGCGCGACGATCCGTCCCGCTTCGAGCCGGCCCGTTACGACTGGGCCAACCCTGTGCCTCCCCCGGCACCGGTGCCCGCGCCCGGCACGATGCCTCAGGCCACGCCGGTGCCACCCGCAGCTTCGGTCCCGCCCCCGGCCGCTTCCATACCGCCGCCCCGGACAGTGCCGCGTTTCGGTGAGGCCGGCGGGGCGACCTCCGCCGAGCCGGCGGCGGACTCGCCCTGGCCCGATCCATCCCGGTCCGACGAGAACACGGCCTGAAGATGACCCCGGCGCCCCCGGCCAACTTGCCGCCCTCCGCGGGGCCGGCGGGACCCGAAGAGGTCCTGCGGCGGCTCGACCTGACCGTCAGCCGGCGGCTCGACGGCTTGCTCCAGGGTGACTATCTGGGCCTGGTGCCTGGTCATGGCTCCGATCTGGGCGAGACGCGCCCGTACCAGCCGGGAGACGACGTGCGCCGCATCGACTGGAACGTCACCGCCCGGATGCAGACCCCGTACGTGCGCCAGACCATCGCTGATCGCGAGCTGGAGAGTTGGGTCCTTTTGGACTTCTCGCCCAGCCTCGACTTCGGCACCGCTTACTGCGAGAAGCGGGATCTCGCCATCTCGGCGGCGGCCGCTGTCGGGTTCCTCACCGCCCGCACGGGCAACCGCTTCGGCGCTCTGCTGCTCGGCCCTGACGGGGCCAGGACCATCCCGGCCCGCGGTGGGCGGAACAACCTGATGGCGGCCATGCACCAGATCGTCACCGTGCCCCGGGGCCGCGAGGGCCGTACCGATCTGGCCGGCGGTCTGCGGCGCCTGGACGCCATGACTCGCCGCCGGGGCCTCTGTGTGGTCATCTCGGATTTCCTGCACACCGATGGGTGGGAGATTCCGCTGCGCCGCCTGGCCCACCGTCACGAGACGTTGGCCGTCGAGGTGGTCGACCCGCGCGAGCTGGAGTTGCCCGACGTGGGCCTGCTCCGGCTGGTCGATCCCCGCACGGGCGAGCTGCGGGAGGTGCAGACGGCCAACGCCAAACTGCGAGCCCGTTTCGCCGCCGCCGCCGCCGAGCAGCGCGCCACCATCGCCGGCCACATCCAACGGGCGGGGGTAGACCACCTGCAACTCCGCACTGACCGCGACTGGCTCCTCGACCTCGTCCGTTTCGTCGTCGCTCGCCGTGAGCGCCAAACCGGAGCCGCCCGCGGGGCGACGTCTTGATGGTCGCGCTCGCTTCGCTCGCCGGGCCTGGCTTCGCCATGAAACCCACGCGCTCAAAGCTGCTCCGCCTGGCGGCTGTGTTTGCTGGTCCCGCTCGGCTGCGCCTCGCCGGGCCTGGCTTCGCCATGAAACCCACGCGCTCAAAGCTGCTCCGCCTGGCGGCTGCGCAGCCTATGGACGCGACATGATGGGAACGTCGTGCTGGCCTTGACCTTCCTGCAGCCGTCGTTGCTGTTCATCCTGTTCGGGGTGCTGGCTCTGGCGGTCGCCTATGTGGCCATGCAGTTCCGCCGCCGGACCTATGCGGTGCGCTTCACCAACGTGGACCTGTTGGACTCGGTGGCTCCCCGGCGGCCGGGCTGGCGGCGCCACATGCCGGCGGTCCTGTTCCTGCTGGCCCTCACCAGCCTGGTCACCGCCGTGGCCCGACCCGCCACCGACGTCAAAGTACCACGCGAGCGGGCCACCGTCATCGTAGCCATCGACACGTCGCTGTCGATGCAGGCCGATGACGTGACCCCGAGCCGGATCCAGGCGGCCAAGGATGCAGCCAAATCCTTCGTCGACCTGTTGCCTCCCAAGATCAACGTCGGGTTGGTCACGTTCAACGGTGTCGCCCAGATCCGGGTGACGCCCACCGCCGACCGGGTGGCGGTCAAGCAGGCCATCGATGAGACCCAGCTCGGCGAGCGAACGGCCATCGGCGAAGCGATCTTCGCCAGCCTCGACGCCCTCAAGTCGGCTCCGCCCGGGCCCAAGGGTGAGGCCGTGCCGGCCCGCATCGTGCTCATGTCCGACGGCGAGACCACCACCGGCCGGCCCGACGCCGAGGGGGCGGCGGCAGCCAAGAAGGCCCATGTGCCTGTGTCGACCATCGCCTTTGGCACCGACCACGGCACCATCACCGTCCCCGACCAGGCCCAACCCGTCGACGTCAGCGTCAACCGCGATGCGCTGGACAAGATCGCCCAGGAGACCGGCGGCAGCTCCTTCTCCGCCGCGTCTGGGAGCGAGCTCAAGAAGGTGTACTCCGATATCGGCTCGTCGGTCGGTTACACCAAAGAACTGAAGGAGATCGGCGTGTACCTGGTCGGCGCCGGCATCATCTTCCTGTTCATCACCGCTCTCTTCTCCCTGCTCTGGTTCTCGCGACTGCCATGACACTGCGAACTCGGCCCTAGGGCCTGCTCACTGGGACTTCCCCAACGAGTAGGTCCTCTTCTCCTGACGAGACCAGTCGCCGCCGTCAGCTGCCGGAGCCGACCTTCTCGCTGATGACGCGGCTGCTGCCGCCCGGCTGCATGGTGACGCCGTAGAGGCAGTCGGCGGCCTCCATGGTCCGTTTCTGGTGGCTGACGATGATGAGCTGCGCCTCGGCCCGGAACTCGGCCACCAGGTCCAGGAAGCGGTGGAGGTTCACGTCGTCGAGGGCGGCTTCGACCTCGTCCATGACGTAGAAAGGCGACGGCCGGGCCCGGAACACGGCGAACAGGTAGGCCAGCGCCGTCAACGATCGTTCGCCGCCGGACAGCAGCGACAGCTTGCGCACGTTCTTGCCCGACGGGCGGGCGTCGACCTCGATGCCGGTGTTCAACAGGTCCTCGGGTTCGGTGAGCTTGAGCTTGCCCTGCCCACCGGGGAACAGGGTCTCGAACAGGTCAGCGAAGTTGGTGGCCACGTCGGTGTAGGCGGCACTGAACACGTTGACGATCTCGGCGTCGACGGCTCGGATGATCCTGCCCAGGTCACGGCGGCCGCTCTTGACGTCTTCGAGCTGGCCGTCCAGAAAAGCGTGCCGCTCCTGAAGTGCCTCAAACTCTTCCAATGCCAGCGGGTTGATCGGCCCCATCAGCCGCAGGTCCCTCTCCAGCTCGCGCACCCGGGCGCCGGGGGTGACGTTCTCGGCCAGCTCCGGGGGGGCGGCGGCCATGGCGGCGGTGGGCTCGACATCGAGGTCGCGGCGCATGGCCTCGACGGCCAGCTCGATCTTCAGCCGTACCTCAGCTTCTTCGATCTCGGCCCGTTGAAGCCGCTCGCGGACCTCACCCAGCACCTTTTCGGACTCGGCCCGTTCCTGGCGGAGGCCGTCCAGCTCGGCCGCCACCGCCCGGGCCGCTTCGGACTGGCGGCGGCGGCGCTCGCGCAGCACGGCCAGTCCCGATTCGATGGTTGAGAGGCGGTCGGCCACCAAGGCGGTCAGCCGCTCGGTGGCGACCTGGCGGCGGTCAAGCTCGACGCGGCGGGACTCGGCCTGCTGCCGCTCGGCCTGACTGTGGTCGAGGCGCTCCTCGACCTCGGCCAGCCGGCGCCGCAGGAAGTGGCGGCGTTCCATCAAACCGGCCGAACGGATCTCCAGGTCGCTGCGCTCGGCCCCCACTGCCGCGGTGCGGTCCTCGAGGCGGCTGCGGGCCTCGCCCATGGCCCGACCCCGCTCGATCTGCTGGTCCTCCTCGGCCATCAGCACCGGCAGCACCGCCGCCAGCTCCTGTTGCCGAGCCTGTTCGCGAGCACCGAGCTCGCGCAGTTCGGCCAGGTGGGTGCGCAGCGCGTCGGCCTCGGTACCGCCGTCGCGGCGGTCGTTCTCGAGCCGAGCTAGAGCGTCGGCGGCGGCGCTCATGGCGGCGTGGTGCCCATCGACGGCCTTGGCCAGCTCGATCTCGGTCCGCCGGGTCTCATCCAGCGATCGGCGGGCTTCAGCGCTGGCGGCGGCGGCTGAACAGGCTGCGGTCTCGGCGGCCGCGGCGCTCAGGCGCGCCTCCTCCAACGCCGCACCGGTGGCCCCGGACCCGGCGGCGCCTACGCGCCAGCCGGTCGGGCCGAAACGGTCACCAGCCCGCGTTATGACCACTGCCGCCGGGTCGGCCAACGCCGCGTCGATAGCATCGGACCAACTGCCGGCCACCACCGTGTGACCCACCAACCCGTCGAGCAGAGCTTCGACCTCCGGCCGAGCGGACCGGACATGAGCCCGAACCGAACCGGGCAGGGCGCGATCGGCCGCCGAGCCCGCCGGCACAGAGTCCAGCGCCAACACCGAGCCGGACAGTCCGCCGGCCTGTAGCACTTCGAGCGCACGGCGCGCCGCCCCCACGTCGGCCACCACCACGGCAGCCATAGCTTCGGTGGCAGCCGCTTCGAACGCCGCCTCCCAGCCGGCGTCGACCTCGACCAGGTCAAGCAGGGTGCCGATCACTCCGTGGAGCTCGCCCAGCTTCTCCGCGCCGGCCCGGGAGCGAGCTTCGTCCAGGGCTTGGGCCAGCGCGTCGGCCCGGGCGGTCCAGGTGTGGTGCTCGTTGTCGGTCGCTCGGTGGGCTTGGTCGCAGGCGTCGGCGGCGGCCTCGGCGGCGGCACGGGCGGTTACGGCGGCTACGAGGCGATCGGCCAGCGGCCCTGCCTCCCGGTCGGCCGCGCTTATCTCGGACCGGAGCCGTTCCACCTCCGCGTCGAGAAACCCGAGCTTCTCGACCAACGAGGCCAGCCGGTCGGCGACCCGGTCGGCCTCGGCGACGCCTCGCTCCATGCCCGAGCGCAACGCCGCCAGCTCACCCCGGACCTCGGCCGCCCGGCCGCTGGGAGCGGCCACCCCGTCGGCCCAGTCGGCCTGGAAGGCGACCCGGGCTTTGGCCAGCTCGAACTCGGCCGCGGCCAGCGCCGCGAGGTCCGGCTCGAGCCGGGTCGATTCGTGCTCGACGCCGGCCAGCTCGCCGGCCAGGCGGGCGGCGTCGGCCTCGAGCGAGGCGATGACCGCCTGGTCGACGGTGGCGCCCCGATCCCGGTCGATACCCCGCCGCCGTTCGGCCAGCACCGCGGCCAGTCCGCGAGCCCGCTCCCGCAAGGACTCGAAGCGGCTGAGGGCGTCGCCCACGTCGGAACCACCCATGGCCGATAGGCGGGCTTCGGTCCTGAGGACGGCGGCGTCTAGCTCGCTAAGGCCCTTGCGCAGCTCGAATTGTCGCTGGGACAGGTCGGCCCTGCCCTGCAAGCTGCTCGCCTGACGGGCCTGCAGGCGGGTCAACTCCTGGCCGGCGACATAGGTGCGTAGGGCGTTCAGCTCCGCCACCACTGCGCCGTGGCGGCGCGCCGCGTCGGCCTGCTTCTCCAGCGGGCGCAAGTTGCGCCGGACCTCGCGCAGCAGGTCCTGGAGCCGGGTGAGGTTCGCCTCGGTGGAGGCCAGGCGGCGTTCGGCCTTCTCCTTGCGCCGGCGGAACTTCAGCACGCCGGCCGCCTCCTCGATGATGAGACGCCGGTCCTCCGGCCGGGCGTTCAGGACGGAGTCGATCTGGCCCTGGCTGATGATCACATGCTGCTGGCGGCCGACACCGGAATCCGAGAGCAGATCCTGGATGTCCAGCAGGCGGCAAGGCACACCGTTTAAGGCGTATTCGCTGTCCCCGTCGCGGAAGAGCGTGCGCGTGATCGTCAGCTCGGCGGACTCGATGTCGAGCAGGCCGGCGCAGTTGTCGATGGTGAGGCCGACCTCGGCCCGGCCCAGAGCCGGGCGCTTGGCGGTGCCGGCAAAGATGACGTCGTCCATCTTCTGGCTGCGCACCGCGCTCGGGGCTTGGGCGCCGAGCACCCAACCGATGGCGTCCACCACGTTGGACTTGCCGCTGCCGTTGGGACCGACCACCACCGTCACGCCCGGCTCCATCTCGAGCGAGGTCGCCTCAGCGAAGGACTTGAACCCCTTGATGGTCAGGGTCTTCAGGAACAAATGGCTCTCCGTCTCGGCACGACCCTGCCGACGTTACTTGGCACCCCTTGGGCTCTCGGGGGACCTCGACGACGAGCGAGCGCACAGAACGGCGAACGGGGTTGGATTGAGCTGGGCACCGCCCGGACAGGCCGGACCAGTTCCGGCGGCAACCGTTCAGATGGCGGGTTCGAGCCTGACGACGACCGACTTGGAGGCGGGTTGATGGCTCTCATCAGCCGTGCTGGCCAAGGGCACCAGAACGTTGGCCTCGGGGAAGTAGGCGGCGCAGGTGCCTTCGGCCAGCGGGTAGGCCACGACGCGGAACCGGGGCGCCCGCCGCTCCTCGCCGCCGCCCCACTCGCTGACGATGTCCACGTGGTCGCCGTCGGCCAAGCCGAGCTCGGCCAGATCCGTGGCGTGGGCGAACACCACCCGCCGCCCCTGCTTGATGCCCCGGTAGCGGTCGTCGAGGCCGTAGATCGTGGTGTTGTACTGGTCATGGGAGCGGATGGTCTGCAACAGCAGGCGGCCGGCGGGAACGGCGATCGGCTCGTATGTGTTCGCGGTCAGTTGCGCCCGTCCCGATTCAGTGGGAAAGGTGCGGCTGTCGCGAGGCGGGTGGGGCAGCAAGAAACCACCGGGCTGGCGGACCCGGGGGTTGAACTGCTCGAAACCCGGCACGACCGATTCGATGTGGTCGCGGATCAGGTCGTAGTCGGACCGCATCGCCGCCCAGTCGACCTGGGGCGAAGGTGGCAGCACCCGTTCGGCCAGGTCACACACGATGGCCACCTCGCTGCGAAGGCTGGGCGAAGCCGGCACCAACGTGCCGCGGGAGGCGTGGACCACACACATGGAATCCTCGACCGTGACGCATTGCTCCTGGCCGCCGGTGTGGTCCTGCTCCGTGCGGCCCAGACAGGGCAGCACCAGCGACGCCTGGCCGGCGTCGACATGGGTGCGGTTGAGCTTGGTGGCCACCGACACCACTAGCCGGCATCTATCCATGGCCGCCTTGGTGGCCGCCGTGTCGGGTGCCGCGGCCAGGAAGTTGCCGCCCATGGCGAAGAAGAGATCGACCTGGCCGGCGGCCATGGCGTGGATGGCGTCGACGGTGTCGTAACCGTGCCGGCGGGGCGGGTCGAAGCCGAACTCGGCCTGCAGGGCGTCGAGGAACGCCGCACCCGGCTTCTCCCATATGCCCATGGTGCGGTCGCCCTGGACGTTGCTGTGGCCCCGCACCGGACACACGCCGGCACCGGGCTTGCCGATGCTGCCCCGCAGCAGCAACAGGTTCACGACCTCGCGGATGGTGGGGACGGCCGCCTTGTGCTGAGTTAGGCCCATCGCCCAGCACACGATGATCCGCTCCGACCCCAGCACCAGCTCCAGGACCCGGTCGACCTCGGCCCGGTCGAGTCCGGTGGCCGCCAGCAGGTCGCCTTGGTCCAGTGATCCGAGGTGCTCGATCAGCTCGTCGTAGCCGTCGCAGTGGTCGCGGACGAAGACGTCATCCACGCCGCCGCGCTCGACGATTCCACGGTTCAGTAGTTGGAACAGGGCCAGGTCGGTGCCGACCTTGAGCTGCAGGAACTCGTCGGCCAACTCGGTCCCGCTGGCTGCGAGACCCTTGACCTTCTGGGGGTTCTTGAACCTCATCAGTCCGGCTTCGGGCAGCGGGTTGACGGCCACGATGCGGGCGCCTCGCCGCTTGGCCTCCTCCAGGGCGGTGAGCATCCGGGGGTGGTTGGTGCCGGGATTCTGGCCCACCACCAGTAACAGGTCAGCCTCGTGGATGTCGTCCAGCGTGACGCTGGCCTTGCCGACGCCGATGGTCTCGGTGAGCGCAGTACCGCTGGACTCGTGGCACATGTTCGAGCAGTCCGGCAGGTTGTTGGTGCCGAGCCGGCGCACGAACAGCTGGTAGGCGAAGGCCGCCTCGTTGCTGGTGCGGCCCGATGTGTAGAACACGGCCCGATCCGGGTCGCCGCTGCGGTCCAGTTCATCAGCGATCAGGTCGTAGGCCTGCTCCCAGCTCACCGGCTCGAAGTGGGCGGCCCCGGCAGCCCGGTAGACCGGCTCGGTGAGACGGCCCTGCTGGCCCAGCCAGTGGTCGGACCGCTCGGCCAGCTCGCCGGCGGGGTGGGCGGCGAAGAAGGCGGCATCGATGCGGCGCTCGGTGGCCTCCTCGGCCACCGCCTTGGCTCCGTTCTCGCAGAACTCCGCGTGGGACCGGTCATGGGGCTCAGGCCAAGCGCAACCAGGGCAGTCGAACCCGTCCACCTGGTTCAGCTTGAGCATCGCCTTTGTCCCTCGACGGGCGCCGGCCTGCCGCCCGATGTGCCGCAGAGACTCCCCCACCGCCTCCCACCCGGCAGCGACCCGCTGAGGCGGGTGCACCGTGAGCTCCTGGTCCCCTTGGTCGTGATCAGGTGCCGGCGTCGTCACACTCCGACCGTATCGCCGGGGGAGCCGGCCCTACCGGTCGTGCGGCGTCGTCTGCTTCTCGAAGACAACGTCGTTGCCGTCGGGTCTCGCACCATGACCCGCGCCTTGTCCGGGCCGCCACCCACGATCTCCACACCGGCTTGCGCGAAGTGCTCACAAACTGCTTCGAGGTCATCCGCGGCGAAGATCAGCCGGAGCTGGTCCGTGCCGGCGCGGTATTCAAGAACGGCAAGCTCATCGAACGACCCGACGAATCAGAGGGTGGTGATCAGCGAGTCGCGTGGCACGCCAATCCTCTCACCCGCCGCTCTCCCTTCCCGCCGCCGTCGCGCGTGCTGTATCCGGGATACGGGTATCCGCAGCCGCTGACAAGGGTGACGCTCGTCATCTGACAAGACCCGCCTGATTCCTCCCGGCTTGACATATGCCCATATCGGAATATGATTGAGCCATGGCACGAGCAGCGACGACGTCGGACGTCTTCAACGCGATCGCCGAGCAGCAGCGCCGGGAGATCCTGGTGCTGCTGCGGGCGGGTGAGGGGCCGGTGACCGAGTTGGCCCAGGAGCTGGGGATGACGCAGCCGGGGGCGTCCAAACACTTGCGGGTGCTCCGGGAGGTCGGACTGGTGCAGGACCGCAAGTCAGGCAAGCAACGCCTGTACGGCCTTGACGCCCGCGGGCTGCGACCGGTTCACGAGTGGACCGGCGGGTTCGAGCGGTTCTGGAACGAGAGCTTCGACCGGCTGGACGAGTACGTGCAGGACCTCAAGCAGGCAAGGCAGGAGGAGTAGCTGATGAGCGCGATGGGACGAGGAGCGCCGGCGCAGTCCGCGACGGCCGACCGCGAGATCGTGATCTCCCGGGTCATCAGTGCCCCACGGGAGCTGGTGTTCGAGGCGTTCACCGAGGTGCGGCACCTGTCGAGGTGGTGGGGACCGGAGGGGTTCACCACCACCACGCGGGCGTTCGAGTTCCGCGTCGGCGGGGAGTGGGACTTCGTGATGCACGGACCGGACGGGACGGACTTCCAGGAGTGGATCTCCTGGACCGAGATCGCCCCGCCGGAGCGGATCGCGTTGCTGCACGGTGAGTCCCGCGACGACCCGAACGCCTTTGAGTCGGTCCTGACATTCGCGCCCGACGACGCGGCGACCCGGATCGAGATGCGCACGCTGTTGCCCACCAAGGAGCTGCGCGACGAGGCGGTCGAGAAGTACCACGCGATCGAGGGCGGCCAGCAGACCCTGAGCAACCTGGCTGCCTACGTCGCCGAGATCATTAAAAAAAGAGTTGAGGACTGATGGCCGGAGAAGTGTTCTTTAGTGTGACGATGTCGCTGGACGGGTTTATCGCGCCCGAGGGGCGCATGGGCGAACCGCGCTGGACGGCGCAGTGGATGGAACTTCAGCAGTGGATATTCCCGCAGCGGTTCTTCCAGGAGAACCTGATGCTCGGCGAGGGCGGCGAGGAAGGGCGTGAAAATGACATCGTGCGGGAGACGTTCGAGCGCACCGGCGCGAGCGTGATGGGCAAGCGCATGTTCGACCTCGGCGAGCAGGCGTGGCCGGAGGAGGCGCCGTTCCACACGCCGGTCTTCGTCGTGACGCACGAGAAGCGTGACCCCTGGGAGCGGCCGGGCGGGACCACCTTCCACTTTGTCAACGACGGCATCGAGCCCGCGCTCGACCAGGCCCGCGTGACCGCCGGCGACCGGGACGTCCGCATCGCGGGCGGCGGCGCAACGATCCTGGAGTACGTGAACGCCGGCCTGATCGACGAGTTCACGATCGCGCTCTCACCCGTGCTGTTCGGCTCCGGAATTCGCCTGTTCGAGGGCGTGGACGCGGGCCGCGTGGCCCTGGAGCCGGCCCGCGCGGAGCCGACGCAGCGGGTGACCCACCTGACCTACGTAGTCCGGGAGCGGCAACTGTCTCGACCTCAGCGCTCCCCCGCCGAGGTCAGCATCGCGGTGAGATCCTCGACGTTCTGAGCGTCAGGAAGGACGAGCGTTCGGGCCGCGAGCTCGGCCGCGCGGTCCTCCGGGAGGGACCTCACGGCGTTGTCGTGGAACTCCTCGCCCGCTCCTCGTCGGCCAGGGGGTTTCGGGCCGCCGCGGCAGCCCGTGCCGCGCCAGGTCGGCCGCCGCCACGCCGTAGCGCGGCTCAGCCGCAGTGGACCCGCTTGACGGTCCGGCCGGTGCGGTTGGCCTCCAGCTGGCCGGCGGCCATGCTGGCCGCGATGCCGGCGGCGGAGGCGACCCCGGCCTCGTCCTGCCCCCTGCAGCATCGCCACGGCCACCGCGGCGCCGACCGCGCCGCAGATGGACGTCGCGTGCAGACCACGCTCGAAGAACACCGAGTTGCGTAGCTCCTGGTCGTAGCCGGGCGCGGTATCAAGAACGGCAAGCGCATCGAACGACCCGACGAATGCCTGTTGGCCTCCTCCGATCAGCTGCTCGAACGATCCCGAGACAACTAATGGCCGGTCAGGGTGAGTGGTTGCCGGTGCCGGAGGTGACCGGCTCGCGCTCGCGCCTGGTGATGTTGGGGCTGAAGTCGGTCCATTTGAGGTGGAGCCGTTCGCCGGGTGGGTGCTCGTAATCAACCGGGTCGAGACCGAGGTCGGTGGAGGCGTCGGCCGGTCCGGTTGCGACCGGGATGGTCCGTGGCTGCCCGACGGGTGGGAGCTCTCGGCCGTGACGGTCACACACCTTCAGGTCGCCGGCGGTGCCGGTGATGGGTAGGAGTCCGAGGTGGTGGAGGCGGTGATGGCGGTGGCAGAGGCAGATGAGGTTGTCGGGGTCGGTGAGTCCGAGGTCTTCCCAGTGGATGATGTGGTGGATGTGCAGCCACCGTTTCTGCCCGCAACCCGGTACTCGGCAGCCTTTGTCGCGGTGTTCGATGAGGCGCCGGACCCGGCGGGGCACGATCCGCTGAGCCCGCCCGACCGCCACCGGGTTGCCGAGCGTTTCCCACACCGGCACCACCTCACAGTCGCACAGCAACATCTGGCGGAGTGCGGCCGGTAGCGGCGCCCCCAAGTGCAGGCCGGCGACACCGGGTCCGGTGAGGTTGGTGGGATCCGCTTCGAGGTGCACCAGCACCCGGAACAGATCCGAGCCACCGATTTGACCCTTGTCGCCAGTGGCGAGCGAGTCGGCCGCCAGCGCCACGGCGGCGTCAGCCCAGG
>JAABUM010004293.1_pt1 | contig 16296 bp, 22 predicted proteins | sample 5559161 | NCBI WGS metagenome assembly JAABUM01 (sample SAMN10711868, study PRJNA513369) | rock metagenome | isolation source: Antarctica rocks | place: Antarctica: Victoria Land, Siegfried Peak nord
CGCTTGTGCGAGGACATCAGCGATGTAGTCGCTGACGGTCAGCCCTGCTGCGGCTGCCGCGGCACTGGCGCGGGCTGCGTCTTCGAGAGGAACCCGGGTCGCGAGGAAGCGCCGTGGTCCCTTGAAGTGCCGCCGGTGCAGCTTTGCTGGCGCGTTGTCCATGTAGGCATAGAAACCGGTAACCAGGCCAATGCCGGGGAGGTGGTCCAATCCGGGCGCCCGGCGTGTCGCGCTAGCGACCGGTGAGCATCTCGGCGTCGGTCATCCCTCGTCGGCTACGGGAAAGGCGATGCCGGTACTGAGCAGTGCGGTCGCAGTGAGGTTGTCGGCCACGACGACGCTGCCGGCGGGCCAGTGGCGGCCGGGGACGTTGGCGCCGTTCGGGGCGCTCAGCTGACCGACCTGCCGGTCGAGCACTACGTCTCGGTCGACCTCGCCGGCTTCAGACAGATCACCGACGCTGTCGGCGGGGTCAACGTCTGCCTCAAGCAGTCCTCGTTCTCCAGCAACGACTCGGGCAAGGCGGTGCACCGGGTGTTAGCTATCCAAGGCCAGGAAGCGTTCATCGAGGGGCATCTGGAGGCGTCCGGGTGCTGGGCGGCACCCCGGTGGACAAGATCCGCTATGACAACCTCAAGAGCGCGGTGTCGCGGGTGCTGTTCGGCCGGGGCCGCGCCGAGTCCGCCCGGTGGGTGGCGTTCCGGTCGCACTACCCGCCTTCGACACCTTCTACTGCCTGCCCGCCACTTGGCCATCGACGTCACCGACACCGCTGGCCAGGCCGCCCCGGCAACTCCAGACGGCGCGGTCCGGGTCGCCGTTTTGGGCCTGGCCCGGGCGGGGCCGGGGTTGCGGGGTCCGCCCCGGCGGTGGTCGCCGGAGACTCTGAGGAAGGAGCGTCGGCATTCGGAGTCATCCTTGGGGCCGAGTCGCCCAGGTTGTCACGGCTGCGGCCAGCGACATCTGAGCCAGAGCCTGTTGAACCTGCGGGTGACTCAGCCGCGGACGGATTGTTCGCGTACGACGCGGCGGGCGATCTCCTCGACCTTTGCCTCGGTCAACCCACCGAGTTGCTGCTCGTGTACGGCCCGAGTGAGCAGGCGGCGCACCAACGCTGAGGTGGGGATCTGCTCGTCAGTAGCCTGCCTCCGCAGCTGCGCGTCGAGGTCTTTGGTGATGCGCAGGTTCAGCGGCACGTCGAGCGCCGCGTTCCTCTCGGCGATCTCGGCCTCGGCCGCTTCGGCTTCCTCCTCGGCGTACTGCTCGCGGAGGGCCTTGACCTCGGTGTCGATGCGGCTGCTGTGGTCAGTTTCGGTCATGGTCTGCTCTGCCCTTCGTACTCGCGCAGGTCGGTGCCGGTGGTCTTCCACGCTGTGACGCCGGCGTGGTCGGAGCGGGTGGCGATCACGGTGATAACGAAGCCTGCGCTCGGCGAGTAGCCGATCACTCGGATAGCCGAGCTACGGCTTCTCGGGTCGGGATCGCGCACGATCCGTCGTGGATCGGCGGCCGCCTCCACCGTCCACTCCGGCTCAATCCCGACGGCCCTTGGGTAGCGCACACTGCGTTGCCTGATGTACGCGGCGTCCTGCTCACGCCACCAGAGACCACCCACCACTTTTTGCAGCGTATCGCAACGTGTTACGGTCGGTGATTCGGTAGAGGATCCGCAAACGGTAACTCCCGCGCCCCACCCCCCTCCCTGCTGACGGCTGGATCAGGGTGCCGGCAGGCGCGCGGGCGTAGCCCGCTCTCGAAGACGGTCAACATGGTGCACCAGCTCAGCTGTGCTTGCGATCAAGTGTCGTAGCTGCAAGCCGTTGAGGGTGATCGACTTGTACGGCTGGCCTGGGCTGTCGCGGCGGTTCTTGGGGATCGGGCGCCACCCATAGGCGCTGTCGATGCCCGGGTCGGGCCAGAGGCTGTGCACCACTGCGTTGCGGTCGCGCAGGGCCTGCTGCGCCTTCTCGAGTATGCCTGTCGCGGATTCCGCGAAGGAGGGGTCGTACCTGTCCAGCAAGACGCGGCAGGCTTCGATCAGGGAGGCGGCAGATTTCCCAGCGTGTTTGTCCTGAGGAGCTTGGTCGAGTTCGGTCAGGAGGTCGAGGAGGCGAAGCTCGAGCATGGACGCGACCATGACGACCCGCCCAAGCCGCGCGAAGAAGATCTCAGGTACGTGCCCGAACATGTTGTCCGGGATGCCGTAGGCGTCTTCTCCCATCTCTACATGTTCCGTCGTCCGCTTCTCGTCTAGCTGGGTCGGGGGGCGCTGGCTAGCCGCCCGCGCGCGCAACGTAATGACTGTTATGTTGCGCGGGTGAGCACAGCGGCGGCGGTCGCGGTAGCCCTGCCCGGCGCCGGCCTCGCCACCAGCTGGGACGCCAGCGCACTGGCCCCCGAAGACTGGCTGGTCGCCGCGTTCCTGGCCAGCACCCGCACCCCCAACACCCGCCAGGCCTACGCCCGCGATATCGCCGACTGGCGCGGCTGGCTCGCCGAGCGCGGCGTCGGCCTGCTCGGCGCCAGCCGGGTCGTCGTCGACCTCTACGCCCGGCACGCCGCCGAGGTCCGCGGCCTGTCCCCCGCCACCGTCGCGCGCCGGCTGTCCGCCCTCACCCGGCTCTACCGCTACGCCGTCGCTGTTGAGCTGCTCGAGCGCAACCCGCTGGAGGGCGTCGACCGGCCCCGGGCCGGTGAGGACACCACCAGCACCGGCCTGGACCGGCGCGAGCTTGCCGCGCTCGTTACCGCAGCCGGCGCCAGCTCGACCCGGGACTACGCCCTGGTGCTGCTGCTCGCCCTCAACGGGCTGCGGGCCTCCGAGCTGTGCGCCCTCGACATCGGCGACGTCGACACCGAACGCGGGCACCGGGTGCTGCGGATCGTGCGCAAGGGCGGCCGGCGGGCCACCGTGCCGCTCGCCCCCCAAGCCGTGGACGCCCTCGAGGCCTACGTCGCCGACCGGAGGGCCGGGCCGCTGTTCCTCAGCTCGCGCGGGGCCCGGCTCGACCGCACGGCGGTCTGGCGGCTGGTGCGCCGCCTCGCGGCCGCCGCCGGGATGAACAAGGCGGAAAGCCTGCACCCGCACGACCTGCGCCACGCGTTCGTGACCCTGGCCCTCGACGCTGGGGTGGCGCTGCACCGGGTGCAGGACGCCGCCGGCCACGCCGACCCCCGCACCACCCGGCGCTACGACCGCGCCCGGCACAACCTCGACGAGCACGCCACCTACGCCCTGGCCGGATCGCTGTCGCTGCCTCGCCCGACCCGCTGAGCCGTAGCGGTCGGCGAGCCGGTCGCGCAGCGCGACTACGCCCGGTCCGGTGACGTGATCGGATGACAGACCACTCCCAGCCCGACCGCGTCCCACATCGCCGGGTCGTTCCGGAGCCGTGCACCTCATGCCGCGCCGGTTACAAAACTAGGGTCTCCCATAGCGTAAGCGGTTACTTGTTTACGTATGCAAGTGTTTGCGGCGCGCCTACTGATGCCGGCGGTTCCGGTTGCTTAGGGTGCGCGCATGCGGACGATCGCGGTGGTCAATCTCAAGGGCGGCTCGGGGAAGACGACGACTGCGGTGTTCTTAGCGCACGAGTGGGCCGCGCGTGGCCGTTCGGTGCTGCTGGTCGACGCAGACCCGCAGGGGACGGCGTTGCGGTGGAGTGAGCAGGCGGGGTTCGGCGTGTCGACGCTGGCGCTACCGGTGAAGGATCTGCACACCCGCCTGGCGGGTATCGCCGGCGATCGGTACGAGCTGCTGGTGGTGGACACGCCACCGTTGGCTGAGCGGGCCGGGATCGTGCTTTCGGCGCTGCGGCTGGCCGATCTGGTGGTGGTGCCGCTGGCGCCGACGATGGCCGAGTTCGAGCGCCTCGGCGATGTGTGGTCGGCGATCGCGGACGTGGAGCCGCTGCGCCGCGACCCGGCTGAGGTTGCAGTGCTGCTTAACCGCACGGTGGCCAATGCGTCGTCGACGGAGATGATCCGCGCCGCGATCGCGGCCGGGACCGGGGGCTGGCCGGCCCGGCCCGTGCTTGAGGCGACGGTGCCGCGGCGAGAGTCGCTGGCCCAGGCCTTCGGCGCCGACCCAATACCGGGCGGACCGTACGCCGCGGTGGTCGACGAGCTGGACCGGGTGGAGGCGGCCGCAGCATGACTGGCCGACCGCGCCGGGACCTGTCCAAGCAGATGGAGCAGGCCGCGGCTCGACCTTCGTCGTCGTCGGTCTTGCCGCCGCGGCCGGCTGGGCCGGCGCCGCGGGCGAAGCCGGTGCGGCTGTCGGTGGACCTGGCGCCGACGGCGTACCGGGAACTGCAAGAGTTCTGCACCGCCGCGGCGGTCGCGCTGGAGCGGCCGCGGGTCGCCGGGGTCGACGTGCTGCGCTCGCTGCTCGCCGAGCTCGCCGAGGACGAGGACCTCGCTGAGCGCGTTCAGTGTCGCCTCGCCGCGACCTGACCGCCGCCCTCGACTCGAGCTGGAATAGCGTGTAGCTACGTGCTTACGAAAACGGATACGGGAACTAAGACGTGGCAGGCTCGCGTGAGATCTCATATTGGGGGACGGGTCGTCCTGTCACTATCGGGTTTCTGCTGCTCTTTGTACTGCTAGCAGTTCTGGTCAGTGTCGGTGCCGTCAGTCCAGGGGTCGGCTCGCTTGTTCTACCGGTCTTGGTGATTATTAGGTTCCTCCTTTTTCAACTCTTCAGGCGATAAGCAACGTCGGCGTTGGCGCCTGTCCAGGGCAGTTGGGTCGGTAGCGGTAGCGGTGGCGACGCCCGGCGTCGTAGACGGTGGGGGCTCTATGGCCGTGGCAGCCCACTGAGAAGCCGCTCGGGCCCTAAGCGCGGGACGGCGGGGGGTCAGCCAGTGCCGGGCGTTTACCTCCACCGGCCGCTGCTCAGTCGGTACGCTGCCGGCATGCCGGCTGTACCGACTCCCATGGTTCGACTACCGCGGCCGTCACCTGAGTCGATCCCGGCGGTTATCGGCAGTTGGCCCGCGGCTCTGCAGCTGCTGTGGTTTCGCCGTTACGCCCGCGACATCGCTGAGCGATCGGACGTGGCCTGGGAGGACTACTATTGCTCGTCGACGCAGCACCGGGGATGGTGCTTGCCTAGCAACCCCGAAGTACTCGTCGACGGGTCCTGCTGTTTCTGCTCTCCAAGAATGGACTCGGTCGAGAAAACCTACTTTCGAGCGGAACGGCCTGGCATCGAGCTGTAAGCTACCGGCCAAGAGTAGTTACGTAGTTACGTAGACACGTGTATGACGCGGGTCGAGTTATCCGGGCCTCTATGCGCTTCAGCGGCCGAGGCTGGGGCCGTCTCGTCCGGTGGTCGGGCCGTAGCTCGGCCGGTAGTGGCGGACGGGCGCGCGCATGTGCTGTCGGGCGGCTTCTTGGGCTTGCTGGGCAGCGGCGTGCCGGGCCTGTTGCAACGCTGCGGCCTGGGCAGCGATGTAGTCGCCGTGCCAGCTGGTGTGGGCAGCGGCGAGCAAACCCGCCGGGTCGTCGCGTCCGGTGATCGCTGGGTCGGCGGTGTGCTGCTCGACGCGCCTGTCTGCAACGTCGAGCCGGGCCCTGGCTGTGGCGGTCTGTTCGGACAGGTGGGGGAGTTCGTTGGCGAGGTCGCGGTAGCCGCTGCGCGCGTGCAGGAGGGCCTGCCGCTGAATGAGCGGACTGGAAGTCTGGGCGTAGGTGTGGGCCGCGTTCTGGGCGTTCTGACGGGCTTGTTCGGCGGTCCGGATGAGCTGCAACTGCTCGGGGAGTTCCCGGCCGGCGCGGTGGTGGGCGTACTGGTCGAGCCCTTGGGCGATCCGATCGTTTCCGGGATGCCAGCCGGCGAAGCGGGCGGCGGCCGCGGCGTCGGTGAGCTCAGGCTTGACCGGGCGCCATTTCTCGGCCCACTGGCTGAGCAGCCTTTCGGCGTCCCGGACGTTGGCGCGGGCGCCGGTGAGCCGCCCGAGCCGGCCGGCGCCAGCTTTGACGGTGCGGGCGGCTTCGGCGGCGACGGGCCGGTCGGTGTCCCAGCTGGCCCGGAGCGAGGCTGCGATCTGCTCGGCCCGCTGCTCGAGCGCGGCGCGGGTGGTGGCCAGGGTGGTGGTCTTGCCGGCGCCGGCGGCCCCGGTCACCAGCACGAGGGCGTGCTCGCCGGCCAGCGCCGCGGCAGCCTCGGCCTGGGCCGGATCCAGCTGCACCCCGGCGGCCACGGCCGCCCGGCCCACCCGCTCGGCGCCGGCGTCACGCCCGGACACCGCGTCGGCGGCGCCGCGGCCGGCGAGCCGGCCGTTGAGGTCTTGCTCGACGGCGACCGCCTGAGCCGAGGTCCAGGCCCGGATGTGCTGCGGCATCGACTCGGCTCCGCGGGTTAGCCCCGGCACGGGCACCGCGGCGGCCGCGGCCCGGGCGGTGATGTCCTCGGCGAGCTCGGTCCGCACCTCAGGCTCGGCGATCACGCCGCGGCGGGCGAGCAACTGCTCGGCCTGGCCGCGCATGTCGCCCTGGTTCCACGCCGAGCGGGTGGCGGTGAGCCGGGCCAGCACCTCAACGGCGGCATCGTCCCGGTCAATTCGCCAAACCGCGAGTGGGACCAGCGCGGCGCCGCGTTCCGGCGGCTGGTAGCCGAGCTCGGCCAGCTCGTCGACCCACCGGTCGTGCGCGACCTGAGCCGGCTCCGCATGCGCCTTGCCGGGCCGGTGCTCGGCCCAGGCGCGCGCGTCCCATGACCGGCGCAGCGCCGGCCCCGGCTGCTGATCGGGGTCCGCCGCTCGCCACTCGGCCTCGTACTGCTCGACCTGGCGACTGACTTGCTCGGCGCGTTTGCTGAACGGCTCGACGTAGCCGACCAGCTGGGTCACCTCACCGGTGGCCGGGTCGAGGGTGAACCCGTGCTCGGCGAGCGCTTGGCGGAACCCCGGGTCGGCCATCACCGCGGCGTGCCCGATGCCCTGCACGGCGCCGATCGAGTCGCGCACCGCGACCGAGTCAATGCCGCGCCACTTGGTCGAGCAACGGCAGCTGACCCTCATCCCAGCGCCACCCCTTTTCAGACAGGAGGCTGCGTGTCGACGGCGGGCCGCCCTCTTGACGGCCAGATGACAGGCAGAGCGCTCTGGGCGAAGCGCAAGCAGCGGATTGCCCAGCCGTAATCCGGGCCTGCCCCCGGGCGTCGCCCCGGGGGGACGCCCGGCCAGCCGAAGGCTGCCGCCGCGGCATCCCATCGGCGGGGAGACAGCCGGAGGTCTTTGTGCACAGCGCGCAGCGCTGCGACTACAGGGTTCTTCTACAGGTGTAGTGCAACTACAGGAAGCCGCCCGAATCAGGCGCCTGACCTGCGGCGATGCCATCTCCCCGTCGGGTGAAAATGCGCCAGCTCCTGGGCCTTTGCACCCTCCACCGTCCGGTGAAAATGCGTGGACACCGCTGCCGCACACACGAAGGCGCGACACCCGGCGGCAATGACCCGCGGGGCGGGAACTGCATGGGACGGTGCCGAGATGGTCGGCCGCCCCCAGCACGACGACGTCGCCTTCGTCAACGCCGCCGCCGCGCTGTGGGGCGAAGAGAGCCCCGACATCGGCTACCAGGCGAGGGTGTTCGCGCAGACGTCGCTGCCCTACCGAGACCCGGGCAGTCTCCCAGTGTGGGGTCGCCGCAACGGGTCGCTGTCGCTCATCGTTCAGCCCGGGCACGACGTCGACCAGGACGGGGTCCCAGTGTCCGCCGGCTTCCCCTTCGGCGTGATCCCTCGCCTGCTGCTGACCTGGATCAGCACCGAGGCCGTGCGAATCAAGGACCCTGTCTTGCCCCTGGGCGACTCCCTCTCGGACTTCATGAGGCAGCTAGGCCTCGTGCCGACCGGCGGCAAGGTCGGCACAATCACCCGGCTGCGGGAGCAGATGCGCCGGCTGTTCAAGGCCACCATCGCGGTCCGCTACTCCGAGCACGACCCGCAGACCGGGCATCGTCCGGGACGCCGGACGGCAGAGCATGATCGCCGCAGAATACGACCTGTGGTGGTCGTCCAGGGCTCCGCTGAACAGCCAGCCGACACTTCTCCCGAGCTACCTGCGGCTCACCAGTGGCCGGGTGGATGGCCCTGACCTACGGCGCTGTCCACGTCGTCGTCGTCCCCCTGCGACGGCGGGAAAATCTGTCGCAGGTGTGGGCGGAGGGCTGGTGGAACGCCTTCACCCTCAACGAGCCGACCACACTCGCCGAGGCCGAGCGCGCGGTGACGTTCTGGCAGACGTTGGGTAGTTTTGGGGTCCCGATGCTGGCGCTCGGTGGTCATCTCGTGTGGTCGGCCCACCAGCGTCACCGGGTACCGGGATGGCTCGGTGGGATCGTCCTGGCCTGGGGTCTGCCGTTCGTCACCGCGCTGCCAGCCTCTCCCGGCTGGGCGCTTCCCGTAATCGGCGGCCTGATCATTGCCGGTGATACGGGTGGTCAGGGGCCGGAGCCTGGCGCGGGGGAGGAAGCGGACCGGCAGGCGGCCTGACGAGAGCGCGTCCCGAGAACGGCACCAACCTTGCCCTTGCTGCTGGCCGGTCCCGGCGCACGCCTGTGCGCTCGCTCGACGCATCGGTAGCGCCGAGCGCCCGGGGTCGGTCAGCGCTGCCGGTACACGTCACGACGGTGCTCGGCCGCGAGCACCGTGACCATGCCGGCTTGCTCGTCGATGGCATACAGCACGCGGTAGCTGCCCCGACGTGCCGCCCAGCGCCCCACCAGCTCGCGTTGTAGGGGCTTTCCGACACGACGGGGCTCCCGCAGGAGGTCGCCGGTGATGAACTCAGTCACCGCTGCCGCAACCGCTTCTGGTAGCTCCATGGCGATAGCTCTGGCGGCAGGTCGTGCGACCTGAAGCCGGTAGGGCGGCTCCGGTGCCACCGGCATCGGTTAAAGCGTCCGTTTAGCTACGAGCTCTCGCAGGCCCGCCTCGTCGACGACGTCGCCGGCCGCAACCGCGGCCTCGCTCTCGTGCAACTGCTCCATGGCGGCAGGGTCCGATAGCACGTCGAGTGTCTCCTCGAGCGCCTCGAGGTCTTCCGGACTGATGAGCACAGCGGCTGGGCGACCGTTGCGGGTGATGGTCACGCGTTCGTGGGTCCCCTCGACGCGCTCGACGATCGAGGACAAGGTGCTGCGCGCGGCGCTCAGCGGCAAGGTCTCCATGACATCCACTGTACAGAATAACGTGCAGACGATGCCTCACCGACCGTCGCAGTTACCACCCCCTTACGCGGGTGGTGATGACGTATCGGCGCGCTGGTAAGCCCCGAGGCAGGGCGACGGCCTGCCACAGTGACGCACTAGGAGTCTCAGAGAAGGCTCAGAATCAGCGCCCGGGGGTGATCGGTACCGGCCCTCACGCCACCAGCTGCGCGACGACGGCCCGGAGTTGGTCGAGGTCTGCGGTGCAGGGGTCGGGGAGTTCCCTCGCGTGATCGGTAGTGGTCGCATCACCGGGCACGCGAGGGAGCTCAGCAAGCACCAGGGAGCGGACCAGGGAGGCAGCCAGCGGGCCTCCTCGTCGTGGCCGGACCGAGCCTCGGCTGAAGGCCCGGTCCTCAAGGCGCTCGACCAGCTCGCCGGCGGCAGCCGCGATGAGGGTCGACCAGTGCTCGGCACGGCCGGCACGGACGGCGTCGTCGGCGGCCTGGTCGTGACGGCGGCGCTGCACGTCGCGCAGTCGCTCGCGCTCGGCGGCTGCGGCTGCGCTGAGCGGGGTCAGCGGGGTGCCGGCGTCGTCACGCCACGCTGCGAGTCGGGACAGGAGCCAGCCGCCAGGTGAGCGCACCGCCGTGGTCCAGGTCCGCAGGGAACCGGCGGGGTCGTGGTCGATCCCGTGCCGGATGTCGGCAGCGCTCCAGCCGGCACGGAGCCAGGGGCGCAGCAGACTGCGCAGCTGACGGTCGGAGAGCCGGCGCAAGAGCGGAATCTCGCTCTGAAGTCGCTGGACGAGCTTGAGCCGCTCGCGGCGGCTGGTCGCCGGCCGGGTCATCGGCCAGCGGTCGGCTGCCAGAGACAGCCCCGGCCTGCGTAGCGGGCCCGTGCCTTGCGCGCCCGCGTCTGGGTCCTCTCCGAAGGAGAGGTGCTTAGGAGGGGTGCCACTTCCTGACTGACTCTCAGGCGGCCGACCAGCGACCGGTGCCTGGTGGGGAACGGTGAGGACGTACAGCGCTGCGCGGTTGCCTTCCAGGCCGGCGAGGGCCATCGGGCGTAGGGCCGGCGTGCTGCCGGACTCGGCGACTCCGAGTAGGCCCTCGGCGCGCAGCCACGCCAGCCAGCGAGCGACCGAGCGGCGCGAGAGCCCGGAGCGGTCCCGGAGGACGGGCCAGGTCGGTCGGGTGCTGTGGTCGTCCCAGGAGGCGTGCGAGGCGAGCACCCAGGCAACCGCTCGGGCGTGCGCGGACGCGTCGGCGCGCAGCTGCTCGGCGTGCTCGTCGACGACGGCGAGCCACGCGCCCTGAGAGCGCGCGACGAGGCTCCCGCGGGGGGCGGCTGCGGCGTACCGCAGAGCACCCGCGACGCGGGAGAAGGGCTGCTTACGTGCCCTGTCACGAAACTCGCCGGAGCAAAGTGGCGTGACGGGCGCGCGGGATCGCGCTACCGTGACTCCTGGTTGAGGAGAGCCGTCGTAAGACGGGAAGTTGGCCGTCGAAGGGGTTCGACGGGGTTCGACGGTGAAGGTGTAGGCCGAGGCCCGGCCGCGAGTTGGTAGCTCGCGGGGACCGGGCCTCAGCCGTGTCCGGGGCTAGCCGATGGCGCCCCCTCGCGGATGGTGGTTCCGGCAGGTGGTCATGCGACCATGGGAAGTGGCTGCTCGATTGAGTCGGTCGACTCAGAGGGCTCGACCTGACCAGCGCCGTCCCAGCCGACAGGTCGGCCGTTCTCGTCCACCTCGACGTGAGCCAGCAGCTCGGCGACGAGCATCGACAGGCTGATGCCGAGCGTTCGGCTCAGCGCGCGCGCCTTCACATAGAGGTCCGGCGCGACCCGGGCCTGGATCAGGTACCGCCCGTTGAAGGACTGAGGCAGGCCGGGCGCGAGCCGTGACTCCTGAGGCCGGCCGTACTTGGAGGAACCAGTAGCGGGCACCGGCCGATCATCGCGGTCCGTAAGCGCGCGACGCGGGAGGTTTCCCCGGCGTGTCTGCATGCACATGCGTCCGGCGAGGCGCTCTGAAGACGTCCCGGCTTTCGCGCGTCCGAGGACCGCAGCAGTCAGGGCAGTCTCCGAATGAGCCCGCGACCGGCGAGTAGTAACTCAGCTCCTGCCCGCCGGGGCAGATCCTCGCGTCGGCGAGGGTCTCGGCGGCACCACCCGATCGCTCACGGCGATCGAGTTCTTAATGGACTAGAATCTTGGTCTATGACTACGTTGCCGTTGTCGGAGGTCAAGGCGCGACTCTCCGAAATCGCCGAGGAAGTTGCCGCAACCCATGAGCGGGTGCAGATCACCAAGAACGGCCGCGACTACGTGGTACTGGTGGCCGCTGATGACTTGGAATCGATCGAAGCGACCTTGGAGTTGCTGGGCGACGCCCCGGCGCAAGCTCGCGTCGGCCGCGCCGAGCAGGACATCGCAGCTGGCGATGTGCTCGATGAGTCCGAGGTACGCGCGCTGCTTGCAGCGCGACCCTCGAAGGGCAACTGAGTGGGTTATCGGGTCGTCGTGACCCGGACCGCTGCACGACAACTGGCCGAACGCCTGCCCGAGGCGGCGGCGGCAGCCTGCGTCGAGTTCATCTTCGGCGCGCTCGCTGACAACCCGTCGCGTGTTGGTGCAGCCCTGCGAGCGCCGTACGCGGGCCATTGGCGAGCACGCCGGGGCGAGTATCGCGTCCGCTACCGCCTCGACGAGACTGCGGGAACCGTCTACGTACTGGACGTAGATCACCGTCGAGACGCCTACCGGTCCTGACCTAGATCCCAGCGGGCACGGCCCACGAGGGGCGGCAGTGACTGTCGCGTCGCAGCCAGGCGATCGGTAGCAACGCCGTCCCACAAGTGGACCTGCCGAGGCCGGCCGTAGCCAGCCGGGCAGGCAACGGCCAGCCGCCCGCGCGCGCAACATAATGGCCGCCTACCTGGACCGTCGGGGTCGCGCTGCGAGACCTCGGGCACGAACCCATGTCAACCGGGCACGGCGAGGGCGCGAGCGGTCGGCCAGCGGCGCACCGACCCTGACCTGTCCCTACCTAACGGAGACCCGTGCCGGTCCTACCGTCGAGGGCATGCCAGTAGACGAGACACACATCGAAGGTGACTGGTCCTCGATCGCGCAGCCAGCCGGTGACCGAGGGCGGCTGGCACAAGGCCCCCTCACACTGGCGAAGGGCCGCCGGCCGCCACTTCGTTGGTGTTGTCTGTCCGCAGTGGCCCTTGCCGTCGGCTGCGGGTCGACCACGACAAGGGCTGCTCACCCCTTGTCCGCGTCGACTACGGTCCGCCCTTGGTCTCAGCCCGTCGCTCCGGCGGTACCGGAGACGCATCGGGTACATCCCGGGAGTCTCGGCCGCTCTTCGGACTGCGTCGCTACAACGGCGGCGCAGCCCCCCGGCCGGGAGACGCCGGACGGGCTTGTCGGCGCGGACGACCGGCCGTCGGGGGCCGAACTGAGTTGGCTACCCGGGCGGGAGGATCAGCGGTGCGAAGTGCTATTCACCCGTGCGAACGAGAAGCATGCCCAACAACTCGTCGACGACGTCAACACGACACCTGTCATTCCAACCGATCGCCCGTACAACTGCCTTACAACCAACGACGCCGAAATCTTGCTCGTCTTTCGCTATCGGACCGGCTTCGAGTCTCTCCAGGTGATGTTAACGGGGTGCGCAGCAGTTTCTGCGCCTAATCAGTACAGTCGCTTTGTCACTCAGAGGCTCCGCGATGACCTCCGAGGACTGGCCCCTAGTGGAGTTCGAATATAAGCAGGAGCAAGAGCAGTGCTTGAAACCTGTGGATCGGCACATCGAAACGGGTAGCCCGTGGGGGGAATCTCACCCTCCCGGTGAGTCTGGGTGTTTGCAGTAGTACTCCGCTGTATGCCGTCCGGAACTACGAGCTATACGCCATGAGAAGAGACGCAGTGATCGACACTGCCAGGGACGGGCAGGGTCCAGCCACCTAGTCGGCTGGAGGACTCCCCGGCGCCGGCTACACCACAACGTCGGCCTACCTTAGGAGAGCGAGGAAGGTTGTGGTTCAGCTAGCTGCTGTGATTGCGGCGGTCCTAGTTCTTGGCTTAGGTCTTCAACTTCGAAAGGCTTGGCCGGCTGAACAGAGAGGAAACTACAACTACGTCATCCCCCTTCTGGCGTTTCCCCTACTCATCGTCTTCACAGTAGTTATTGCCTCGATCTTAAGGTTGATAACCGGATGACCGCGAAGACGCGAGCCGCTTACTCGGTGGGGTGCGACATCACAGGTAACTGCTCGTGAACCCGAAGAGGAGGATAGCGGGCCTGTACCTGCTGACCGCTGGCTCCATGCTCACAAGCGTGGGAATGGCACTGGGATTGTTGCAGTCTCTCCAAGCGCACAAGCACTCGGCATCTCTGATTTTCGGCGTTCTCACCGCTTGTGCAATTAGCGTCCTACTACTACTGATCCTTATGACCCTTCGAGCGCGAAAGCAGCCGCGAGATGCATCGCCGGCACCCGGGTGAATCTGGCACGACTGGTTCCTCGCTTGTCTGGTCTCGGGTCGCACGGACGCCGCCCGTCAGGGTCACGTTGCAGCGAGGAACGCGGCGAGTGCGTAGGCGGGTGAGCGCTCTAGGTTGTGCCGGGCCCGGTCGTAGCGCCGGGTGGTGCGCGGGTCAGCGTGGCCGGCGGCGTCCTGCACGTCCTCGAGGGGGGACGCCGGCCTCGCGGGCCAGGGTGACGAAGGTGTGCCGCAGCGAGTGCGGGGTGATCTTCTCGGCGTTGGCGATACCGGCGCCCCGGGCGAGGCGGCGCACGGTCAGGTACGCCTCACCGGCGGTCCAGCGCAGCCCGGATGCGGTCACGAACAGCGGGCCGGTGGTGCGGCCGGCGAGGTAATCAAGCGTTCGCGCCGTAGGCGAAATCGAATCGTGGCCCTTGGCGCTGTCGTCGTGCTCGGCGCTGCTGGCAGTGCCACCGGGGTTGGAGCACCGATACGACCTACCCGACGGGCTGCGCATACGTTCGAGCCCGCGCGAGGCGTGGGCTTTGACGGTCCCAGCACTACAACCGAGAAGTCGCGCGACCTCCGCTTCACTCTGGTCAGCGAAATAGCGGAGCACAATTACCGCGCGTAGGCCGGGTTCAACTACTCGTGGCGTTGCACTCCGACAGCTGCGCCGGCTCCTGTCGAGCAGGCTCGGGAGAGCTGGTTGGAGCGCCGCAGGCGACGCCGCAGTGGTCAGGTAAACGGCGACGTGACCACTGTTGACCTGCGTGAACAGGACGCTGGGCAGGGCCAGCCGGTCGGCTGAGCCAGGCTCGTAGGCATGCTTCGGACAATCGACGTGAGCATGGCGTGAGCAGGATGGGACGCTCCACTAGCCTGCGCCTTCGTGACCGAACCGGACGTGCCGACCGCGGGAGAAATAGTCGTCGCAGGCGGGTTGTCTCTGATCCCGAGCGTCGGGGGAGCGCTCGCGATCCTCTACCAAGGTGCGAGGGCTCGACACCGTGACCGCTTGGGGCTCTTCCTCCAGGAGGTCACGAAGGAGACCGGGACTGACCTCCTGGAAGATCGGCTCACCGAGGACAAAATTCTCGACACGGTCTTCGTCACAGCGGCTGAGACCGCCAGCTTGACCGGGCTGGCAGCCAAGCGGCGGTTGCTGGCGAAGGTGATCGCGCAGGCGACCGTGCACGAGGCGAAGGTCGACACAGCCCAGCTCGTCGTTCTAGCGTTGCGCGAGCTGGACGCCCCTCACATCCGGGCGCTGGTCCGCATCCGCGACGCCCAGGACGCCGCAGCGGCGGAAGAAGCGTCCTATCCGGGCAAGCGTGACGAGAACGTTGAGAACGCCGTGAAGGAGGCCGCACGCGACCAACCGCTCCCGGTCAAGACCGCGCTTCTCCGGACGGGCGTCGCGATTGGATCGTCGGGGCTGTCGTTCTCGCCGGGCGGCACCTCGGTCGGTCGCCTGTCCGACTTCGGTCGCGAACTGCTTGCCGACCTGGAGCGGGAGGACGACGCCGGCCAGCTCAGCTCCTGAACCACCATTACGGAGGGGCCGTCTCTGGGCCGTCACGGGGCCGTGAGACCACGGCCCGGAGCGGACACCGCCGGTCAGCAGCGGCCAGCACCGATACCAGCGTTTCGGCACGTCAGCGGCGGCCCGCCGCTTGCTGCCGCTCGTTGGGATGCCGACTGCCCAGCAGCGGCCAGGAGGCGACGCTGGTGCAGCAGCTCGGCTCCCCAGCCGGCGGGCAAACCGCTGCCGGTCATTTACTCATTCTCGTGGTGCGGCGTCGCCTCCGGGTTCGCCAGCTCGTCGAGCATCGCCAGCAGCTCCGCCTGGCGAGCGGGGTCGCTCAGCTCGTCGAGCGTTTCGGCAGCACTGTCGATGCCGAGCTTGGCCAGCGTCCGGTCGGTGGCGGCGTGGGCTGTCGCCCAGTCGCCACGGGCAATGGCACGGGTTCGTGTCGCGTCGTCCCGGGCTATCTGGCTGCGCCGCCGGCTCCTGCGCTCGGGTCGCTCGTCGGCGAGCTGCGCGGTCGCCCGCCCTAGTGCGAGCAGCTCCTCGAGCAGCTCGCGCGAGCCGCCCAGGGCAGCTACCACGGCGCGCAGCGTGCCAGGGCTAGGACGGCGCTCGCCTCGCTCGACCTCGCGGAGGTAAGCCCCAGGGATCGGCCAGCGACGCGGCCTAGAGCAGCCGTCGACAGGCCTGACGCGTTGCGGAGGTCGCGGAGGCGGCCACCGAGGTCGGTGCTCATCGGAGCGTGCCGGGGCTCGGGTGTGGGCTAAGGCGCGCGCTTCGGGGACGGCACGTGCCGCGCCGTAGCTCAACCCCATCAGGACGCATGCCGGGTTGGTGGGTGTCTGTCGGTGTCGGGGTTTGGGACGCGGCCGAGGAGGAGCAGGAGGTCGGCGCTGGCATGGGCGACGAGCTGGGCGTCGGGCTCGGTACGGGCGACAGCAACGGTGCCCCAGCTACCTTCGATGATCCACGCGGTGGGGCCGCTACGGCGGACGGTGAGCGGGCCTCTGGCGCGCTGGGCTGCCGACAGGCGGGCTCGCACTTGGGCGAGGGCTTCGTCCGGGTCCGGCTGGTCGATCGATGGGCCGGCGACGCGGGTCATGCTGCTGCCA